>LSQX01388893.1_pt2 | contig 31341 bp, 25 predicted proteins | sample 654561 | NCBI WGS metagenome assembly LSQX01 (sample SAMN04489861, study PRJNA283612) | anaerobic digester metagenome | isolation source: 4 biogas reactors fed with cattle manure at either 37C or 55C with and... | place: Denmark: Kongens Lyngby | collected 2014 | reverse complement strand
TGATTCACCATATCCTCTTCATCGGCCGGGTTGCACAGCAACACGGCATCCCCACCCACTTCCTCCGTTGCGCTTCCCGAGGAGGTAAGAACGGGCTTGGAATGCTGTAATGCCTCCAGAATCGGCATGCCGAATCCCTCGTACAAGCTCGGATACACCACGAAATCCGCTCCGGCATACAAATACTCCCTCTCGGCATCGCTCACCAGCCCCAGATATCGAACAACGCCGTCGCGTTCCGCCGCGGCGATTTCCTCACGAATTTCCGGGTGAATGCCGGGCAACTCACGACCAGCGAGCACAAGCAATACGTCACGGTTCGGAAACGCCCGCCGCCAGGCACGAATGAGACGCGGATGGTTTTTACGCATGGAAATGGCCGAACAGTAGAACGCGTATCGCTGTTCCGCAATATGTTGAAGCGATTCTGGAGGATTCAGCATGGTAGAAAGCTCTGCCATGTCGGGAGCAGGAATGCCCGCAGAACGTATCCGTTCCGGCGCATATCCGCGCAGGCGAATGGCATCTTGGCGCGTCCATTCTGAAATGGCCAACCAGCGACCAGAACGGCGCGCCCCGAAATCCCGCAGCTTGGCCATCGTGTGAGCCTTGAGGCTGCGCACGGTTGGAAACAGCTCTTTGGTACAATCCAACACAATGGAAATAGATTTTCCCTTCCACACTAGCGGCGGCCGGTAAACCGACAACAACACATCCACTTCCCGCGCGATGGCACGGCCATGACGCCAGAAGTAGGCCTCCCGCCGAAGCTGGTAGGCCCGCGCCCAGTCTCCGGCGATGCACCATTCAACGGCATCGGGAACGGTAGAGGCGACAGCATGGTAGAAGGCCGCGTTCGCATAGCAAATGTGGCGGTGTCCTGCCGGATGCAACCCAACAGCCCGGATCCACCGGGTAATAAACTCGAAGGTTCCGTCCTTAATCGGCGGGACATCCACCACATCCCAGCCTATGTTCATGACCCTGCCATCTTTTGTTTCAATTGCTTGAGCGTGTACAACCATTCCACATGCCAAGCATGATGGGGCACCAACTCCACTGGTGGCAATCTCGGGTTGGCAGACAAGTCCAGAGCATCTGGAATGGCCGGGTTCGGGACCAACCGCAACGGTAATAAGGGACGGCTCCGACGATAGAAATCCACATCACGGCGCACCTGCTCCACATTTTGGAGATAAGCCCACAATTCCTTTTCCGTCCGGAACACTCGCCCAACCCTCTGAGATTCAACCACATCGGCGATATTGCCGCTGTCTGGATTTGTGAGCACCATCACGTTGGCCTGCATGCTCTCATACAAGGTATAGCTGTAGGTTTCCGGCGACAAAGCCCACAGCAACACCACATCAATATTCGTTCGGCGAATCGAAGAGGTCATCGCTTCAAGCCCATCTTCGACAAATGATACTGGGACATTGCGAATGATGGACCCATCGGGGTTATTGACGCCAAAGTGATAGAACTCGAAGTTCTTGTCCGAGCCACCCAAACTCGTGGCAAGCTGCCGAAATAAGTTCCACCCTTTGTAAGCGGCCGGCGCGCCCACATAAGCCATGCGGATTGGCTCGTCTTCTGCTTTCTGCTGGTATGCATTCGGCACTTCCCCTTCCGCTCGCAAGTGCGGAATCACTATCGTCTGCTCGCGGAAATCTACAAATGTCTGCAACCACACGTCCCGTGCAGCCGCCGATGGTGCCACGACTGTCAACCGCTCCCGTACGCTTTCCAAAAGGGAGTGGATTTTCGCATGATGGGGGGGCGTCCATTTCGTGCAACCCGAACACTTTTCCGCGGAGGGCTTTTCTGACCCGCAATAGGTCTTGCCGTTTTTGAGCAAATGCGCACCCGGGCAGATGGTGTAATAATCATGCAAAAATAATTTTACCGGAACTGGAACCGCTGCCAGAAAATCCGCAACGTAATCCAGAGCAAAGGATTGAAGCTGATGAATTTGAATTTCGACCGGTCGTCGGCCGCTACGGCCCAACTCCGCCAACATCCCCCAAATGTCACGAACACCGTAAAATCCGACCAGATGTTCGTCAACGACAGTGCCCCAAAAATTGGAGAGATGGCGGTTGAGCCGCTTGCTGCGCTTGGTGGGAAAAGGGAAACAACACAGCATAGAGACGCCGCGTTCTTTCAGCATAGCCAATGCATCACGAAAGTATCGCCCCAAACCGCCCATGGAACGCCGCGGGTCCACACTGGCCAGGCAGATGACGTACTGGTCGTGCTTCATCGCGCGAAACCGATTATTCGCAAGAGGCATTTAAATAACACCTCTCATGCGCGAAGCATCTGCGGGGCCGGAGCATCCGTGTGCCCAAAGAATTTTCGTTGCGGACGAACCGTATTCGGCTCCTCTGGCGCAACGGTCTTGTCTTCTTCCATCCGCATATCCCATGCTCGGCCCACCAAAATCCAAATCGGATAGGTCAGGGGTGGGACAAGCAACATACCCACCAGCCCTAAAATAAAAAGTTGGGCCAGCAGGCAGCATGCCAGAGCGATATAAACGCCCGACAGCAAGCGATGGCTAGGCAACCGCTTGGACTTTTGAAGCAAGCGAACGATTAGCCATATCCAAAAACCCAAATACGCGGCAGTGGCTAACCAGCCATACTCCCCCATCAAGATAAAAAAGTCGGTTTGAGTCCCGCCGATTACCGATGAGGTGAGGGTTGTACCCCGGACACCGAACAGGGTGCGCCGGCGTTCCTCATCCCTGTACGGAATGATATACTGGCGCGCCAGACGGGTCCGCGCTTCAACAGCCTGCGGCGAACAAAATGTCCCGGGGCCGGTTCCCAGCCAGGGATAGCGGGCCAGATAGGGCAAATCCACAGTCACCCCATACAACATTTCCCCCTTCGGACTGGTTTGAATCGTATCAACGTATTGCAAAACGCGCGACATATTGACCGCCGTGCTGAAATAAACCGCCACACCAATTAAAAAAATGCTTCCCGCCGCAAGCAGTGACATCTTCAAGCGGAAGGATACGCTGGGGTGTATAAAAAACGGGAATGCAATCAATGGAAACAGCACCAGAATATGTTTGGTATCGGTCATAAAAATCAAGTTGTACGCAATCACCAACGCCGTCAGAGCAGCCAAAAAACGCTTGCGGGGACGGGCATGATGCCCGGCGCTCACCCACCAGCCGGCAATCAACAGCAACCCAAACACACTCATATAGCCGACCATATGGGCGGCGCCCGCACCCTCAGGACCAAAGACACCGCCACTATGGTCTGGATGAAAGCGAGCCCATGGCGCCCGTTGCCAAAGGACATTATAGAAAAATTGAATTGCGATATATATAATGTACCCCCACACCCAGCGGGACAATTGGCGCTCGTTTTCAAACGTGCAGGTCAGGCGGCAAAAATACCAGAGAATGTAGGTCCGCATCATGACCAACGTTAGCTGGATCGTATTGAAAATAGACGGCCGCCCGTTAACGTACCAACTCAAGCCGGTCAATATTATAAATACTAATGGGAAAAGCGTCGCCTCCTTCAGTTGGCGGCGCTGAATCCAATTCATCACAATCACCGCGATGAATGGAATAAAAAACAACTTATTGACCGAGCCGGGGATGGGCAACCAGAGCAGTCCAAACAAACGATTGTTGGGGACCAATAGGAAGTAAAACAACATGGTGTTCAGCAAGAGTCGCGGACGATCCAGAAGCAGGGCGCCTGCTGACAGCAGGATAACCAGTGCAGCCCAGCCAATGGGAGCAGGAATGCCAAACATCCCGGATATAAAAAACATGGCCGTCAGACCGATGGCAAATCCACCCACCGCCAACCAGCCCATCCAACGATAAATCGGGAATTGATAGGCCGTGCGGCGACTGGCTGGAAAGTTGATCGCTTGTGTAGTCATGTTGATTGCGTGCCAGTATGTGGTGATTTTGGGCGGAGAATCAACTCTGAATCAAGCCATGAAGCGCTCATGTCCGTTTCGTATCCGCCAGATGCGCAGTATAGACGGCCTCCAGTTGCGCGGCCACTTTTTCAATAGCGAAATATTCAGCCATTCGCGTCCGTGCGGCTCGCCCCATGTCCGCACGTAGCTCCGGTGAACGAAACAACCGTATCAGCGCATAGGCAAGAGCCTCTACATCACCCACCGGAACAACAATCCCGTTTTCGCCGTCACGAACCACGACAAGGTTTCCCGGAATGTCCGACACTACCGCTGGCAAGCCGGCTGCTTGCGCCTCCAATAGCGCGTTGGAAATTCCCTCCTTGCGCGAAGGCAAAACCAGACATCCAGCTTGTCGGTGCATAATCCCGATGTTTTCAATCCGCCCCTCAAAGATAACCGAGTCCCCGCATCCTTGTTCTCTTGCATATGACTGCCAACCACTGGTTTCACCCGCGCCACAGAGCCGTAGCCTCATCCCCGGTTCTTGCGCTATGGCTCGCCCCCACGCGCGGAAAAGGATATCGAAGCCCTTGTGTGCCGCCCCCTGTGTGAAATTGCCCACATAGAGTACATCCGCATGCCGCGCCGGCTCTGCGGGAATTTCCGGAATGTCCACCCCATTAGGAATATCGGAGATTTGGTTCGCTGGAATGCCCGCCGTGGAAAGGGCATCAGCAATAGCCGGAGTCATGGCAATGAAATGACACTTCATTCGCCGTTGACGCCACTCCGCCTGCCGGGGAATATCCGCCGCACCGCCAAATCCCAAAACCGGGAGCAACCCTTCTTTGCAAAATACGGGAACCTGTATTTGTTCGCCCAACCATTGGGCAAAACCGGCTATCCAGTTGGTTTCATGAACATGAATCAAATCGGGAGCTAATCGGCCGGAGCGAACTCCCGCTGTGACTTCTTGCAGGAAACTCCAAGCACCGGGTCGCTCCACCAGCGACATCCAGCGAAAACGCTTTTCTTTGCCCTGCGGGGCGATAGATTGCGGTGCACCATGACGATAAAGCCGCCCACCGCTCCCCGGCTTCAATGAAACAAGATTATCATGAACCCTTCGCATCTTCATGGTAAAAGGCAACAGCCACCCCATCCGGAAAACCTTCACTCCATCCATGATTTCATGCCGCGGCACCTTCCCGTTTAACCAACGCGTGACAACGGTCACCGCATGCCCACGCTGGACGAGAGCACGGGCTTGCTTCAAGCATTGCATTTCCGCTCCACCCATTTGGGTCGGCGGAAATTCCTGAGTTATCATCAAAATGTTCATGTTGGGGCAGTTGGGGGTCGAAAATATGCAATGGACGCAAGGTTCATGCCATATTCCCCGCGGTTAGACAAGAGGCGTCATGCCCTGCGTGGCATCTTCATCCCGCGCACGACGATAAGCCGCCTCCAGTTGCTCAGCCACAACGTTCAGCGAAAATCTCTCCATTGCCCGCGCGCGGCCCGACTGCCCCATCTGGCGTCGTAATTCAGGTGAACGATACAGTGTGAGAATCGCGGCGGACAGGGCATCCACATCATCCACAGGAACGACCAAACCCTCAATCCCATCGCGCACAATGGCCGTATTTCCTGGTATATCCGATACGATGACGGGCAGGCCCGACGCCATGGCTTCCAACAAAGCATTGGACATTCCCTCACTCCGGGACGGCAAAATCAAAAAACCGGCCTGATGATGAACGGCCCAAATATGGCTTGTTGGGCCAGCAAATATAACCGTATTCCCACAGCCATGCGCCTCGGCATAAGCCGCCCACTCTTCCGTCTTCCCTGCACCATATAATGTCAATTGGATACCCGGCTCAGACTGTACAGCCTGTCCCCAGGCTTGGAGCAACCAGTCAAAAGCCTTGTACTGAATTCCTTGCGTAAAATTGCCGACATAAATCGCACACGTTCGGCTGGCCGGGTCAGCGATTTCCGTCGGCATCTCCACGCCATTAGGAACACAAAATATCTTGTGTGCGGGAATTCCTAAATCTACCAATGCTGAAAAAATCGCTTCCGTCATGGCAAAGAAACGGCACTCCCGACGGCGAGCCATCCACTTTTTTTTGAAGGGCACAAAGTCTGCATCATCCGACCGGCTCACTCCCGGAGGATAATTGGCCTCCTTGCAAAATGCCGGTACCGACAAACGCGCGGCGAGCCAATGTCCAAAACCTGCCATCCATCGAGACATGTGGACATGAATAACATCCACCTTCAAACGTCGCCCCCAACACAACCAAAGTACATCCCAAATAAAACTGGCATTCGCCAACCACGTGGAACAGGCTTGCCAGCGTGGATTGCGAAACTGAGGCGCGGAACGTGTCGGCTCAACACCATCCAGCATCGGTTCAGGGCCAGTGGAAGGCTTTTTGAGAAAATAATTCTTAATTTTTTGTTGGAACCGTCGCCGGGCCGCCATCCACGGCAGATAGAAACCCAGTCGCCCAATCCGCACGCCATCACGCACCTCCCACCGTGGCGTCCCAACGGCCTGCCAGCGGGTCAAAACCGTCACACGGTGGCCGCGCTTCACTAAAGCGCGCGCCTGCCGCCAACATTGCATTTCCGCACCGCCGCGAACCTCCGGCGGGAACTGACTGATAAGCATAAGGATATGCATCGTCACAAGCGCACGTCTGTCCTGCCAAGAGCTCTAGGGGTCAATGTGCCGTCTCAATCCGGGCGATAAAATCTTCCACATGCGCATCTTCGGGCCACATGTGACCTTCGTGCCAATTCATCTGGTCATCCCAATGGCCCGGGCATTTTTCGACCATCCAATCCACATAGCAATAACTGATTTCACCGATAACCGGCTCGCGAGCCTCCCCACGGAACAAAAAATCAAATGCCATGGACTGTGATTGCAGCTTGCGGGCGGCGGCAAATGCGGCCTGCACACAGCGCAGATCAATTTGAGACGGCTCCACGTTGAAGTTTCCGCTGCCGGACGCGCGGAAGTCATTGGGCCGATTGAAACGCCGGTATGCAAAGGCGCGATTCCCAATCACCGTGACGCGCGTATCAAACTCATTCCCCGCCACAAACTCCTGAAACAGCGCATAGTTTTTTTGGGGCATCCAATAGGTGCGATCGGGTAGCGGGGGATACCGTCCCAGTAACACATACGGGCCCGCCCGCACCACCCGCGCTAACGCGCGCCGGAGGCGAGCCCATTGCCGAGCTCCCCAGCCTTTCGGAAAAGACGGCTTCACCATATGCCCGGTTCCAGAAAAAGAGACTTCTATATGCCGCCGTGCCTCCGCCCGATTGTGAATCAAGCGCACATTCGTACTGCTCGCACCGCCCGCCAACTTGGCCACAATCGGGTAGCAAGCCTTTTCGCACCAGGCCAACGCTTCACTTTTCCGCCAAAACACCCAAGTTTGCGGGTGCGGAATATCCAGAGCCTCCAATAGATACGCTTGCGCTATTTTATCATCATAATGCCAGCAGGTCGCCATATCGGGAAATACAGGAATACGCAAGTGCTCTTCAATAACCCGTAAAATCGGCAATGCAGCCAGCCGATCTTCATGGGGATAATGGGGCCAATGCCACATCACGCCCGAACAGCCTTGCACTTGCTCCAGCGGGGCGGGCCCTAATAAGTCCAAAGATTTGACCGTAAATCCTCGTCGCTGCAACGCCTCCGTCCAGCGTGGACCGAAGCCGCCCGTGGCACGGAAATGAACGCCAATGACCATATTGTTATCGTTGTCTTTCATTCAATTCCCTTTTCGCACATGTTCTCTGAAGGTTTGATAGCGACCAAAGCCAGAACCGTAGCAGTTCGCGGGAATGGTTTCAATCGCTTCCCAAGTACTCGATGGTTGAGCCAATTTGCAAGGGGTAGCCATTTGCCCAACGACCATGCGAGCAAACGGCCGAATCTACGCCGATCAGGAACAAATCCAAGCGCAGGCCCTCCCAGAGTGCCGCAGTGAAGCAGTTGCAAATGAAAGGCCTGGGCCATTCGCCGCAGCGTGCTGGTCGTGCAAGTTTGCGTATTATGAATGGCGTAAACCGCCGGATTAAAGCGCCGCACCAAACGACCATACCACGTTGTCTCATGTAAATTCGGAACCGTTACGACCAGAAGGCCTCCCGGCCGAAGCAACTCCAAATGCATCCGTAGAATCTCCTGGGGATTGTCGAAATGCTCAATAAAACCGTAGGAAGCAACAAGATCATACGCTTCGCCATGCTGGCTTCGCCAAGCATCATCAAACAAGTCAGCCTCCATCACCAACCGCTCATCCAATCCCCATTTTCGGTAAATCATCTTTTGAGCCGCAACACCCGATTTTGTATATTCCACCCCCCAAGGCTCCAGATTCAGGCGTCGCCACAACTCCACGCTAATCCTGCCCGGGGCGCTACCGATTTCCAGCGCTTTCAATCCTGTTCGGCCGGTGAACTGAGGACGCAACAGGGTTTCAACCAGTTGATACAGCCAGTGAGCCCGTAAACCCTCGCGCTCGCGCTTTTCCTGCTGCTTCTCCCAGCGCCGTTTCCGAGCCGCCAGCCAGCTCCCCGGAATCCATCGTCGTAAAAATCGCTTCCATGCGGGACGAGCGCGACTCTGCCCGGCGCTATGCACACGTTCCCAGTACTGTGCTTCCGAAAGTTTTTGGGGGCCATTCGCTTCCATGGATGTATCCGTACCCCCTACTTGTTGCCAGGCAATCCGGCATTACGATGAAAAGTTTTTCTATACATGGAAACAACCAAATTCACACAATACTTCCACGCCATTCGATCTGGAGGCCAAACCCAAAGCAACAGCCCATACGCGACACAAAAGATGACTGCGGATGCCATCCCCATCACCCATACGCTGGCATCTCCCCCCAACCAATCGCGCATCCCAATCGTCGGCAATGCAGCCAGAGTTGCCGTTGTGACAACAGCGGCAAATGTCCGCCAAACACTTACGATAGGTATCCCTGGAAAGCGTCGAACCATGGAGGCGGTGATAATCAGCATATAGGCCAGCAGATGAATACAGAGCCCAATCGGATATCCAACAGGCCCCCAAAAATGAATCGTGATTACCACAATAATCGCATTGAAGACATTGGAGAAAATCTGCCACAACACGCCATAGCGAATCGCCTGGCGAGCCACTAAGTAACGGGCCGTAATCGTCATGAAGCCTGTCATGGGCAGGTTCAGCACGAATATGGAAAACAACAATCCGGCCAGATGGAGCGCCTCGCCGCGAAATCGGCCATGCCCGAACAGGAAAGAAACCAAATCGAAACCAAGTAGTGCCAACAATGCGGCCAGTGGCACAAGAATAAAGATGGTCACACGCGAAATACGCTCAAAAGATATATTGAGCTCCCCGTATTCGCGTTGTGCGGTGAGCTCATTGAACTTCACCGCCGTTACCGCCGAGAATTGCGATGTGAGCATGTCCATCGGAACCCGACTCATTCGCTTGGCATAATTCAGCGCAGTCAGGGCACCGGCGCTAAAGCCAGAAAACAGAAGTAAAGGCAAGTAATTGGCGGCGGCCGAAACCAGAGTCCCCAATTCGCTCCACAATATATTGTGGATGACCACCCGTCCAATCCGCGTCCGCCAAGCCGTCCATTGCCAGCGAACAACCCGAGCCAAAACCAACACATTGACGACAATTTGCAGCGCAAAACCCAGCGTCATGCCCATCGCCGCGGAAATGACCCCCCATCGCCCCCCAAACAGGTAGACGAACAGAATGTTGATAACACGGGCGACGCACGACAGGATTACCGGTAAAGTCAAGAAACGATACGACACCAAAATATCCAACAACAATTGCGCCACCATTTGCAGTGGAAAGGCCACCACCAACCAAAGAACTAACTGGTGATTCGCCTCAAGCGTGGCGATTGGAAATTTTGATATTTTCGTCAGGGTTGCCGCAGGATTTAAAAAAATCAATCCGGCAACCGTCAGACTGATGGCAAGAAAGACGGCAAAAAAACGATTAATGAACGCCATCGCATCAGCTTCACCGACTTGCTCGCGGCGGCGCATGGTTTCCGGCACCAAGACCGACACATTGACCTGTTGAACCAAGCCGGACAACAGTGCAAATACCCCTAGGCAATAATAGAGAACGTCGGTGCTCTCTTGCGCGCCAAACTTGGCGGCCATCAGCATTCCAAAGAATAGGGCCAAAAGCTGACTGAATGCGCCGATGGTGGTAGACCAGAAGGCCGCCTGCTTAAAAGATTGGATGCGCAATATCATGAAGCCGACGGCGGGCCCTGCTCAATATGGTTGGCCCAGCCTTGGGGCGCGCGCGCGGCGGGGAATGGAGGTGAAAAGTCAGGAATGGCGGGCGCCGCATCACAAATACGCCAACGCATGGGGTCACACGCATGACGCAATAGCGGAATTTTCTGCGAATCGAATCGCAACAGAGCCGCGCCCACATAGTCGCCAACCGCCGGATTATGCGCGGCATAGATCGCCCCGGTCTCCAGCGGGTCCGGTGCCAAAGGTCCTTCGCCCTGCCCCGTAATCACGGCGTCCACAATGGATATTTCCTGACGCTGGCATTCCTCCTGCAACACGCCTTCGCGATTGGAGTATAGCAACGCTCGATTCAAATCCAGGCAGGTGCGCCAAATAGTGTCATTGCCATGCCAACTGCCCTCAATCTGTATCGTAGGGTCTTGTTGCTTGGCATAGTGCATCAATCGCCAAACCACCTTGTTAAACAAGCGATAGATTCGCGCACACTTTCGAATCACATTGGCAATATCCAGCAGGTGCTCTGCCAGCTTCATTTGCCAGAAGGGGCGCTCGTAATTATCACCCGTGTCATCGCCCGCCGCACCCTTGCGGTGATGTGGCAGATATTCCTTATTTCCGTTGATGCCAATCAGGTTTTTCAAGCAACAGGTGATGCCGGCCTTTTTATGAGCTTTTAACTTGGGAACATTAACCACTAAATCCGCTTCCATAATTTCGCGCGCCACGAGGTAGCGGTGCCGTCCGGGACGATGATGACGCCACATCAAACGCGGATCGTACATGGTCACGCGAAATTTTCTCCAGTCCTTGGAAATGGGCTCCAGCAGGCTATCGGGACCTAAATCCGTCAACACATATTCGCTTTCCGGACGCAAGTTTTCAGCGACGTGCCCAAGCCCGCCTTCCCGACGCAGGATGGTTCGCCGGAAATCACGAACCACTAGCGGCAACTGGCGATTTTGGAATTCGGCAATGACAGCACGCATCCCGCCAAAATCCAACATTTTCTCGAAGTCGCACCCTTGAAGTGGAGCGTCGCCTAAAACCACCTCGGCGGGGCGGGTCAGAAAGACATACTCCAGCACCGCCCGCAACACGGAAGGATGCGTAATCATGCAGTCCATCCCGCCGGTGCCCTGATTGAGGTGTAAAACCCAGTTGGGTTTGACAACAATGCTCCCGCCCGGCTTCACCAAATCCCCCAGCGGATTCCAGTCAGGTGTGCCGAAGCGTTCGGCATCCAGACCCATGCCCCGCAAGACATCTCGAACCAAGGCGAATATCGGATTTGCTCCACCCTCGGGGATGCTCGCCAACTCCGGGTAGGCTTCCCCCGGTGGATATGGAGCCGCCGATAAAGGCGGGTACTCCACGGGCGTCTCCAAGCGGCTAATCGCCCATGTATGCGAACTGGCTATATCCGTGCGTTTCATGTTCGTACTGATTTCGTTCTTGTGACTTTTGGGGCCATTGTTCCAAACAAGCTAACTCATCCAAGCATACTCAAGCGCGGCCAAAATGAAAAGAGCCGCGGTCTCCGCGCGGAGAACACGCTGTCCGAAGGTGACCGGCTGAACGCCGGCAGCCAATAGCGCCGCGACTTCCGTGGCGCTGAAATCGCCCTCCGGACCAATAAACATCGTCACTTGCGGACAATTTTCCTGACGCAACCGGCCAAAATACGTTGGCAATGGCAACGCTCCCGGCTGCAGGGCGCCGAAACAGGCCGCTCCCCTCGCCTCCCGTAAATCAACCAGAGCATCCGTGAGCTTTCGCACGGGCGCAATGATGGGCAACCAGGGATTCCCGCTTTGTTTGCAAGACGACAATGCAATAGCCTGCCAGCGGGCGGATTTCTTGGCCGCGTCAGCCGGACGGATTTTTACAACCGCATGATCCGTTTGTAACGGCCAGATTTCGTGGACACCCAACTCAACCGCCTTTTGAATGAGGCTGTCCATCTGTTGCTCGCGGACAAGGGCCTGAGCCAAAATGCGGCGGGGAACCTGTGGCTCCATTGTGGTTTGGGATAGAATCCGCACCTCGGTGCGTTTTGCGTTCGGCTCCAGGATTTCCGCCGTGCCGACACGCCCGGCCCCATCCAGCACTTCAATTCGTTCGCCCGCGCGAGCACGCAACACCCCGACAAGATGCCGCGACTCGGCTTCGCTCAGAAAAGCAGAACCTTCCTGCCAGTTTTCAGATGCTAAATAACAGCGCTTCATGATTGGACTCGCTCATCCGTAAAAAGAAAAGGCACATCCTCAAACAGAGCTCGGGATGTGCCTCGGTCGGCACAGAACGATGCCGACAACCTCGCCTGATAACAGAACGGTCTCGCCTGCCCCGAATTAAAACAGGAACTGAACGCCAAGCCGCAGATAAATGTTCTCGAAAGAAGTCTTGTGCATGGAAAGACCGGCGTGCTTGGTTTTGGCGGCCATCACATCATTTTGGTAGCCCAGACCTGCCAGCACAAACATATTTTCGGTCAGCATATAGTTGTATTCAGCGCCGACGTTCCAGACCACCGCATTGTCAATACTGACCGATTCCCGACGATTTGCGCCTTCTTCATTATTGAACACGCTCATATTGGAATCCACGAACACATATTGCAGCCCGGCTTCCAGAATTACGTTCCAATTGTCCCAATTCATCAGATTGAAATACAGGGCCGCGCCAATCGGCACGGTCAAGACATCGCCGCGATAATTGGTCAGTTTGTCATACTTGAGAGCATGCGCCTTGTGATCCACATCCCATTGGGCCACGCCCAGATTCAGACCGACGGCCCACGGGAACCGGAACCATTCGCGATAAGAAATTTGCGCGCCATAGGTGGTGGAAAACAGCTCGTAGTCGCCCAAGCCGGCATCCAGACTACCCTGCCCTACGATCGCCAATTCGCCGGGATCTTCTGAAATCATGCCACCAAACGCCACACCGGCGCACATCACAACCACACCGATCAAGCCAATTGTTTTTTTCATCATTACTCCTGTCTCCTGAGATAGAGGGTTCGAAACAGGCTGGAATCTACCTTAATCTTGCCATCTTTGTAAAGCATCAGGCCATTTTATTTGAAATGCGCACGCCTGGCTGATTTCACAAGTCATCTCCTCAGAACGCAAGAATCTTGCAGAAGGGGAATTATGGTCTATCTTTACAAGGAACCGAAGGGAGTTGCCCATGAACGTTGCCATTCTCGGAGCCAGTAACAAACCGGAACGCTATAGCCACCAAGCAGTCATTCTGCTTGCGCAACAGGGGCACACTGTTTTCCCCATTCATCCGGCCATTGATGAAATCGAAGGCCATCGTGTTTTCAAAAAGCTGGGCGATGTCCCAGAGCCGCTGCATACAATCACGCTTTATCTCTCCCCCAGCATCTCCGCCGGGCTGGCCGATGCAATTGTGGCGGCCAAACCCGAGCGCGTGATTTTCAATCCCGGCACCGAGAATCCTGCATTGGAGGAGCAACTCTCCCAAGCCGGCATTGCCGTCGTCCGCGCCTGCACACTGGTCCTGTTGCGCACGAATCAGTTTGAGCCGAAATAACCAATCTCCATGTCAGCCATTCTAGATTGGATTCAACAATACCCGCCGGCCATTCAGGCTCTCTTCGGCACGCTTTTCACATGGTTCATGACCGCCGTGGGCGCCGCGGCCATCTTTTTATCGCGCCAGCCCAGCCGCAAGTTTCAAGATGGCATGTTGGGTTTTGCCGCCGGCGTCATGATTGCGGCAAGTTGCTGGTCGCTGTTGATTCCATCCATTGAACTGTCCGCTCATCTCGGCCAATGGTCGTGGTTCCCTGCTGCGGTTGGGTTCTTGCTGGGCGGCGCGTTTCTTCGCCTGGTGGACATCATTCTGCCGCACTTGCACGTTCACGCGGATGTGCCGGAAGGACGGACCAGCCACTGGAAGCGTAGCATCCTGCTGGTCACAGCCATCACCTTGCATAACATTCCGGAAGGGATGGCCGTCGGGGTGGCCTTTGGCGCCGCGGCCATCGGCGATTCGGCCTACAGCGTTTCCGGCGCCATCGCCTTGGCCCTGGGCATTGGCATTCAAAATTTGCCGGAAGGCTTGGCCGTGGCCATGCCCCTGCAGCGGTCGGGGCTGTCCCGCTTCAAAGGTTTCATGTACGGCCAATTTTCGGGCATGGTGGAGCCCCTCGCTGGTGTTCTCGGCGCTTTTGCGGTGGTGGCCGCACGCCCGCTGTTGCCCTACACGCTGGCATTTGCCGCCGGCGCCATGATTTTCGTGGTTGTGGAGGATGCCATCCCTGAAGCACAAAGTGGCGGGCATAACGACACGGCTACGCTCGGAGCCATGCTCGGCTTTACCCTCATGATGATACTGGATGTCGCGCTGGGCTAATCCCCCGCGTGTGTCCCGACATGCTATTCCAACTGCGCCGGATATTCGCCGCTGGCCACCAGCGCTTGAATGGATTTCTGCACAGCGGCCTTGTCCTCGCGATACGTCACCCCAAACCAGCGCGATGACGTTTCCAACACGGCCACCGTTCCGCGTTTCGCGCGAATCAGCCCATCCACGACGGCGGGAATGGTAAACTCTGTCCGGGCGACCTCATCCCCCACCCCGCGCAAAAACTCAGCAAAGGAGCGTTCCAATTCCTCAAAGAGCGCAGGCTGGAACCCCCAGCAATTCATGGAGACAGGTTCTTCGCCTGTCAACGCGATTGCTTCCCCGCCGGGCGGTTCATCCCACAATGTCCCATCGGCATGGCGACTGATTTTTGTGTGTTCCCGAATGCCGGTCAGCAACCCATCCGCGCCACGCAAGCATACGCCTCGGCTCACACTGCCATGCTCGGAAAGTGTCTGCCCCAGACGAAACGCCACCATGCAATGGGCATGAGGGCAATCCGGCTTCGACAAAAAGTCGGCCAGCCTCCGAAACGAATCCGCCCCGTAAAAGTCGTCCGCGTTGATAGCGGCAAAAGGCTCGGCAATAACGTGCCGCCCGGCGCGAATGGCATGAGCCGTCCCCCAAGGCTTGGCGCGGTCGGGCGGAACCGAAAACCCGGCCGGCACATCGTGCAAATCCTGAAAGACATAAACACACGGCACGCACGGTTCCCATTTGGCGCCCACTTGCTCGCGGAAAGCGGCTGCCATTTCCCGGCGAATCACAAATACCACCCGACCGAAGCCCGCCCGCAACGCGTCATAAATGGAGTAATCCAGCACGATTTCGCCGCTGGGCCCCACGGGGTCCAGTTGCTTGAGTCCGCCATAACGGCTGCCCATCCCGGCAGCCAAAATCAATAAAGTAGGTTTATTCATTGGGGCATCCTACCAAGGCCCACACACTTTTGCAGTATTTTCCGCCGACTGCCCGATTACGAAGCGTCAGTAGCTTCTTCAGTATCAGCGGCTTCTTCCGCTTCTGCTGGCGCCTCTTCGACTTCGGCGTCGGTAGCATCAAGGGCTTCGGCCTCTTCTCCTTCTTCTGTCCCGCCAACAACTTCTTCTTCCACCGGCACAGGCGGCTCGGAGGCAGGCGGCGGCGGAATCAAAGTGCTCTTCGCCGGCAAGAGCTGGTCGGCCTGATAGGACGGGATTAAGTACGTGTTCCCCGTTAGCAGCTTGGATTGCCGTACCGCGTCGGCCGCCACATCGGGCGCAACGTCATCCGCTGCCGTGACCGTAATTTGGATAGGCCGGGCGCGGTTATGCTCGGAGCGAGCCTCGCCAATATGCAGGGAGTACGTCACCCCCGCAACACGCGCATCCAGATGGCTGACGCCTTCAAACTCGGCATCTTTGGGAAGAATGGCGTCGGCCCGAAGCCCCCGCAACGCGCCAAAAATTCGATTAACCGCGTTGCTATCCATCTCTTCGCCTTCGTCGTCATCCGCCCATTGCAAAACCTGATCTTCACCGCGCTCAATAGCGTAGGTTTCAATCCCGGTCGCCACGTCAATCCGCTGAATATCCTCCGCAACCAGTTTGAGCAAACTGCGATCCCACCACCCATCCGGGTCGGCTTCCGCCATGCGGATGTCCTCCTTCAACAAGCGCACCGGGCCTTCATCCACACGCACATAGCGGCCCGGAACTCGCCCCCAATAGGGCTCGGAAGGATTGGGCGCGCGCCGGTCGCCGATGAGCAACACCGTTTGCCCCGCCGCGTGTTGCATCGTCACTCGAGTCGGCGTTGAGGTCTCATCGCCGACCAATCCAAATTCCGCAAGGTGCTCCGTTCCGGCGGGAATCACCTGCCCGGCTTCCGTGTCGTCAATGGAACGAATCAGTTCGCGCAAGCGGTCAAAATCGGCTGGATAATCATCCTTTTCGGCCACGCACCAATCGCCCTCCACCCTGGCCAGATGGGTGGTCGCGCCCACCCCTTCCAAAGTGATGGCGGTCACCGTACTCATGTCCACCGTCCCCAACAACGTTCCATCGCCTTCCGCCGCAACGGAGCCCGGCGCGGCCGGCAGACGCGAATGGAATTTCCACACGCCGACCAACAACACCAACAGAATGACCAATAAAAACAGTGTTTTTTTAGACATAGATTGCCTCCTATTCTATTTTATCCCGCCGCGCGGGTTCGCCGCCGCCAACCGTAGACAATGCCAAAAATCGCCACCAATGCCGGCACCGCGGCCATGTTGAGTACCTTCAGTCGCAGCCCCAAACTCTCAATGCTGCGCCGCAAGTTTTTGCGAACATCCTTTAACTGGCGTTGAATTTCAAAACGCTCCTGACGGAACTTTTCGATTTCCGCTTTTTGCGCCGCGCTCAACACGAGTTGCTGATCCTGCTCCTTCAACGCTTGCAAATCATTGATGCGCCGCTGGGTATCCATCAGTTTTTGCTGCAACAGCTCTTCCTGCTCCTGCCAGCGCTCCTGTGCGGTTCGCTCCAGCGCAAGCACCCGCTCAAACGGGCGGTCAAAACGCCCCCGACTGCGCAGACCAATCAACGCCGGATTGCCGGTCATTTGTTCCAGCAGATTCAGCGTGAAGTTCAAGTTGTCATTAAACGGCTGATAGAGAATTTGCCCAAAGATATTCATGCCCCGCGCGGAAAAATCATTGGACAGCAAATCGGCGTCGCTAATCAACACCACGCTGCTTTCCTTTTCGCTGACTTTCAACCAGTTGTCCACGGTTGCCGGCGGTTCATTGGTCTCGCCTTCCGTCACCGGCGGCCCGTCCGGGAAGGCCGTTGGGAAGCTTCCGCTCAAGCGAACCGCCAACCGGGCATCCGGCGCCGGTGCCCCGCCGCGCGTGCTCATCATGGCCGGATTCCGCGCCTGATAGGCGTTAATCATCACGGCATCCGGCGAACCTTGCGCCAGCACCGTCATCGTCAGTCCCTCTACGGGCTCGCCGACAAACGCCCCGGCAAACGGCAACATCACGTTATCCAAAGGCGCGGTCACAATTTCTTTGCGGTCGAGATTATCCTTCCCGCGCAGCGTGAGCCAGGCCGGCAAACGTTCAGCCCGGCCATCGCCAAGATTAATCGGCGTGGCCGCGGCCACATCGGCCACAATGGTCTGGGCATCCATCGTGATGCCCCACGCGCCGGAAAGACGATTGATGTCAGATGACGGTTGCGGCATTTCCCCGGCCTGAAGATTCTTCTCCGTGCTGATGCACATGGGGTCCACATAAGCGATGAGCCGCCCGCCCTTGAGCAGGAATTGGTCAATCGCAAACAAGGTGCGCTCGCTCAAACCATGCGGATGCACCAAAATCAGAGCATCGAGGTCTTCGGGGATGCTTTCCGCCTCAGGCATGACGGGCTGAACCGCGTATTGTTTTTTCAGTTCGCTCACAAAAAGCCAATCCTCGCCCGACGCTTGTTGCATGAACGGATTGGCCGCTGCGCCAAGCACCGGCAGGGTGCTCAACACTCCGAGCTTCGCCGACCCGCTACGCGTGACCTCATGAATCATCCGCACCACCAGATATTCCAGTTGCGGTTCGGCGGAAGGGTCCAAAAAAGGAATCGCCGCTTCCCGTGTGCCCGCCACCGCCACCAGCCCCAGATATAAATCCGGAACGGCGCCAATCCCACCCGTGGCTTGCGGCATCAGTCCATAACGCTGCGCCCATTCTTCGGCATCCGAATCCGGCTGCGGGTCCCACGTTTCAAAAATCACGTTGCCGCCGCTGCGATCCGCCAATTCCCGCATGAAATCTATAACGCGTTGCACATAATTCTTCAGCGGCATGGGCAGATTGGGGTTGCTTTTGGACACATAAAACTTGAGCGTCACCGGCCGCTGCAACTCCTGCAACATCGTCGCGGTTCCCTCCGACAGCGTGTATTGCTTTTCCTCGGTCAAATCTTTGCGCAAGCGCACGCCCGAAAACAGCAGATTCACCGCAATCAAAATACCCAACACCACCAGCGCGCCAATGATGCCGGTGAACCATTTGGAAGTCGTTGTCTTCATACTCATAACCTCGTTCCCAATTTCTCGCGCGCGCCTCAGCGGCCCGTCCGATTTTGCAGCACCAGTTGCGTCAGAAACAACATGAAGCCGATTACGCTGGCAAAATAGATGACATCGCGCAGGTCCAGCACGCCGCGCTGCATCGCCTCAAAGTGCGGGATGAAACTGAAGGCCGCCACCGTCCGCACCAGCCAATTCGGCGCCCATTGCGAAAGCAACTCTGTCACCGGCTGAAACCCCGCCAAAATCAGGAACAGCCCCAAGCCCACCGCCAGCACAAAACTAATCACCTGATTGCGCGTCAGCGCGGACGTGAACATCCCCACCGATAAATACGCGCCAGCCAGCAGAAAACTCGCGACATAGCCCGCCACAATCACGCCCCAATCTGGTTGCCCCAGCCAAGCCGCCGTCAACGGAATCGGAAACGTCAGCGCCAGCGCCAGCGTCAAAAAGCCCCACGCCGCAATCATCTTGCCGATAATCGCCTGCGTAGGCGTGATAGCCACGGTGAAGAGCAACTCAATGGTGCCCATCCGGCGCTCCTCCGCCCACAGCCGCATCGCGACAGCCGGCACCAGAATCAGATACAGCCACGGATGCCAGAAAAAGAACCCGCGCAAATCCGCCTGCCCGGCCTCATAGAAGCCGCCGACGGAAAACGTGAAGAACCCCGCCAGCACCAGGAAAATTATGATAAAAATGTACGCCACCGGCGACTGGAAATAGGAACTCCATTCGCGCTTGGCCACCGCCCAACTATGTCGAATCAAATCCATGAAGGGGTCACTCCTTTCCACTCTTATGCTGTTTGCTTCACGACATCCGCCGTCGTCGTGATTTGCCGGAACACATCGTCCAACCGCCCCGGCTCCGCGCGGATTTCCGTCACCATCCACTTGTTATGCGCGGCCACTTCAATCGCGTGAACCGCCAGCGCCTGCTTGTCGCGCGGAATGAGCCGCAACGTTGATTTCGGCCCTTCGACAGCCACCGTTTGCACCTCGGCCACATCCGGAATCGCCTGAAACGCGGCCGTAGCTTCCGCCGCCGGCGCGAGCAACTCCACCGTGAGCACGTTGTAATCGCGGCTGCGTTTTTTCAGGTCCGCCGGTCGCCCATCCGCCTTCAAGCGGCCCTCGCTAATCACCATAATCCGCGAACAAAGCGCATCCACCTCTTCCAGCACATGGGTGGAAAGCAAAATGATTTTATCCTGCGCCATGGAAACAATCATGTCGCGCACCACCTGCTTTTGGTTGGGATCAAGACCCTCGGTCGGCTCATCCAGCAGCAGCACCTCCGGATCATGCAGCAACGCCTGCGCCAGCGATGTGCGCCGCCGATACCCCTTCGAAAGTGTGTCAATAATCTGGTGCTGCACACCCCTCAGCATGCACGCTTCCAGAATGCCATCCACGCGCTGATTGCGCTCTTTACCCGAAAAACCGCGAACCTCGGCCAAAAACCGCAAAAAGTCGCGCACGGTCATCTCATCATACAGCGGCGTATGTTCGGGCATGTAACCCATCTGTTTTTGGGCGCGAACCGGATCCGCAACCACATCAATCCCATTAATGTCTATCTTCCCGGACGTTGGCGGAAGATAACCGGCCAACATGCGAATCGTCGTCGTTTTTCCGGCCCCGTTAGGCCCCAAAAAGCCCAAAACGCCCCCTTTTTCCACTTGAAATGAAATATCATCCACCGCCGTGCGCAGCCCGAACTTTTTCACCAAGTTTTCAACAGTTATCATCGCATAACCTCACTTTTGCTCCCTTTTTTGGCCAAAAATCCTTTTACCGGCTATTTTAAGCAGAAAATATGCCATTCCCGCCGTTTCTTCGTATTTCTCGCCTAATAACTCTCTATTTTTACGAAAAATGACCCAAAAATGCAAGAAAACGAGCCCGTTTTCACAAATTGCGACAATTTTTCACATCTTCTGTGCGCCAAATCGCCCCCTGACACAGCAATACGCGTTTTTTTCGCAAAAAAGCCCTTCTAACGCCCCAATTGCCGCATGCGCTCTTGGGCCTTGCTAAATTAGCGTGAAAATCCTTATATACAATAAACATGGGGTCCGGTGCTGGAGCGCACGACCTCAGAAAGGATGTTCGATGATGAAAAAGCCGGTTGCCTTTTTGCTGTTGCTCACCCTTGCGCTTGCTTGCGCCCCAACCTATCACGCCCTTTCCAGCACACCCCCGCCCGACAACGAGTCCGCGACCGAAGCGCTGGTCGTCGGCGCGCCAGCTCCCGAGCTGAACGTAGGGAAATGGATAAAAGGCGAACCCATCGCCGAACTCAATCCCGCCCAAACCTATGTCGTGGAGTTCTGGGCCACTTGGTGCGGTCCCTGCGTCGTCACAATCCCCCACCTGACCAAACTGGCGCAACAATTCACCAATGTCACCTTCATCGGCGTGAATATCTGGGAACGCGGCGACAACCTCGAAGATAAAGTCTCCTCCTTCGTGGAAAATATGGGCACGCAAATGGAGTACCGCGTAGCCATGGACAACACCGACGAATTCATGAGCAAAAAATGGATGCAAGCCGCCGGTCGGCGGGGCATCCCCTCCGCTTTCGTGATTCACCAAGGCAAGGTGGCTTGGATGGGACATCCCCGCAGCGGGATGGAAGGCGTTCTCAGCCAGATATCCAAAGGCGATTTTGACCCGGCGAAATGGACGCCACAACAAACGGAATCCGATGACCTCCAAAGAAAACTCACAGAAGCTTACAACATCCACCAAAAGTATCTCCAATCGGTCGGCGAAAACGGCGATAAACAACAGGCGGCCCAACTGTCACAACAATTTGAAAGCCTGAAGCTGACCTCTCCCGCAATTTTAAATTTCGCCGCCAACGCCATCTTGACCGATGCGCGAATCCAACACCGCGACATCCCCTACGCCACCCGTCTGGCCAAACAAGCCGTGGATTCCACCGATGGAAAACATGTGCGCTATCTCGACACCTACGCCCGCGCCCTGTGGGCCGGCGGCCATACCAACGAAGCCATTCAAATCCAAAGAAAGGCGCTCGGCATCGAACCCGACAATCCAGTCATCGCATTAACATTGGAACGCTTTCTGGCGCAAATGGATCCCGGAAAAGCTGCGCCCGAGCTGAAAACAAAGCGCTTCGGAGCGCTGGCGGCCGCAGTCGGCAGCGCCGTCTATGTGCTGGGCGGCCATTCCGAACATGGCATCACCGGCAGCATTGAAAGATTCACCGCGCGCACCAAAAAGACAAAAGAATTGCCCACTTCCGTCTTCCCCCGCCGTTTCGTTTTTGGTGCCGAATACGACGGCAAAATCTATATCGCCGGCGGCACCGGCTGGTCCGCGGAAGAAAGCAACTATAACAACCTCACCAAATTCGAGGAATTCAATCCGGCAACCGGCACAGTCCGCGAATTGCCCGATATGCTCGTGCCCGCCTCGCGCGCCGGCGCCGCCGTCGTCGGCGACAAACTCTATATTATCGGCGGCGGCCAAACAGACGTGGGGCCACGCCTCCAAGATGTCCAGATTTTTGATTTCAAAACGGAAACCTGGAGCCGTGGTGCGGAAATGCCCCGGCGGCGCGAAGGCATTGTGGTTGCCTACAAAGGCAAAATCTATGCGCCCGGTGGCTATGACTATCCCTCCGCCATCCGCGATTTCCAGGTCTATGACCCCGCCAAGAATCAATGGAGCGAACTGCCCAAGTTGCCCGTCAAAACCAGCGCCCATCACGCCTGCGTCGTGGGCAATCAACTCTATCTGTTCGGCGACTACGCCGAATTGGCCCGAACTGCCGTCTATGACTTCAAAACCAAAACTTGGTCGCTGCTGAATATCGGTTACAAAGCCGCGCGTCATACCGCTCTGGCGCAACTGGGCCGCAACGTTTACGTCATCGGCGGTAATTTGCAATCCAGCCCGCCCTATCACAATTACATTCAGCGCTTCACCACCCAACAACTGGCGCAAGCCCCTCGCCGCGAATGGCCCGTCCAATCCGACGAGTCCACGCTTGTGTTCACCCTGCCAATTACCCCTCGCCGCCCTACCTCCGTCACATCCCCGACCAAGTCCCCCGCACCTTCCCACCAAGCCTCCCGTTCTTCTCAAGACTCCCAGGAAAGCCCTCTGGACCCTCGCTACTTCCGCCTGAAGTGGTCGCAAAAGCTCAGCTACAGATCACGGCAATACACCCTCCCGAACCAAATAGACTGGGCAATCCCTCAACGCTTTGTGGTTCTGACCTCCAATGACACACTGTTCGTCTATCGGACTGATAACGGTGCCTTGGCGCACACCATTGAATTGCCAAGCGGCATCTCATCGGAGAAGAACCTGTACTTCTCATTTAAATATATTTTTCTTCAAGATGGTGATCAGAGCTATGTGTTTGGACATCGGACGTTTTACCCCATCACCTCATCAACCCCAACGAACAGAACATACGGTAGCACACACTATCAATGGGTATGCATCTCAACAAACGGACAATTGTGCTGGCAACAAACCGCCCCGACAGGCTTTTCCCATCACAGTAGCTATGCCCTCCCGGTTGGTCCCGACCGCAATCTCCTGCTCGTCGCATCACCCATCGGCTTCCAACTCATAACTCCAACTGGCACGTTGCTGATGGATACCGAGGAGAGATGTCGCGGAACCCGCTGGATGTTTAGACTGAACCCTTCCGGCGATGGCGTGGAGGCAGTGATGATTGATCGGCAGAATATCACCTGCTACGACGTCGGGCTGCCCCTCGATTCCCCCGACCGCGAAATAAAGCTTCAGCCGCGCAAATTTCCACCGGCCACCGACCAGCAGCCCATACACCCCTCCAGCTCAAAAATTGACCTGTACTCAAGGCTATTGACCCATTCCCCCGACAATGTCCCGCTGCTACAGTGGCGCGGCATGCTCTACGCCTTGAAAGGCGATGCCAAACCCTGTCGGCGCGACTTCGACAAAGCCGTCCGCCTCGCCCCCGCTTCCGCCGATGCCCGCGCCAACTACGGCCGGGCCCTGCTCATTCTGGGCGACGCTGATGAAGCCGCCCGCCAATGGGAGCAAATGGCCGAACTCGATAAATCAGTCCCCGCCTCCGCAGACTACCGCCTGGCGCTCGCCTATTGGGCCGCCGATATAAAAGATGACGCCCTCCAGATTTTCAATAACGCCGTCGCCAGCTATCCCCACCGCTGGATCTCCCGCGAACACGCCCATGCATTCAGCAGCCTGTGGACGGAAAAGGAAAAAGCTATCCTGTTTGAGCTCTACGACGCTTGGAGCCACATTTATACCCCGCCCGCCTCCGTCAACAACTACCCCCTCCCGGAGCCCGACCCTTTCCCCGCCGCGCCATGAGTGGCTGAGGCTCCCCCAAAAAAGTCCTCTGCTCAGACCGCGCCTTTTTCCAGCGCCAGTCGCACATCTTCGCGCATCCGCGCCTTCTCCGAAGCGTCTAACCCGCGCCAGCAACCCGGTTTCTCGGAAATTTCTTGCATTCTTTTCAGTTCCGGCCCAAATCGCCGCAAAGCTGTCGGCTCATACCGCGCCAAACGCGAAAGAACAACGCTCAACACAACCAGCGCATCCCGCCCATGGCCCGCCAACTCGCTGGTGAACTCCACCAGACAACGCCCCGCCGCCTGCCCCAGCGTCAACTTTTCACCGGCAACCGCATCCCAGAAGGCCTCCACCACCGCGCAACGCAATGCATAATAATTCGATGCTTTCATGTCAGCGAATCCGATACAGCACAAGCATTTCCACTTGGGGATAACGCGCCATGAATTGCATAATCACATTCCAGCAACTGGCACAGGGATACAAATCCGTATACAGCACAACGGAGCCGGCAGCCTTACGCCTGGGCAATCGCGAGGCCAAATCCTCCAGAATTTTGAACTCCGTGTCCACGTCGCGCCGCCAGCAATCCTCGCCATCCACCTCATTCCGCTGATTCACGCACAAGACCTTGAATTTTGCCTTCCCCCGCTTCGGCCTCGGAGAAATGTCCCGAATCTCATTCGCAACTTCCTCCGAAAACACCTCCAAATTATGAATGCTGCTGTGCGCGAAATATTCCGTTTTGGTCTGGCCGGGGATATCAACCATCGCCCAGGCGAAATTCTTGCGCGACCGATATTCTTCCGGCAGTTTTGCCCGGAAATGCTCAATCCGCGAATGCTCCATCCGGTCTTTGCGGCCATCAATTTTCCGGATTTCCAGCACACGCGTGGACGCACTGGAATTGGAACAGCCCTCCCCATTGAACATCAGTAACGCGATAACCCCGGCAACCATCCAATATCTTCGTGATTTCATAGGACGAACGAGCATACTCCTCCGTACCCCCATCCGCCAAGCCACAAATCGCCCATTTTTCATTCTGGCTTTGCCCGATCCCCAAATATGAGTTATGGATATTCGCAAAACCTGCTCACATTCACGAAAGAGGTATTCATGTCCAAACCAATTGACACCTTGAAAACGTTCACCAGCAACGGCAAAACCGTGGCCTATCACAGCCTGGCCGCTTTGGAATCCTTGCGTGGCGAATCTCTCGCCAGTCTGCCCTATGTCATCCGGATTCTGCTCGAATCCGTCGTCCGCAATCAAGGCCATCCCGCTTACTCCTGGGACCATGTCGTCGCGCTGGCCCGCTGGGAGCCCGGCACAACAGATGCCTCGGAATTTCCTTTCCTGCCGAGCCGCGTCCTCCTGCAAGACTTGACCGGCGTTCCCTGTGTGGTGGATTTGGCCAGTTTGCGCGACGCCATGATCCGGCGTGGTTGCGACCCCAGCCGCGTGGAACCCCAAGTGCGCGTGGATTTGGTCGTGGACCACTCCGTCCAAATTGATTGTTCTGCAAAGCCCGATGCCCTCGCGCGCAATATGGAAATCGAGTTCCGCCGCAACCACGAACGCTATGAATTTCTTCGCTGGGGACAACAGGCGTTTAAAAAATTGCGAATCATCCCTCCCGGTGTCGGCATTTGCCACCAAGTGAATCTGGAATACCTCGCCGACGCCGTCCACGCCGAACCGCAAAGCGACGGCTCCCTGCTGGCCTATCCCGATACACTCGTGGGCACCGACTCCCATACCCCCATGATTAACGGAATGGGCGTTCTGGGCTGGGGCGTCGGTGGCATTGAAGCCGAAGCCGCCATGCTCGGCCAGCCGATTTCCCTGCTCACACCCATCGTCACCGGTGTGCGCTTGACCGGCGCGCTTCGCCCCGGCGTCACCGCCACCGACCTCGCCCTGACCATCACGCAACTGTTGCGCAAGCACAATGTGGTCGGCCACTTTGTGGAATACTTCGGCGAAGGCATGAGCCATCTTGCGCTGGCCGACCGCTCCGTCCTCGCCAACATGGCCCCCGAATACGGTGCCACTACCGGCTTCTTCCCAATGGATGCCGAAACCATCGCCTATCTGCGCATGACCGGCCGCACACCCGAGCATTGCGCGCTCGTCAAACAGTACGCCCGCAAACAAGGCCTCTTCTTGGAACGCGGCGCCCCTGAACCCCAATATTCGCAAGTCATTGAATTGGACCTCTCCACCGTGGTTGCCGCCATCGCAGGCCCCAAGCGACCGCACGATTTCCAACCCGTTGGCGCCATCAAACAACGGTTTCTCGACGCCCTTCCCGCCGCACCCGCTCAAGATGGCTATGGCATCGCCCCGGACCATTTGAGTGCCACGGCCGACTTGCCCGATGGCTCCACCATGAAACATGGTTCCATTGCTCTCGCCTCCATCTCCTCCTGCACCAATACATCCAATCCGGCGCTCCTGTTGACCGCCGGGCTCGTGGCCGCCAAAGCCGTCGCGCATGGCCTGCGCGTCCCTTCCTACGTCAAAACATCGCTCGTCCCCGGCTCTCGTGTGGTCACCGCCTATCTGGAAAACACGGGGCTTCTCAAAGAACTTGAAAAAATTGGCTTCGGCGTCGCCGCCTATGGCTGCGGCCCCTGCATCGGCAACAGCGGCCCCCTCCGCGAAGATGTTGCCGCCGCTATTACCCAAAAGGACCTCGTTGTGGCCGCCGTACTTTCCGGCAACCGCAATTTCGAAGGCCGGGTACACCCCCTATGCAAGGCCAATTATCTGTGCTCGCCGCCTCTTGTCGTGGCCTTTGCCCTCGCCGGACGCGTGGACATCAATCTCGACGACGAGCCCCTCGGAACAGGTCAAGACGGCCAGCCCGTATTCTTGCGCGACCTGTGGCCCAAGCCGGCGGAACTTGACATCCTCATGTCCAACGCAACCGATCCGACCATCTATACAAATACATATTCCGATGTTAACCAATATACTCCGGAATGGAATAATATTAAAATAGCCAAAGGCCCAACATTTGACTGGCAACCAGACTCCACCTATATCCGGGAATCGCCCTTTCTGACGGTTGAACCACCCTCCCCGAACATTTCCAATGCGCGCATCCTCGCCCTGCTTGGAGATTTCATCACCACCGACCACATTTCCCCCGCTGGCAACATCGCCAAGGAATCCCCCGCCGCAAAATATCTCACCGAGTGCGGCATCGCGCCAAAGGACTTCAACTCCTATGGAGCCCGCCGCGGCAACCACGAAATCATGATGCGCGGCACCTTTGCCAATGTACGCCTCCGCAACCAAATGGTCACCCGCGAAGGCGGCTGGACCCGCCATCAACCCTCCGGCGAAGAAATGCCCATTTTCGACGCTGCTATGGCCTATAAACAATCAGGCACCCCCGCCGTCATCATCGCTGGCAAACTGTATGGTGCCGGCAGCTCTCGCGACTGGGCCGCCAAAGGCCCCCTGCTCTTGGGCGTCCGCGCGGTAATCGCCTCCAGCTTCGAACGCATCCACCGTTCCAACCTGGTCGAAATGGGCATTCTGCCCTTGGAATTCCTCGATGACCATAACGCGGCAAGCCTCGGACTCGACGGCACCGAAGAAATCTCCATTCGTGGTGCCGGTCCATTAACAGTCCACGGACTCCACGAAGCGGTCGCCCTCAAACCCGACGGCCGAAAAATCGAGTTCCGTTTGCGCAATCGAATAGATACGCAAATTGAAATTGCCTATTACCACGCAGGCGGAATTCTTCCTTATGTATTAAATCAACTTCAGCAATAATTTGATATCTACTGATTTATATTGGATATGAATTGATATGTAGACCGTTTTATAAAACGGTCTACACTCATTTTCGCGTATCATTGATGATTATGATTTAGCTCTGTAGGGCGTTTTATAAAACGCTCTACATTTTATTTATTGCTATTTACTCTGAATATCCTTAATATTCAAAACGATTTGAATGGAGAAAAGCCATGGCGCAATTGAATCCAACGGTATGGAGAACGTGCCGCGTGTTAAGCCATCCGGGGCGGCTACGATTGTTGCAGGAGGTGTTGCGCCAGCCCGAACGTTCGGTGAGCCAATTGGCAGAGGATCTTTCCATTGGCGTTTCTGATGCCAGTCAACAGTTGCGGCGGTTGCAATCTCGGGGGCTCCTGAAAAGGACCTGCCGAGGCCTAGAGGTAATCTACCGGCCCATTCCTGACCCGCAAGTGCCTAGCGCCAAGCCGCTTTTGTTGGCCCTGCAGAAAACACTGGCCCAACGCAGGACGAATCTGGCGAACTTGGCTCTCGTGGCTAAAGGTTTGGCCTGTGAGCGACGGATTGCGATTGTTCGGCTATTGCGAAATGATTCGTTTACTCAGGCTCAAATTGACTTGAGCGTGGGTGCCAGACGAAACACGGTCAAGGATCATCTGGAGATTCTTCTTGCCGGGGGGTGGGTCACAAAATCGGGACAAATATATTCGCTGGGCAAGATGAAAAATCCCCTGCAACGCACGCTTTTCAGTTTGCTCTGATGCTTCTGCAAACAGCAGGTGACATGCGGGCCATCAGCCCAGCTTTCTCTGAAAACTCCGACTGGGGCGATGGAACTAGTCGAAATAGGTGTACACGTCAAATCGCCGATAATCCCCAGCGTCGCCGCGAACTTCCAGAATGGTTAGCCGCCCTTCGAGCACATCCACATCATCCGCCCAAGAGCGGTAGCGGTCGTCACTATCCAGCGCCACCCGGTACACCCCCGGCTCCAAATCATAAGCGCGGCTGTGTCCCCCTCGTGTATCGCTGAGTCGTTCGCCATCCACATAAACCCGAATGCGATCGCCGGTGAAATTATCCACGATAATGGCCCCCTGCCCCTGCGGAGGGTCGTGGTCGTAGCGGTCATCATCGCATCCAATCATCAGTCCCGCCGCCAAAATCACAAGGGGCAGCAGACCCAAGCGCCATTTCCAAGTCCGTTGCTTTTGCCCGCATTCAAATCGAAAGTCGTCTGGCTTCATAATGCCCTCCTGATGAGTATTATCTTCGGTTCTGTTCTGAAAGCCAGCGAATAATCTGGGAGTCAGTTTTTTTATGTTTTTGACCGCGAATCACCGCTTCCGTCGCCTGGAGGCATGGCGTGGCGGATTCCAGCCGCAGTTGACTTGAGCCGCACGATAAAAGATGATGGCCACATGCTGTCCTCGCCCCAGCCAGAAATTCTGACCTTCACACTTGACACGCACGCCGCGCGTCTTGACGCATGGCTTGCAACCGCCTGCCCCACTATCTCCCGCTCTCGCTGGAAGCAGCTCATCGAAGCCGGTCACGTCCAACTCAACGGTGCCCCCATCCTCAAACCCAAGACTTCGCTCGCGCCTAGCGACAAGCTCACCTGTGCACTTCCCGCCCCTGTGACCACTGAACTACTCCCCGCCAACATTCCGCTTGCCATCCTTTACGAGGATTCCGACCTCATTGCTATTAACAAGCCGGCGGGGCTGGTCGTCCATCCTGCCCCCGGCCATGCTGCTCATACGCTTGTCAACGCCCTGCTCCATCACTGCGGCGACCTTCAGGGTATTGGCGGCGAGCTTCGCCCCGGCATTGTTCACCGTCTGGATAAAGACACCTCCGGCGTTTTGGTCGTCGCCAAAAATGAGCACACCCATGCCGCGCTAGTGGCGCAATTTGCCAGCAAAAAGGTGAAGAAAGAGTATCTGGCGCTGGTGTGGGGACAGCCGGAACAACCGACGGGCACCATTGATTTGCCAATTGGTCGGCATCCGGTACACCGCAAAAAAATGGCCGTGACGGAAAAGGGACGTCCAGCCCTGACGCGCTACGAAACCGTGGCGCGCGGTCCGCTCGCCAGCCTATTGCGTGTCCATATCGAGACAGGCCGCACACATCAAATCCGCGTTCATCTCTCGCGGCTGGGGCATCCGGTGGTCGGCGACACCACGTACGGGCGCGCGCGGCACGGGCTTCCAGAGGGGCTAAGAATCGCACGCCAAATGCTCCACGCCTACCAGTTGCAGATAACGCATCCGCGCACAGGGCGCGCAAAAACCTTTACGGCGGAACCACCGGCGGACTTTCTGGCCGCGCAGAAGATTCTGACAGGCGGAGGGTGATGCACCTCATCATATTTTCCACGGTGTGGAAATTATATTTCCATAGCATGGAATAATCGCGAAAAACTTTTCCATGGTGTGGAAAAACGGGTATGGTTTTTCGCGCTATGAAAAACGTGAGTGAGTTATTCCGGCGGGGCAACTGGTGAGCGCCGGGGTTCGGTTACAAAAATATCTGGCGATGGCTGGCGTGGGGTCGCGGCGGCGGTGCGAGGAGTTTATTGTCGCGGGCCGGGTGCGGGTGGATGGCGTTGTGGTGAGTGAGCTGGGGGCGCGGGTGGATCCGAGTCGGCAGCGGGTGGAGTTCGATGGTCGGCGGGTTCAGCCGGAGCCGATGCAAACGTATTTGGCCGACAAGCCGCGCGGGGTGTTGTGTACGTCGGCTGATCCCGAGGGGCGTCCGACGATTGTGGAATGGGCGGTGCATGCGGGGGCGAATCCGCGACTGCGGCTCTATTCGGTGGGGCGTTTGGATTATGATAGCGAGGGGCTGATTTTGCTGACAAATGACGGCGAGCTGGCGCAGCGGCTGGCACATCCGCGGCACCACATCGAAAAGGAATATCGCGCGTGGACAGATCGCCCGGTCACCCGCGAAGAAATTCGGGCGATGCTGGCAGGCATTGAGGATGACGGCGAACGGCTTCGGGCGTTGGCGGTACTGCCGGAAAAAACCGGCGCGCGGGCGACGTGCCAAATTATTTTGGGCGAAGGGCGGCGGCGGCACATTCGCCGTATGCTGGAGCATTTCGGGTTGCGGGTACGGCGGCTGCGGCGTATCCGTATCGGCAGGCTGACGCAACGGGACTTGCGGGGGCAGGCGTTGCGCGCGCTGTCGGCGGAGGAAGTGGCAGGCTTGTTGGCGTCAGCGAAGGGCGCGACGGCGGGGACACCCCCGCCGTCAGGCAACTAAGCGCGCAACTGGGCGACAAATTCCGCCATGCGCCGCATGGCTTCGCGGATGTTGTCCATGCTGGTGGCATAGGCGCAACGGAGGAAGCCTGCGCCGGATTTGCCGAAGGCATCACCGGGAACCACGGCCACGCCTTTTTCTTCGAGAAAGCGCATGGCGAAGTCCTCGGCGGAAATGCCCAAGTCGCCGATGTAGGGGAACGCGTAGAACGCACCGGCGGGGGTATGGCATTGGACGCCCATTTCATTGA
>LSQX01316962.1_pt2 | contig 31344 bp, 28 predicted proteins | sample 654561 | NCBI WGS metagenome assembly LSQX01 (sample SAMN04489861, study PRJNA283612) | anaerobic digester metagenome | isolation source: 4 biogas reactors fed with cattle manure at either 37C or 55C with and... | place: Denmark: Kongens Lyngby | collected 2014 | reverse complement strand
TTATGGTCTACAAGGCCGGTGCCGGCTTCGATAGCGATGCTTGGATAGTTGATTTAGAGCAAGTTGCCCGGGCCGTATACGAAGGTGTGCTCAAGGCGGGAGAATACGACCTCAAAATCTTTCGTTTGGGAGATGGTTTCTCGGACAAAGAGGTGCTTGGCATTGAGGTTAAGGGCGGAGTCGCCACCCAAAAGACAATTGAGCTAGGTGGTTTGGGTAAGCTCAGGCTGAGGCTTACCTCTGGAGGGAAACCCCATGAGGCGTACTATGCCCGGGTCATGGTGTACGAGGCTGGTGCTGAGTTCGATGGTGATGCGTGGGTGGCCGACCTCGAGGAGACATCTTTGGGTGTCTGGGAATCAGAGTTAAAAAGCGGAGCTTACGACATCTTAATGATTAACCTTGGTGAGGGCTTTTCAGAACAGCAGTTGTACGGGATTGACGTCGCGGGAGGGTCCATCACCGAGAGGACTATCGAGCTGGGCGGTATCGGTCAGATACAAGTTGACCTTGTGGGAGCCGAACGATACGATTGGCTGCGGGTGATGCTCTTCACCGTCGGTGAATTCAGTCAGTGGGGCGAATATGATACCTACGTCTGCGATTTGGAGTATGATGACCGCAGGGGAATATGGCATGCTGAAGTGAGGGAAGGCAGATACCAGCTGCAGATTACCGAAGGTCATGCAGAACAGCGGGTCGAGATCATCGTGGAGCCCGGCACTATAACCCGTAAAGGTATCGTGCTGGATTTGCGGGAAGACTGGGAGGCATATGAACAGTGGGGCGAGGATGCCGACTGGCAATGGGAATGGCAGGTCGAAGAGGATTGGTAGGATAGGCTGACTCCAGTCCTTTAAGCGATAGAAGACTTAGATCTGGTGCAGGGCCTAGTGGAGTGGGGCCGCCCTCGGGCAGCCCCACTCTCTTTGTGACGGATGTGTATTTATGACACAGCACAGCTTGCCAGCATCATGATAAAGAGGAACTTTTGACCTGGCGGCGAAACATAGCTGTAGAATACGGCGAAGTATGGTAATCAGAATTGTCGGCTGATAAACAATCCAGGGAGGTAGAGAGATGAGCAAGAAACTGAGAGTCGGTATAGTCGGTGTGGGCGGCATAGCCAACGGCAAACACATGCCGAGCTTGGCCAAACTCGACAACGTAGAGATGGTCGCCTTTTGTGACGTGATTAAGGAGAGAGCTGAAAAGGGTGCACAACAATACGGCACTCCCAATGCTAAAGTCTTTACCGATTATCGAGATCTTGTCGCCCTAGAGGATCTTGATGTTGTTCATGTTCTGACCCCCAACGATGTCCATTCCGAGATCACGGTGGCTGCCCTAGAGGCTGGCAAGCATGTCATGTGTGAGAAGCCTATGGCCATCAACTCCGAACAGGCCTTGGCCATGGTAGAGGCAGCGGAGCGGACAGGCAAGAAGCTCACTATTGGATACCAGAACCGTTTTCGCCCTGATTCTCAGTACCTCAAGAAGCTGTGCGATGCCGGCGATTTGGGTGAGATCTATTTCGCCAAGGCTCTAGCCATTAGGCGCCGGGGCGTGCCTACTTGGGGCATTTTCTTGAATGCAGAGCGGCAGGGCGGCGGTCCACTGATCGATATCGGCACCCATGCTTTGGACCTTACCCTTTGGCTCACCAACAACTACAAGCCCGTGAGCGTGATGGGTGTTACTTATCGGAAGCTGGCAGAGACCGAGAACGCAGCCAATCCGTGGGGCCCGTGGGATCCCAAGGAGTTTACCACCGAGGATTCCGCGTTCGGCTTTGTTCAGTTCGAGAACGGCATGACTGTGATCCTGGAATCCAGCTGGGCACTGAATACCCTGCAGGTGGGCGAAGCCATGACAGTACTGTGCGGCACCAAGGCCGGGGCTGACATGCTTGACGGCTTGCGGATCAATGGCGAGAAGTTCAGCAAGCTCTATACAACTAAGCCGGCTATGCACGGAGATGGAGTGGCCTTCTATGAGGCTGCCGCTCAGGATGCCGGTGCAGCTGAGGCCAAGAGCTGGATCGATTCCATCATCAATGACACTGAGCCGCTGGTCAAGCCCCGGGAAGCTTATGTAGTCACCCAGATCCTGGAGGCGATTTACGAGTCAGCGAAGACCGGCAAGCCGGTGTACTTCGATGACAACTGCTGCTGCTGCGGCTGCTGATCATGTGAAAGGGCCAAGTAAGGACTGGACCCGTTTGGGTTCGGTCCTTTTTGCATGATATTTCCCATAGATAAGACAATCTGAGCAGGGGGGAGCCCCTTGGTGGAATTTCGTGCCCTAAGAGCATCGGAGATGGATGCATGGTTTGACCACTGTGCCGCTGTCTTTAACCAAACCAATGATTTCGAGGCTTCTCGCCAGTATTTCATGAACCATTGGTACAACGACCCATGGCGGGAGCGTCACGGAATCTTGGTGGCAGTGGATGCTGGTGAGATCCTTAGTACTGTGCGGGTTTTCCACCGCCGGATCTACCTGGCCGGAGATGTATTCACCATGGGCGGTATCGGTGAGGTCAGCACAAAAGCCGCGTACCGGCGCCGGGGATTGTCTGGCAGGCTTTTGGAAATGGCTATCACCTATATGGATGCAGAAGGTATGGATTTTTCCATGCTGGCCACCGGGACTCCCGGGCACTACAGCCGCTTCGGCTGGGAAGAGGTAACCACCTATTGGAAGCAGGCCGAAATCTCCCCGCTGCAGTGCGGCGATATTCGCTTGCTGAGACTTCAAGAGCCTGAGGAACTGCAGCAGATTATGAACTTGTATGAGCTGTATTCCTCCCGGCTAAACGGCGCCATTGTCAGGGACCGATGGGACTACTGGCAGGATTGGGTGAGGACGGAGATCACCCGGGGCTGGTTTGCCCAGGGCCGGGGGCGGGGCTGGGCACTTCGGGAGTCGGGCGAGATCAAAGCCTACCTGGTGGCGGCATGGGATCTGGGTTCGGATACTCTGTTTGTCAACGACTTCGCCAGCAGGGATGATGAAGCCCAGAGCTTTAGCAAGCTGATTCGGCACGCAGTGTGGAGCCTAGGAGACGGCAGGCCTGCCAAGGTGTTGTTTCCGGCAGCTGTCGCCTCTGATTTCCCAACTGAGTTGCAGGCAAGGGATGGCCTCATGGTTAGGGTAAACAACGAAGAGGCCTGGAAGAGGCTGCCTCAGGCCAGCCTCCAAGAAGTGTTTCATGGAAGCAGCGGCGGGGATGGCAGCACCTCCAAACTGGTGAGTTGGGGGATCGATGGCTACTGATCTTTCCGCAGAAGGCATATAGCCCACGGCAAGGTCAGGCTGGTTGCAAACAGGCTGAAATAGTAAGTGTAGATGCGCCACAGGGCGAGAAAAGCCACCAGCTGGCCGTGGCCGAGCAGGTTCTGGACCAAGAGGGCCATCGTTACCTCTGCCCCACCGGCAGCCCCTGGAGTGGGGATTAGGTATTGAGCAAACTGCACGGCAATCTGGCTGCCGGCAATTACCAGCCAAGGTGCCCGGCCTCCCACCGCTCGAAAGAGCAGGTGGGTTGTGGAGAGGTAGATGGCCCAATATGTGAGGTTGAACAACAGGTTGATAGCCAGAACCGGCCGATGATCACGCCAGAGGGTGCCCGCCGCCGATTTGAACCTCTCAACCTCTCTGGCGGCCTTAGCTGTAAGAGGAGTTGTTTTTCGCCCCAAAACGCTGTCCTTTCCAAACAGCTTAGAGGCGCCTGCCGGCAGCTTGTTGGCAAAGATCAGCAGGGGCAGCGCGGGGCCAATGAGGAAAAGGGTACCCGCTGCTGTAGCAGGCAGCCAGCTGTTGGCGGCAGATAGAAAAGCCGGAGATAAAGCAGCTCCTGCCGCTAGAATCAGCAAGAGGCTCAGGCCTGTGTTGACTGAGTCCATGAGGCTGACTGCTAGGGACTTGCTCGCCGGCACACCCTGCCGATGGAGCAAGAAGAGGAAAAAGGGATACCCGCCGGCAGCACTAGGGGTGATGTGGGAGACAAACGCTCCTGCTAGGCAGGTTCTGATAAAGTCACTGTAGGCGATGTTCCTAGCCAGGTGGCGAAACAGATACCACATCCGCAGGATTCGGATCAGCCAAGAGATAACTAGCAGAATTGTGGCTGCCAGCAGAGGTAGAGGATTGATATCTTGGAGGGGCAGCAAGATGGGCTGACCCGGCAGGAGGCGCCGCAAGAACCACAGAGTGACCGGCCCTAGTATGACGGCCAGCCCGCCGTAGACGGCAAAGCGATACTTAGGGAGACTGATAGGCAGTGATGGTTGAGGCGGGTCTTCCCGGAGAAAATCTCTCATTTTATTCACCCTAGGTTCCAGTACTACTCTATGCCGACACGAAGAGTATGCCCCAGGGAAACCAAGGGTAACGCGGAAGCACGGGGCAGTTTTCGATTCGCCGGCCCAACGATGACGAATTCCTGTATTGCTCCCGGCCGGAGGGTTTGATTTCGTGCCCTGTGGGTATAAAAGTCAAAGATGGTTCGTACTGGTTAGGGAGGTTAGCCATGAGACTAAGATTATCTATGAGAGGCAAGCTTCTGATTACCTTTGGTGTTATCATCGCATTAATGCTCCTCGGCACGGGTGTTGTTTTCTGGCTGATGAACAACTGGAAAGCAGCCCACTGGCAGGCCATCGACCAGGAGAAACTAGCCACCTCTATGGCAGAGCGGGAAATCGATCATCTAGCTTGGGATGTAGACCTGCTCACTGCCCTTCTCTTGGGAGAGCCCTTCACTGGGCAGCTTGATCCCACTGCCTGCAACTTGGGCAAGTGGTTTTATTCTTTCACTGCTTCGGAAGAGTTCCAAGAGCTGCCCCCGAACATGCAGAAAAAGATTGCCTCACTGGAAACGCCCCACCAACAGCTGCACGATGGAGCAAGAGAGATTTTCAGGCTCCGGGACAGCAATGTTCCATTGGACGCTCTGCTTGTTAGTTATCAAACGCAAGTAGCGCCCAACCTCAACCAAGTCCGGGAGATCTTGGCAGACTTGAGAGTCGATTCCCAGTCAGCAGCCTCAGCCACCATCAGGTCGGCAGAGACGGCAGAGGCAAATACTACCAAGTTCCTGTGGACTGCCATCTTGGCCGCCCTTGGGCTTAGTGTTGTACTAGTCCTGCGGTTTACCACCAGCATTCACCGCACCCTCCGGGCGGTGCTGGGCATGGCGGAGAAAATCTCCCAAGGCGATCTGTCTGGTTCAATCTCCGTTAAGTCGGGTGATGAGTGTGAGGAGATGGCCGATGCCATCAATGAGTTCGTTGCCCATGTACGGGATATCGTCGCTGAGGCCCGCAGATCGGCTGTGTCTATTACCGACACCAGCCATCAGGTAGCTAGAGCCATGGATGAGATGACAGCCTCCACTCAGGAAGTGGCGTCAGCTGCATCGGAGTTCGCTGCCCACGTCCAGCAGGTAAGTTTCGATGCCAACGAGATGGCTAAGAACGCCGAAGGCATTGCCAAGTCGGGCAGAGATGGGTCCGAGCGCCTGGATGATGTACTGGAGCGGATGGATGAGATCGAAGCAGTGGTAGGAGAACTGGCTGATTCGGTGAAGGATCTGAATCAAGAGACAACCATGATCGAATCCATCACTGCCACCATTGCTGACATAGCTGATCAGATTAACCTGCTGGCTCTCAATGCTGCCATCGAAGCAGCCAGGGCCGGTGAGCAGGGGCGGGGCTTTGCGGTAGTGGCTGAAGAAGTCCGCCGTCTAGCAGAAAGGTCCAGCCAGGCCTCCGGTGAGATCGCGGCCTTGATATCTCGTGTAGCCAAGCGGTCTGATGAGACCCTGGAGAGTATGGAGCAGGGCAGCCGGGCAGTAGCCGACGGAGCCGGAGCTGTGGAGAATGCAGCCGACCTCCTCCGGCAGATCATCGAGTCTATCGACACCATGAGCTCCAGGATTCAGGCCATCGCCGGGGCTGCAGAAGGGCTGGCGGCTGGAAGCGAGGAGATCGCGGCTGCCACTGAGCAGCAATCGGCCACCGTGCAGGAGATCAGCAACTCCTCGCAGATGTTGGCGGTTACAGCCAGCAATCTGGAGTCTTCAGTCCGGGATGTTAAGACCGGCGATGAACATGAAGATTAGCTAGATCAGCTAAGCTGCTGCGCCATCCTTGACTTTCCAGTATAATTGAGGTAAGGTGCAGCATGCCGGTACATACTCGGCAGGTCTGTCAGCGTACCCTTTTGCCCTAAGGAGATTGACAAAACTCCCTTAGGGATGTAAAATAAGCGTTAAAGCGAATCATTATCAATAACAGGAGGGGTATACATGAACATTAAGGGTTCAAAAACAGAAAAGAATCTCTGGACTGCCTTTGCTGGCGAGTCTCAGGCCCGCAATAAGTACTGGTTCTATGCGTCAGAGGCGAAGAAGGCAGGCTTTGAGCAGATCGCCGGTATATTCCTAGAGACAGCTGAGAACGAGATGGAGCATGCTAAGCGCATCGCCCGCTTCTTGGGTATCATCGGCAATACGGCAGATAACCTCAAGGATGCAGCTGCCGGTGAGAACTACGAGTGGACTGAGATGTACAAAGAGTTCGAAGTTGTCGCTAGGGAAGAGGGCTTTGACGAGATTGCCGATTTCTTCCACGAAGTGGCTGAGGTGGAGGAGGAACATGAGAAGCGGTATCTGGCTCTCTTGAAACGGGTTGCAGAGGGCACTGTCTTCACACGCCCGGAGCCCATCAAGTGGCATTGCCGGAACTGCGGTTATGTTCACACAGGGACCGAGCCTCCTCACGTATGCCCCGCCTGTGCCCATCCCAGAGCTTACTTCCAGGAGAAGGCCGAGAACTATTAAAGGCATCATTTGCGAGGCGTCCCGGAGGATACAGAAGATCCCGATAGATAAGGCGATATAAGGCCCAACAGGCATACAAACAAACGGGGGTGTCAGCTCAAAGGATTGAGCCGGCACCCCTGTTTGTTGATAATTCCGCTGCTATGCCTTGCGTCAATCGTCGAAAATAATCATCACTTTGCTGGCTTGGCCGGATGAGTGAACATCCAAAGCTTTGTGGATATCCTTCAGCGGGTAGCGGTGGCTGATCAAGGGCTCCACTCGGACGGCACCTGACCCCACCAGTTTGACAGCCCGGGAGTGGGTAAAGGGATTAATAAAGGACCCAGATATTCGTAGTTCCTTGCGGTAGACCTCATGGGGCTCGATCTCGGCCGCCATGCCCTGGGGAGAGACTCCAAACCAGACCACCGAAGCCCCTCTTCTGGCAATCTTAATGGATTGCTCAATGGCGGGTTTGACGCCGGCGGCTTCAATTACCACATCGAAGGCATCGACAGCCAGTTGCTCCGGCAAAACTGTGCGCTGTGCGCCCAGCTCTTTTGCCAAGGCCCATTTTGACTGGACCGGCTCGCTGACTGTCACCCGTCCTCCGGCAGCTGCTGCCAGCTGCAGCAGGATCAATCCGATGGGGCCGCCCCCTAAGATGGCCACCTCGTCGCCGGGACGAATCTGTGCCTGCTCCAGCCCTCTAATACAGCAGGCCACCGGCTCGATAAAAGCTCCAGCAGCAAAGCTGACATTAGGAGGCAGCAGGTGGGCCTGGGCAGCTGGGAGTACCGAGTATTCAGCAAATCCTCCATCGATGTCTACGCCCAGGGCTGTAAGGTTGAGGCACAGGTGGACTTTGCCGCTGTGGCAGTAATAGCAGCTGTGACAGAAGATATTGGGATCGACGCACACCCGATCACCGACCTTAAAACTGGTTACTCCCTCACCTGCTTCCACAACTTCGCCGGCGTACTCATGACCCAGGATGACAGGGGGCGTAGATGCCGACTCTCCCTTGAGAATATGGGCATCGGTTCCGCAGACCCCCGAGGCTCTGACTTTGATCAGGATCTCGCCGGGCCCTGGTTTCGGTACATCCTCTTGCACCAGCCGCAGGTCCCCGATATCCATGAAACGAGCTGCTAACATGTTCCCAGCCTCCACTCTTATCTTTCTTTGTCGAATCGGCCGCTCAAGCTGCCCGCACTGGGCTTTCACTGGCTCTAGGCAGAGCGGCCTGCTCCGTGCTTGGTTTCCTAGCTGTTGCTGCAAGCTTCCCTAGTCAAGGGGAAATTCCACCTGCGAGCCGGAACGGTAGGAACGCATGGCTCCCTCCATCAGCTCTGTAAGCTGCGTGCCTTCTTCGAGGCCGAAGAGAATCGGTTCATCTTCCAAGATGCCCCGAATCCACTGATCCAAAGGCATGGGCAGGGCAGCTGGGAGGCGGGCAGGTATGAACCAGCCCTGATGGCCGTTTTGCTCTAGCTTGCGGGAAGTAATCCGCACCGTTGATTCAGGCCCCCCGGCAAGGAAGGTTCCCTCAGTACCATGCAGCTCCAGGGAAAATGGGCTGCTGTGGGACACGAAGCCTGTCTCGATTACCGCAATACCCTTATTGGCAAACTCAACCAATGCCACAGCGTTGTCTTCTACTTCCCTTTCGGTATAAGAGTTGAACAGTGTGGTAATCCGCCGGGGTTCTCCCATCAGCCAGCGGGCAAGGTACATGGGGTGGGCGCCCAAGTCAATCATGGCTCCGCCTCCGCAGGCAACAGCATCGTAGAAGTGTTCCGGCAGCCATCCGGCTATTGCCCCATTGTGGGCATTGCGGATCCGCAGCAGGGTCACATCGCCTAACAGGCCGTCATCGACGGCTTTCTTGGCTAGCAGATTGACCGGCCAGGTCCGCTGGGGGAAAGATATGCAGAATTTCACACCGGCCTTGGTCACAGCCTCACTGATGGTTTGGCATTCCTTGACTGTGGGGGCCATCACCTTCTCGGTGAATATGTGCTTGCCGGCATTGGCCGCGGCCACCATGATCTCGGCATGGAGGTTGGTCGGGGCGTTGACAACAACCCCATCGACATCAGAACGGGCGAGAAGAACGTCAATATCATTCTCGAAGGGGACACCGAGGTCAGCTGCCCAGTTCTTGCCCCGGACCGGGTCTTCATCCCAGACAACCGTGATCTTGGCATCGGAACGGGATAGGATATCCCGGGCATAGCCGGGGGCGTGGACATGCCAGCTGCTCAACATAGCGATTCGCAACACTTTCATATCTCCCTCCTACACAAGTAACTTGGTTCAGAGTCCGGTGAAATTTTCTGCGGCGAGGGAGCAACTTCCTGCATTTTCCTCAATCCATGCCGGTGCTGGCTGATGATCCACGCCCGAGCTGGCGGCAGCATAGTACGGTGTTATGCTATTGATATCCTGTTGACTAGCCGAGGGGCTGCAGGGTCCGCTGGCGGCCGGTAAAGATGGCCACCTCGGTATAACCGGCAGAGCGGGCCAGTTCGATGGCTTCATCCAGCCCCTTGCCTACATCCTCTGGGTAGTGGGCATCACAGGCAAGGGTGATGGGTACGCCGGCCTGTTGGCATTTGGCCAAGAACTCAGGTTCTGGGTAGATGATCCCTACAGGTTTTCGCAAGCCGGCAGCGTTGATCTCGACACAGGTATCAGACTGGGCAAGAGCTTCTGCCATAGCCTCATAGTAGGGTTCCAAAGGTATGCGGGGGCGGTGCCCAAAGATTTTGATCAAGTCGGGATGGGTGATGGAATCAAAGAGGCCGCTTGATACTGCCTCCAGCATTGCGGTGAAGTATGCGTGATAGGCGCTGTTGACGTCTTTGTCGGGCCAGCCCACTTCTGGCGAAACATCAAATGCCCACTTCCCGAGAAAATGGACAGAGCCCAAAACATAATCCCAGGGGTAGGCATCAATCAAAGCGGCGATCTCTGCCTCTTTGCCTGGGATGTAGTCCATTTCCAAACCGAGTTTCAGCGGCCAGCCCCGCTGCTTGCCTTCCTGGATCAGATCCACGTAGACATCCAGATCGAGGCTGAAACCTTTCTTGAGCCAGCTGACAATCTTAGGATAGGTGCCTTCCCCTGTCCACAGGTGCTCCATGATCTTCCGGTACTGCCGGAAGTTATGACCATGTTCGCTGATGCCGATTTCATCAAGCCCGGCCCTTTGAGCCTGCTGACAGAATCTCTCTAGATAATCAAGGCTCAACGACCCCATTTCCAAGTGCATATGGTAATCGACTCTCATGGAATTCGCTCCTTCTTTCCGGAAGCCGGAAGGGTTGGTTTCCTTGTTAGCTTCAGCTGTGGAGCGAGATATTCCTTCTGCGGCGGGGTCAGTGAGCACTCTCTAATTATTGAGGAGCGACCGCAAGCGCACCAGGCGGCGGTAAGCTGTCAAGAACCTTTTTTCCTCCAGTTGCCCGGTCACATACCGCATGATCAGTGACTTCAACTGATCATCCAAGGTGGATACCCGCATGGCCATCGCCAGTCCCTCCTGTCTAGATGGCATCGTCCTATAGAAAACAGTATGGGCTGATCAAGGCGGGATTATTCCGGACGCTTCAGGCCTATCCGTGGGACTGAGCTGGTTAGCTTCAGGGTGGGCAGCAGGCTTTGCCGGGCGAAGAAAAAACCCTCTCCCAAGGAGAGGGTAGAGCCAAACTCGTTGAGTGTCTATGGAGGAATCCAATGCTACTCCAGGGGCTTATCTTGCAGTGGTTGAAGAAGTAGTCTCTTCTATGCCCACCATGGTCCAGATCCAACCGAGCACAAAAGAACCGATGATGCCGGCAATGACGTTGAAGTTGTACGGCGCCCAAATCCAGTCACCTAAGATGGCATCACCCAGCCACGCTCCGATAATGGTGACGATGAAGCGGATCCAAGGCTCTCCCCGCAGTGTTTTCTCCGCAGCCAACCAGCTCTTTACTGCCCAACCAACGAGTAAACCAACGATGATTAGTATCACCCAATACATTGGCTTACACCTCCTAGTAGACTAAAAGTCTCAACTCGGAAAGATCTCTGCAGGCAGCATCGGTTCCTCCATTAGTCGGATGGTCAAGTTAAAGGCCACTGCCATCCTCTGTTAATCATATCATTTCGGCACAATATTGGAAATACCTACAAGTATGAATAAAGTCAATTTGGCACTGAGTACTTAGAAAATCGGCTCACGAATTGCTGGGCCCTGGAATCATCAGTTCCTGCCCAGGCCTGATCAAAGTGGGATTCTTGATACTATTCAGCTTCACAATTGCATCAACGGTAACATCAAAACGCCGGGCAATTGTATAGAGGCTGTCGCCGGGCTTGACTACATACACCATGGGCTGTATGCTGGCAGGCACCATCAGTCTCTGGCCTATCTGCAGTGTGGTATCTGTCAAGCCATTGAGGTTGACTAGCTCATCCATGGTGGTTCCAAATTTCTTGGCGATGGTGTAAAGGGAATCTCCTTTTTGTACTGTATAGTACTGAACCGACTGGATGCTGTTCAACACCTGATAGGTCAGGGGGCCTACCAGGCCATCCACAGGCAGGCCGTGAATCTCCTGGAGCTTTTTGACTGCCGCTTCCGTTTCGCGCCCGAAACGCCCCGTTGCTTGACTCATCAGCCCTAGGTCCATCAGTTTGCGCTGACACCAGAAGACATCCTCTCCCCAACAGCCGAGGCCCAAGACCCTCTGGCCAGGCTCTAGGGCCAGTGCCGGCAAACTGGATAGCAGTATACAAAAGGTGATAAGCGCGATCAAGCGTGGTCTCATTCTCCAATCCCCCTGTATGCCTTATTGGCTGTAAGAAAAAGCCATGATCATAGGCGAAAAGCCGCTATTCTCTATTTCCCCTGCCTCCCAAGGAATCCTGCCGCTAGAAGGAAGTGGAAGAGTATGCTAATATGGACCTAGATGTAACTGCTTCTAGTTGGACAGCACCTATAGCATCATATTATCGTCTGGTCTAAAAAATGAACAAAGAAGGTGGGAGAGGAGAATGGACTATACCGTTTTGCGGATTGCAGTGGCGGGACTCTTGGCCGGCGTCATTGGTACGGGCCTCGGGGGATTGATTATCTCTGCATTGGGGCAGCCCAGCAAGCGAGTCCTCAGTTTTGTCTTGGGATTCTCCGCTGGGATCATGCTGGCCATGATCTTCGTTGATTTGCTGCCGGAAAGCCTGGATCTTGGCGGGCCCACCAACACCTTTGCCGGATTGGTGCTGGGGATCGGGCTGCTTCTCCTGCTGGACTTTGTTGTACCCCACCAGCATGTTGCCGGGGGTGAAGACCAGCACTCCCATTATCTACGGCTCAGTATTCTGCTGGGTCTGGGTATTGCCTTACACAACCTGCCGGAGGGGCTGGCCATCGGCACTGGGTACATAGCATCACAAGAACGGGGCTGGCGGCTGATGATGGCAACACTTCTGCATAATATCCCGGAGGGCATGGCCATGGCGGGACCCATGGTAGCTGCCGGGATCACCAGCTTCAAGGTGGCTGCTGCCGCGATCCTGGCAGGATTGCCCGAGGGCATCGGTGCCCTGCTGGGGGCTTTGATCGGGCGGGTCTCGACGGCGACTCTGGCGGTTTCATCCAGCTTCGCCGCGGGAGCTATGCTGTATATTGTGTTTGATGAGCTGATTCCCGAAGCCCAGGAACATGCTGAAGGCCACAGCGGTACCTTTGGCGGGGTGCTGGGAGTCGTTATCGGAATGGCTATGCTGTACTATCTGTGATCAGGGGGGCATCCCCGCAAAATGTTTAACATACAAGAACACCCCGGATGGGCTGTCACGGCAGCAGCTGGGGTGTTCTTAGCTCATACTGTGTTGTCAGTGCTGCTTCCTGATACCTTTAGAGTTCCAGCCGCAGATCTCCGTCCTTAATCCACCCTGCCCGCCGCAAAGGAATGGCTATCAAATAGCTCAGTACAGCAGGCAGGATAAAATGCAGCAGCAGTATCTGCGGCCATACTTCAGTCCCCATGGCGGCAATCGTCCCGATCTGTCCCACAAGCCCGCTGGTACCCATCCCTGCTCCCGCGGGGATATTCTCCATCAAAAAGATCTTTGTCCCTAAGGGGCCTAGGATGGCACTGGCCAAAGTGGGCGGTATCCAGATGCGGGGGTTGCGGATGATGTTGGGCATCTGCAGCATGGAGGTGCCCAATCCTTGAGCCAAGAGCCCGCCCACTCCGTTTTCTCTATAGCTGATCACAGCAAAGCCGATCATCTGGGCGGAACAGCCGATGGTGGCGGCACCGGCGGCAAGTCCGCTGAGCCCCAGGCTGATGGCTATAGCTGCACTGCTGATGGGCAGTGTCAAGAAAACCCCCATTAGGGTAGAGACTATGATGCCCATGGGGATTGGATGAAGCATGGTAGCTTCGTTAACAATGGCTCCAAGGGTCTTCATAAGTACTGAGACAAAGGGTGCGATGTTTTCTCCCACGATGCCGCCGACTACAATGGTGGCGGTGGGTACAAAGATGATGTCCAGCTTTCTCCCGGCAACCCGTTTTCCTACCTCAGCTCCTGCTAAAGCAGCTATCAGGGCGCCCACCGGCTCTCCAATCCCGATGGAAGCGGCCCCAGCAGCAAGGCTGATGGTACCGGCGCCCACGGCTCCTGCTATGGCCGATGCATATAACACCAGGGGCGGCGCCTTGATGCCGCTGGCGACAGCTATACCGATGGCTGGCCCCATGAGCAGTTTGGCAAACTGTCCGAAGCGGATCAATAAATGGAGACGGATCAGGTTACCCAACTGCTCCAAGATGACGCCAACGATCAATGATGCAAAGAGTCCTAAGGCCATAGCATTGAACACGTTAACGGTATAGGTTAAGAGTGAACTGCCGGAGATGCCTGCTTTGCTGCGGCTGCCTTCTAGCTGCGGGCCTTTTGCTTTTGTTGATGCCTTTTGCCGTGCCATGATTTATCGGGTTGAGCATCTAGTTGGGCTAGAGCTCCTCCCGTCTACACCTCCATCTCTATTGTTTTGCGCTGTTGGGGCTTTGGCGTCAGTGATAGGATCCTGCAACAACCCAAGCCGATTGCCCTGTCAGGGACAGGGCAGCAGTTACCGGATTCTTCGCAATAGCTTCTGGAAAATCCTGCGCTATGCCGATAAATGATGGATTTTACCTGCCTTGGAAAGACTAGTATAGAACCCGAGCAGTCGGACCATGCTGAGAATACTTCTGATAAGCCCGTTTTACTCGGCGAAAGTGAGGTGGCTTTCTTGCCCACGGTACCAACAGGAAATCGCATGGCCAGTGAGACCAGTCCATATCTTAGGCAGCATGCTGGGGACCCGGTGCATTGGCAGCCTTGGAGTGAAGAAGTACTGCAGATTGCCAGGCAGATGCAGCGTCCCATCCTCCTCAGTATTGGGTACTCTGCCTGTCATTGGTGTCATGTTATGCAGCGGGAATCCTTTCAGAACCGAGAGATTGCCGGCCTGCTGAATGAGCATTTCATCTCTATCAAGGTTGACCGGGAAGAGCGTCCGGATCTAGACCACATCTATCAAAAAGCCGCGGTGCTGCTCACCGGCCACGGCGGCTGGCCCCTGACTGCTTTCCTCACCCCCGAGGCCAAACCGTTCCTTGTCGGCACATACTTTCCGCCCCAAGACCGATACGGCCGCTTGGGATTTGCCGCCATACTGCAGCGGATAGCTAGTCTGTGGGAAGAAAACCGGGAGATGTTAGACAAGACAGCTGAGGAGATTACGGCGGCGATGGCCGGAGAAGCAGCGCCAAAGGGCCTGCAGGGCTTTGCCCTGCCCATGGGTATCAGTATCGACAGCGATGTGGCGGCAAAGGTTCTCGAAGATGCAGAAAATCGTCTCTTGGAGTTTTACGATGAGGGCAATGGCGGATTCGGCACTGCTCCCAAGTTTCCCAGTCCCGGCATCCTTGAGTTTTTCTTACAGAGAAGCCGGGAGGCTCCCATATTGCTGGAAGCTGCTGTCAATACCCTGAACCATATGGCAGACGGAGGCATCTATGATCAGCTGGGCGGGGGATTCCACCGATACTCAACCGACGACCGCTGGCTGATACCGCACTTTGAGAAAATGCTTTATGATAATGCCCTGCTGACCCAGGTTTACCTGGCTGCCTATCAGCTGACCGGTGATCAAAGGTACCGGGAGGTGGCAGAGGAAACTCTCGAATATCTGTTGAGGGATATGCGGCATGCATGCGGCGCATTCTTTGCAGCGGAAGATGCTGACAGTGAAGGTGAAGAAGGCAAGTTCTATCTTTGGACCAGGCAGGAGATAATGGAGCTCTTGGGAGACGAGGCAGGAGAGATGGTTTGTACTTACTACGGCATTGACCAGCCGGGCGGCGCCATTGACGGGGCGTCGGTGCTCCATCGGGCTGTCCCTCCAGCTTCTTTGGCAAGACAATTTGATATGAACATCGATGAGATCAGTTCGAGCCTGCAGGCAGCTAAGCTTGCCTTGCGGCAGCGGAGAGAACATAGGGCCCGTCCAGCCCGGGATGAGAAAATCATCACCGCTTGGAACGGCATGACAGTCTCTGCCTTGGCCAAGGCAGGCGCGGTGCTGCAGGCCCCCTCATATATCGAGGAAGCCAAAGCAGCGGCCAGCTTCTGCCTCACCCGGCTGCAGGGAGCCGATGGCCGGCTGTGCAGAAGTTTCAAGGAGGTCCCCAGTCCGATATCGGGGTTTCTAGAAGACTATGCCTACTTCATCGCGGGGCTGGTGGATTTGTACAAGGCTGCCTTGGAACCCTTTTGGCTGGATGCTGCCCTAAACCTTGTGGAACTGGCCATTCAGCTGTTTTGGTCTGATTCTATCGGCACATTCTACAACGCGGAAGCTAGAGGTGATTTGCTTTTCCGCCCATCGATCTCTGAAGATGAATCATATCCATCGGCGGTGAGCATCATGGCCCGGAACCTCTTTTACCTGCAGAATCTGCTCTCCAGCGGGGGCCGGGACAAGCTGGATGTCCTCTTCAACCGGTACTTAGATAATATGACTGCGAACCCCTGGGGTTTCGCCGGCCTGCTTACAGTCTTGGATCTGGCCCATAGGGGGCTGCGGGAGTTCTGCGTAGTTGAACCGGCCCAGGGCGGGGCAGATGTGGAAGTGCTCAACCTGCTGCAAACTGCCTATCTGCCGGACAGTATGATCTACCTCTGGAACACTGCTGCTTATCGACAAGGGCGCTTTGGCGAGCTGGGGCTGGGCAAGACAGCGGTAGACGGCAAGACCACTGTCTATATCTGCACAGGGGGGGCTTGCCTGCCGCCTATCACTGATCCAGCGGAGCTGAGAGCCAGCATTTGAGAGTCTCCTTTAATATGTAAGAAAGAGAGCCGGTACTGCCGCTCCCATAGAGGAGTAATGACTAGGTCCGTATAATATAGCTATAATCCAGGAAGCGAGGAGGTATGGATTTGCAGTACCGGGAGTTTGGCAATACTGGAGTAAAGATCTCAGCTTTGGGTTTTGGGGCCATGCGGCTGCCGGAGATTGAGGAAAACGGAGCTTACCGGATTGATGAAGAAAAGGCGCTAGCTGTCATCACCAGGGCCTTTGAGCTTGGTGTCAACTATATCGATACTGCCTACGGCTACTGCCACGGCAACAGTGAGGTTGTGGTGGGGAAGGCTTTGAAAGGCTGGCGGGACAAGGTATATGTTTCCACCAAGATGCCCACCTGGTTGGTGAAGGCCAAAGGCGACTACCGCCGCCTGCTTGAAGAGCAGCTTCAGAAGCTGGATGTAGATTACATCGATTTCTACCACTTCCATGCTTTGAATCAAGAGCGGTGGGAGAACATTGTGCTCAAATATGATCTGCTGGATGAGGCCCGAAGGGCGAAGGAAGAAGGGCTGATCAGGCATATCTCCTTCTCTTTCCATGACAAACCTGAAGTCCTGAAGCAGCTGGCCGATGTAGGGATCTTTTCATCTCTGCTCTGCCAGTATAATCTCCTGGACCGGGCCAATGAAGAGGCTATTGGGTATGCCAGGAGCAAGGGTTTGGGGATTGTAATCATGGGGCCGGTGGCAGGCGGGCGCCTCGCGGCATCATCCAAGACAATTCAGCAGCTGCTGGAGGGCCGCAGTGTCAGTACGCCGGAGCTGGCTCTGCGCTTTGTCCTGGCTAACCAGAATGTGAGCTGTGCCCTATCAGGGATGAATACTGTCGAGATGGTGGAGGAGAATGCCGATGCGGCCTCCTTGGACACGCCTCTCACAGAGGCGGAGCTCCAGCGCATCAAGGAAGCCATGGAGGAGAATCAGCATTTAGCAGAGCTCTACTGTACCGGCTGCGATTACTGCATGCCCTGTCCCCAGGGAGTAAACATCCCTTTGAATTTCCGGCTGATGAATTACCACCGGGTTTATGGCCTCACCGAGTACGCTAGAGGCCAGTATCAGAAAATCGGCACCACCGAGGAGCTAAAGGGCAAGAAAGCAGAAGAATGCATTGAGTGTGGAATATGTGAAGACAAATGCCCACAGAACATAGAGATCCGCAAGCAGCTGAAAGAAACGGCGGCGGCATTGGGATAGAGCGAAAAACTAAATCGTTGCGTAGGGCGGCATCACCTGCCGTCCTTTTTCATTCTAATAGGTGAACCAGGCACATGTCTCCCATTACGTTTTGTAGTGACATTGCAGGAACTTTCTTGTTATACGGTAATGTAATAAAAGATAGGATCTCTTGTGATTTGGCGAGAAAACAGCAGCTGAATTCACAAGAGAGGTGTGGCAATCAGACAGAGCTTACGGTTCAGTTAGACAAGGAGGTCGGTTATGCGGGGCTGTCTGTCACCAGTGGAGGGCGAAGCATATGTACTACTTCCCAAGGAGCTGCGGCCGGTTTTGGCTGCAGGAGCGGGTTTGGCAATAATCCGGATGACACCAATAGACATGCTGTGGCCCACCAGCTATGGAGTTTCACTTTACCTCCTGGTGAAAATGCTCGGCATCAACATCGCCTTTCTGTTGTTTTACATGGGATGGAGTGCAGGGGTAAAGAGGCAGACACTAAGGGGCCTGGCCTTGAGTGTTGCTTGTTTGTCCCTGGGACTGTTGAACACATTCCATGTGCTTTCCCTGCCGATGATGCCGCCGCTGATCACCGCCAACAGTCTGAATAAGGCGATGCTGTCTGCTGCCTTATCCTCCCTACTCGCTCCTCTCCTGATGCTGATCATCTCCTTCCTGCCGGTTCGCCGGATAGACAGCTCGATGAGGCGGCTCTGCCTGAGAGCGGGGCTGGTTCTGACGGGCATCTGCATTCTTACTATCATTTTTTACGAACAACACCTGCCGAGGTTTTCCATAGGCCAGGAGCTAGTAGGGACAGCAGTCCTGTACTCAGGGGCAACAAGTTTCTGCTGCTCATTGCTGTTAACCTTGCGCTATGCGGGAATATATACCAGGACCCAAAAAGATGAGCATAAGCAGATAGCGATCGTTGCGGTTATCTGGGCCTTGAGCCAGGCAAGCTTGTTTTTCTTGACTTGCAGCTGGGAGTTTCGCTATCTGATCAGCTATGTGTACAGGCTGGTGGTTTTGGGGTACATATACCTCAATGCAGTGGTCCCTTCCGCCCGGCGCCCGTACTTAAGTCTAGACAGGGCTCAAGCGCAGCTGCGGAGAACCCGGGGGCTGCGTACCCTGGGCAGGCTGGTGGGTCATCTTGCCCATGAGCTGAAAAACCCCCTGTCGGCAATTCGGGCTTCAGCCCAGCTGTCAGCCATCCTGGATGATGAAGAGGAACGCCGGCAAGTAACAGGGCGCATCGAAGCCGAAGTGGATCGGCTCAGTGAACTGATCAGTATCACCCTTGAGGTGGGCTGGGACCGGCCGGAGATGTGGGATCCCGTCAATATGGAGACGGTGGCCGCGGAGGTGAGGGCTTCATGGGATGCGGAAGTGCGACGGCTGGGAATTGACGGCAGGCTGCAGGTAGAATCAAGGCTGCCTCTGATTCAAGGTAATGCCAGATTGCTGCACAGGGCTTTAACCAATTTAGTGGCCAATGCTGTAGATGCCATGCCCAATGGAGGAGAGCTGATCATCAAACTGGCCCATGAAGAAGACCTGCATGCTGTCCGCATAGAAATCTCAGACACAGGCCCAGGTATACCTGAGGAGATCCGGGAACGCATCTTCTATGAAATAGTCACAACAAAAGCCCGGGGAACGGGGTTAGGATTGATGATTACCTACCAGATCATCAGTGAACTCCATCATGGGAAGATCTGGTTTGAGACACTCCTGGGACAAGGCACCACCTTTTTTGTGCGGCTGCCCATCAGGCGGGAGAGGCATCTAACGATCCCGCCTGCCGAATCAACTACTCTTGTCTCGAGGCAAAATAGAGGTGATTATCCATGGGATGAGGAGGCTGTAAAATGACCAAAGATGTTGCTGATGCCATTCGGGATCGGCGGAGTGTGAGGCGTTTTACGTCTGAAGAGATACCTGAGGCGACATTGTCTCGGCTGTTGGAGGCAGCTTGTCTGGCCCCCAGTGCCGGCAACCGGCAGCCGTGGTTTTTCTATGTGGTAAGGAATCCGGGTATTCGTCAAGACCTGGCTGCAGCTGCCTTTGGCCAGCGCTTTTTGGCTGAGGCACCGGTGGTGATCGTGGCCTGTGCTGAGCCGGCCGTAAGTGCTGCCCGCTATGGAGAGCGGGGTGCGCAGCTCTACTGCCTCCAGGATACGGCGGCCGCAGTCCAGAATTTGATGTTGATGGCAGAAGGGGTAGGCCTTGCCACTTGCTGGGTTGGGGCCTTTGACGAGGAAGCTGTGAGCAAAATCTTGGATATACCCAGCGGCCGCAGGCCTGTGGCCATGGTACCTGTAGGCTACAGCAATCTGGCAGAGCGGCCCAAGGCTCCTGCCCGGCGGCCCCTCACTGAAGTCGTGAAGATGATGGATTAAGCAAAAAGGCACCGAAACACAGCAAAGATCTCCCAAGGCGATTGACCTTGCTGTGAATAACTATAGTGCAAGCGATGGCAGACCATCTTTCCGTAGGGAGGTTGTATGATGACAGGCAGAGACTTAGTATTGGCAGCACTCAAGCGGCAGGAAACACCCCGGGTGCCTTGGGTGCCTTTTACTGGAGTACACATCGGCAGTCTCAAAGGAGTGGACGCTGAACGGTTGTTGAAAAGTGCCGATCTTTTGGTGGCCTGCGGTGTAGAAGCTAATAGGCGGTATCAGCCCGATGGCCAGCCGGTGATCTTCGATTTGCAGGTGGAAGCGGAGATCCTGGGCTGCGGCTTGCAGTGGGCCAAAGATGCGCCGCCAGCTGTGGCAACCCATCCTCTAGCCAGCGGATATGAAGGACTAAAGGATCTTGCTTTGCCCCGGCCTGAAGACGGCAGGCTTCCCATCATCTTAGATGCTATGCGGCGGCTCAAAGAAGAGATCGGTAGTGATACTGCGCTGTATGGATTGGTGGTGGGCCCCTTTACATTGGCCCTGCACCTTAGGGGAACCAACATCTTCCTCGACATGTTTGACCAGCCCGAGGCTGTAAAGGAACTGGTGGATTTCTGCCGGCAGGTGACAGAACGGGTGGCCGATTACTATATCGATGCTGGGATGGATGTGATCGCTGTTGTCGATCCCATGATCTCCCAGATATCGGCTGATCATTTCCAGCAGTTCGTGGGTGAAGCTGCAACCCATGTTTTTGATTTTATCCGGCAGAAGGGCGCCTGCTCATCATTCTTTGTCTGCGGCAATGCAACACCGGTATTGGAAGTAATGGCCCAGTGCAAGCCCGACGGGATTTCCGTAGATGAAAATGTAAATATGGGCTATGCCAAAGAGATTGCCGACAAGTATGAGCTATCCTACGGCGGCAATATCCCCCTGACGACTGTAATGCTCTTGGGTGATCAAGCTGATAATATGCAGTCAGCTCTGGAATTGATCAATGCCTGCAGCGGGCCTGGATTTATCCTGTCACCTGGCTGTGACATGCCTTATAATGTGCCGCCGGAGAACGTCAGTGCCGTTACCTTGGCAGTCTTCGAGCCTGATAAAGCCCGGCTGTTCATAGACAGCAACAAGAAGGACAGCGATGCGCCGGAGGTCGAGGTGGAAATCCCCGACTACGCCAACCTTGAGAGGCCTTTGATCGAAATACTCACTTTGGATTCAGCAACCTGTCCGCCCTGTAAGTACATGGTTGATGCCACCAGGGAAGTAGTCAAGTTCTTTGAGGGCAAGGTCGACTGGGTGGAGTATAAGATTACGGAAAAGGAGAACATCGTGCGGATGCAGCGGCTGGGTGTCACCAACATCCCCACCATTGTAATCAACGGCAAGCCGGCTTTTGTCTCCTATATCCCCGATCTTGCCACCTATAAAGAGGAAATCGAGAAGGTGCTGTGATTTTGATTGATGTAATTTTGCTCACCGGTTTTCTCGGCAGCGGCAAGACTACCTTTCTCAATGAGATGCTGCCTAGGCTGGCCGCTAGATACCAGCGGACAGCTGTGGTGATGAACGAGTTTGGCAGTGTGGGCATCGATGGGAGACTGGTAGATGATCACCAAACTGGGCTGGTGGAGCTGCAAAACGGCTCGATCTTCTGTGTGTGCATCCGAGACAACTTCCTGGCTGCCATGGAAGAGCTGGCCGCGGACCTAAAGCCGGAGCTGGTGGTGATAGAAGCAACTGGTGTGGCTGATCCCTTTGAAATGGGGGATTTCCTGGCGTATCCGGAGCTCGGAGGAGCTTACCGGCTGTTTGGAACCATAACGATTGTGGATGCCGTCAATTTCCCCAAGGTGATCCAGACAATGAGAGCTGCCAGGGCCCAGGCGCAGGCGGCTGATGTCTTCGTGATCACCAAGACAGATTTGGTGGAGGCAGGCCAATTAACGAGGCTCCGGGAGATGTTGACGGCGTTGAACCCTGATGCAGTGCAGCTTACAGCTCCCTACGGACGCTTAGGCCCGGCGGAGTGGGATGTGGCCTTGACCTTGCCGGCGGAGGCTGGGAAGAGCAAATTCTCAGACGGACGGGTCCCTGCCCGGGACCCGATGGTATCCATCACGGTGCCGGCAGGCCCCTTTGCTGACAGTATTCAAGCCTGTGAGGCAATTGCCAAAGCCCTGCCCTCCAATGTCCTGAGGGCCAAAGGTTTTGTTGACATCAGCGGCAGGCCCCACCTGTTTCAGTACACCATGGGGAAAACCGAGGTTGCCGAGGTCGCCGGGGATGCAGAGCCCGTGGGCCAGCTGGTGGTCATTGGGCTTAACCTCAGGCGGGAACAGATCGATATATGAGATGGAAGCAGGGTGCCAACCCTCCCAAGACACTGCTCTGACCCGATAGCCGATGATTGTCTAGGAACCCATCCCTACCCGGGATGGGCTCCTACTTTTGGCGACATTTCAGTATACTTCTGCTATAATGTCTATGTCGAGCTAGACGCATCGGTGTTACATACAGCCGGGAGGTACAAAGATGAATAGACATAACCTAACCATGGCAACAGACTTATACCAGCTGACGATGGTATACGGGTACTACAAGTCACGTACTGCTCATCGCAAAGCTGTGTTTGATCTGTTCTTCCGCCGCCTGCCGTGGGGCAACGGATATGCTTTAGCTGCCGGCCTCGAACAGGCCATTGAATATCTGAATGAGCTGCGGTATACCAAGGATGATCTGGAGTATCTGCGCAGCTTGGGACTGTTCTCCGAAGACTTCCTTGACTATCTGATGAACCTCCGGTTTACTGGGGATGTGGATGCGGTAGTAGAGGGGACTCCTATCTTCCCTGATGAGCCCATTATGAGGATTACAGCTCCCATGGCCCAGGCCCAGCTGATCGAGACCAGCTTGGCCAATATTATCAATCACCAGACTCTGATTGCGACCAAGGCTGCACGGGTTGTAAGTGCAGCTGAAGATACCGAGGTAATGGAGTTTGGCCTGCGGCGAGCCCAAGGGCCCGGTGCCGGGCTATATGGGAGCCGGGCAGCTTTTATCGGCGGATGCAGGGCTACAAGTAATGTGCTGGCAGGTCAGCTGTACGGCATCCCTGTCAAGGGTACCCAGGCCCATTCGTGGATTATGAGCTTTCCCGATGAGCTGACTGCTTTTCGAGCCTATGCTGAGGCATATCCCGATGCCTGCCTGCTGCTGGTGGATACCTACGATACCATTAGGAGCGGAGTTCCCAATGCTATAACAGTAGCGAAGGAGCTGGAAGCCAAAGGCCACAGATTCTTGGGAATACGCATAGACAGCGGTGACCTGGCATACTTGTCGAAAGTAGCCAGGGAGATGCTGGATGAGGCAGGGCTGGAACACGCGATCATCGTGGGTTCTGGAGACTTGGATGAAAACTTGATCCGTGACCTCAATATCCAAGGAGCCAGAATCGACAGCTGGGGAGTGGGGACCAAACTGATCGTCGGTGATGCCAATCCGGCTCTAGGCGGTGTGTATAAGCTGGTAGCCTTGGAGGAAAACGGTAAAATGGTTCCCAAGATCAAGGTAAGCGATAATGCCGAAAAGACTACCAATCCAGGGATCAAAGATGTAGTACGCTTCTACAGCAGGGATACAGGCAAGGCGTTGGCAGACCTGGTCATTCTCGCAGATGAAGAGATTCCTCCCCACGGGCCGCTTACCATTTTTGATCCGGTAAATACCTGGAAGCGGAAGACCTTGCGGAACTACGATACAGAGCGTCTGCTGGTGCCCATTTTCCGGGAAGGCAAACAAGTATACCAGTGCCCGTCGGTCCAGGAAATCCAAGCCTACGCTGCCAAGCAGCTGCAGCATTTCTGGCCGGAGTACAAGCGCCTGATCAATCCAGAGAAATACATCGTTGACTTGAGTGAAAAACTTTGGCATCTCAAACACGACATGATTAGAGAATTAAGAGCATCTTACAGTGGAAATAATTACTAAGGGCAGCAGATCAATGGAGAAGAGTAGATGAGGGAGACAGCGGCTGTACCCGATACTCAAGGCTATGAACCTGCTAGACGAACACATTATGGGGTGAGATTATGCTGTATGTTTTGGTGGTAGCGGCCTTTAGGCTGCTTGTCCCCCTGATCTTCCAGATTCACATTGAGGGCAATGGGCACATTCCCAAGGAAGGCGCAGTGGTATTGGCAGCCAACCACAAGAGCTTGTGGGATCCGATTTTCGTGGTCATGGCCAGCCGCCGGCCGGTGCATTTCATGGCCAAGGAAGAGTTGTTCAAGATACCGGTCTTAGGGCGCCTCCTGCCTTATCTGAAGGCCTTTCCCGTACGCCGGGGCGACAATGACCGCACTGCCATTCGGCAGGCACTGTCAGTCCTGCGGGAGGGGTCTGTATTGGGGATTTTTGTTGAAGGCACACGCAATAAGGATGAAGAAGGCGGCACGCTCTTACCTTTGAAGCCGGGTGCGGCCATGCTGGCCAGCAAGGCCAATGCCCACATCGTGCCGGTTGCCATCCAGCGAATGAAACGCCGGATTACAATCAAGATCGGTCAACCGTTGACTCTTCCTCCGCAGCTGGCAGAGCGGAAGGAACGCTATGAGCTGATCAGCAAGACCCTCCATGAGGCATTAAGCCAGATGCTGGAGCCCCTGCCCCAGGTGTAAGGCAAGTGCCCTGGAGCCTGGTGATGGCGCCCGAGGAGTCTGATGCTGCAGTTGTTGGGGTTGAGGAGAACACACTTTGCAAGGAGGAAGCTGCCATGGGTCAGGGACGGCCGAACATATTGATTGGTTACGGGTTGGAGGACAAGCTGTTGTCCCAGATAACAGAGACAGCGCCTGGTGCTGACTTAAGGGTCAGGCAGCAGGGCGAGATTACGGCAGAGGATATGGCATGGGCAGACATCTTTTTTGGCTGGCCGCCCCGCCGCTTTCTGAAGGATGCACCGCGGCTGAGCTGGATCCATCTGACCAGTGCTGGAGTAGACCGCTACATAGACCCAAGCCTCTATGCCAGTTCTGAGGTGATGTTGACAAGTTCCAGCGGTGTGTATGGAGTCCCCATGGCAGAGCATGCCTTTGCCATGATGCTGACCTTCAGCCGTACCTTCCACCGCTACCTGCGGTTTCAGCAGGAAAAACGGTGGGAAAAGCTGCCGGACTCCGGTGAGCTTTACGGCAAGACCATTGGGATCCTCGGCCTTGGGGATATCGGCACAGAAATTGCCCTGAGAGCCAAGGCCTTTGGTATGGAAGTCTGGGGGTATAAGCGCCGGGTTGCGGACAAGCCATCCTGTGTAGAACGCTTAGTCTCCGGCCCCAGCGGACTGCGGGAACTCCTTGCGGCCAGCGATTATGTAGTGATAGTCCTGCCCTTGACTCCTGAGACGAGAAACCTCATCGGCCAGCGGGAGCTGGACTGGATGCAGCCCCATGCCTATCTCATCAACCTCGGCCGGGGGCCGATAGTGGATGAGCAGGCACTGATCGATGCCCTCAAGGCGGGGCGTTTGGCCGGGGCCGGCCTGGATGTGTTCGAGGAAGAGCCGCTGCCTCCGACCAGCCCCCTATGGGAGATGCCCAATGTGGTTATTACTCCCCACTGCGGCGGTGTCGCACCGGAGAATGACTGCAGGATCACAGAGATCTTTTGTCACAACTTGAAGCTCTGGTTGGAGGGCCGCAAGCATGAGATGAGAAACATCGTCGATCTGGAGGCTGGGTACTAGGCGGTGAGCCAATAGCGGGCCAGGTACAGTATCCAAAGGTGAGCTGGGTAAAAGATGTAGAAGAACCACTTAGCTGCTGGGCTTCTACTCCCCAGCTCACCGTTGTATAGGAAGAAGAATGGCAGGGCGAAGACCATCATCCATTGATAGTCAATTACGAGAAAGTGCCGGAGGCTTAGGTTGTACCCGATGAGCAATGGCGGCTGAAACCTCAAAGGGCTAAAGAGGCTGGGCAGCAGCGCCCCTAGGATGTAGAAGGCAGCCAAGAGGCCTCTTCTTTCCCTGAATTGGCAGAACACCAAGACCATCATAATTCCATAGATGTTGGCTTCTGTGAAAAGCATGGCCAGCAGGATGAGAAAAATGACAGGTCTAAACAGCTGTTCATCTCTGGTTTCCTGCAACTTCTGCCAGGCAGACATCAGGGCAGTGCCCAAACCGAGGGAGAGGAAGATGTTGTTATACAGCCCCATGTCGGAGGGAAAGAAATGTGTGAGCAGGGCAGAGCCTGCTGCCATGATAACGCCCCCCGTGAGGAGCCGGGCTGTGTACCTCGCCCGATTTCTCGTATGGAAGAATCCCTCGACTGTCAGAAAAAAGAAGATGGGTGCAGACAGCCTCCCCAAGTAGCGAAACCAGAGGGGCAGGCCCGGAAAAAACGCCCGCAGGTGATCCAAGGCCATGAGCAGAGCGGCGATGCATTTCAGTTGAAAATTGCTCAAGGAAAGCAGTGCTCTTTTCATTGGTTATCCCTCCGGAGATTGTCTCGCAGGGTCAATTCTCACGGCCTTGTGTAATGCAAGATGGGCTTTGTCGCCAGGGACTACGGGGGGTCTGATGTATTGACTATCTTAAGTTCTATGCTCCTGCTGCAGGTCCCTTGCTGTCAGTCTGGAATACTGATTGTAATATAAAAAAGGAGCATCAGCTGTCTTGCTGGGGCGGTACAATCTAGGTGTATCGAGGGAAGGGAGAATGCAAGTGGTGAAGTTCTCGCCTGTTGAGATCAGGCTGAAAAACGGAGAACTGCTGCTGATCAGGGAAGGGACTGCTGATGATGCAGCACAGGTGATTGCATATATCGAGGGGATTGCCGGCGAATCTGATTTTCTGACCTTTGGGCCTGGGGAGTTTGGACTTACCGTTGAAGGGGAGCGGTCATATCTAGCCGGCATTTCAGCAAGGGGAAATGCCCTGTATCTTGTTGCTGTTATTGACGGGGAGATAGTAGGCACCCTCTCCTTCGCAGGCGGGGGCCGTCCCAGGACAGCTCATACCGGTGAGTTTGGAGTGAGTGTGCGGAGGAGCCACTGGGGCAACGGTATCGGCAGGGAACTGATCCGCTGTTTACTTAACTGGTGTAAGGAGTCGGGCAGGATCCGCAAAGTCAATCTGCGGGTGCGAACCGACAATCTCAGGGCAATTAACCTCTACAAGCAGATGGGTTTCCAAGAGGAAGGCAGGATCACCAGGGACTTTCAGGTGGACGGCGTATTCTATGACTCCTTGACTATGGGATATCCCATCGATTGAGGAGGATCAGCGGAGGCCGATACAATCTTTGGAAAGAAGGTGGAGACAGGTGAATGAGGTTTTGAAAACCATCCAGGGGCGGACATCTTTACGCCGTTACAAAGATGTCCCCATCAAGGAAGAAGACCTGGAGCTGCTGCTGTACGCAGCCCAGCGGGCACCGACTGCCGGCAATCTGATGCTCTATTCCATTTTGCTTATCCGGGATCAGCACACCAAAGAAGTGCTCAGCAAGACATGTGATCACCAGCCGTTCATTGCAAAGGCTCCGCTGGTAATGGTCTTTTTGGCGGATGTACAGCGTTGGTATGACTACTATCGGATCTCCAATGTGGAGGAATACTGCCGGCGGACCGGCATGGAGTACAGGGAACCTAACCTCAGTGATCTATTCATATCGGTGAGTGATGCCTTGATTGCCGCACAGAATGTGGTCATTGCTGCCGAGAGTTTGGGTATAGGTTCTTGCTACATAGGAGACGTTATGGAGAACTATGAGACTCATCGTGAATTGCTGGGCCTGCCGGAATATGCTTTTCCCATCGCCATGCTGTGCCTAGGATACTATCCCGATGATCATAAACCGATTGTACGCCCCCGGTTTGACCAGCAGTATTTTGTCTTTGAAGAGAAATACCACAGGCTCAATGCAGAAGAGCTCACAGCCATGTTCGCAGAGCTGGAGGCCTCAATCCCCCGGCCCAATAAGTATGCAGCGGAAAACGCGGCCCAATATACGTTTGCCCGCAAGACAGGAGCAGCCTTTTCACAGGAGATGGACCGCTCCATCCGCAAAGCACTGGAGAACTGGCAGGGAGAGCCGCTCTGATAAGAAATCACGCTTATAGGGTCTTAAGGTGTCTTTGCCAGCTCCTCGGCCATGGCTGTATAGTCTGATGCAACCCGGTCTTTCCCAGCGGCCTTGGCTAGATACAGGAGCTCGTCTGCCCGGCGGAGGAGTGATTCGGAGCTCTCGCCGTCTTCCGCGACGGCTACTCCGAAACAAGCGGTGATCCCTGCACCGTGGGCATAACGCTGCTTGGCCAGATGCTGCCGCAACTTCTCCGCCGTTTCCGAAGCCCGCTCCAGATCATAGCCGGGCAAGAGTACGATAAACTCCTCTCCGCCCCAGCGGGCCAGGACGCCTTCTGGCGGCACGGCAGCCTTGAGATGGCCAGCTAGAGATACCAGGACAGAGTCCCCGTATTGATGTCCCCAGTGGTCATTGACTTGCTTGAAGTCATCGAGGTCGACCATGACCAGGGCTAGGTCCTCAAATTGTGTAAGGCTTTCCATCTTCTCTCTAAGCTGCCGATCAAAACCGCTGCGATTATACAGCCCAGTCAGCCCATCGGTTTCTGACAGCCGGGCTAACGCCTGCAGCGCGGCATAGGTGGAGCGTTTGTATGAGTTCATCCTATGGGAGGACAAAGCCGCCAGCCCGATCGTCAATGTCATAAAGTAGAGTGCGGCGGAGAAATGGCTCGGATTGAGGGGAAGGAAGTAGCCAGCCATTCCTAGGAATATGACTCCCGTATATATGAAAGCAAAGACAACGTAGATCCATCTATTGGGTACCAGGGCGAAAGCCCAGACCAGCAGCGAAGCCCAGAATGTATGGACCCGGAAGTCAGGATTCGGGTATTCCAGCAAAATCAGCACAAACCCCGTACTAGCTATCATCTCACACACAGTGAGCAGCCAAGGGTATACATGATAGTATCTGCCGCTGCTGGCCACCAGGTAAAGCACGATGATAGAAGAAGCGACAGTAAACCTGATGAGCAAAATCCATCCAAAGATTCGTGGGTCCCTAACCAAAAACCAATCTGGAATTGCAAAAAGCAGATATACCAGAGCCAAGACCAGCATCAGCGGCCGCACAAATCTAGACGAGCCTGTCAGCTCGTGCCGCAGGAAGAGAAGCTCTGAGTCCTTGTCCGAGAATTCGGCGAGTCTTGTTATCTTTAATCTGGAATCGGCTAAAGTCGCTCCATCCATACAGATCACCCCGCCCGTTTACGTTTCCATTATATTCTAAAATGTCTCATCCGTCTATGACCTTTGTTTTAGTTCCTTTACACCCAGACGAGATTCAGAAAACCAAGCCTGCCTCAAACCAGATGTGTCTAGCAGCCCCAGCCATGACAACCAGACTAGAACAGCCCAAACCGCCGGCTTTTCGCAACTATTCAAGTTTAACTACTTGTGGTATAATTGGGATAATATTCCCCGCGCAATTGGCCTCGGTCAGCAGGTTCGGGGTGTGTCATGCAAGCGGGGATGGAAATGGGGTGGCCTGATGGCACTTAACAAGTGTAAAGCAGGACTCTGGATCGTATCTCTGGTGTTGGTGATGGTACTGGCTCCCGGGTACTGTGCCGGTGCAGCTGCGCCCACATCGGAGGCGATGGTACCGCTAGTCCCGGGAGCAGTGCCCGATCACCAGGCAGAGGCGTTTTGGGAAGAGTATACGGGACCCGGCGGTGTCTACTTATTTGTTGACGGCTATGAGCTGCCGTTGGTATCAGAAGCACATGCCTTCTACTCAATCGGCGCTCCCTTGGAGGATGTGGCTAGGTACTATGTAATGGAGTTGGGCGCTGTCGAGGCATATGGGATGCAGGCTGATTTCCAGTCTTTGGCCGAAGGCGAGACAACGCCGATTTACGTGGAATACGCATTNNGACAGCTACGACTATGAGGGAAAGTTGCTCCGTTCTGGAGCCATGGTGCGTGAAACCTTGAGAGCTAACCGGCTGCCCCATTCCTCAGGAGGCTGGCTGTCGACGGCGGTTTTCAGCTGGTATTACAGGGACTGGAATGGAGACATATTGCTGCTGGAGGTTGTCTGTGAGGATGGGTCATTTGATGAACACTATGCGGAGTTCTTGGGTACAAAGACCGTCATCTCTGTGCACCGCTATACATACATGTCAGAGGAAGCAGCCTGGGAGATGGCAGATGAAGCCATGGACGCGCTAATTGTAGATTTAGCGGGTGAAATGGCGCTTTCACCGCCAACCAGTGAAAGCCTGGGCATCCCAATCTATCCCGGTGCTCAGTTCCAACCGAGACTATCGGCCGGCATGTCGTTTGGCGAGACGTCCTTCTACATCTTCACTGCCGTGGAGACGCCGGCAGAAGTCATCAAATGGTATGAAAAAGAAACCGGCCTCAAGAGTGAATCTTGGGATGTGGACCGCTACTCCATAGCCATATCGGGGTACATGCCGTTCCCGGACAAGGGCCTTACCGTGGAGCCAGACATGATTTTCGGCCAGCCGTGGAAGACCACGATCACCTTGATCATCGCGGGAGGCGAATCCGATGGCTGGGACGACTAAAGGCACAGCCGCTTTGGGGGCGGCCTGCGTAACTATCTGGCTGCTTGTCAGCCTTGCAGCTGTGCCAGTTTCCGGCCATGGGATAGAGGGTCAGCGCATCGTCAACCTATTTGATCTGAGCGCGGCCCAGCTTTGGCCAGAGGATCTTATGACAATCAGCAATGCCTATCAAATGCAGCTCCTCACCTACGGCGGCAGCACTCAGAATGATTGCCTGCGGCTGCAAGCTGGGCCGGTTAGGTTCAGCTGGGACAAGGAGCCTGCACTGCCCCCTCCGCCAGTGGAGTACTATACCATTGGCGACTACATTGTTTGGGGCGGACTGTCCGAGGGTGACCCCAGTGTTGTAGATCTCTACTTGTCCACCTACAGCCGGCAAACGCTGTCACATGGGAGATGCCAAGTGTTGGAAAACCCGGTAAATGCGGCGGCAGTGGCCGCAGTCGACCTCATAGAAGGGGATGACGGTTTTACAACTTCGCTACTGGAGATCATATATAGCTACGAAAGACGAACCCGGGAGAAGGATGGGTTCCCCGAGTTTGGCTACTGGTATGGATTGATGACGCTGGAGTCATATCTAGACGTTCGCTACGATGTGAAGATTTACCAGCCCATCAAGATAGACGCGGATCAGTGGCGGGCGATTAAGCAGGGAGCAGCCCCCTACCGGGACGAGGAGACTGCCGGAGAACCGATTCGGCGTTACAGCAACTAGGCATCAGCTAGAGAGTGGTTTGGTTCGTGTGCTGATCAGCACTGTGACCTACAATCGGGCGGAGGGCACCGGTTGTGCCCATGTTGTTTCGGCAACGGCTTTGTGGTACAATATCAGAAGCTGGTGAAAGCAGCCGCCCGTAGCTCAGCTGGATA
>LSQX01161727.1_pt1 | contig 31345 bp, 29 predicted proteins | sample 654561 | NCBI WGS metagenome assembly LSQX01 (sample SAMN04489861, study PRJNA283612) | anaerobic digester metagenome | isolation source: 4 biogas reactors fed with cattle manure at either 37C or 55C with and... | place: Denmark: Kongens Lyngby | collected 2014 | reverse complement strand
CAAGAATTGGAAGCTAATGCAAGTTAGTATGGTGGAGATGAGGGGATTTGAACCCCTGTGCAAAACAGCAATGCATCTAACATTCTACATGCTTGTCTCTTCGGTTTGATTTCACTTTTAAATATTGGAAGAGCACATTATAAAAAAGCTAGTCTTATTAATTCATTTATAGCCTTAAGACGGCAGAACTATAAATATAACTTACTATATGTACCCGCCCTAGACCGTAAGTGTTTCTAGTTTAGGCTCGCAGCTTTTTCTTAAGCAGCGAATGCAAAATTTTGGTTTCCGGTTATTATTAACCTCGAGTGTTTTTACTTGCACTACCAAGGCATGCTAATTAGACCACCATTATCTTGACGAATCCAAAAACATCCCCAGCAACTGCATTATACTATTAGTCAGGAAAAAATGCAATAAAAGTATTTGTATTTTTCTCTTGACATCTAGAAATCTATTTATATAATAAGAGTGATGATGTTTATTTTAACTTAACAATAAGTATAGTATAATTAAACAATGTCAGTCAATCTAATGGCTTTGAACGGCCGAAACGAGGCTGTTTTGGCTGAAGCTGTTTAACCTATGTAAACTAATAAAGGAGGGAAAAAATGAATAAATTAATTGAACTTAAAAATGTCACAAAAGCATTTGGTGAACAAGTTGTTTTAAGAGGAATTGATTTGGATATTAATGAGAATGAATTTGTCACTCTACTTGGGCCATCTGGTTGCGGAAAAACAACGCTTTTAAGAATTATTGGTGGTTTTATTGAACCATCGGATGGCGAGGTATTTTTAGGTGGGAAAAACATTTTAAATGTGCCAGCTCACAAAAGACCTACAAACACAGTTTTTCAAAGTTATGCTTTGTTTCCTCATTTAGATGTTTATGAAAATGTGGCTTTTGGTTTGAGGATTAAAAAACCAGAAAGAGCACAATTAAAATCACGAAAAAAAGTTGAGCTCGTAGAATTAACTGAGAAAATTGAACTTAAAAAAATAGAACAGGCAAAATTAAATAGTTCTGATTCCCAATTTACTGATTTAGAAACCCAGATTAAGGAGTTAGAAGCTAAGAAAAAAGAAATTATTAAAACATATCGGCAAAGATTTAGAGTGTTGCGGAAAAACAGAGAAGATAATATTCATCAAAAAGTTATGAAATACTTAAAGCTTGTGGGATTAGTTGGTTTTGAAAAGCGAAATGTTGATAAGCTTTCAGGAGGACAACAACAACGAGTCGCCATCGCCAGGGCTTTGATTAATGAACCGAAGGTGTTGTTGCTTGATGAACCTTTAGCCGCCCTCGACTTGAAGCTGCGTCAAGAGATGCAGTATGAATTAAAAGATATTCAAATTAATTCTGGAATTACCTTTATTTATGTAACTCACGATCAAGAAGAAGCACTGACAATGAGCGATAAAATTGTGGTGATGAATGATGGTGAAATTCAGCAAGTAGGAACGCCTGAAGATATTTATAATGAACCGATTAATAAGTTTGTTGCTTCTTTTATTGGTGATTCAAATCTTTTAGAAGGAATTATGAAAGATGACTTTTTAGTTTCTTTTGATGGAGTTGATTATGAGTGTCTGGATTCAGGTTTCAGTAAAAATGAAGTTGTAGATATTGTAATTAGGCCAGAGGACTTAGATATAGTAGAAAGAGGAAAAGGGCCAATTAATGGTGTAATTGACAGCGTTATCTTCAAAGGTGTTCATTTTGAAATTGATGTCAAAACTCCTCATCGAATCTATACGATTCATACAACGGATTATGAGCATGAAGGTAAAGAAGTTTCAATAAGCTTTTTTAAAGAAGATTTGCATGTAATGGAGAAATGGTGATGTATCGAATTCAACCGCTAAAAGGCGAAAGCGCAAAAAAGGAGAAGAAAACTGGATTTAAAAAGGTAAAGTCGATTCATTTTTTAGGAATTCCATATTACGTTATTTTACTTGTGTTAATAATTATTCCGTTATTTCTAATTTTCTTTTATGCGATAACAACTCAAGAAGAGGGTTTGTTTTACCGAATAACCTTAGAACATTTTAAAGTTTTTTTCACTGAAAAAAGTTATCTTAAAACAATGTGGGATTCAATCTTTTTAGCTATTATTACAACTCTAATTTGTTTGATTATTGGTTATCCCACAGCTTATATTATTAGTAAACAAAGGCCAAAGATGCAAACATTTTTGATTTTATTGGTTACAGTCCCAATGTGGATTAACTTACTTATTTTAACATTAGCTTGGAAACAGATTTTTGAGATGATTAATCCTAAAATCTTAGGAACTAATTTCGCAATCATTACTGGGATGGTAAATATTTATCTGCCATTTATGGTAATTCCCATCTATACAGTTTTAACTAAAATTAGTCCCAGATTATATGAGGCAGCGACTGATTTAGGAGCGAATAATTTTAAAACATTTTTAAAAGTTACTTTACCGCTTTCACTAGGTGGGGTCCTTTCAGGTGTAACTATGGTTTTATTGCCAGCAGCGACAACTATCGTAATTCCAAGTAAGCTTGGGCAAGGGAGATATTTAATTGGTTCATTGATTGAAGACCGGTTCTTTTTTGCAGGAAACTGGAGTCAAGGCGCAGCGATTGCGATTATCTTAGCAATTATTATAATGGCTTTAATTTTCCTCACTAAACGACTCGATAAGACACACGAGGTCGATTATGATGAAAACTAATAAACGCAAAATATTTTCTATTATCTTTATTATTTTAGTGGTGTTATTTTTCTATTTGCCCGTTTTAAGTTTAATCGTTTTTTCCTTTAATAAAGGCGAGAGTTTAACGCGTTGGACTGGGTTTTCTTTTCGTTGGTATTTGAGATTAACTGAATCACAAGTTATTATTGATGCAGTTCAAGTTACTATTATCGTCGCTGTTATTGCAACCGTGATTTCAACAATTATTGGCACTTTAGCAGCAATCGCCTTTGCCAGATATAAACGCAGAGTTAGAAATACAATTTTAACTTTAAATAATATTCCAATTGTTAATCCTGAAATTGTTACAGCCATTGGGATGTTGTTATTGTTTAAAATGTTTATTGATCCTGGAATGACAGCGATGTTGTTAGCCCACATTTCATTTTGTGTACCTTATGTCTTTTTAACAGTTTATCCTAAAGTTAGAAGTTTAGATCCAAGTTTAACTGAGGCAGCTATGGATTTAGGCGCTACACCATTTAAGGCGTTAAGACATGCAATCTTCCCTCAAATAAAAGGAGCGGTTTTAGCTGGAGCAGCGATTGCCTTTACAATGAGTTTTGATGATTTTGTAATTTCCTATTTTACTGGCGGTTCAGCAAATAATATTTCTGTTTATTTATATAATTTGCCTCGTGGGGCAAATCCGTCAATTAACGCTCTTTCAACTTTAATAATTGTTGTAATAACAATAATTGTAAGTATTAATTTTATTAAAACAAATAAGCAATATAAAAAGGAGGCTTTAGAATGAAAAAAAATATATCAATTTTGGTAGTGTTTCTTTTAACTCTATCTTTAACAGCTTGTGGAGAAGCAGATTTAAAGATATTAATTCCAACCGAATACTTGGCTGAAGAATTAGTTGCTGATTTCCAAAAGATGCATAAAATAAAAATAAAAACTGTGCCTTTTGTTTCAAATGAAGCAGCAATTACTAAGCTTAAGATGGAAAAATTTGATCTAATTGTGCCCAGTGATTATGCTGTTGAACAATTGGTTGCTGAGGATTTAATTATCCCCCTTGATTGGGATAATATAACATCAGTCAATAAAGAAACGAGCTTTCCAGAGTCTTTGATTCAAATTATTGATAGTTATGAAAGTTCGGAAGTAAATATTAAATTATTAGATTATATGGTGCCTTATTTTTGGGGGAATTTAGGAATAGTTTATGATTCCACTAAACCGGGACTAAAAGAAGCTTTAGAAAATGAGCAATGGGGAATTTTCACTGATGCTTCTTTAGAAAGGGTAATTTATGATTCCTCCAGAGATGCCTTTTTCATGGCTCTTAGACAACTAGGATATTCAGCTAATACAAAGAATATTAGTGAACTAACAGCCGCTGAACAATATTTAAATCAAATCGCAGACACACCAAAGGTTTATTTTTTAACGGATGAAATTTTAGATGATATGCAAACTTTAAGATATGATGTCGCTTTAACTTATAACGGGGATGCTGTTTATTTAATGGAACGTCAACCTAAAGTGGGATATTATGTACCAACGAACGGCACAAATGTTTTTGTCGATGGTCTTTCAATCCCAAAAAATTCACGCAACATCGATTTGGCATATAAGTTTATTAATTTTGTTTTGGAATATGATAATGCCGTGATAAATACGATTGATGTCACTTATGTTTCAGCAATTAAAGAAGTTTATGAGCACATGTTAAATGACACCGATAGTCACTTTTATAAATTAAGAGATGTCTATCGGGTTGAAATGCGAGAAAATGATGAGATTTTTCATTTTGTGCCAGAAGCCAAAAGATTTATGGATGATGCTTGGACAAGAATTAGAACTAGATAAAAAAGGAAAAGCACTTGTTTCTTTAGTTAGAAAACAGTGCTTTTTTTTGGTGAACATTTTTAAAATAAAACATTGAACCGCTAAAATTATTGTGATGTGGTAAAATAAATAAGTAGAGGTAACTTATGATGAAAAGAAGACAATTTCGAGTAACAGTTATTTTTAAACTTTATTTAACTGATTTGTTAACGAATATTGAAATGGATTTAACAAATAGTGAAACAAAAGTTTATAATAACATTTTAACTAATTTGACAACTATTGATCAAACAATTTCAAATAGTTTGAAAAATTATACTTTAAATAGACTGGCTTACCTCGACCGAGCGATAGTTCGTTATGCGACATATGAAATGCTTTTTACTGACACTCCGAGAGCGATTATTATTGATGAGGCAATTGAAATAACAAAAGAGTACTCAGACATCGATGATCTCCAAAAAGCTTTCACTAATCGCTTGCTAGATAATATTAATAAAAGTATTGGTGAGAAAAATGAATAAAAGAGAATATTTGACAGTCAGTGCTTTAGTAAAATATATTAAACATAAGTTGGAGACTGATGAAAATTTAAGACAAGTTTATTTAAGAGGTGAAATCTCTAACTTAGTTAAGCATAGTAGAGGTCATCTCTATTTCTCATTAAAAGATGAAAACTCTCAAATTCGGGCTGTAATGTTTTCTAGCGCAGCCTCAAGACTTCCTTTTACTCCAAAAGATGGAGATAAAGTTCTTGTCTATGGGACAATCGACTTATATATTCCATCTGGACAATATTCCTTAAACATTTGGCAAATGGAACCAGATGGGATTGGAGCACTTTATTTAGCGTATGAAAAACTAAAAGCAGAACTCGAAAAAAAGGGTTACTTTGCCCAAGAAAGAAAAAAACCAATACCAAGTTACCCTCAAACAATTGGTGTTATAACCTCCCCAACTGGAGCGGCGATAAGAGATATTATTCAGACAATCGGAAGAAGATACCCTTTGGCTAAGGTAATCTTATATCCCGCTTTAGTTCAAGGCGAAGAGGCAAAAAACTCAATTAAAAACCAGATTGAAAAAGCCAACTTTGATGGTTTGGCAGAGCTTCTGATTGTTGGTCGTGGCGGTGGGTCAATCGAAGATTTATGGGCTTTTAATGAACTGCCAGTTATTGAAGCCATAATTAACTCCAAAATTCCAATAATTACTGGAATCGGCCATGAAACAGATTTTACAATTTCCGATTTTGTCAGTGACCTAAGAGCTCCAACTCCAACTGGAGCAGCTGAACTGGCGACTCCTGACATCAAAAATTTGGTTGTTCAGATTAATACACTTTTTGATTTGTTAAAGCGTAATATAAAGAGTTATTTTTCTGAAAAACAAACAAATCTAGTTTATTTAGAAGAGCGGTTAATGAATCAAAAACCAACAATTAAAATCAAAGAAGCATTTAATAAATATGAAAAGAATCTCGCTGATTTAAGAAAAAACTATTGTCATTATTTGGAATCTAAAGCTTATCAATTGAAAAATATATCAACTCTTTTCAAACGAATAAATTTACAAGAAAAAGTCTTTGAAAAACAAAAACAACTCCAGCAAATAAATCGTGATTTGAGGAGCAATTATAAAAATATTTTTAACGAAAAAGATCAACAATTAAAACTATTAATCAGTTCACTTAATTATCAAAATCCATTAAAATTGATGAGTCAAGGATACTCAATTACACAAATTGATAAACGAAGAATAAGTTCAATTGAAGAAGTAGAAATAAATCAAGAAATCAAAACAATTTTAAAAGATGGTAAAATAGTATCTAAAGTGATTAAAAAGGAGGATATAATCTAATGGCACTAACTTTTGAACAAGCGTTAACTAAATTAGAAGAGGTTGTAAAAAAACTCGAAAATAAAGAAATTAATTTAGATGAAGCTGTTAAACTTTATAATGAAGGTTTAGAACTATCCAAAGTTTGTTATGAGCTTTTAAAAGAATCAGAAAAACTTATCGTTGAGAAAATGACTGAAGCAGGTTTAGAAAAAGTAGAAGTTGAATAAGATGAAAATAGATTTAACTAAAATAACAGATCCTTCATTTTTAAAACAGTTGTCACCAAAAGAACTTGTTGAGCTAGCAGAGCAAATCAGGTCTTTTTTAATTGAAAAAATAAGTAAAACAGGTGGTCATTTAGCATCGAATCTAGGTGTAGTTGAACTAACTTTAGGTCTTCACTATGTTTTTGATTCGCCACAAGATACAATTATCTTTGATGTCTCACATCAAGTTTATACTCATAAAATATTAACTGGTAGAGCTGATCAATTTAACCAATTAAGGCAACACGGCGGACTTTCAGGTTATGCTTGTTATCAAGAATCAATTCATGATAAGTGGGAAAGTGGCCACGCAGGGACTTCAATCTCAGCAATGGTAGGTTATCTTTATGCTAATGAACTAAAAAATAAAACAGGTCATGTTGTTGGTGTTGTTGGTGATGCTTCAATAATTAACGGCACAAATATGGAAGCTCTAAATTTTCTTGGTCAAGATAAATCTCATCGAGGAATAATTGTATTAAATGATAACAACATGAGTATTAGTAAAAGCGTAGGCGCTTTTTCAATATTTTTAAGTAAGCTTAGAGGCTCAAGATTAAATCATCGCTTGAGAAAAATTTTTGATAAAATATTACCAAATATTATTTGGCGAATGTTTAGAAGAATTAAAAGAGCACTCAAAGCGATTTTTCAAACTGGAAATATGTTTGAAGATATGGGTTACATTTATATTGGTCCAATTGATGGCAACAACATCAAAAAAGTTATTAAAACTTTAGAAATGGCAAAAAGAATGCGAGGCAACATTTTATTGCATGTAATTACCCAAAAAGGTAAGGGCTATGAATTCGCTGAACAAGATGATGAGGGGTCTTACCATGGTGTTCCTGCTTTTGATAAAGATTCAGGTTTGGAATTAAATGAGAACGGCTCAAAAATTACTTGGAGTGAAGGAATTGCTAACATTATTGAGGAGTTGGCAGAAGAAAAAGATCTCTTTGTTGTAATGCCAGCGATGCTTGTTGGTGGCGGATTTTTAAGATTTCAAGAAAAATATCCGAAAAGAATCGTCGATGTAGGGATTGCCGAAGAACATGCTGCGGTTATGTCTGCTGCTTTGGCACTAAATAATGTAAATGTCTTTTTACCGCTTTACTCGACCTTTTCCCAGCGCGCATATGATCAAATACTTAATGATATCGCAAGACCAAATTTAAAAGTTATTATTGGAATAGATCGAGCAGGTTTTGTCGGTGAAGATGGTTCGACTCATCAAGGGTTATATGATATTTCAATGTTTTTAAGCATGCCAAACATGACTGTTACGATGCCAAGAAATCTTTTAGAAGCTAAAGGAATTCTCAAATATGCCTATCAACAAAATGGGCCTTTTGTAATTAGATATCTGCGCGGAGTTACAACTATTGAAGACACTAAAGACGTTGAAGTAATCAAACCAAGTTGGGAACAACTAACCAATAAGAATGGAAATTATATTATAGCTTATGGACCAATTGTTGATCAGATTGTTAAACTAGTTGAACAAGAAAAAATGGCTGTTTCAGTAATCAATGCTCGTTATATTAATCCAGTCGATGAAGACCTTTTAAGGACTATTTTAGATTCAGGAAAAGCACTTTTGGTTTACGAACAAACTCACGCAAGTGGTTCTTTATACCAAAAAATTTTAGATTTTATGGCCCAAAATAATTACACCAATAAGATTAGGGCACTCAATGTCTACAACAGAGTTATTAAACATGGAACTATTAAAGATAATATGAAAGATGCTCAAGTTGCTAAAGCGGATATTATAAAAGCGTTAAAGGAATTATGAGACTTGATAAATATTTAGTTACCACCTACAACTATAGTCGCTCAAAGGCAATTGACTTAATTAAAATTGGTGATGTAAAAGTAAATAAAGTAACAATTTATAAACCGGCTTATAAAATTAGTTCTAATGATCAAATTGAAATAACTGAAACTTTGAAATATGTCAGTCGTGCCGGTTTAAAATTAGAAGATGCAATAAATCATTTTAAATTAGATTTTACAGACAAAGTTGTTATAGATGTTGGTTCATCAACTGGTGGCTTTACTGACTGCAGCTTAAGCTATGGCGCCAAACATGTTTATGCTTATGATGTCGGAAAAGATCAAATGGTTGATAAATTAAAAAACAATAAGAAAGTAACTCTTTTTGAGCAAACTAATATTTTAAATGTTGAACCAATTAACGTTGATATTTGTTTAATTGATGTATCGTTTATTTCAATAAAGCCAATTTTAAAGCATCTAAAAGATAGTGCTTTATTATTTGTAATGCTTTTTAAACCACAATTTGAAGTGGGAAAACAGAAGTCTAAAAGTGGAATTATTAAGGACAGCAAGTTAATTTTAAAAGCTCTTACTGATTTTGGTTTGTTTTTAAAATCTTTAGAAATTAATTTGATTGGTTATAAACCGAGTCTGCTTAAAGGAAAAAAAGGGAACCAAGAGTATATATTTATAGGGGAGAAAAATGCTTGATAAAATTAGAATAAAAAACTTAGCAATAATTGAAGATTTAGAAATAGAATTTAATTCTAATTTTACTGCTTTGACAGGCGCGACAGGAGCAGGAAAAAGTCTCCTTATTGATTCCTTAAAGCTTATTTTCGGCAAAAGAGCAGATAGCGATTATATTCGCCATGGTAAGGACGATGCAGTTATTACTGCCTATTTTTCTAAACTTTCTAAACATGTCAAACAATATTTAAAAACTCTTGAAATAAATACCGAGAGTCTTATAATTGAAAGATGGATTTCTCGAAAGGACCGCAATAAGATCTTAATAAATAATAAACAGACAAGTCTCCAAGATTTAAAAGATTTAGGACTTCTTTTAGGCGATATTCACGAACAGCACGACACCACAAAACTATTAGATGTTAAAACAGCTTTAGAAATGTTAGATCAATTTGGCAAAACAAATAACATTTTAAATGAATATACTATTTTAAGACACCGCTATTATGAGTTGGAAGCAAAATTTCATAATGCTAAAAGTCAAACAATAAAAACTCAAGAAAAATTAGAAGATTTAAAATATCGTTTAGATGAAATAAAAAAAGCTAATTTAGTTGAAAACGAACTCCAATTACTCCAAGAAAAAATTATGACTTTATCGCACCAAAAGGAAATAATTGAAAGTCTTGATGAAAGCTATAGCAACATCAATATAATTGATAATCAAAACTTGCTTTATAACTCGTTTAAAGCTTTGGAGAAAATTAAAAGTTTTTCGCAAAGCTATGAAACGCTTTTCCAAAGAATTCAAAGTGGTTATTATGAGTTTGAAGATTTAAAACAAACCCTTTTCTTAGAACTTGACTCAGCAAAAGATGCCTCGATTGATGAGCTGGAAGAATTACAAGAGAGATTTTACTTTTTAAAAGATTTAGAAAATAAATATAAACTATCAATTGAGCAATTAATTTTATCAATGGAAGATTTAGAAGAAGAAATCTTAAAATATGAGAACTTTGATCTGTTTATTGAAAAGTTAGAATTAGAAAAAGAAAAAGCTTTCAAAGAAGCTTATTTAAAAGGTAAACAATTAAGTGAAAGAAGAAGAGCGATTGCCATAAAATTAGAAAAAGAGTTTGTTGAAATTTTAAAACGCTTAGACATTAGTTATGTTGATTTTCAAATAGCCTTTAAGGAAGCAGAGGCTAAAATCTTATTAGAGGATGGAATCGATGAAGTGATGTTTTTAATCAGTTTAAACAAAGGTGAACCATTAAAACCATTTTACAAAGTCGCTTCTGGTGGAGAACTTTCAAGAAGTATGTTGGCGCTTAAAATAATGTATGGCAAAATTCATGAATTAGATTTAATGGTCTTTGATGAAATTGATTTAGGAATTTCTGGCGATGCAGCGAGCAAAGTTGCCAACGAATTATTTGACCTTGCCCAACAAAGACAAGTTATTACAATCACTCATCTCCCTCAAGTTGCTGCTAAAGCGAGCAAACACTATAATATAGAAAAAAGAGTCGAAGGCAATAGAACAATCACGATTATTAATGATTTAATAGCTGATCAAAGAGTATATCATCTAGCTTATCTATTATCGGGAAGAAACATTACAGAAGGAGCAATCTTGCACGCTAAAAGTTTGTTAGACAATAAAAAAAGCCCGTAGGCTTGTTTAACGAGTTGCTAACATGACGATTAATCCAATTAAAGGAATTAAAACCATTGCCGCAGCAATTATTAAAATAACGATTTTTCCCCAAGTGGTTTTAGCAGGACTTTTGAATGTTGGTAACTCTCCAGGTTTCTTTTGGGGTTGTTTCTTTTTAGGTTCGCGCTTCCGAACTGGTTTTCTACTCATTGTATCACCTCAAATATTCATACACAAAATATTATATCACAAGTTAGTTAAAATGAAAGGTTTATTTGATGAATAAAAAGGTAAAAATTATATTTCATATCGATTTAAACGCTTTTTTTGCTAGTGTTGAAATGATTTTAGATCCTTATTTGAAGAATAAGGTTTTTGCTGTCGGCGGAGGAGCTAGTTATTTTCGAGGCGGAGTTTTGACAACAGCTTCTTATCGAGCAAGACGGTATGGGATTAGAAGTGGAATGAACATCAATGAGGCTCTTAAAAGATATCCCAGACTTATTGTTGTTCCTAATAATCATCAAGCATATCGAAAATATTCAAAAATTTTTATTGATTATCTTAAAACATATACTAAAACGTTATATCAAGCATCAATCGATGAGGCTTATTTGGATGTTACAGATTTAGCCAGTGAAATCCATCCGGTAAAGCTCGCTAAAAAAATTCAAAGAGAATTGGCTAAGGATTATGGACTTCCCTCAAGTATTGGGATTGGTCCGACATTGTTTCTAGCAAAAATGGGTAGTGACTACAAAAAACCTATGGGAATAACTATTATGCGCAAAAGAGATGTTGAAAGACTTCTTTATGATAAACCGATTAATCGCGTCTTTGGAATTGGTAGAAAAACAAATCAAAGGCTTAACGAAGTAGGTATTTATACAATTGAAGATTTTATGCTTGCAAATAACCGGCAAACAATAATTGAAGCGATTGGCGAAAATGCTTACTTTTCAACACGAGATGATCTTCTAGGTAGATCTACTGATTTTGTTGATGTCAATAAATACGCGATTCCTAAAAGTATTTCTAATGAGACTACTTTAAGTTATGATGTCGATATTTTAGAAGTTTTAAAAGAAACAATTGATGAGCTTTTTACTGAAACATATAATCGACTAAAAGAAGAAGAATTGATGTGTAAAAATGTCTTTATTAAAATTCGTTATGCCAACTTTGTAACAACGACTAAAACAACAAGTTTTATTAATCATCGCGATGATTATGATTCTCTTTATTATGCAGTGAGTGAACTATTTGAGTATTATTATGATGGTTCTCCGATTAGACTGCTTGGAGTTGGTTTTGGCGGAATTATTAAAAGGGAAGACTTTAAAGAAGACCGAACGCTTTTTAACTATCAACAGTTAGATAAAAAAAGAACCAAACTAGGTTCTTAAGATAAAATATCTAAATAAGTGACTTGAGAAACATTTCTCCAGGTTGCTTTTTTATTATAATCAAATTGTTTTAAATAGAAAATAACTTCATTAGTTATCGCTTTTGGTGTGCTTGCTCCACTTGTTACATTAACTACCGATGCAGTCTTAAACCATTCAGGATTAAGGTCTTCAATAGTTTCGATCCGATAAGCTAAAGTTTCTGCTTCACGAATCGAAACTTCCTTTAATTTGTTAGTATTAGAGGAGTAAGAATCACCAACAACAATTAAAACATCAGCCTTAGGTTGTTTGATTACAGCTTCTTGTCTTTTTGTAGTTGCCATGCAGATGTCATTATCAAATTTAACTTGATAACGTTTTTCAATTTCTTCAACAATTTTTATAACTTCAAATAAAGAAAGAGTTGTTTGGTTTGTGATATAAAGTGGTTTTTCAGTCCTTTTCACAAATTGTTGAGCAACTTCAACTTTTGGTATTAAAGTAATATCATCAGATAATCCTAAAACACCTTCGACTTCAGGATGGTGCGGTTTTCCAATATATAAAACCTCATGAGTTGGCAAATGCTCTTGGATATGATCGTGGACTTTATAAACATCTCTACAAGTGGCATCAATAAAAGGAATCGCTTTAGTTTCTAAAAGTTGTTTAATTTTTTTTGAGACACCATGGGCAGTTAAAATCGCGGTTCCTTCTTTAACAAGCTCAACCATTTCAAGTCTTGTCAGCTTCGGATTTTCAAAGCTGATCACACCATAATGCTCTAAAGCTTCTTTAATTTTTTTATTGTGAACAATTAAGCCGAGAATATAAAGTGGCTTTTTTATTTTATCATCTAAGATCGCATCTTTGACTATTTTAAGCGCTCTTGCGACGCCATGACAATAGCCACGAGGCCTTAAATCGTTAACTATCATTTTTATCACCAAATTTATTATACAACATAATTCTTTTTTAAATTAGGAAAATGATAATGGTTTTAGTATAATACTTATGGTGATTTAAATGGAAATAAAACAATTAACCAAAATAATTAAAGAGTTGGGGTTTGAAAACCCAACAGAAGTTCAAAAGATTGCCTTTAAATATTTTAAAGAGGAAAAATCTACAGTTTTTGTTAGTCCAACAGGGACAGGAAAAACACATGCTTATTTAATTCCATTATTAGAACAAATTAATCCGCAAAAACAATTAACTCAAGCCCTTATTTTAGTTCCAACTAACGAGTTGGCTTATCAAGTTTCTGAAATGTTAAAACCAATTGCAAAAGACATTTCTTTTAAAGCTATTACAGCCCGCGAAGACCGGAAAAGATTAATTCGGTTTTTTGCGAATCAGCAACCAATGATAGTTATTTCAACTCCGGGAAGACTTTACGATTTAGTTGTTAAAGAAAATGTTGTGAAAGTTCACCAGGCAAAATATTTAATTTTAGATGAAGCTGATATGCTTTTTGATTATGATTTCATGGGTCAAATAAGTCCTGTCGTTGAAAACTTAACTAGTCTGGTTTATGTGTTTTCTGCGACAATGCCGAATAATCTTGTTAAATGGATCAATAGTTACTTTGCAAAAGTAGAAATTATTGATTTAAGTGATAAAATAAAATTAGACATTGATCATTATCTGCTTCCGGCAGGGATGGATAAGGATTTAGCGTTCTTTAATTTATTAGAAACAATCAATCCTTTGCTTTGTTTAATTTTTGTTTCTAAAAACGAGAAAATTGATGTTCTTTTCGAAAAAATTAGAGATAAAGGCTATAATGTAATAAAATTATCAGCTAAAATGTCCGTTCGCGAGCGTAAAACTATTATTGCTGAAGTAAAACAGTTAAAATATCAATATGTTGTTGCCTCAGACCTTGCAGCTAGAGGAATGGATTTTGAAGGAGTAACTCACGTTATTAATTATCAAATGCCATATCAGAGCGAATATTACATTCATCGAAGTGGTAGAACTGGCAGAATGGGAGCGCATGGTGAAGTATTTTCTTTCTTCGAAGAAAAAGAAGCAAGAAAATTTAAGTCACTTGAAAAAGCAGGAATCAAATTTATCGATGCCAGAATAAGAAATAAGCAAATTATTGTCAGAGAAAAGGTCTCAAAAGGTTTAAGTGAAGTTGAAATTCAAGCAATTAGAAAAATCAAAAAACCAGCGAGGGTTAAACCTGGATATCGCAAAAAAAACAAACAATTGATTGAAAAAGCCTTACAGGAAGTTAGACGAAGAAAAAGGAGAAAAAGATGATTTATTTAGGATCGCATGTATCAATGAAAGGCGACAAGATGTATTTGGGAAGTGTCGAAGAAGCAATTAGTTACAACGCTAACGCATTTATGGTTTATACAGGTGCTCCCCAAAACACAAGAAGAAAACCAATAGAAGCTTTAAAAATAGCCGAAGCACAAAAATTGATGCAAAAACACAATATTAAATTGAGCAATGTAATTATTCATGCCCCTTATATAATGAATTTAGCTAATCCCAGCCTTGAAAAAAGGAATTTCGCGATTGATTTTTTAACTAGTGAAATTAAAAGAAGTGCCGAAATGGGAGCGGGTCAAATAGTTGTTCATCCGGGGAGTGCTGTTGGTTCAAGCCGAGAACAAGCAATTATTTGGATTGCAGAAGGTGTTAATGAAGTTATTAAAAAAACAAAAGATTTAAAAGTCAAGATTGCTCTTGAAACAATGGCTGGAAAGGGTAATGAAGTCGGAAGAACGTTTGAAGAATTGAAGGGGATTATTGACTTAGTGAAAGAGAAAAGTAGAGTTAGTGTTTGCTTTGATACTTGTCATACACATGATTCAGGATATGATATTAAAACTGGATTTAGAGATGTTATTAAGCATTTTGATAAGGTTGTCGGCAAAGAATATATTTCTGTTTTTCATATTAATGATTCAAAAAATGAGCGAGGATCAAGAAAAGATCGTCATGAAAACTTTGGTTTTGGCGAAATAGGTTTTAAAGCACTATTAGAAGTTGTTTACCATGAAGATTTCACGCAAATACCCAAGATTTTAGAATCACCTTACGTCGATGACAAACCACCTTATAAAGAAGAAATAATAATGATTAAAGAAAGAAAATTTAATCCTTCAATGAAAGAACAAATTAGTCAAAAAGCTGAGGAGAAATAATGAGTGAATATGTAATTTTAACTGATTCCGCTAGTGATTTACCAGATAAATATGCGGTTTCCAATAATCTTGTTGTGCTGCCTCTAAAGTTTTATTTTAATAGTCAAGAATATTACAATTATTTAGATTTTAGTCAGATGAGTGCTAAAGAATTTTATCAAATGTTAAGAGAAAACAATTATGCGAAAACATCACAAGTCAATGTTGCTGACTTTAAAAAGGCCTTTACTGAAATCTTGAAAGAAGGTAAAGATATTGTTGCAGTTCTTCTATCTAGTGGTCTTTCAGGAACCTTCAATAGTGCGGAAGTTGCCAAAGAAGAGGTGTTAAAAAAATTTCCTGACCGACAAATATATTTAGTGGACTCAAAAACTGGTTCTTTAGGTGAAGGTTTGGTTGTCAATGAAGCAGTTCAATTTAAAAAAGCAGGCAAAACCTGTGAGGAGACATACCGACATTTAAAGCAATTTAAATATCATGTCGCTAGCCTTTTCACCCATGATGATTTAACCCATTTAAAAAAGGGCGGAAGAATAGGAATCTTTACTTATTGGCTTGGAACTGCACTTAGAATTAAGCCAATTATTACAGCTGATAATGAAGGAAAGCTAAACCCTCGAACAAAAGTTTTAGGAAGAAAAAAGAGTTTAAGAAATTTAGCTGAAAGAGTAATTGAAACTTATGACAGCAACTTTGGAAATACAATCTATATTTCGCATGCTGACTGCGAAGAAGAAGCTTTACAAGTTAAAACAGAAATAGAAAACAGACTCAACCTTAAGGTGAGTTTAGTTCATATGATGGGACCAGTAATCGGCGCCCATGGGGGGCCTGGTACCGTTGCGGTATTTTACCCAGTTAAAGAAAGATAAAAGGAGTAGTAATTATGGCTTATACAATTATTTGCAATTCAAGCACCGATTTAACACAAGAAATGGCTACTATTTATAGCCTAAAAGTTGTTCCCCTTAAATATAATATTAAGGATGAAACATTTGTGAACAACCTCGACCACAGAGAAATGAGTATTCAAAATTTTTATCAAAAGCTTCGCGAAGGAACGGTTGCGACAACTTCACAAATTAATGTTGCAGAGTATGAAAAAGCAATCTTGGAAGAATTTGATAAAGGTAAAGATGTTTTAATTTTGTCTTTTTCCAGTGCGCTTTCAGGCTCATATAACGCGGCAAGAATTGCCATTGAAAATTTAAAAGAAAATAAAAACAAAGTTTATTTAGTCGACACCAAATCGGCATCATTAGGCGAAGGTTTGCTAGTTTACCTTGCAGCCGCACAAAAGCAAAAAGGGAAATCAATAGAAGAAGTTTATGAATATGTCAACAACCTTATTCCGCATCTCGCTCATTGGTTTACAGTCGATGATTTAATGTTTTTGCGGCGCGGAGGTAGACTCTCAGGTGCAGGAGCAATCCTGGGCACAGTTTTAAGTATTAAACCGATTTTGCATATCGACAATGAGGGGAGATTAATTCCCCGCTATAAAGCGATTGGGAGAAAAAGATCACTTCATCGGTTAGTCAGCATTTTAGATGAAACTATCGATCCTAGCATTTCTAAATCTGTTTTTATTTCACACGGAGATGATCATCACTCAGCCTTATTAGTTAAAGAAAAAATCGAAGCTTTAAATCGAGGCTTAAATGTTGAACTCATCAATTTCATTGGCCCTGTAATCGGAGCACATTCAGGTCCGGGAACAGTTGCAGTATTTTTTACCGCAAAGCAAAGATAAACAAAAAAACCTTAGGTTAATCTAACTTAAGGTTTTTCTTTTGCACTAAACAATTAATTTTGATAAACTAACTTACCATTGACAAAGGTCTTTTTAATTTCTAAATCAGGGCTTAGTAAAACTAAATCAGCATCCTTGCCTTCTTTAATACTACCTAACTTAGTTTCTAATGAAAGTGATTTTGCAGGATTTAAACTTGCGATATGGGAAGCTTTATAAAAGGGCAGCTTTAAATCGTTAATTAAAATTCGATAGCCATCAATCATTTTTAAAATTGAGCCTGCTAAAGTTCCATCTTTTAGACGCGCTTCATTTCCTTTAATATAGACAGTTTGACCGCCCAACTCACTAATTCCTTCCTTTAGGCCTTTGTTGCGCATTGAATCAGTAATTAAAATCACATTTAAATAAGTCTTATTTTTAATCAAAAGTTTCATCGCTTCAAGCGATAAATGGACCTTATCACCAATAAATTCACTGACAACATTTCGATGCAGTAAGGCCGCACCAACAACACCAACATCTCGGTGGTGAAGCGGTGTCATGGCATTGAAAGTATGAGTAAAAGAACTAGCACCTGCCTCGATTGCTTTAGCAGCAGTCTGATAGGAAGCAGTTGTGTGAGCAATCGAGGGAATGATTGAATTTTCTTTTAAGTAGCGAATAAACTCAAAGTTTTGATCATTTTCTGGTGCGAGTGAAACTTTTTTAATTATATTCCCACTTGCCTCATTCCATTGATGAAATTCTGAGATATCAGGATTTTTAATATATTCACGAGGTTGAGCACCGGCTGCTTTTTTATTTACATATGGTCCTTCTAAATGAGCGCCAAGTAGTCTAGAAGCATTAACGTTTTGATCTAAATAGTATTCGCCGATTGCTGTTAAGGCTTTGGTTATATTAGCATTTGATTGTGTCATTGTCGTAGCCAAAAAAGAAGTAGTACCTTCTTTTACTAAGTTTGTTGCAAGCCCTTCAACAGCTTCTCTAGTACCATCCATTGCATCATACGAATAGCCGCCATGGATGTGAATATCAATAAAACCAGGAATTAAAATATCAGTTCCTTGTCGAAAATCACCTTTTTTAATCACGTGCTTGATTTTGTTGTCTTCAATAATCAAATCCCCAAAAACAGTCGCTTTTTCTAAAACAATATTTATTGATTTTAATATTTGCATAATATCATCTCCAAACTAATTATAACCTAAAATTATCGCGTTTTTAAATAAAATAAAGTATAATGTTGTTGGAAATGAGATTTTAGGAAAATAAATCAAGAAAAGAGGCGAAAAAATGTTTGAAAAAGCATTAAAAGTTTTGCAAGAACATGGGGTTGTTATAAAAAATCCATTTGAAAAGGTTATTTTTGGTAATCAGACAGAAGAAAAAGGCGACACTTTAATTATTAAAAACATTCCAGACGGTCTATTATATCTTTTAAATAAAGATCAAGGGAAACAAAAAACCACAAATTCATTTAAGCACGTTTCCACAATGATTGATCTATCTAGAAATGCTGTGATGAACTTTAAGTTTTTTCAAGAAACAATTATTAAGCATGCGCTTTTTGGCTATGACGAAGTTTGGTTGTATATGGAAGATACATTTGAAGTTCCAGCTGAACCGATGTTTGGTTATTTGAGAGGGAAATATCAAAAAGAAGAATTAATAAGAATGGTTGAGTTTGCATCTTCACTAGGAATAACATTAATCCCATGTGTGCAAACACTAGGTCATATGGCTCAGTTTTTAAGATGGTATAGTAGCACAAAATATCGAGATACTTTTGACGTGTTAAAAGTCGATAGCGATGCGACTTACCAGTTAATCGAAAATATAATAAAAACCTTAAAAGAAGTTTTTAAGACTGATAAAATTCATGTTGGGATGGATGAAACATTTGGCTTAGGTTTTGGTAGATATTATAAAGAAAAGGGTTACAAACCTCAACCAGAACTTTTTATAAATCACTTAAAAAAAGTCAACGATATTTGTTTGAAACATGGTTTTAATAATGTTTATATTTGGAGTGATATGTTTTTTAGAATGTATTCTGTAAACGAATATTATTATGACACATCGATTAGTTTTGAGAAAACATTTGTTGAACAAATTCCAGAAAATGTTGGGCTCGTTTATTGGGATTACTACAATGAAGATAAAAAAATAGTAACAAAGATGTTAGAAAATCATCTCAAATTAAAGCGAAAAGTTATCTTTGCTTCTGGAACTTGGATTTGGACTAAACTTACCTATGATAAAACAAAAACAGATAAAACAGCTTTAATGCATATCAAAGCTGCTGCGGAAAACAAAATTGAAGAGATTTGTTTCACCCAATGGCAAGACGATGGCAGTTATTGTGATTATCCTTCAATTGATGTTGGTCTTTTTGATATGAGCAACGCAATTGCCAAAAACTCATTAGACATTTCTGTTTTTAAAACTGTAACTGGCAAAAACTATCAGGAAGAGATTCTTTATGATAAAATCAATCAAATAAATGCCATTCCAATTAATCTGTTATGGGATGATATTTTGTTTGGAATTTATAAAAACCAACGTTTTGGCACTAAACCTGAAGCATATAATGAAGTAATACTAGGATATCAAAACTATCTAAAAGTATTAGAGAAAAATAAACTTGAGGCAGTAATTTATGATTTTGCAAAATTAATTTTAATCAAACTACAGTTCCGCCAAAATTTACTTGCTAATTATCAAAATAACAAACCGCTAAAAGAACTATTTCCTCTTTTAGATGAGTTAGCCACTCAACTTTCAAGAGTTATTAAAAGATTTAAAGAAAACTGGTTAAATCGTTATAAAATAAATGGTCTTGAAGTAATAGAGTCAAGATTATATGTGTTTTATGGTCGGATTGAAGATGCTAAATATTTATTTGAAAAATATGATAAGAAAGAAATTAAGGAGTTAAATTTCTTAACTGAAAAAAGTTTGAAAGAACCGTATTTATCACCTAAGTTTACAGACACATTTTATACTACAAAAGTATTTTAAGAAAAAACCAATTTTGGTGAATGACGGCCAAAATTGGTTTTTTACTTAGTATTAAAATTTAATAGTTTACAGTGTTGAACCGCTTTTAATTTGTTTGGAATTAAAGTAAGCGGTATCGAAGATACGGCAATTTCTTTCAATGATAGTGTCACTAGGTATTACTGCGTGTTTGGCAATGACATTGATACCACTAAATAAGAGATCGGGTTTTTCAATATTGCGGGTGTATGTTTTCCCAAAGCCAATTTTTGTATTGTTGCCAACAACTACTTTTTTATCAATGATACTTTTATCGATTGTTACATTTTCACCGATATAAGTAAAGTTAAAGATGACACTATCTTTGACAACTGAGTTTTTACCAACATAAACGCCTGGTGATAAAATTGAATTGATTACTGTTCCTTCAATGATTGAACCATTACTGATTAAAGAGTTTTTAATAGTGGCATTGTCACCAATTTTTACGGGAGGCAGTTCTTCACTGCGAGTATGAATTTTCCATTTGGTGTCATAAAGGTCAAGGGTTCCTTTTTCTTTATCGAGCAATTCTAACGAAGTCTCTAAATAAGAATCAATAGTTCCCACATCTTTCCAATAGCCTTCAAAATCATAAGCAAAAACAGTTCTTTTTTGTTCGGCAATTAATTTAGGAATAATATGTTGACCAAAATCACTTTCATGTGCTTGAGCATTTTCAAGGGCATCATAAAGGGCTCCAGCATTAAAAATATAAATTCCCATTGAAGCCCGATTTGATTTTGGGTTGCGGGGTTTTTCTTCAAATTCAATAACTTGATTGTTGTTGTCTGTGGTTAAAATTCCAAAGCGGTTAGCATCAGCTAAAGGAACGTGGGTAGAAGCGATAGTTAAATCAGCATTTTTTTCTTCATGTTCTTTAATCATCATCCGATAATTCATTTTATAAATGTGGTCGCCCGATAAGATTAAAATATATTTTGGGTTGCGTCTCTTAATAAAACGAATATTTTTTAAAACAGCATCTGCAGTACCTTCATACCATTGGGCATGAGGCTGAAGTAGTGTTATTGAACTGTCACGACGGTCAAGATCCCAAGGTTTTCCTGCTCCAATATGCTCATTTAAAGATAGAGGTAAATATTGCGTTAAAATGGCAATATCGTAAATCCCTGAATTGGAACAATTAGAAAGCGTAAAATCGATAATTCGGAATTTACCTGCAAAAGGCATTGCAGGTTTACTTCTTCGATCTGAGAGCAAATCGAGTCTTGAGCCCTTACCGCCTGCTAAAATAATTGCGAGAGTTTCCATAATTGTTATCTCCTTTATGAATTAATAATTTTTTGATAAAGAGTTAAATATTTATTTCCCATATTTGTCAGAGAAAAATCCTTTCTCATTGCTTGATTTTGGAGTATTCTAAAAACGTGTTGATTATTATTGTAAAGATTTATCGCCATTAATAATGTATCTTTAAATTCATGAGCATTATAATTTTTAAAGCTAAAACCATCACCTTCATTGGTATGTTTGTTGTAAGGGATAACTGTGTCTTTAAGACCTCCGGTTTCTCTGACTACTGGCAGAGTACCATAGCGCATTGCAATCATCTGACTCAGCCCACAAGGTTCGAATAAAGAAGGCATCATAAAAATATCACTTGCAGCATATAACTGTTGAGCAAGTCGGTTAGAAAAGCCGATATGACAAAAAACTCGTTGAGGATATCTATCTGCAAGTTCTTGAAAAAAGCTTTCATAGCGTTGTTCACCGCTCCCTATAATCGCGAAGTTCGCATTTGATTGACTGATTGCCTCTTCCAAGGTCGCCATCATCAAATCAATCCCTTTTTGAGTTGTAAGACGGCTAATAAAACTAACAAGGGGAATACTTGTGATATCATCGAGATTTGCAGTTTTTAAAAAGAGAGATTTATTAGCACGTTTACCACTGACAAAGCGGTTTTTATTGTAGTTAAAAGCGATATTAGCATCAGATTCAGGATTATATAAATCATTGTCAATCCCATTTAAAATGCCATATAAATCACTTTGACGATTTTTTAAAAGACCATCGAGAGTATGACCAAAGTATTGAGTTTGAATCTCGTCACGATAAGTTTCACTAACAGTATTAATGGCATCGCTTAATAAAATTCCCGTCTTTAAAAAGTTGAATGTATCAAAATGAATATAATCATAACTAAAAGGATTATTAGTATAAAGGAAAGTGTCTATATTGAAAGAACCTTGATATTGAAGATTATGAATCGAAAGAAGAGTTTTAATTTTACTAATTGGGCTAGCTTGATAATTGTTTTTTTGTAAATAAGGAATAAGGGCGGTCTGCCAATCATTTAAATGGATTAAATCATATTTTTCTGTTGTTTCTAAAAGGTACTCCATAATTGCATAATTAAAGATAAAGAACCGTTTATTATCATCTAAATAACCGTAAAATGAGTCGCGCAAAAAAACTTCATGATTGACAAAAACATACTTAACATTCTCTTTTATAAAAAAGTAATAATTGACAGTTATTCTTTCGTTTTTCATCAAAAAAGAACGATTGCCAAGAGATTTTAGATTATAAATACTTCGCAAATGTTTTTCGTAAAGTGGAGTAATGACTGTTACAAATTGAGTTTTTGCAATTTCTTTTGGTAAACTACCGCTTACATCTGCGAGTCCGCCAGTTTTAGAAAAGGGAACAACTTCGCTTGAACAAAACAAAATTCTCATTTTTTGCACACAATCACCTCAATACAATTATAACCTACAGAAACCGGTTACACAAGTTTTAATCGCGTAAAAGACAGCTGTTAAAATCAATTGTTTTTAAAAATGCACTATGTTATAATCATAATAGTGCTTTAAAAGGAGTAAATATTATGGCAAAAAGATATAAAAAGTTACAACCAAAACTTAAACCGCTACCATTTATTGTTATGGGAGCAATCTTAGCAGTTTTTATTTTGTTGATAGTTTTTTTAAGAGACACCCCACAACAACGGTTAGAAAAACAATTTAACTCGGTTGGTGCAGATCTCGCATCTGACCATGTCTTAGAGGAAGTTAAATTAAGCGTTGTTTTAGGAAAGATTGAAAAAAATGAAAAAATAGTTGTATTTTTTGGAACTCCAACGTGTAGCGTGTGTGTTCAAGAAGTCGGTTTTTATAATTCAGAATTTAAAGAAGCAGGGCTTAAAGAAAAGCTCCAAAAAATCTATTATGTCAATGTAACTAAGCTAACTGAAAATCAAACCGATAAATTTTTTGAAGATTATGGTGTGGATTTAACAACGACACCAAATCTATTGTATTTTGAAAATGATGAAATTAGTCTTTCTAGAAATGATGAACAATTCAATTTGGAGGGGACTAAAACAAGAGGTCAAATTCATTCCTTTTTCATCGGTGTATATAATAAACAATAAGCACGTAAAAGTGCTTTTTTCAACCAAGGAGTGAACTTATGTTTCAGCTGTTGAGATTAAAAATAAAAGAAAAACTTGAGTTTTTTTATCACAAAGAAATAACTGTTGAATCTCCAAGCAGGCAAAGAGCGGATTTAGCAATCCCGCTTTTTAAACTTGCCAAGCAAACAAATAAAAAATCAATTGAGTTAGCAGAAGAAATAAAAGTGTTGTTGCAGCATGAACCATATTTACAAACACTTTTATTTGAACGAGGCTTTCTAAATATTTTCTTTAATCGAAAAGCTTTTGCAGAAAAAGTGTTAACCGAAATAAATAAACAAAAAGCAGAATATGGAACTTTAAAACCTACTGGTAAAGTTGTCTGTATAGACTATTCTAGTCCCAACATCGCTAAAAATTTTAGTGTAGGCCATTTAAGAAGTACTGTAATTGGAGCAGCCTTGTATAATCTTTATGAAAAACGAGGTTATCAAGCAATTGGAATTAACCATTTAGGAGATTGGGGCACTCAATTTGGCAAATTAATTGTCGCTTATAACTTATGGGGAGATGAGGAGCTATTAAAACGAGATACAATTGATTATTTGCAAAAGCTCTATGTCAAGTTTCATCAGGAAGAATTGAAAAATCCGGAGTTTGAAGAACAAGCAAGAAAAGCATTTAAAAAATTAGAAGACAATGATGAACAATCGATAAAGCTTTGGGAACATTTTAAAGAATTGTCACTTATTGAGTTTAAAAAGGTGTATGATATTTTGGGTGTCAGTTTTGACTATTATCAAGGAGAATCATTTTATAACGACAAGATGGATCGAATTGTTGAGATTTTAGTAGAAAAAAATCTTTTAATTGAAGATCAAGGAGCTTTAGTGGTCAGATTAGACAACTATAATTTACCTCCAGCTTTAATTAAACGGACCGATGGAGCTACACTATATTTAACTCGAGATTTGGCAGCATTGTTATATCGGAGCGAAAACTATTTGTTTGATAAAATTTTATATGTTGTTGGTAATGAACAAAAACTTCATTTTCAACAACTCAAGTTAGTAAGCGAATTAATGGATTATGATTTTAAGATTGAACACGTTAACTTTGGCCTTATTTTAATCGATGGTAAGAAGATGGCTACAAGAAGCGGCAAGGTTGTAAATTTAATTGATGTTATTGATAATGCAATCGAACGCGCATATCAAACAATTGAAAGTAAAAATCCTCAACTTAAAAATAAAAAACAAGTCGCTCAAGCGATTGGAATAAGCGCAATTGTTTTTAATGATTTAAAAAACGATCGCAATCTAGATATTGATTTTGATTTAGATCAAATGTTGTCTTTTGAAGGAATGACAGGACCTTATTTACAGTATAGCAGTGTTAGAATTCATTCTATTCTAAAAGATCAAGAAATAAAGCAGGCAAAAGATTTAACGGTTTTTGAAGATGATGTTACTTATAATCTGATTTTACAGTTATCACAATTTAGCCATGTCCTCGATCGTTCAATTGAAGAAAATGGTCCACATCTACTTTCGCGTTACTTATTAAATTTAGCGAGAAGTTTTAATCAATTTTATGCTGCTCACAAAATTATAGTTGAAACTGAAACAATTAGAAATAGTTATCTTTACTTAATTAAAGCAACAAGGATTGTACTCAACGAAGGACTTAGATTATTGGGGATGACTGCGCTCGACGAGATGTAGCAATATGGAAATAAAAAAAGAGAAGAAAAAACTACTCACTAATATAATATTTTTTCTTGTTGTAATAATAGTACTGGCAATAGTTGTCTTTAGCATTAATGATATAAGCCAGATGATAAAACTTCTTCGAAATGCTAATCTTTGGTTTATTTTGTTTGCGGTTTTGTTGATGTTGATTCATGTTTGTTTGACAAATCTAAGCATGTATATTATTCAAAACAAACTTCGCAACAGTGTTAATTTCTTCACTTCAATAACGATTTCTAACACTGAATATTTATTTAATGCGATTACACCGTTTTCATCTGGAGGCCAGCCATTTCAAGCTTACTACTATATAAAAAACGGTTTATCAGGTGACGAGGCAGCAAGTATTTTAGTTGCAAACTTCACAATCTATCAGTTTGTTTTAACGCTTTTTTCAACTACGGGTTTAATTATCTATTACAATAGAATTAGCCAAGCAATTCAGGAATATATTTATCTAATAATAATCGGTTATTTTTTTAACACAGTTATTTTAGTTGGCCTTATTTTAGTCAGCTTTGTTAAAAGCTTTAAAAAGCTATTAAAAAACACTTTTAAACTTTTTGGAAAAATAAGATTTTTAGCAAAGCCAATGGAGAAACTTCAAGAAAGAACATTCTCATTTGTTGAAAACTTTCAAGCAGGAGTTAAGTATTTATTTTCTCGCAAAAGAGTTTTCCTCGGCTCAAGTTTCTTAAGATTATTTGATCTTTTCGTTGTCAATGCAATACCGATTTTAATCTTTCTAGCGTTGGGAACTAAAGTTGAATTTTCTGATTATTTGTTTATTATTATGATGAGCGCTTTCGCTTCCACGTTTATGATGTGGGTGCCAACACCAGGTGCATCTGGTGGGGTAGAATGGGCTTATACAGTCTTATTTGTTAATGTTATTGCAACCACTAGTGTTGTAGTAACATCAATGTTGGTTTGGCGAGTCATAACATATTATTTAGGTATAATTTTAGGTTTTATTTCTTATTTGATTATTGAAAGAAGGAGTAAAATAACATGAGAATAGGCTTGTTTACTGATTCATATAATCCCTATGTTAGCGGGGTTTCCACCTCATTATTTATGCTTGCTGAGGGTTTGAGAAAACTGGGTCATGAGGTTTTTGTCATTACAACTACAAGCAAAGGTGCTAAAGAATATGATAAAAATTATCCTTATATTATTCGATTTAAAGGGATACCCATCCCTAAAAAAGGCTTAAAAATGTTTCGCTATATTCCTTTCACAAGAAGGCATCTCAAAAAAATTTCCCAACTCAATTTAGATGTAATTCATGTTCATACTGAGTTTTCAATGGGTGGCTTAGCGTTGAGATTTAAAAAGCAAAACAACCTACCTTTAGTTTATACTGTTCATACGATGTATGAAGAATATCTTCACTTTGTTTCAAAAATATTGGCTAAAATTAATCCTAAATGGATGTTAACCGGTGTTAAAAAATTGATGCGCAAATATATTAGTAAAGCGGAAGTTACAATTGTCCCTTCCCGTAAAATCAAAGAACTGATGCATTCCTACCAAATTGAAGGAGACTATCAAATTGTTCCAACAGGAATTGACTTAACAAAATTTCAACAAAAGATGTACAAAAAAGAAGATGTAAACAAATTAAGGAATTCATTAGGTATTAAAGATGATGAATTTGTTTGTCTTTTTGTTGGCAGAATAAGTATTGAAAAAAACATTGAGGTTTTATTAAAAGGATTTAAAAAATTGAATTGCGAAAATACAAAACTTCTAATTGTAGGTTCTGGGCCACATTTGAAAAATTTAAAGGAATTAACAAAAAAACTAGAAATCGGTAATAAAGTTATTTTTACAGGGCTTGTCCCATGGGATGAGATTGGACCTTATTATCAAATTGGCGATGTTTTTTTAAATGCTAGCAAATCAGAAACTCAAGGTTTAACTTATATTGAAGCTTTAGCGGCTGGTTTGCCCTTGATTGTAAAATACGATAAAGTACTTGAAACAGTTGTCGAAGATCAAGTAAATGGTTTGTTTTTTTATAAAGCGGAGCAATTACCAAAGTTGATTCAAAAAATTAGTCAAAATAAAAAATTAGCGCTTCAGATGGCTAAAGATGCTGTTGAATCTGTTGAAAAATATTCACAAGAAAATTACGCATTAAATGCTTTAAATGTTTACAAAAAGGCAATTGAAATTGCTCAAAAACAAGACCTAAATAGTAATTAAGATGCCCGAGTGTCGAAATTGGTATACGAACTTGACTCAAAATCAAGCGCCCATAAGGCATGCCGGTTCGAGTCCGGCCTCGGGCACAAAAATAACATTTACTACCTTAAACGGTAGTTTTTTTATTAACTAGGAAAAAACGTCTTTTTTTAATGAAATAAACACTTGAGGTTTTATCAAATTAACTAATATAACTTCTTTAATCCAATTGATTTATATTAATTTTATCCAGTTAATTTTTATTAATTTCATCGCTCTACAAAGCCGTTTATATGATATAATATATTTGTAGAATGGAGGTGAAATTAGAATGCACAAATCATATAACTAAGAGAGAGTTTAGTGGTAAAAGAATCAAAAGAGGCCTTTATCAAAATAAAAGCGGTCAATTAATCAATGCAGATTTAAATGCTGCACTTAATATTATTAGAAAAAGTAACCCCGATGCCTTATGGATAGGAAATAGCAGTTTGAACACACCCAAACGAGCATATTTATTCAGCTAGAATAACTATTGTTTATTTAACGAGATAACACTAGTTATCTTCATGCTCTCTAAAATATGTGATATTAGCAATTTTAAAAAAAGAAATTAGTAATTGGTTAACTTTAAAATGGTTTAGTGGTAAAATTAAATTACAAATTTTATTTTGAAAAAAATGTTTCATTTAATGAGGTTAAATTAATGAAAATAAAACAAATAGTAAAAAGACCATTTAGTGAGGTCAATAAGATGCCACGGTTTGATTTTAACAAGCCAGTAAAAAAACAATGCAAATTATTATTACCCCTAATTTGGTTGATTGCTTTTCCAGAAACAATAAAGCGAAAACTAAAAGTTACTAAAGTTAAGATGAAACCTTTAAAAAAGAGCCTTATATTTTACTTTGCAATCATAACTCGTTTTATGATTTTAAGGTGGCGACAAGAGCTATCTTTCCTCGTCGTGCTACATATGTTGTCGCTATTGATGGTTTTATTAACCGAGAAAAAATAATGCGAGAGGTAGGTTGTTTTGGTAAGCGGAAATTTATTAACGACATCAAAACTGTCAAACAAGTTAAAAGAAGTGTTGAAGATTTAAAACACATCTGTATGATTTATCCTGAAGCGCGTTATTCTCATGTTGGAACTACTGCAATTTTACCAGCTAGCTTAGGGAAGTTAATTAAATATTTAAAGGTGCCAGTTGCAACCTTAATTACACATGGTAATCATTTAGTACAACCTGTGTGGAACTTGAAAAAACGTAAAATTAATCCTACTGCAACACTAACTTATATAATATCTAAAGAAGATGCTGCCAATCTCTCGTATGAAGAGATTAATGATAAAATTAATGAGGCATTTATTTATGATGATTATCGCTGGCAAAAAGAAAACAACATTATAATTAAAGAGCCCTGGCGAGCAGAAGGCTTGGAATTAGTTTTGTATAAATGCCCTGCTTGTAAGACCGAAGCAAAAATGTCAACAATAGATCATTTAATAACATGTGATTCGTGTAATAAGAGTTGGCAGTTAAATCTAGATGGCAGTTTATCTGTATTAAACGGAAATACTGAATTTAGTCATCTTCCAGATTGGTATGAATGGCAACGTGAAGAGGTTAGAAAAGAAATTGAAGCCAAAACATATTACTTCGAACATGATGTAAAAATTAACTCTCTACCAAACAGCAAAGGATTTTATCAAATTGGTGAGGGCAAACTTATCCATGATTTAAATGGTTTTAAAATAGTTGGTGCAGGTAATGGTGAGACCTTTGAGCTCAAGCAAGAGCCATTAGAGAACTATAGTGTTCATGTCGAATATAATTATTTTGGTCGGGGTTCAGGGGTTAGTTTTAGCAAAGACAATGAAACGTATTACTTCTTTTCACACGAAAAAGAGTTTTTAGTGACCAAACTGCATTTTGCAGTAGAAGAATTGTATAAGTATCTCACTAAAGCGAAAATAGAAAAGTCTAATTCAAACAGTTAAAATATAGCTACTAATTAATTCAACAAATGCAAGAAAAAAAGTCGCCGCAGCGACTTTTTCTAATTTTATTTAAAGTTTGTCGATTGCAGTTAAGAAAGCATCAACTGGTTGATTACCCATCAATGTTTGAGTCTCATTGATAACAATCTTAGGAACACCTGAAACTTGGTATTTATTAGCTAGTTCATAAAAACTTTGTGATTCATAAACTTCAGCTGTAATATTAGGGTTGAGTTGGGCTAATCTTGAAGCGTTTATCGCTGCCCCAGGACAATGAGGGCAAGACACCGTTACAAACACTTTAAGATTAACAGGTTTGTCGATTGCTTTTATTTTAGTCGTTAAAGCATCATCGTATAGCGCTTGAGCTTCACTAACATCTAAAAGGTTGGAAAGCAAAGTGTTAATTTCATGACCAGCAGGAACACCATAAAATGTTGAACCAGTTTTTAGTCCATCATGATTTAGGATTACATAACTAGGCGCACCAATAATATTATACCTTTTAACGATTTCACTATCTTTAGCAAAATCATATTTTTCAAGTATAATTTTATCACTTAAACTTTTTATTTCATCTAACAGTCTAGCCGTTAAATCACAGTTTTCACAATTTTCTTTTGTGAAATAAACCAATGTTAAAGGCATTTTCATTTCATCTAACATTTCTTTAATTTGAGTACTTGTCTCTTCATTTAATAATCTATTCATTTTTCTTGCTCCTTTTTATTAATATAATTATTTGCGGATAAAGCCGCAACAGCACCTTGACTGGCAGCTGTAATAATCTGTTTATATGGGAAATCTGTAACATCACCGACTGCAAACATCCCGCTTAGAGAACTCATTTGATCATTGTCGACAATGATTTCTCCAAAACGATTTAGTTCAACAAGTTCTTTGATGAGACTATTATTGGGAATTACCCCGATCTCAATAAAAACTCCATCTACCGCAACAAAACTTTCTTCTCCAGTAGCGCGGTTAACATATTTTACTTGTTCAACAGTTTCATCTTTACCGATGATTTCTTTAACTTCACTATTCAAAGAATAACGAATATTTTTAGTTTGAATAATTTGGTCAATCAAAATTTTATCAGCAGTAAAGGATTCTTCAAGTTGAACAATCATAATTGAATTTGCGATTTTCGCTAAATCTAAAGCAGCCTCTAAAGCGCTATTTCCACCTCCAACGACTAAAACATCTTTGTCTTTGTAAAATGGTCCATCACAAATTGCACAATAAGAAACTCCTTTTCCGATTAAGGCTTCTTCGCCAATAGCTCGTAATTTACGGGGATTCCCTCCAGTTGCGATAATGACAGTTTTTGTTTCAATGATTTGCTTATCATCTAAAACGAGTTTAAACTGATTGTTTTCTTTAGTTATTTTTTCGACATTAACGCCATCTAAGAGCGGAACATCCAAACTAATAATATGTTCCATAAAGGCGTGACTTAGTTTTTCGCCTGAAATATTATTAAAGCCTAAATAGTTATCAATTAAATTAGTGTTTAGAAGTTGTCCACCAGTAGTTTTTGTGATAAGTAAGATGTCTAAACCTTTTCTTTTCGCATATAAAGCCGCATTTAATCCGCCAGGTCCTGCTCCGATTATTATTACATCATATAAGGCAAGAAGCTCAATAGGCTGTTTTTTAACCTGTGGATCTAAGACAAAATCAAACATAGATACATCACCTCTTTTAATCTATAATTATTATTTACGTTATAATTATACCATATGGGGTATATAAGAGAAATAATTTGCTCATTTTAGAAAAAAGAGAAAAAATAAACCAATTATAAGCTTTAATAAGTAATTAAAATTGAAAAAAACTTACTTTCATAGTAAAATACCCTCGAGGGTATAAGGACTGTCTCTTATAC
>LSQX01218646.1_pt1 | contig 31353 bp, 25 predicted proteins | sample 654561 | NCBI WGS metagenome assembly LSQX01 (sample SAMN04489861, study PRJNA283612) | anaerobic digester metagenome | isolation source: 4 biogas reactors fed with cattle manure at either 37C or 55C with and... | place: Denmark: Kongens Lyngby | collected 2014 | reverse complement strand
CCAGCAGGGCAAAGTTGGTGTTTTCGGTTTTATAGTCGGCATGGGTGTGCCCATTGACGGTCAACAAGCCATCGGTATTCTCCATCACCACTTCCCCATAAGGGTTCATACAGAAGGTGCGCACCCGGTCCTCAAATGTGGGTGATATAAAGAGGAATTTCCCTTCATAGGTCAGGTCGGTGATCTGTTCCATCACCGCTGCTGACAGCTCTATCCTGAGGCCGATGTCCACAGGGTTAATAGCCCTTTCCAGCCCCAGGCGCTCTGCTTCTTTGACCAGCCATTCAGCCCCATTGCGGCCGGGAGCACAGACCACATATTTGGCTGCCAACTGCTCTCCATCAGCGGTCCTTACACCAACCGCAACTCCATCTTTGACCTCGATCCTTTCGACAGGGGTTTTGGTCTGAACTGATACCCCTTGCTGCAACAGGTAGTCCTGCATCTTCTGGAGTATTTCTTTGGTGCGCCCTGTGCCCAGATGCCTGACCGGGGCGTTTACCAGCCGCATGCCTGCCAACGCTGCCTTTTTTTGTAATAATTCGATCTGATCAATATTCTCCAAACCATATATTTTCCGTGGTGCGCCAAACTCCAGGTAAATATCGTGAATGTATTTAATCCCTTCTTCAAATTCATTTCGATCAAGGTAGGACCCCAGCATACCGCCGACCTCTGTGGAGTAGGCCAGTTTGCCATCACTGAAGGCACCGGCTCCTCCCCAGCCGGAAACAACAGCACAGGAGTCACAGCCGAAACAGGGGGCGTGCTTTTCCCTTGAGGGGCATTTCCTGTTCTTCAAGTCCCGCCCCTTATCCAGTATCAATATGTTCAGGCCCTTTTTCTGCCTGACAAGTTCCAAAGCGCAAAAGATCCCCGCAGGACCAGCACCTACAATTATACAGTCGTATTTTTTCATATGCGCCCCTCCAATATCCCTTGCATTACATTATTCGTCCCAGCGCACCTGTTACCAGGTGACGGCCTCTCATACTCCTTGCATTATACATTATAACGAATAAGCTAAAATTGGGGGAATCTAGCTGGTTATAACAGCACTGCTGATAATCCAGTTGCCAGCCGCTGAAACCGCACATTTTACTTGCCGGCTAGTTATAACAGCACTGCTGATAGTCCGATACAGCCAGAGCGGTTAACAGACTATGACTCATAAAATATCAGGGCAAAAAACATTGCCAAAGGCTTGCAGGAAGGTGGTAACGGACCATGCCTTATTTGGTGTCACCTTCATAACAGATCTTAACAGTGGACATTCATCCCACCGGAGACCGAAGATCAAACTTCCTCCTGATCCGGCTCCGGCTCTAGCACTTGATCTGGCTCTGGCCCAAAAGCCGGGGGTTCCCGTTTTTCCAGGTTGACGAATTTGGTGAATTCTTTCAAGAAAGCCAGCTGTATGGTTCCTGTTGGGCCGTTGCGGTGTTTGGCGATGATCAGGTCTGCCACTCCCTTATATTCGGAATCCTCATTATAATAGTCATCCCTGTAGATAAACATCACCATATCGGAGTCCTGCTCCAGGCTGCCGCTCTCCCGCAGGTCTGATAGCATCGGCCTGCGGTCACCCCCCCGCTGCTCCACAGCCCGGCTGAGTTGGGAGAGGGCAAGGACAGGGATGTCCAGTTCCCGGGCCAGGGATTTGAGAAAACGGGAGATCTCTGAGATCTCCTGGACCCGGTTTTCCGAACGTCTGCCGGTTTGCATCAGCTGCAGGTAGTCGATCACCAACAGCCCGATCCCATGCTCCAGTTTGAGCCTGCGGGCCTTGCTGCGCAGTTCCAAAAGGGAGATGGCTGGGGTGTCATCGATAAACAGAGGTGCCTCAGAGAGTTTGGCAGCTGCCCTCATCAGGCGCGGCCAGTCATTCTCCTCTAAATAGCCGGTGCGCATCTTCTGTTGATCCACCAAGGCTTCAGCACAGAGGATCCTCTGCACAACCTGGTCTGCGGACATCTCCAAAGAGAAGATAGCAACAGGCACCTGATATTTTACAGCCACATTTTGGGCGATATTGAGAGCCAGAGATGTTTTTCCCATTGAGGGTCGGGCAGCCAGCAGTACCAGATCACTGGGCTGCAGCCCTGAGGTGTATTTATCCAGGTCATCAAAACCTGTGGGCAACCCGGTGATGCTGCCCTTTTTCTGATAGAGCTGCTCGATCCTTTCCAGGGTCTCTACCAGCAGTTCTCTGATAGAGCGGTAGCTTTTGCTGATCCGCCGCTGGCTGAGCGCCATGATCATCCGCTCTGCATCATCCAGCAGGATTTCACTTTCCACTCCCTCTTCATAGGCCCGGGATACCAATCGGGTACAGGTATTGATCAAGGAACGAAGCAGGCCTTTATCTGCCACAATATTGGCATAATGGCCTGCATTTACCGCAGTAGGCACCGCACCGGCCAGGGATGCCAAATAGGCGGCACCCCCTACCTTGTCAAGGACCTCCCTGCTTTTGAGTTCCTCTGTAAGGGTCACCAGGTCGATGGGACGCCCCCGTTCTGCCATCTCTTTGAGGGCGGTGTAGATCTCCCGGTGGCCTTCCCCGTAGAAGTCCTCAGGCCTTAGTATTTCAGAAACCACGCCAAAGCTGTCAGGCACAAGCAGCAGAGCGCCTAAAACAGCCTGTTCTGCTTCCAGATTGTGGGGAGGGGTGCGGTCAATGATTTCCATCAGTTCTCCTCCAGTTTTTCTCCAATAACGATTTGGGGAAAGTCCTCTCCCTCTCGCTTATCTCCAATAAGGATGTGGGGAAAGGCATCTGTGATCTTGTTGACGCTGACCACCTGAACACCCCACATCTCCTCTGGGAGTTCGCGGCTGTTATCTGCCGGTACCAACACTTTTTTAACTCCCACCTGCCGGGCGCCATAGAGTTTTTCGGTGATCCCGCCCACACCGCGTACCTGCCCCTGGATGGAGATTTCACCGGTAACTGCTACATTCTGGCGCAATGGAATACCTTCAATAGCGCTGTAGATGGCCAGGAAGATGGCTGCCCCAGCAGAGGGCCCATCCACCCTGCCACCGCCAACTATATTGACATGGATGTCATAATCAGCTGCGTTCTTCCCGGTTACAGCCCTGTAAACAGCAATCGCATTGAACACCGAGTCCTTGGCCATGCTCCCTGCTGCATCGTTGAACCTCACGGTCCCCCGCTGTTTTTCCCTAGCCGGAAAGGCCACAGCCTCAACCTCGATGATGGTTCCCACAAATCCTGACACAGCCAAGCCGAAAACACGTCCAATTTCCCCGCGGGCTTCCGCATGTCTGATCACATAAGGGGTCAGCCTGGATATCTGCAGCACCTCCTGCAGGTCACCCATGGTTACTTTGACGGTTTTCCGCCTGGAGTTCTTCTGCCTGTAGCGGGCCATGGCATGGGCGTCAACCAGTATATTGGTGGCTTTGCGGGCTTCAATGGTGTATTCGCTGATGGCTTCGGCAACACCCGGTTCCAAGACTACATCTAGTTTACTAGCCGCCTGCTTGAGCACCTTTTGAATATCCAGCGGTGTCAGGCAGTCAAAAAATATTTCCGCGCACCTGGACCTGAAAGCCGGGTTGATCTGGTCCGGGTCCCGGGTGGTGGCTCCGATCAATACAAAATCAGCAGGGGCCCCCTCTTCAAAAAGCCTTCTGATGTACTCAGGTATCATAGGGTCCCCGGGATCATAATAGGAGGATTCAAAAAACACCTTTTTGTCCTCCATCACCTTCAGCAGTTTGTTCTGCAGAATAGGGTCCACATCCCCGATCTCATCGATAAACAGAATCCCACCATGGGCTTCAGTTACCAGCCCCAATTTAGGTTCGGGAATACCGGTTTCTGCTAAATCCCTTCTGGCGCCTTGGTAGATGGGGTCATGCACCGAACCCAAGAGGGGGTTGGTGACCTCCCTGGGATCCCAGCGCAGTGTAGTGCCGTCAACCTCAACAAAGGGGGCATCAGGCTGAAATATACTGCCACGCATCTTTTTCACATGCTCTAAAGCGATCCTGGCTGCTGATGTTTTGCCAACACCAGGGGGGCCATAGAGCAGTATATGTTGGGGATGAGGGGCTGCCAGCTTGGCGATCAAGGCCTTTAATGGCTTTTCCTGCCCGATAATCTCATCTAATGTGCGCGGGCGGAGCACCTCACTTACTGAGGCATTCAAAGTGATCTGTTTCTTCTTTTCCAAAAAGGCCAGTTTTTTTAGGGTATTGGCATTCTCGGGGGACCCTTTCTCCCTGAGCAGCTGGGCCCTCATATCGTTTAAATACTCTTCCTGCCGCTCCTGGAGTTTTTCGGTGATCTTCCTTTCCAGGTCTTCCTCAACAAGTCGCCGTGCCACAATCTGAGCCAGGGTGTCTTCCAGTTCGTCCAATATGTCGGGGATCTCTTTGATCAGCGGAGCCCTCTCCAGTGTTGGGTCCCCGTGGATCAGCTTCTGCAGGGCCATTACCTGCTCCCCTAGCCGTTTGGAACGCATCTGTTTCACAACACCCAGTTTAATAGCCCTCAGGACCAGCCTTTCCGAACCGTAAATATCACCAAGTACATGGTAAAGGGCGGTAACACGGCTTTTGAGCTCACTTCTTTTTATCTGTTTATCAAAAAGATCCTGTGACTCCTGCTTCTGTTTATCTGCGGCCATTTCCGCATTCTCCTCTCCTGAGCTGTTGGAGTTATAGTGATCCGTTTCTTCTTTCGTGCAAACTGTGTTTTATTCTACAACAACATTTAGTGTAATCTCAACCTGTACACCAGGGTAAAGGCGGATTTGGACCGGATAGACCCCCGGTGTTTTGATCGGTTCTGGAATTTCGATTTTGCGGCGGTCGATCTTTTGTGAGAAGCTGCGCTCCAGTTCTGCAGCCACATCACGGCTGGTCACCGCACCATAGAGCTTGCCTCCCTCTCCGGCCCGGGCTTTGACAGTAACCTCTGCTCCTTGTAGGCGGGAGGCCAGTTCACGGGCCTCCTGCTCCTGGCGGGCCTCCTTTTTTGCCTGGCTGTCCTTAACCAGGGATACTTCTTTCATTACACCCTTTGAGGCTTCTACCGCCAGGCCCCGGGGGATGAGGAAGTTGCGGGCATAGCCTTCTGCTACCTCAATTATGTCCCCCTTCTTGCCCAACTTTTTTACATCTTCACGCAATACAACCTTTGTTCTTTTCACTGGTCTTCATCCTGCTCCTCTCTCAGAATCTCCAGGAGCCTGGAGCGGGCCCCTTCTATATTAACATCTTTCAACTGGGCTGCGGCAACGGTAAAGTGTCCCCCGCCCCCCATCTTTTCCATGATCCGGTGAACATTCACACTTCCTGCAGAGCGGGCACTGATCCCTATGCCATCAGCAGTGGGATAAAGGGCAAAAGAAGCTGCTGCCCCCGATATTTCCAGCATAGAGTCCGCAGCCCGGGAGGCGGCTGTGTGTGCTCCTGCATGTGGTTCATCACAGCCCGCCACTGCAAACCTCCCATAGACCAACTCTGTGTTTTGGAGTATCCTGGCCCTGTAAAGCATCACATCCAGGCTGTCGGTAAAAAGCTCCCTGATTACCACTGGGTCAGCTCCAGCTTCCCGCAACTCAGCGGCAATCCTGAAAGTACGGGAACTGGTGGAATAGGTAAACCTTTTGGTATCCACAATCAAACCGGTCAAAAGGGCTGTAGCAGTAAGGGGTGAAAAGTGGAGATCTTCAGGGAAATAATGGACCAGTTCTCCCACCAGTTCACAGGTTGAGGAGGCACCTGGTTGGATATAGATCAGATTGCTCCTCTCTACAAAATCATCCCCCCGTCTGTGGTGGTCGATCACCGCAATATAGCCGGCACGGTTTAACAGGGCTGGGGCAACCACCATCTGCGGCCTGTGCACATCAACCAGTATAAGCAGGGTCTGGGGGGATACTTCTATATCCAGGTCATCCTTCCCACAAACAAGCCCAGGATAGTGTTCATTGATCCTGTTTATTAATTTATCAACAGCACTCCCCTGATTATCAGCTACAATCCGCACCTTTTTGCCGTAATGACGCACGATCTCAGCACACCCTACTGCCGCCCCCAGTACATCAAAATCCATGCGGCAGTGCCCCATGATCACTGCATTTTTTGCCAAATTAATCAGACGGGCGAGTTCTGTAGCAGTCACCCGGACACGCACCTGGCTGCGCTTGCCCACCACTTCGGTATGCCCTCCGTAAAACCAGGTGTGTTCGGTGCTTTTGACCACTGCTTGGTCCCCGCCCCTCTCCAGTGCCAGTTCTAAGGCCTGCTGGGCTAGTTCACCCTGTTTGGCAGGTTCCTGCGGATCCACCCCTTTGGCTGCTCCGATGCTCAAAGTTACCGGGACCCGGTTCCCATAATCTATTTTGCGTATTTCATCAAGGATAGGAAAGTTTTTGCTTTCCTGGGATTCCAGTTCATCAGTAGGCATAAGCATTGAATAGCGGTCCCTGCTATTTTTGTGCAGATAGGCCTTGGCCGAAGCTGCCCATTCCCGCATCAGTTTATCAACTGCAGCCACCAGCAAAGGCCGCTGGTCCTCAGGCAGCCCATGGAAAACCTCATCATAATCATCTACTTGGAGAAACACCAAAGACAGATCAGAAGCAGCGGGTAGTTCTTCAGGTGGCATTTCTCTTTCCACAGCAAGAAGTTCTTCCCTTAATTCTCGTTCCCGAGCTGATCTCTCCTGTTTATCCACATAATAAAAGGCATAAAACCCAGTTAGGGATGTGACCAAGCCGACAATGCCCAGCAGCCTGTTGTAGTAAGCCAGTGCCAGACAGGTAAAGGCCAACAGCACTCCCAATCCGATAAAAAACCTGCGTTTATAAGTTTGGAAAAACTTAGCTTCCACCACGATCCCCGCCTTTATTTTTGCTCTACTTTCGGCACTTGATCATATGATTCCTGCCGAAATAAAAACTGTTTAAATATTCTATAAGAAAAGGGAGCTCCTGCTCCCCTTTATTGACAATTATTTATCCTGTTTTACTCCGCCGTAAACGGCAGCAGGGCCATATTCCGGGCACGTTTGATGGCCTTGGTCAGCATGCGCTGGTGGTGGGCACAATTCCCGGATATCCTGCGCGGCAGGATCTTTCCCCGCTCGCTCAGAAATTTACGGAGTTTGTAAACATCTTTATAATCAATGTGCTCAGCTTGTTCCATACAGAAGCTGCAGACCTTTTTTCTTTTTCTACCCCGTTCGCGCTTCAAAATAACACCTCCTGGCCGATCTTAAAATGGCGGTTCCTCTGGGTTGAAATCAACTCCAAAGGGGTCTTCAGGGAAACCGGGCTCCGGGAATTCTTCTTTTTCAGGAACATTCTCAGATGGCCCAACTGGTGTTCCTTCTCTGGCTCGCTCCAAAAAGCGCACTGTATCTGCAACAACCTCTGCAGTTGTGCGGTTCTGCCCATCAGGTGTCTGGTAAGTCCGCACCTGCAGGCGCCCCTCTACTGCAACCAGACGGCCCTTCCCCATATAATTGGCACAGGTCTCAGCCAGCTTTCTCCAGGCAACGATCCGGATAAAATCTGTCTCACGCTCACCCTGGGCATTTAGATAGGGCCGGTCCACAGCAAGGGTAAAATTGGCCACAGCCGCACCTCCGCTGGTAAATCGCAGTTCCGGTTCCCGGGTATTGCGTCCAATTAAAATCACCCGGTTGAGAAACAATGTTTTCCCCTCCCCTTATTCTTACGCAGCATCACGTCTGACGATGACATGACGCAACACTTCATCACTCAAGCGCATCACCCGGTCAAGCTCTTTAGCTGTTTCCGGTTCTCCCTGAAACAGGACCAGGGTATAATAACCCTCCCGGTAATCTTGAATCTCATAGGCCAACCGCTTTTTCCCCCAGCGGTCTACCTGCTCCACTGTACCCTTGTGATTCTGGATCAGTGTGGTCAGCTTCTCAATAGCGGCTGTGATGGCCTCTTCCTCAAGATCAGGTTTCAAAATAAAGAGGGTTTCATAGGATCGCATACTTCCACCTCCCTTCGGACTAACGGCCCCACAAAAGGGGCAGGGAATCAGATACTCAGACAGCTTACCATCTGAAGTACTCATCCAGGAGCCTAAACCTATCAGACATTGTTCCATGAAACATGAAACATGTGCTGCGGTTTTGGCTTAAGGATATAAAAAATTATAACATTAGCAGCAGTTGAAAACAATATTTTAACCGTGTTTTTACACTTTTTATCTTTTTATGAAGCTCAAGGCTTTTCACTGAGCAGCCTTTATTTTCGGTCCTTTTTACCGGTTTCAACATTTATGATCGGTTATAGGCATTTTTTTGCCCGACGGGAATGTCTCCCGCCGGCTGTCTGGGTAGTTTATGATCGGTTACAGGCATTTTTTAGCGGTTGTCAGCCTTTATTATCGGTTTCAGCCCTTTTAAGGCTGTCAGTCTTTTTACCGGTTGTCAGTCTTTTTATCAGTATCAGCCTCATAAATAGACCTGACAACTTCCTTTACACTCTTTTCAAATTTGGGCCTGGGCAGCATCACCATCCTGCCGCACTTCAAACAGCGGATGCGGAAATCCATCCCTACCCGCATTATCTCCCATTGATCATTGCCACAGGGGTGCTGTTTTTTCATACGCACCACATCTCCGATACTAAAGCGCATCTCCGGACTCTCCCCCTCCCTGTTTCTTGATAATCACATGGTGAGGGTAAGTGATCTCAATACCAACCCGCTCAAATTCCGCTTTCAGCCGCTTGCGCAATTCACGGGTGTATCCCCAGTGTTCCATGGGCTTGACCAGACCGAAAACTTGGATGGTCGCTCCTTTATCGCTAAGATCCACAACACCCAAAGCCCTCGGCTCCTCTATGACCGGGTCAGGAATTTCCTGGGCCATTTTGTGGCAGGTTTCATTGATCACAGATATAACCTGATCAAGATCCTCCTCATAGGGAACTGTCACTTCAAACAAAACCCCCGACCCGTAACGGGCATAATTGGTCACCTGCTCGATCTTGCCATTGGGGATGATATGAATTTCCCCGGTCCAGGACCTGATCTTGGTGACCCGTAGCCCCATTTCATCCACATAGCCGGTCACACCGGATACAGTAACATAATCACCAACAGCAAACTGGTCCTCAAAAAGGATGAAAAAGCCGGTGATCACATCCCGCACCAGGTTCTGGGCGCCAAAGCCCACAGCCAAACCCAGGATACCAGCTCCTGCCAGAATGGAGGTGGTGGGAACGCCCAGTTCCTCTAAAATCATCACCCCACCGATAAAATAGATGCTGTATTTGAGCAGGCTTCTGGCCAAGCCGCGCAGGGTGTTGACCCGCCGGTCGCTCAAGCCGCCGCTAACTCGTTCCGGGTCCAAGAGGGTATCGATCAAGCGCCTGCCCAATTTACTGATAACGAAAAAAACAAGGATGATAATAGCTATGCGTAGGGCAACCACAGCTTCATTAGGTAAGTCAGCAAAACTCAGCTCCAAGGGATAACCTCCAGTGTTAATACTCGTTTCTATAATACTACATAAATACTATATAGGGGGCAATACCAATCAGTTGCATTAGCCCTGATATAGCGCGACCGCCAAATTATATGGGCGTATTAATGGGCGGCAATAGCAGCCCGGTAATTTGCTGCTCAGGTGGTTCGCCTCCCCTTGTATAAAATCTGTCGATCGAATACCAGCCTGGTAATTTGCTAAATAGTAGATCGCTTCTGCTTATATAAAACCAGGGCTCAGCAATAGCAGCATGTTAATTTGCTGAACAGGCAGCATCCTGGCTGTTTTCACAAAATCCTGCCCGCGCCAATACCCGCCCGGTAACTTGTTGAACAAATACAGGGCCAAAGGTTAAAGGGCCAACCTGACCCCTCCGGGCCGGCAGTATTCACAGCCGATGGTCTCGGGCCTAAGGCTAAATGGTCAACCTGACCGGGGCCTATGCTTCCTTTATTTAGCTTCAGAGAACAGGGCTTCAAGCTGAATGTTTAACTGCCGTTTCCCCTGACCCAATACTTCCCTTGTCCGGTGTGGTAGGCCGCCAGTCACACGGCTAGCTAGGCTCCCCTAACCAGTATCTTCCCCTGGCCTCTGCTGAGGACCCTTCCCACCGGAGAGGCATTAACCCCTGAGCTGTGCAGGCCATCCAGGAGTTGTTGTTTTTTTTCGGCCGGAACCGCCATCAACAGCCCCCCTGAGGTTTGGGGATCAAAGAGGAGGTCACTGATCACAGTGGGCAGTTCCCCACTGATCTCCACATGCTGCTCAAAGTGCTCCCTGTTTCTGTAGGCACCCGCTGGAACCAGCCCTTCCTCAGCCAGTTCCTTTGCTCTAGGTAGAAAGGGAATTTTGAAGGGATCAAGCTCCATATCAACACCGCTGTTTGCAGCCATTTCCCGCATATGGCCCAGCAACCCGAAACCGGTGATATCAGTGCAGGCATTAACCCCTACCTCACGCATAACCTGAGCAGCAGCGGCGTTTAGTTCTGCCATTTGCTCTGCCAGGGCCATTTCTTCAGGTTCGCTTAAAAGGCCGCCCTTAAGGGCTGTGGCCAGCACACCTGTACCGATGGGTTTGGTCAGCACCAGGGTGTCCCCTGGAGCAGCCCCGCTGTTTGTAATGAGTTTATCTGGGTGGACAACACCGGTTACAGCCAGCCCATATTTTGGTTCCTCATCCTCTACCGAGTGGCCTCCCAGGATCACAGCACCTGCCTCTGCCACCTTGTCACAGCCGCCCTCAAGGATGGCCTTCAGGGTGTCTGCCCCCAGTTTACAAACCGGATAGGCAACCAGATTAAGGGCGGTGATCGGGACTGCCCCCATGGTATAGATATCGCTCAGGGCATTAGCAGCAGCCACCTGCCCGAACATATAGGGGTCGTCCACCACAGGTGTAAAAAAATCCACCGTTTGTACAATAGCCAGATCCGGCCGCAGCCGGAAAACACCGGCATCATCAGGCACACCAGTTCCGACCAGCAGGTCGGGGTGTTCAAAGGTCCTTATGCCTGTCAGCAGCTCATCCAGGACACCCGGTCCCAGTTTGGCTGCTCAGCCGGAAAAACGGGCATGTTGTGTCAGCTTAACCTGCTCTTTTGTATCCGCCATACTACAGCACCTACCTTTATTAGAAGTCAGAGGCCGGGCTAACGGTGCCACGGCTAACGGTGCCAGGCTTGCGTTTTTGCTTAAGGCTAACGGTGCCAGGCTTGCGTTTTTGCTTTATTCAAAAAAATTCCCACCTCCAACTTCACACTTCCCACTTCTCAACCGCCAGGCTTGCTTTATTTCTTTATTTAAATCAGTGAGATACTTATTCCGACCTCCGAATTCCGGCCTTATTTTAAAGGAGTGTAACCTATCTCTTGAACCATTTTTGTTACCCATATCCTGACTGAACAAACAACACCAACGACCAAATTGACCATTCACAGGGACTGTCCCCCCGTGCGATCACCCAACCTGTCCCCCCGCGCGATCAGGGGGACAGGTTGACTGATCGGACATTCCGCGGTCGCTGCAAGGCTTGCTTTTTTACTTCATACTGTGACAGGGGAACAGAGTTCGCGTCATCAAGCACACATGTCACAGCGGTGAGTCAAAGTCACCGTCCCCTTGACTCATTGACTCACTTGACTCAACTAACCACCAACGACCAAATGGGGTGATCACTCTGGGACAGGTTGACCGATCGGGCCGATCACCGGGACTGTCCCCCCGCGCGAGGGGGCTGATCACCGGGACAGGTTGCCGCTAGGTTATCGCCAGATCTACCGCCAGACCTGCCGCTGACTCGGCCGCTAGCTAGCAGCAAATTGGACAATCACGTGACACTAACCCCGTCCCCTTGTCACAAACCAAGATCCCTCAAGGTTCCGCCCTCTGTCGCTGTTCCCACTGTCCGGACAGCTTCCTTTTATATATTATTGTAATACTTTTTATTCTCCTTTGTAATAGCCCCTCCTTTTTAAATTTTTTCAACCTTTAATACTATATCTATCAGGAGCATACTTCCCTTCGCCCGCTGATAATATCTATATTGCTGACACCACCATTAAACCATATTAAAACACTCGGCCAGTACTGGGGCAACAACACCCCAACCCTCTTTAAAATAAGGTACCATCACCGAGGACTCCCAGCTGTTAAACAGGGCAGTGCCCGTACCAAAACTGTATACCAGCGGGGTCAGCATCCCCACAGCAACCACCAAAAACAATCCATTGGCAATTAGCCCACCTGCCATACCCCCTAATCTGTTCACACCGCCCAACAGCACCAGGTGCGTGATTCTGGTCAATATATTTGCCACTAGGCCTAAAATCGCTCCCAGAACCCCGGAGACCAGCGCAAAGACGATGAAGAATGCAATGAGCTTCACCAGGCTATCCGCCAGAAGTTGCGCCATGGTAACCCCGGAAATCCCCGTCTGCATCGCCTGTACAGGCTCCCAGAGGGAGGGGGGGAAAATAGGCAGACCGCCCACCTCAGGGACACCCTCGGCAGGGCCTCCCGCACAAAAGGGAATAAATATATTAGTAAACAGTTTCTTGAGGCCGAGGTGCCCCAGGAAACGAGCCAGCGGTATATAATAGATGCCGGCCAGCCAAACCCCTATCAGTAAACCGGCCAAACTGCAGATCATCGCTATCAGGCCGCGGCTAAAACCGCGAAAAGCACCCCAGGCTAAAACAAGAAAGATAATACCATCGACCAAATTCATGTCTATCCCCTCCAAAACAATAACAATTATAAAAGCATGAAAGCTGAGCTATTGCGAAAACAGCATAACCTAATTTTGCCAATCTGTCAATGACACTGCGGTCATTTTTAGCGGAATTTAAATAAGTGGGAATATGGCCTGAGGCCGAAAGGTTTTTGCGCGGTTTTATTTTTGGCGAACTTTAAATAATTGGGAGAGGGCACGAGAGCCCTGAGCGATAATGATCCCAGATACAATGTAATCTACAAAAGGGTAGCTGGTTTCCATACCAAGGGTGGTAAAGATCCCGACTTTGTAAGCAAAACAAAGGGTGATCCCTACCAGAATGCTCACAAGCTCTGATGCCTGTTTGCTGATAAAGCGGTGGAAGATAGCTGCCAGGGCCTCAACCACCACAGACATAAAAATCAGTGTCTGCAGAGCATTTAAAGGCTCCAAATAATTCACCCACCTTAAATAGAAATCAAAGAGTCAGCACCAGGCGGTAATTCCAGAACGGTCTTTTCCGGATTCGCCTTTCCGGATTCGCCCACCCTTAAATTACTGATAAACCGCCGGTAATCGGTGATGGCGATGGGTCATTCCCGGCTTCACCCACCTTTAAATAGATATCAAAGACTCTCCCTAATTTGTATGCGTAAAACAATTCTGCCTTGCCTGCAGATGATTTATCGTTTTTTGGGCTATAATGATAGACAGAATAATGCAGATGCATAACTGCAAAGCATTCAGGTTTGAGCGGTTATCAACTTTGAGCAGTTATCAACTGGGGGTGTTTGCTTTGGCTTTTATGGATCGCCGGGATGCTGGACAGCAATTAGCAGCAAAGCTAATGGGTTATAAAAACAAAAATCCGTTTGTGCTTGGGATCCCTAGGGGTGGTGTGGTGGTAGCCGCAGAGGTCGCCCGGGAACTAGGCGCCCCATTGGATGTGATCATTCCCCGTAAGATCGGTGCTCCCTTCAACAAAGAACTGGCGGTCGGTGCTGTTGCACCAGATGGCACAACTATTTTTGACGAAAGAGCTTTGTTTATGTTGGGCCTCAAAAAGGCCGACCTGGAGGACCAGGTCCGTCATGAACTTGAGGAAATAAGCAGAAGGAGCAAAACTTACCGTAGAGACCGGAAACCTCCGGTTCTGCAGGGGAAAACAGTTATTTTAGTTGATGATGGCATTGCCACCGGAATGACCGCCAAGGCAGCACTGAAGTCAGTGCGCAAGTTGGACCCCGACTCCCTGGTCCTAGCTGTCCCTGTGGCTTCCATGGAGGCGGTATCCCAACTCAATCAAGATGTGGATGAACTGGTGTGTCTGCTGGTCCCTGATGTCTTCTATGCGGTTGGGCAGTTTTATAAAGACTTCAGACAGACCAGTGATAAAGAGGTAATCAACATAATGAAAGAACTGGCATAAACGGCGCGATCACCGACCGATCAGCAGCTTTAACGGTGCCTTCAGCTTTAACGGTGCCAGGCTTGCGTTTTTGCTTTATTCAAAAAATTAAAATTCCCACCTCCAACCTCACACTTCCCACTTCTCAACCGCCAGGCTTGCGTTTTTGCTTTATTTAAATTAGGAAATCACGACCGAGCAGGGAGATTGGGGTGACCCCCATGCGGTGGACACTTTGGGAATGGTTAAATCCCTTTTTTTAAGCTGCGTGATCGGGGGACAGGTTGGGTGATCAGACCTATTAGGGAGACTTTTACCCCGCGCGGAGAAATCTTTTCTCCGACCTCTATTTCAGCCAGGCTTGCTTTATTGTAGGATTATAAGGGGAATACCGTTTTTGTGGTTCCTTCTTCAGCAACAGAAACCTTTTTCCAATGACCAACGACCAACCACTAACCACCAACGACCAAATTGACCGTTCACCGAGACTGTCCCCCCGCGCGATCACCCAACCTATCCCGCCGCGCGACGCAAGCGTGAGTCAAAGTCACCGTCCCCTTAACTCATCGGTTGAATGATCGGGCCCAATCGGCGGGACTGTCCCTCCGCGCGATCACCCAACCTGTCCCGCCGCGCGACGCAAGCGGTGAGTCAAAGTCACCGTCCCCTTGACTCCGACAGCCGTGTGACAGCAACCCCGTCCCCCTGTCACACCCCTGTCACATAACCGTTATAACCGTTCATAGATTGCAGCCAAACCGTCCAGATCGATCCCTTTAAACAGGCCGCAGGTTGTTCCCAGGATAAACCCGCCACCCTCAGCGGTTTTTTGGATTTGGGAGGTCAGTTTATCCAAAAAAACAGGATCGTGTGCTTTTTGCAAATCCTCAACCTCCAGAGTCCCCCAAAAGCACAGTTTTCCGGAGTATTTTTCCTTCAGCTTGTCTACATCCATACCTGCGCTGCGCTCAAAGCACTGCAGCCCTTGGAATCCACACTGGATCAGGTCCGGGATCACTTCAGCATAATTACCATCTGAATGGAAAAAAACAGGTATTTTCCCCCCGGCGGCTTCCACCTGTTTGCCCAGGGAGGGAAACAAATACTCTCTCATCAAATCTGGAGCAAATAAAACACCACGCTGATAGGCGATATCATCAGCCAGGAGAATACCATCGACCCCCTGGTCCATCAGTCTTTTGATCAGTTCTCTGTTCAGCTCTGTCACCCTGCTGCATAACTCCTGAAAGGAGAGGGGGGAACTGCGGGGAAGGGTAAGAAACTCAGTATAGCCCAAAGTGCGCACACCCCAGCCGCAGACACCATCGAGCAGAGCAAAAGTAAAAAACGGCTGCTCCACAGCCCATCTTTCCATATCTGGCAGCACAACATCTGCCGCCTTGGCAACTTCTTTCCCGACCGGATAGTCCGGAGGCAGACAAACAAGGTCCTGCCCCAATCTTTCCACAAATGCAGCCCGCTCTTCAAAACCCACTTCAGTACAATTTAAATAATCTTTGATCAGATCATCACCAATGCACAATTCACCTCTAGGGATTCTGTCAGGAATTTGGTTATTGATTGCAGCTTTAACCCTTTCTCTGGAATTGAGCATAGCTATCACCTCATTAATAATGTAAAGACCGATCACCATTAACGGTGCCAGGCTTGCGTTTTTGCTTTATTCTAATAAATTCGCACCTCCAACCTCACACTTCCCACTTCTCAACCGCCAGGCTTGCGTTTTTGCTTTATTTAAATTAGGAAATCACGACCGAGCAGGGAGATTGGGGTGACCCCCATGCGGTGGACACTTTGGGAATGGTTAAATCCCTTTTTTTTAAGCTGCGTGATCGGGGGACAGGTTGGGTGATCAGACCTATTAGGGAGACTTTTACCCCGCGCGGAGAAATCTTTTCTCCGACCTCTGACTTCTGGCTTCCGACCTCTATTTCAGCCAGGCTTGCTTTATTGTAGGATTATAAGGGGAATACCGTTTTTGTGGTTCCTTCTTCAGCAACAGAAACCTTTTTCCAATGACCAACGACCAAATTGACCGTTCACCGGGACTGTCCCCCTGCGCGACGACCGACCACTGGGACAGGTTGACTGATCGGGCCCAATCGGCGGGACTGTCCCCCCGCGCGATCACCCAACCTATCCCGCCGCGCGACTCAAGCAGTGAGTCAAAGTCACCGTCCCCTTGACTCACTTGACTCACTTGACTCAGTCCCCTTGACTCCCATCCCACCGGCTCAGCAAACATGCCAGGCGAACAAAAATGCGTGAGAGAATTTGCTCTCCCACGCATCATATCATAGATCCAGGCGGAGATGAATACTGCTGGATTACATATTAGAAACACTGGTGTTTGTGCCTGGATTTATATTCTGCCGCAATGCCGCAGTGTAGCAGCGTAGCTGCGTATTTAGATCACAACATTTGGTGCATCTATTCTGTTAATTAGCCTGCATCCTTTGCCGCTGGCGCCAATACCTAATATACCGGAGTGCATGTCTGTCCCTTCCCAGAATCAGGTCCGCTGCAAGCACTCCCTCCTTAACCTTTGCCACATCCACAATCGGACAGGTAGCCCCGGCAGCAATAGCGATACCCAAGTAAACCGTATTGATGACATCTCTCCCAGGCAAGCTGAAAGACACATTGCTTGCTCCAAGGGTGATATTCACTCCGTACTTTTCCTTGAGCTGTCTTATTGTTTCTATCGTAGTAACTCCCGCATTACTATCTACCCCCAGTGATAGGGCTAAACCATCAAAGACTATATCTTCAAGGGGTATATCGAATTTATCACATCTATCAACAATTGTATCAGCAATGCGCATGCGTGTTGACACATCCTGAGGTATCCCTTTTTCATCCATCGGCAGTGCTATTACAGCGGCACCAAAATCCCTTACCAGCGGCAGTACCTTTTCCAGGGACTTTTCTTCCCCATTTACTGAATTGATCAGAGGCTTTCCTTCATATACTTTAAGTGCTGCTTCTAAAGCTGCCGGATTTCCGCTGTCAATACATAAGGGAACATCCACCTCATTCATCACCAGTTTTACAACTTCAGGCAGTAATTTTACTTCATCCACCTCAGGAGTTCCCACATTGACATCCAGCACATCTGCCCCTGCTTCCACCTGCGACTTAGCCTCAGCTAAAACAAAATCGAGATCACCGTTAGCCAGAGCCCTCGCCATACTTTTTTTCCCGGTCGGGTTTATCCGTTCACCGATAAACGTAGTTTTTTTATCGCTGATAATGAGGGTTTTATCTCTGATCGATATTTTGGTCTCCATCTCAAACCTCCATAAATGTCGATGCTACCGGACGTTACCATGTCCAAGCCCATAACCAATTATAAGCCATGCGCTCAAACATCTCCCAGGGGCCTTTGATCAGTTCTTCATCACCATAGATATGGCCAAGCTCTGCTTTTTTAACTTCCCAAGGAGTAATTACCCCAGCCTTGGGGGGTTTCCAGCCGGCAGGCGGGTTAGGGTCGCACTGAATTTCGAAATCTGTGCGGTCGCTGTACCTTCCATATTCCAAAGTAGCATCGATCATCGCTCTGTAGTTTTCCGGCTTTGCATCATAAGGAATACAACAACCTCCGTTCATAATAAAGCCACCATCTCTGCCTACGACCTCACATAGTTTTCTCACCCGTTCCCGAATTTCATCCGGAGTGCCTAAAATCAAAAGAGAGTCAGAAAGCCCGCCAGCTATACACTGACAGTCGCCGAAGTCAGCTTTTGCTTTAAAAATATCCCCAGGGCCATCTATATCACATAGCACCTTGCCTTTAGGGAGTTCCCGCATGTGGTGCCAATTGGGACCCCAATCCCCTTCTAAAAAGGCCCTTATTGTGTAGCCTGCATCTATTAACATCAGCATTGCCTTTTTCAATGATGGCCAGTAAAAAGTGTCGAATTGTTTCGGTGACAGGAAGGGGTGACAACCTCTGTGCAGCGGCATAAAGATTGGATAACGTCTTAAGGGATCTGCTGTTGCAAGAGCCGCATTAACCATATCGGGAATAATAGCATCACAAGCCTCCAGTACCTTATCCGGTCTGCGGTGAATATCGGTCATGATCCCTTTAAGGCCGCGCAGCCCATCTGCCAGCATATCAAACGGAGCCAACATTACTCCAACCATAGGCTGCGGCATTCCCAACTCATTCTGCAGATGGAGCGCCCGTTGTTTCATTGCCCCTGCCAAATACATTTGTGCCATTCCAGCTTTCAAGAAAGCAACATGGGCACGCATAGAGCCCGGCTCTTTCAGTTCATTAAAGACACGGGGCAGTACTCTTTCTAACAAAAACTGCCCAGGGTTGGAAATGAGCAGATCATACTCATCTGCCTTCATTCTTTCCCCTTCAATAAATTGGAATTGAACATCAGGCGGCAAATCCCTCCCTGGAAGCTTGTACATATTATAACCGACAATATCGTGGAGAGGACCCCAAATCCGGCCGCTGCGTAAGGCATCTACCTCTGGAAAATCCTCAACAAACTTTTTATCGGCTTCCATCCATTTACTGCTGTCATATACAAACTGCTGCTTTGTCAGACCACTGTATGTTTCTGCAAAATAATTGGCACCTGCTGCTATAGGCACACGATCAACAGGAGCAAGTGCAATAGCTCCTTGGTAACGCTTGAGTCTTTCTTCAAAAAGCTTCTTTTTGTCTTCCATCATGATGGCCCTCCATTCTATTTTTCTCGCTTACCAGAGAGTATGTTTATCAGCAGGCTGCCATTTTTCAAAACGGCAGCCTGCCGAAAATTATTAGAAAATTATTAACCGTAAACCTGTTTGCTAATGTTTACACCGGTCACTGCATCAATTGCATAATAGTCAGCGCCGACAAATTCTCTTACCTGTTCATTACATGGGGCACCACCGATGATTACTGTAACCTTGTCCCTTATACCGGCATCTTTCAAAGCATCAATAACAGTCTTCATTTCTGGGTAGGTAAAGCTCAGCAGAGCACTCATCCCCAATACTTTAGCACCGGTTTCCTTAACCTTTTCTACAAATGCTTCTGTTGGAACATCAACACCTAGATCAACAACTTCAAAGCCCGCTCCCGTTAATAGTGTTGCCACAATATTTTTTCCGATATCATGAATATCTCCCTTGACTGTTCCCAGCACTACAATACCACGGGACTCTGCTTTTTGGTCCGACTCTTTCAGATGGGGCTCTAATTCGGCCATAACATTTTGTAATATTTCCGCAGAGAAAATCAGCTCACTCAGGAAATAAACTCCATCTTCAAAACGCTTGCCGATACCTGCCATCCCTTCATTGCATTCCTTGATAATGTTCATCGCCGGTTCACCGGCATCCAATTTCTGTTTTACCAATTCCATAACCTGTTCCTCATCAAGTTCTACAAGTGCCTTTGCTAGTGCAGTAAGTTCTGCCATCTTAATGGCCTCCTCTCTCATTTTTTATTTTTATAAGATCCAACCGAATGTCCAGTTGAAAGCCATGCGCTCAAACATTTCCCACGCGGCCTTGATCAAATCTTCATCACCCATAATCTCGCCAATCTCTTCTTTTTTGACTTCCCACGGTGTCAATACATGTCCTTTAGGCGGTTGCCAGCCTTCAGGGGGATTAGGATTAATTTGTACCTCATATTCTGTTTTGTCCCCGTACCTACCATATTCCATAATCGCATCGATCATTGCCCTATAGTTTTCCGGTTTCGTGTCATATGGAATATTGCAACCACCGCTGATTATATAGCCCCCGTCTTTGCCGACAGTCTCACATAAGAATTTAACTTTCTCCCGGACATGCTCTGGTGTGCCGACGGTCAAGTCCGAATCAGTTAATCCACCGGCAATACACTGGTATCCACCGAGATCCTCTTTGGCCTTCACAATATCCCCGGGACCATCGATATCCAGGAGCACCTTGCCCTTGGGAAGCTCTCTCCAGTGATGCCAATTAGGACCCCAGTTCCCTTCCAGGTAAGCTCTAACTGTATAACCGGCATCGATCAGCATCTGAACAACCTTCTTCAGCGGCGGCCAATAGAGCTCTTCAAACTGCTTGGGAGACAAGAATGGGTAGCATCCACGATGCAGCGGCATAAAGATTGGATACCTGCGCAGAGGATCAGCTGCACCAAGCACACTATTCACTAATTCAGGAACCAGTGCCTCACATGCTTCCTGAATCTTCTCAGGCCTCCGGTGCACATCAATCATGATACCTCTCAGCCCTCTCAATCCATCCGCAAGGGCATCAAAAGGAGATAATACTAGACCCATCGTTGCCATCGGCATACCCATTTCGTTTTGCAAAAATTCCGCCCTGGCTTTCAGCATATTGTTCCAATACATCTGAGCCATTCCAGCCTTTAAAAAGGCCACATAGGAACGGGCAGAGGTGCGGTCTTTTAATACATCGAAAACACGGGGGAGGTAGTATTCGAAAATAAACTCCGCCGGGTTCCTGATCAGAATGTCATATTCCTCCGGCTTCATTCTCTCCCCTTCTATAAACTGAAACTGTACATTAGGCGGCAGGTCCCGACCAGGGAGTTTGTAGGTATTAAACCCTAAAATGTCTTGGATTGGACCCCACACCCTGGTTGTTCTCAAAACATCGGTCTCCGGAAAATCCTCAATAAATTTCCTGTCCGCCTCAATCCATTTGCTGGCATCATACATATACTCCTGGTGGTTAAATCCGCTGTATACTTCGGCAAAATAATTGGAGCCAGGAGCTATAGGGATACGGTCTGTAGGCGCTAAAGCTATTGCCGCTTGATAGCGCTTTAACCTTTCCTCATAAAGAGCTTTAACACTATCCGACATTCACAAGACACCTCCGTAAATTATTTAACTTGCCTCACCGCAAGGGGCGACCTTAGTTGAATAAACCGAGCCCATTCCAGTATGGAACAGCAACTAAAAGAGCGATTATACATGCTACTAAATACACTAAACCATACATGGAGATCTGTTTCGGTGTCCATCCTTTATCACCGATGATTGCTTCACCGACTAAAGCAAACATGTTTTGATAACTCATAAAGAAACAGTTCCCAGCCATAACAAATAGGGTAATCCAAACCAGCGGATCGATTCCATAAGTTGTTGCTATCTGTGGCAGAATGGGTATCAGTATAGCCATTGTGGGTATTAAAACTGCGATGTCAAGGAATCTCCAAATAAACAAGATGAAGATCATAGCGAACACAAAGAGCCAACTGTTTCCGGTGATAGGACTGAGCAGTGGCACCAAGACACTGGCTAACCACTCGGAAACGCCTGCACTTGCAAATATGGTCCCCAAACTCATAGCAACACCGACAAAGATCACCAGGTCCCAGCTGATACCGGTACTCAAATCCTGAGTTTTTATTACCCCTGTTGCGGTAAGTGCAAATAATGCGCCAAGGCAGGTAGCAGCATCAGGGATCTGGTGAATTTGGCTGGTTGCAAAAAGCACAAAACAAAGTGCTAATATAACGGCGGTTGCTTTTTCTTCCCTACTCATTGGCCCTAGTTTAACATATTCTTCTTCAAACACTTCTTTGGATACAGAAATGCTTTTTTCCGGTTTTAGGACAAAATATCCGCCAACGATCAGCAGCACGCTCATTATTTCAATCGGTAATAATGCAACCTTGCTCCATGTACTAAATGTGATGACACCCTCCAAGCCCGGAACCGCATTGTACATACCCATTACAATGGGCCCCCATAGGGCGCCGGTTAACCATCCCGTACCCGGCAATAAAGCCATTGCCCAGGCTGTCAAAAGAATCAGTGCCCTTCCTTTAGAACCTTTTTCTAACTGACAAACCTCAACACAACTCAGCGCTAGAGGCATGACTATAGCAACCCTGACTGCGATTGAAGGGGTTGCAGCGGAAAGAAGCAGACCTATAACTACCCAAGCTAAAATCAGAGTGAAATAAGAGGGTTTAAAAGATTTAATCACTAGATAAGAAAGACGCTTACCGAGTCCTGTCTTAACTAAAACAAAACCAAAAAACAGAGCAGGTATTAGCACCCAGAGAGCAGAGCTGGTAAAGCCTGCGAAAACAATATTAGGGGAAATTCCATAAAAAAGGCAAATCATTAATAACAAACATCCGGAAACTGAAAATGGAATACCCCATGGCTTGAACACCCATAAGCCTATAGCAAAGATTAAGCCCATCACAACCTTATGTCCCAACGGGCTTAGAGAGGGAGCCCAAGGGTTAAGAAAACCAACTAATAGGCCTGCCACGACAAAAATCAGAAAGAAAATGATCCTGAGATTAACACCGGATCTTTGCACAGCAACAGTTTCCCTGCTCAATTCTTGTCCCCCTTCCTTGATAGATAAACAATTGCTTGGTAAAACTTAATATTCTTGCCTGGCCGCCATTACCCCAAACCAAAAATCAGGTACTTACTGATAAATCTTTGATTATAGGCACCCCCACCTTTCGATATAAGTTTAGCAGGTTACTTAGTTTTCTTTTGCGGATAGTGTCGTGTTTGTAGGTTTGTGAATTTTATGTTTATTGATATTGGCTATATGTATAGACATGTTACGGAAAATAATAAGTTTTTGGCAGGATTAGTACGGGATTAGTGCAGGATTAGTGCAGGAATTAGTACGGAAATTAATATAGTGACAGTATATACATATATTACATCGTATATATGTATATACAAGTGTTTCGAATAAAATATATCATGATTTAAGATGCCTGTCAATAGGTCTCAATCATTTTTTTTCCTCGTTGGCAAATAATCAATTACCTATTTCTTCAGGCTATCTGCTATTCGCTCAAAAATATCCAATGCCATAACACCGTCATTGGACACATAGTCAACTCCTGTATACTTCCTGACCTGCTCATCTACAGGATAGCCTCCCACCACAACAGTAACTTTCTCTCTGAGGCCGGTCTCTTCAAGCAGATCAACTAGCTCTTTGACATATCCGATGCAGAAGGTGAGCAGCACACAAACGCCCACGATCCTAGCACCTGTCTCTTCGATGGCTTCGACGAATCTTTCCGGGGGCACATCGACACCTAAGTCATAGACGCTGTATCCTGAGGAACGAAGAAGATAGATGACTATATTTTTACCCAGATCATGGATATCACCTTGAATGGTGCCCATGATCACTTTAATACCGTTATGGGATTCTGTGCCGTTTTTAGGGAAATGGGGTTCAATGATATCCATAACCTCTTTAAATATAGCCTCAGACATAATCAGATCTGAGAGATAATACTTCCCCTCACTGTATTTTTTCCCTACGATCTCTACCCCTTTTCTGCATTGTTCTACGATATCAAAAGCTGTCTCTCCGTCTTCAATCTTCTTTCTCACAATATCTATCGCTCTATCCTCTTCCAGGTTAGCCATGGCATCAATCAAATCATTACTCATAACTGTCCCCCTTCAGCTATTCTTTGATATCATCGATATTCCAACCTTCATAACTAATCAGTTTGTAGCGATCACCGCGGAAAATGGATTTTCCCCAGGCGATAATTTTACTGTCTGCATCATAGATGGTTTGGACCATAAAAAAGACAGGTAACCCAGGTGATACACCCAGCACTTTGGCTTCTTCTTCAGTGGCTTTCGAAGCCATTAATACTTTTTTCGAACTTGATGGGATACTATCACTGTGGGCTGCCGCTAACCTCGATAAAAGAGGGTCTTTCAGCTGAGATTCCAAAATAGGAGTTTGTTTTGTATAAACCGTGTACTTTGTCTCATAAGCAAGCGGTTCTCCATTAGCGGTAATCACAATCCTGAAATAAAGGCACCTGGTGTTGACGGCTATCCCCAGCCTTTTGGCCAGTTCCTCGTCAGCCTTGATTATTCTGGCCTCCAGCAGCTCGGCATGGGGTATCATACCCTTTTGCTTGATCTCATCATAGAAATTGTTAAGGTTGAACACAACCTTGTCCAGGCGCGGCCGAGCTACAAAAGTGCCTTTTCCCTTTTGTGTGTAGACCATACCTGCAGCTACCAGTTCAGAGATCGCCCGCCTAACAGTCATACGACTGATGCCGTATCGTTCAGCTATCTCCATTTCTGTCGGCAAAGCATCTCCCGGTTGCAGTTGACCTTGACGGATCTGTTTTTCGAAATGCTTAAAGAGCTGATAGTAAATTGGAATGATGGATTTTTTATCTACTACTTTATCTGTTGTCATTTCTCACACCTATAGGATTTGTCTATACATTAGGATAACATAACTCAACACTACTCGCAATAAAACAATCTGGAGAAAACGCGGGAACACGGTGCCAGGCTTGCGTTTTTGCTTTATTCAGCAGGTACGGTACCGATTAGCACTGTTATTATCCAGGTACCCGGCTTGCGTTATTCTTTTACTCTCACTTCCAACCTCACACTCCCCACTTCTCAACCGCCAGGCTTGCGTTTTTGCTTTATTCAACAACAGATTACCTGATCAGACGATCCGATTTTGTTGCCTATGTCTTCATCGAACAAACTTTTTTCAGACTTCTGACTTCTGGCTTCCGACCTCTATTTCAGCCAAGCTTGCTTTATTGTTTTAATGATAAAAATTTCAGCGGACTGCCGGAAATCACCATAACAGCCCGCCCTGTTCAGCTTACCTACTGCGACCTTTAGCAATAGGTTCCATATTTTCTAGTAAAATCTGCCCAAACCTTTACTAACTCCGGCTTGGCTTCATCTAAGACAGTGCTAGAACCTAGAATCGTTCGTGTAAAAATATGATTCACCTGAAATTTGGCTTCATCTAAGACAGTGCCGATTACCGACAACATCAAACAATTTTTTCGCGTACTCTTTGACATCCTTATCTGCAGGGTAACCCCCCCAATACAAAAATTCCCCTTCTCTAAAGTCTGTTTCAATTAATGGAACCGATACTAAAGGCAAGCAGCAATAATACACCTAGCCTATCAAATTATTAGAGGCAGAGGTGGAGATCGTGGAGATGGGCCTACACCTTATACATCTAGCTTATTGAAATATTAGAGGGGCCAGCCATAGAGACTGACCCCTCGGTCGGCATTAGCCAGTCAAATTGAATTGCTGTTCGGGTTCAACCTTTCCTGCGGAAACACAGAAAGCAACCTTTGCCAAGTCAAACTGAATCACAATTCGGGTTCAACAGAGTCCCCTGCTACTAACTCAGACACAGGCACCTGGATAATTTCCCCTGTTTCCAAATAGCGCACCTCAGCCTCATCACCTTCCAGATTCTCGATCCATACGGGAGCACCGTTGTACAGCACCTCAACCACACCTAGTGATTCAACGATCTGCTGCGCTTTTTCCGGCTCCAACTTCTGCACCCCTTTTTTTACGCTTATGATTCCCACCTTTCAGAAAAGTATCAGTGCATGGGTGTGACAAGGGGGGTGTGACACGGGGACGGGGGTCGCGTCACATATGTGTCACGGCAGTGAGTCAAAGGAACCGGCACCTTGACTCGGCCACCTTGACTCGTATCGCAAGCGTCAAGGGTGAGTCAGAAAAACGAAACCACCGGGCAAGGTACTTTCCCGGTGATCGATCTGCTGCTGGCAGCAACCTGTACCCTGATCGCGCGAAGGGGCTGTCCCGGTAATCAGCCCGATCACCCAACCTGTCCCCGTGCTCGCGCCGGTGATCGGCCCTCACTCTGGCTCACTCTCGTTGTCCAGCATTTCTTCTTGTCCCCGTGATCGCGCCGGTGATCGGCCGGAGTGAGTCAAAGTCACCGTCCCCCTGACTCACTGGCTCAGTGAGTCAGTCGGGGCTGTACCTTCTAAATAAAGCAAAAAAGCAAGCCTGGCTAAAATGGAAGTCAGATGCCAGAGGTCTGAAGTCGGAAAAAAACGGCCATCAGTAGTTAGAAGCCGAACGTAAGAAGTCTGTAGGGTTGACTCACTAATTTCAATAAAGCAAAAAAGCAAGCCTGGCACCGTTAGGGGAGCATTTCTTCTAAGACCTGGCCCAGTTCTTCGATGGCTTTACCGTAGCCGGCCCAGTCACCGGCTTTGAGTGCCTGTTGAGCTTGCTGATATAGCTCATTGGCCTTCTGGGCAAGGCCGCCGGTTCCTTCAGGTTCCCCTCGCTCATCACCGGTTTCAGGTGCGGGGGTACCATCCTCATCAGTGCCAAACATCTTATTCAGGGCGCTCCAGAGATCCCGCTCCATGACCACCCGCCCGTCATAGAAAACGATCACCCTGGTCAGTTCGGGCATGGCGCTCTCCTTTGCCTGCAGGAAAAGGGGCTCCACATAGAGGAGTTTTCCCCCCAAGGGTACAGTGATCAGGTTGCCGCGAATCACCTGTGAGCCGTGCTGGTTCCAAAGGGTGAGCTGGCTGGAGATATCAGCATCCTGATCGATGCTGGCCTCAACCTGCATCGGGCCGTAGGCGTGGATATCTTTGGGGAAAACATCCACAACCATTTCACCATAATGTTCCCCATCACAGCGGGCAGCCAGCCATGCCACAGCATTATTACGGTTCACAGGTGTAAAGGGAAGAACCAGCACAAATTCCTCTTTTTCCTCACCAGGGAGCTTCATGATAGTATAGTAAGGCTCCATCTGCTGGCTGTCATCTGAAAACTTCTCATGGGGGATGGTCCATTCATCCTCCCTGTTATAAAAGACCCGTGCATCTTTGACATGGTATTCAGCATAAACCTCAGCCTGCAGCTTAAACAGATCCTCAGGATAGCGCAGGTGATTCTTGAGCGCTGCAGGCATATCAGAGAGCGGCCGGTAAAGATCTGGGTATATTCTGCTGTAAACCCCGACCAGCGGGTCTTCAGGGTCACTTATATAAAAGACGTATTCACCTTCATAGGCATCCACTACCACTTTTACCGAATTGCGCACATAGTTGATCCCGTTCCTCATATCGGAATAGGGGTAATGGCTGGCTACAGTATAGGCATCTAAAATCCAATAGATCTTGCCCTCTGCCACCACTGCATATGGATCATCGTCAAATTTGAGGTAGGGAGCAAGCCTGACAGCATCCTGCACTGTGCGGTTATAGAGGATGCGGCTGTCAGAGGTGATTTCATTGCTCAACATAATGCGCATATCTTTGAAATGCAAAGCATACATAAAACGCCGCCAAGGAGTGAGTTTAACCCCACCATTGCCCTCATAGTTGGTGTAGATGTTCTTCTCACCTGATGGATAGTCGAACTCACCGGCTTTGGTATTGACCACAACAACATCCTTCGTCAGTTCCCCAAAATAGATCTCCGGCCTGCTGACCTCAATTTCCGGAGCCGCTGCCTCTGTAGGTATATTTTCCAGCAGATAGACTGGCCTGCCTTCTGCTGTCACCTCATTGACCGGGCTGGCCACAACTCCATAACCATGGGTATACTGGAGGCGGCGGTTCACCCAGGTGCGTGCCCGTTCAGAGAGTTTCTCCTGATCCAGTTCCCTTACAGAGATCATCAGCTGGCGGTAGTCATCACCAATGCGATAGCGATCAACATCTACATCATGGAAACTGTAATAACGGCGCAGTTGCTGCATCTGGTTGTACACCTGCTGGATGGGGCGAAAATCCCAGAGCCGTAAATTGTTGAGAGTGGCACGGTTTTCCTCAATGAGATCTTGGCCCTCACCCTCTGCTGCTTCTTCTGTTACCACATTTACAGTTTTAACATTTTCTAAGCCATATGCCTGGCGTGTAGCAGCTATATTATGCTCAATATAAGTCTTTTCGCGGCCGAATTCATTGGGTTCCACCTGGAACTTCTGCACAACAAAAGGATAAGCCCCACCCAAAAGCAGTGATGCACCCACCAGTACACCAATACTGGCGGCAATCGGGATCACCTTTCCACGAACAACACTGATAAACACCACAACAGCAGTCAGCAGAGCGATCACAGCCAGGATCTTCAGGGCAGGTATACGAGCATGGACATCTGCAAAACCTGCGCCATAGAAGGAACCTTGGCTGCTGATCAGCAAGCTGTACATGGTGAGATAATAATCCCAGGCCTTCAAAACCAGCAGGCCTGCAATCAGCACAGCCAGGTGCAGTTTCACAGGGGAGAAAACCCGCCAGCCCCCCCTTAAAAATTCGCTGGAGGCCAGCAAAAAATATCCCAACCAACAAATAAAGAGAGCGATAACCAATGCAGAGGTAAATGATGACTGAAGCAATTCATAAAAGGGCAGTTTAAATATATAGAAACCCACATCTTTACCCAGTATTGGGTCTGTGCTGCCGAAGGGAAGAGCATAGATAAACTTCTGAAAAACTTCCCATTGTGAGCTAAGGCCTATGGCGATCATCAGAGCCAGCAGAATGCTTAAAATACTGAAAAAAATCTTCCCACCCTTTGAAAAAGCCAAACGGCGGAAGCGTTCGAAAAACGCCGCATGAGGATAGTTGCTTATATCATAGACCTGATAAGGTGGCACTGATCGCCGCAAATACCAGAAATTAAGCTGGAAAAAGGCAAAGAACACGATAAAGACAGCGGCGCCCACCACAAAGCGGGTCAGATTCAGCGTCCAAAATACATTGCTATACCCAAGGGAAGCAAACCACATGTAATTGGCCCAAATCCCAGCTACAGCGCTCAGAATAATCAGAGCAAGCACCAGAATGATTAAGAGCTTAAACCTTGTTTTCCTCGGCATAAAACCCTCCATTATTTAAAATATAACTTGCATTTAAGAATATTTAAGAAAATAACTTGCATATGCACAAATTATCTTGTATCATTATAGAAAAGAAATCTGTCAGGGAAATGAATCCCCTAAATTTCACTACTTTATACTTATAGACCGCTTTGCAAAATCCTGCAACAACATCTCACCGTTTAATGAAAAAGATCCAAATCTTATTACCAAGCTCAACAAAACACCCCTATTTGGAAGCCCTTTGGAAGTGCACACTCACCAAAAATGTGTAACTCAGCAGCCCTACTACACCTATTAAAAATACCTCTCATGAAGGGAGGAATAGCATGTCTTTATTGATGAATGAATATCGTGATGAAGAACTTTGCGCAGATTGCGGCGGTAAATGCTGCTATGTTTACGGCCCCCCGTACAACATGTCTCCCCAAAAGCTGCATGAAGACAAAGACCGGATTTATGGCGGTGGCCGCCGCGAGGAATATGGTGTTGATCCACTGCCTGAAAAAATCCACCCCCATGCCTGCGAATATTTAAGTGAAAAAGGATGTATTATCCCCTGGGAAAAGCGCCCGCCACTCTGCAAAGACTTCCGCTGTGGGCTGTGGAGGGACATGGTGTACAGGAGGTAGTGAGTCAGGGGGACGGTGACTTTGAGTCAGGGGGACGGTGACTTTGACTCACTCTTGCATGAGTCATGAGTCAGGGGGACGGTGACTTTGACTCACTCGGGAGTTCTTCACCTGGGCTGTGACAAGGGGACGGGGTTAGTGTCACAAATGAAGCATAGGACGGTCTTTTAGCAAGGGGACGGGGGCCACATCATTGGTGGTCGGTAGTTAGTGGTTGGTGGTTAGTCGTTGGTGGTTAGACGTGTTCAGTGTTCAGTCAGGACATGGGTAACAAAAATGGTTCAAGAGATAGGTTACACTCCTTTACAATCAGTGGATACCTGTATCCAGCAAGCTGGTTAACCGGATAATAACTTCAGTGTTAATCGGTGCCACACCTTCTAATAAAGCAAAAAAGCAAGCCTGGCTGAAATAGAGGTCGGAAGCCAGAAGTCAGAAGTCTGAAAAAGTTTGTTCGGTCAAGACATAGGCAACAAAATTCGATCGTCTGATCAGGTAATCTGTTGTTGAATAAGGCAAAAAAGCAAGCCTGGCACCGAGGGTGCTGGCACCGATGGGCGCTCGAGGGTGCTGATCGGTCTGTTCAGTTGTTAGGGTCGTCCACTTTGACTATAATTATTTATGATGATTTCAAAAGGAGAGGTTGAAGATGGACGACTTCGGCGATCTCTTTGCGAAATTATTTGAAAATCCCGATATGGAGGTCCGTAACTGCGAGAACTGCAACAGCGGTATCAGAACTAAAGAAGGCCTTAAATGCTGTATAAATAAAAGGGATGAGTGTATAGGAAACGGAGAGTATAAATACTGGAGCCCGCTGGTGGTTATCGGCGATGAGTTAGATGAGTTAGAGGAGTATTGATATGTGACCAATTGGCCGATCGGGTAGGGGGAACAGTCCCGCTGATCGGCGGTTGGAAAGTCCGGACGATCGGCCCGATCAGTCAACCTGTCCCCCCGCGCGATCAGGGGGACAGTCCCTCCGATCGGTTCGCGAGCACCCAACCTGTCCCCCTGATCGGGACCGACCACCTAACCTGTCCCGGTGATCGGCCCATTTGGTCGTTGGTGGTTAGTGTTTGGTCGTTGGAAAACAGCCGGCAATACACCCCGGTGTTAACCACGGACAGGCTGTTAAATAAAGCAAAAACGCAAGCCTGGCTAAAATGGAAGTCAGATGCCAGAGGTCTGAAGGTCGGAAAAAGAAAGTAGGTTACAGTTGTAAGAAGTCAAAAGTCTGAAAAAAGCTTGTTCGGTCAAAACATAGGCGACTAAATCCGATCGTTCGATCAGGTAATCTGTTGTTGAATAAAGCAAAAAAGCAAGCCTGGCACCGAATACGAATAAGGGCAAACATAAAAAGGGTTGTCCGGTTGGACAACCCTTTTTTGTTAAGGGAGGCTGTATTATTAAGCAGAAGGTGTTTCGCCGACTGCAGCCTTTGCTCTTGCTTCTTCTATCAGTTCAGCCCTTCGGCGTTGTTCGTCATCTGCGATGTGTTTGCTGAAAGTGCGCCATATAGAGAAGAACATCATAACCATAAATATCATGAAGGGTAGTGCACCGACAATTGACGCTGTTTGCAGGGCAGCTAGGCCTCCCGTAAGCAACAGAATCAGAGCTAAACCGCCTTCGAAGCAACCAAGCAGAATGCGCAGCCAGGTTCTCGGGTTTTCATCACCATAAGAACAGTACATACTGACAGTAAATGTTGCCGAGTCTGCTGATGTGATGAAGAAGATGGCGATTACCAACATCACAAGAATTGACAATAATGTGGTTCCAGGCAAATTCTGTAACAGTCCGAAGATGGGGCTCGCTACACTGGCATCTAACATCGGTTTGAAATCGAAAATACCGGTGTGCTGCATGAAGAGGGCATTACCGCCCCAGACACA
>LSQX01213142.1_pt1 | contig 31365 bp, 26 predicted proteins | sample 654561 | NCBI WGS metagenome assembly LSQX01 (sample SAMN04489861, study PRJNA283612) | anaerobic digester metagenome | isolation source: 4 biogas reactors fed with cattle manure at either 37C or 55C with and... | place: Denmark: Kongens Lyngby | collected 2014 | reverse complement strand
GTCTGCCATTCCGCCACCCCGGCTAAGACCGACTGGCGCCAGGGTTATAGCACCCCTGCCGCGCCTCGTCAACTCCCGCCCCGAGACCAGGCCCCTTCTCGCTGTTTCAGCGGGGTGGGTTTAACCTGGACGGGTCTCAGGCCGATTATGGAAGAGAGACGACTTCTTGTGCCAGGAGGAGAGATGGTGAGCAGACGAATACTCGCGGTTGACGATAACCCCTTGATGCTCGATGTATATGAGGCGGTGTTTGGGAAGGCCGGCTACGAGGTGACCACCGCGTCCGATGGCCTCCAGGCGCTGCAGCGCCTGGAACAGGATACGCAGAGTCCGGACCTGGTACTACTGGATATTCACATGCCGCGCATGACGGGGTGGGAGTTGCTGGAGACCATGCGCGGGCGGGTGGAGTGGCAGGACGTACCGGTCATCATGGTCTCAGCCTTGGTGGAGCCCTCCGCCGCGGAACAGGACTCTCTGCCGGTGTTCCAGTGCTATGCGACGAAGCAGACTACAGGAGCAGAGCTTGTTGCCCTGGCAGAGCAGGTGCTGGATGGAACGTATTCTCAGCAACCGGAGTGCCGGCGGCGAAGGGCTGCGTCGGGCTGAGGCGGATGGGTTGCGGAGTTCGTGCTCGGGACATCCGCTGGCGCACGTTCCGCCAAGCCCTGGCCTCGCTGGGCGGAAGACAGTGATTCGAGGCTGTCGGGTTATCCGGACGTGGCTGCCGCCGGGGCTGTGGCGGCCTGGGCGTCTGAGGGCTTAGTCTTTGAGGTTGCGGAAGCAGGCGACTCGGTACCGACGGGCTCAGCTGGCATGGCGGAGGCCGCGCCAGTATCTGCCGCCTCGGGAGTGAGCGGCTGCTCGGATTCTGTCCCCTGCTCGGGGGTCGTGGTGGAGGGCGCGGGGAGTTCGGGACGAGGACCTGCCGGTTCAGCACTCAAGGGTGGCGCGGTGCGGCTGTACTCGTAGAGAAAGTACAGCGCTACAAGCACTGCGATCAGAAGAATCAGCACTATTACCACGACCGCGGGGCTGACCTGCTGGCTACTCATTGTTTACCTCCGGGGACCATGATGCGCGTCCCACGTCCGAGGGCCGGCTCCCCTCTGCCATCCTCTCTGAACATTGTTTCTTTCTCCCTGCGCGTGAACTTTTCCTGCTTCTGGTGCTGAAGGGTAAGTTCTTTTTTACCTGTGGTCTTTGGCAGGCGCACCTGGACGAATGCCGCCAGGGAAGGCTGGGTCTTCCCAACCATGAAGGTCACGGTCCCCGGCCCGCGAAGAATCCATTGCGAGCTGCTTGGCCCCGCGCCACCCATTGCGGGAGTCGCGGTAGCGCCAGAGTCCTGGAGGCTTCAGCGAGAGATGATGGCGGAGCTGCTGGGCGAGGTGAATCCGCCTGAAAGGAGACCTGGCCATGAGCATGGACCGCTTTCCGACTTTCCGGCGGCTGGGGCGCTGGTCGCTTAGAATCCTACGCCGGACCGGGCAAGTGCTGCTGGTCCTGATCGTCATCCTGGCAATCGCGTGGACCTACTTCAACCTCAAGTATGGGCGCGAGTTGGAGCTTGAAGTGGCGAGGTGGCGAGCCCAGGGCGAGCCTCTGACCTACGCGGAGATTGCCCCCAGGCCGGTGCCTGACAGCGAGAACGCGGCGGTGGTGTACCAGCAGGTCTTCCAGGTGCACTTTCCCCACGGCACCGGGATCTGGCAGGCTCCGGAGCCGGGCGTTGTTCGCCCCCCAGGCTTTGCTGGGCTTACCCAGGCGGAGCTGGGCAAGCTGGCCAACTTCGCCTGCCCAAGATCGAGTTCGTATGCTGTAGCCACGGAGGCCGAGGTGGCGACGTGGCTGGCGCGATCGGGAGTGGTTCACGCCTTGAAGGTTTTCGAAGAAGGTTCGCGCAGACCGGTTTGCGTCTTCCCGGTCAATTGGCAAGACGGCCCGGGGGCCCTGTTTCCGCACCTGTCTCGGTTTCGGAGCGCGGTCCAGTTGCTGGCGGCCCAGGCCCTTCTGGAGAGTCGCCGCGGTCGTCGCGGGGCAGCTATCCACTGGCTCGCAGTCGGCGTGCGCATGTGCCGACAGGTGGGGACTGAACCCATCCTGATCGCGCAGTTGGTGCGCTTTTCCATGCTCGCGATTCTCATCCACCCAACAGGCCAGGAGGTACTGTGTGAGACGAAAGCGATTAGCCCTCAAATATCCGAGTTGGCAGAGACACTTGCAGCGCAGGACGTGGATACGGACTTCCATACTGCGATGTCAGGGGAACGTGCCATGAATCTGTGGCTGTTTGAGTTCGTGAACAGTCAACCACTAGGAAAGATCAGATCTCTCTTGCGCGAGGGTGAGGGACTCGGGATGAACGCTGTTTGGCTGGCCTTATACACGAGTCCGTTTGGGCGCCCACTGCGCAAGCACGACATACTCGCATTCCTGCATTTCTGGGATCTGCAGGCAGCTGCGATGGACCACCCCTTCCGGGAGTCGAAGGCACGTTTTGACGCGCTGGAACGCAACAGCACGCAGTTCAAGTGGATCGCTCCGCTGACCAGCTACAGTTTCCCAACGTATGGTCGCGCAACGAAGAAACGCGACTGGGCCAAGGCCGAGATCGCTCTCTGGCGCGTGGCTCTGGCCCTGAAGGGCTACAAGTTCGCGCACGGGCGGTATCCCGCCACCCTCGCCGACCTGCAGAGAACGCTCGATTGGACCATTCCCGACGACGTCTTCAGCGGCAGGCCCTTCATCTACCGCACGGAAGGCGCGGGCTTCGTGGTCTACAGTATCGGCCCGGATCTCAAGGACGACGGCGGCAAGTCCCAATACGACGAGCAGGGCAAATACCACGAAGAGGGCGATATCGTGTGGAGGTGTGGGAGGTAGGCGGGAAGCGTCTGGTCCCCACCCGTCCCCACCCGGCAGCCGCCGAGTTTCTGCCCCTATAACTGCAGGCAGGACGGGAGGGGCCGTCCGAACAGCCCGCGCAGCGGGGTGTGAGGCCGACCCATTCCGAAATGGCGGGCCGGCCTCCCGGCGCAGACGCCCCTCGGACGGCCCCTCCACTTCGGAAACGACCTCGAACCATTGACTATCGGCTCGTTTCCAGCTATAATCAGGTCCAATAGAATACGGCAAAGACTGTGACGGGGAGTAGTAGGCGCGGGGAGAGATCAGAGAGAGGCCGCCAGTGGCCTGTTCGACAGGCGAGACGCCTGTCCTACTTGGGCCCCGGCTGGGAGCGGCTATCCGAAGCGCACCGAATCTCGCCCCCGAGTTGCGGGCTGAACGGGAACCCTCCCTAGTAGGTACCGACGGAGTCCCACCGTTATCTCAGGGAGCGGCATCGGAGAGTTCTCCCGTGCTGACTGAGTGGGCCGCATGAGCGGCCAATAAGAGTGGTACCGCGGAACGGCATCGGCCTTCCGTCTCTTGAGCGCAAGAGTTGTGCGCAGAGACGGAAGGTTTTTGGGTTTAGGGGTGGGCCAAGGGCCTGCCTCCCGGAGAAAGAATCATGCACTGGCAAGAATACGGGCGAGCAAATCTCATCCTCTCCGGCCCCCGCAAGGGGGCGAACTGAGCGGAGAGAGGGGAATCCCCTCTCGGCGGCGGAAACGCTGCCTCTGCCCTGCAAGCGGGGGAGAAAGTCGGACAGTCCGAGGTTGCTTGAACAAGGAGAGGAAGATCATGCCCAGACAAGTCAAGATATTCGATACTACGCTGAGAGACGGCGAGCAGTCGCCGGGCGCTAGTCTGAATACCGAACAGAAGATCACTATCGCGCGGCAGTTGGCGGCGCTGAAGGTAGACATCATCGAGGCCGGCTTCCCGCACTCCTCACCCGAGGATCTGCATGCGGTCAGCCGGATCGCCCAGGAGGTGCACGGCCCGGTGATTTGTGGCCTGGCGCGTGCCATGCCGGCAGATATTGAGGATTGCTGGAAAGCCGTCCAGTATGCCGAGAAGCCGCGCATCCACACCTTCATCGGTACCTCAAATATTCACATCGAAAAGAAGCTGCGCAAGAGCAAGCCCGAGGTGCTGAAGATGGCGGTGGAGGGCGTCAAGCTGGCGTGCAGCCTGTGCCCCGACGTGGAGTTCTCGGCGGAGGACGCCATGCGCACCGACCTGGACTATCTGGCCGAAGTGGTGGCTGCCGCGATCGAGGCCGGGGCGCAAACCATCAACGTTCCCGACACCGTGGGCTACACGATGCCCTGGATCATGGCAGAGACGCTGGCTTACCTATATGAGCAGGTCCCGGCGCTCAATAACGTTACGGTCTCGGTGCACTGTCACAACGACTTGGGGATGGCAACCGCCAACTCCCTGGCCGCGGTACAGGCCGGAGCGGGACAGGTGGAGTGTACTGTCAACGGCATGGGTGAGCGCGCCGGGAATGCCTCCCTGGAGGAGGTCGTCATGGCGCTCAAGACTCGCGTCGATGTGTTCGGCTGCGAGACCGGCGTCGATACTCGCGAGATCATCAAGGCCTCGCGGATGGTCTCCTCGCTGTGCGGCTTCCCCATCCAGCCCAACAAGGCCGTGGTGGGAGCCAACGCCTTCGCGCATGAGGCGGGTATCCACCAGCACGGTATGATCATGGACCGGGAGACCTACGAGATCATGAAGCCGGAGGACGTGGGGCTGACCGAGAGCGTCCTGACCCTGGGGCCGCGCAGTGGGCGCCATGGCCTGTCGCAGCGGCTGGGTGAACTGGGTTATGAGATCTCCGGCGAGAAGCTGGACGAGGTCTACCAGCGCTTCCTGGCCGTAGCCGACCGCAAGAAGCAGGTTTACGATGAGGACCTGGCGGTAATCATGCAGGAGGCCGGCGACCAGACTCCGGAGACCTGGCGGCTGATAAGCCTGCAAGTCGTCTCCGGTTCGGCGGCGCGTCCCACGGCAACGGTACGCCTGGCCAGAGAAGATGCTGAGTTGGAGGCGGCGGAGATCGGTAATGGCCCCGTGGATGCGGCGTACGCAGCGATCAACCGTCTCATCAGTCAGGACCCGGAGTTCTCGAAGAAGACTCTGGAGCTGGAAGATTACGCGGTGCGTAGCGTAAGCCTGGGCACAGACGCGCTCGGGGAGGCCACGGTGCGGGTGAGGCGTAACGGGGAGGAAGCGGTAGGACGGGCGGCGAGTACCGACGTGGTTGAAGCTTCGGCCAAGGCTTACCTGAATGCCCTCAACCGGCTGATGATCAAGGAGCGACGAGCCGCCGAGTCACCGGGAATGTAAGTACTGACGTGCGTAGCAGGGGCCGGAGGAAACCACCCCCCGGCCCTGCTATTCTTGCACCTCGTCTCCCCAGAAGGGGCTTGACCAGCCCATCTCTCCCGTAGTAGTGGTCACCCGCAAGTAGCAGTACTCCTCAGGGGCCATGTCTCCCAGGGCATATTCAGTGGTGACGATCCGCGTGTCGCCCTCGGGCGACAGGTTGGCCGTCCTCTCGCCGTTGCGAATCACTGCCACCTCTGAAATACCGTTTTCGGAGGCCGCCCGAATCATCAGGCGGGGGCGTGGAACGGGCGCAAGCTCTGTGTCCAGATAGATGCGGCTGAGAGTTGTGGCGTAGGTGCGATGGTCGCGCATCGCCCCGTAGACATTAGCGCGGGTCAGGCGTGGCGCATAGGCGGCGGTAAGGCCTTGCGGCCATCTATCGTCCTTCGCATGTGACTGCAGATGAGCCAAGCAGTGGCCGGGGCGACCGTCGTGGATGTCACCTCCAGCAACAAAACCGAAACGATAGCCGGCGGCAAGCGCATCCAGAACATGCTGCCCAGGGGCCTCGCCGCCCATGAATCGGATGGGGCGCAGGTTGCCCTTCTCGGCGGAAGTCTCGCTATTGCCCCAGACTGAGTAGATTTCCACGGCCCTCTCAAACTCGGGGTTCCACCCGTGCGACCAATCTACCCCGATCTGCTGGTTGGCAGAGTGGTGAGGAATGACCAGAGCTTCCCTGCCTTCGAGACATTTCCAGAGTTTGGGGAGGGAATCGCACCGCGCGTCGCTACTGCGCAGGATAGGGGCATAATCGCCGGGGACATACACATTGCGATGACCGGGAGGGCTCTTCGTCCATTCCTGTCCGATCAGCGTGACAAATCGTCCCTCCTGGTTGAAGTCGTTGGTTACGGCCATGAAGTATTCCCATTGGCGATCTGAGAGGGCCTCCATATGATCGCTGATAGCGCCAAAGTCCAAGAAGCCCTCGTCGCGGGCAAAGGCATAGAGCTCCTCTGGACAGCGGACACCATCGCTGAAGAAGGTTTGCCAGTGTGGATCACCCCAGAAGATCCGCTCCGTCGGTGCTTCAGGCGTCACGTACATGGGATTGAGCCAGCGCTCCAGGCCGGACTCAGGTTCGATCAGGCGCAAGAAGTGGAAGCCCGGGGTGTTCCAGGAGAAACCGTCAAAGGTCGCGATGGGTCGTGTGTCCCCGGGGAAGGTGCCCTGTCGGAGTCCATCAAGGACCAGCCGAGCGGGTCCTTGGAGAGCCGGACCGCCATCTACGTGGAGCACTCCTCGCCATGCGGGCAAGCAGTTGTCCAGGAAGGTTAGTTCGCGGGCCGCGGCGAGGTTGAAGGGGCCGTGCAGCCACGGCTCTACGCGGAAGGGGAAGTTCGTGGGGGGAACGACCTGAGTTTCGCCCAGGACCTTAACCTTGAGAGCGAAAGACTCGCCAACCCCAACACGGGACGGAACCACACCGGACAGATCCAGAGGGAAGGCAGACTCGGACATAGTGAGTCATTCACCGGCGCGCGGGTCAGGACCTGTCTGTAACGATGGAGCGACCCAGGAAGGAGTGGGGGCGGGAAGCGAGGAAATGAGACCGTAGCTTGTGGCCTGCCGGGGACAGGCAGGCAGAACTGACGTGGGGAGAAAATGGTGGACGGGAAGAGATTCGAACTCTCGACCTCCTCCGTGCGAGGGAGGCGCTCTCCCAACTGAGCTACCCGCCCACCTATGGCACCATTCTACCGGCGTCTATCGGAGGTGTCAAGCTGTCGGGGAGGCGCGGGGTCCTGCAGGTAGGCGGAGTGGGAACTAGTTGCGCGTCCGAGGGCGTTGTGGGGAAAGTGAGCATCGGTACGGAGCAGAGGCGACGTGAGGTGCGCGGTTGCCTGCTCCAGGTCTGGGCGCCGGAAAGCTACGGGGCGGTCCGGCCTATGGAGGTGAAGGGCCATAGCTATTGCCATTAGCACTGAGAATCTGGCACGAGTCTACGGCAAGGACTCGGAAGGACGGCCCGTCGGTCTGGTCAATCTGACCATGGAGGTCGAGGAAGGTAGTATCTTTGGGCTGGTCGGTCCCAATGGCTCGGGGAAGACCACGACCCTCAAGCTGCTGCTGGGGTTGATTTACCCCACGCAGGGCTCGGGAAAGGTCTTCGACTTTCCGCTGGGCAGCCCGGAGTACAAGCAGCGGATCGGGTTCCTGCCGGAGGGGCCGTATTTCTATGATCACCTCAACGCCATTGAGCTCTTGCAGTTCTATGGCGGGTTATTCGGTCTGGGTGGCGGGAAACTGGAGGCACGAATCGAGGAGCTGTTACGGCTGGTGGGGATGTGGGACCGGCGGGAGATCCGAATCCGCAACTACTCCCGCGGGATGCTGCAACGGATTGGCGTGGCCCAGGCCCTCATCAACAACCCCGATATGGTCTTCCTGGATGAGCCCACGGCCGGTCTGGACCCCACCGCGCAGATCGAGATGCGCGATTTGATGCACCAGTTGCGCGATCAAGGCAAGACCGTGTTTCTCTGTTCGCACCTGCTCAAGGAGATGGAGCCCCTGTGCGATGCGGTGGTCGTGCTCTCCCGGGGAGTGGTCCGGCGACAGGGCCGCATTTGTGATCTCCTGGCAGTGCAGTCGGGGCGCTATCAGCTTCGGGCCACGGGCTGCGCCAACGTCTCCATGCAGAGCTTGCGCGATAAAGCCCTGGACCTGACGGTGACCGGTAATGAGATAAGCCTGTTGGTCGCCGACCAGCCACAGGCGCTGGTGGTGGCGCAGGAGATCGCTGACGGTGGGGGCACCATTCTGGAGTTCGGGGCCCAGACCCGGAGCCTGGAGGATGTCTTTATCGAGGCGGTCGCGGCAGGAGGGAGCGACTAATGCGTGCGATCTATCGAGTGGCCACGGCCACCTTCCATGAGGCCTGGCGGCGACGGTTCCTGAATGCGATCCTGATCTTCGCCGTGCTGATCATCGGCTCCTCATGGTCGCTGGCCTACCTGCAACCGGGCGCGGAACTTAAGCTGTTGATTGACATTGGCCTGGGCTCTACCCGCTTCTTCGGTATGCTGATCGCCGTCTTCTTGGGCGTGCGGCTAATCTCGGACGAAATTGAGAAGCGGACTATCCACACTATCCTGACGAAGCCAGTGACCCGGGCTCAGTTCCTGTTGGGCAAGTTCTTTGGCTCCTGGGCCACGGTAATGAGCAATATGCTGTTGATGAGCCTGGCCTTCTACGTGGTCTTCATGATCAAGGCCCCTGGCTTTCTATTAAAGACAGGCGGGACGCCGGGAGAAGGCCCTGGGATTGCCACCGAGTTCCTGTACTCCAACATCGCCAAGGCGCTGGGACTGACCCTGGTGGAGATGACGGTGGTCACCGCCCTGGCGGTCATGGCCTCCACGCTCTTCTCCTGGATCATGGCGGCCATCTTCTCCTTCTTTGTGTATTTCGTGGGGCAGGTGGCCAACTTCTTCAAGTCGCTAGCCAATCCCGAGCACGGCGCCGGTACGCTGAGCCAGGTGATCTTTCGGCTGCTGTACGGCATCCTGCCGCATTTTGAGGTCTTCGATATGCGGGAGGCGATTCTGAAAGGCACCTACGTGGGCTGGGAGACACTGGGTATGCATACGGGGCTGGGGCTATTGTATACCGTCGTGATTTTGGGGATAGCCTACCTGGCCTTCATGAATAGAGAGGTGTAATCGGCCGCCAGGCGGCCCAAGCCATGAAAGCGAAACCTTGGCAACAGGCAGTGGGCTGGGCGCTGATTGTGGCGTTGCTGCTAGTGATCCAGCCCGTAGACCGTAAGGTCGAGCGAGATCGGATCGTTCTGGGTATGCACTCGCCGACCCCCTTGACCAAGATCGTGGACTTCGACCCCACTGCGATCAGTGGGGTGGTGATGGGAGCGGCACTGGGCGGCTTCCGGGGACTGGCCGCCACGATGATGTGGTTGAAGATGCAGGAGCTATGGGATCGCGGTCAGGGCACGTGGTTCTCCTGTCTGCAGGTTATGCGCAATGTCACCTTGCTGGACCCTTACTGGATTGAGCCCTGGAAGATTCTGGGTTGGCATTTGGCGTACAATCTATACGTGGAAACCAAAGATCCGCAGGAACGGGGGGTACTTCTGGCCAAAGGCGTGGCAGCTCTCAAGGAGGGCATCTCATGGAACCCCAACACGTATGAGCTATATGCGGAGTTGGGATGGACCTATTTTGACAAGATCCGGGACTACGAGGAAGCCACGAAGTGGTTCCGGGCTTCCTTGCAGTTCCCGCATCCCGAGTACCTGGAACGGATGATCGCCCACGCCTACGAGCAACTGCCGGACATGGATCGGGCGCTGGATTGGTATGACTACTGCCTCAAGCGGAACCCGGATGACGGGACTGCGCGTGGCGCGACGACCACGTTACGTCTTCGCTACCTGCCCGCGTGGCGCTTGATGCAGGCCGGCAAGTACGACGAGGCGCTCAAGGCAATTGACCAGCACTTGAGGGTAGACCCCAACGGGACTATCGGGTTGCATGTCAAGGCGCATATCTACGAGCAGGCGGGACGTAAGCGGGAGGCTCTGGAAACATGGAGGGTCTCTGCACGGGTTAGCGCAACGGACCAGCTCGCGCGCTATAAGGTCAGCGAGCTCAGCGCCGAACTCGGCCTGCCGGTCTCGCCTGAAGAGCAAGCGCCAACATATCTGATGGAGCAGTACGAGTCCTCCAAACGCATGGCCGTGCCGCGGCGCGGGCGGCTTTAGGTTGAGGTGGGAGACAGGACCAGTCAAGGGGGGCGGAGCGGCACGCTCCGCCCCTTCTTGTTGAGTACGCCAGGGCGCGAATGCTGGTTACAGGTCTGTAGCCTGCGAGTAGGTAGTCTGGCGGGTGCCCAGGTGGTGGCTACGTGGACCGTCGCAGAAGAGCTCAGCAGGCCCTCAACTGCTGGCCGAGGTCACTCCCGCGGTGGTGGGCCGAGGCAGCGCTAGCTGTGTGCCTGACGCGAGAGCCGCGCGGCTAGTAAGTCAGGACGCCGTGCCATTCGGGGCGGGCAAAGCGGTTGAGAGGGACCTGCAACAACTCCGCGGCCTGGAGCAACGGCATAGGCGTGGGCCACAGATTTAGCCGTAAGGTGGGGGTGAGGTCCGTCGCGGCGCTGGTGGCGTCCGGCACCCCCAGGGCCCGCAATATCCCCAGCGCCAGAATGGTATCTCCGTACAGCCCCATGTGGACCCCGTCGCATGTCAGACGCATGCCCGGGGGTTTGTTGGCGATGGCGGTCATGAACATGGCGTGCCAGTCCACGAGTCCGCAGTTCTTCTCCTCTGCGATCTGCTTCATGGCGTCGGCGTAGACCTGTAGGCGCTTGTTCTGTTCAGCTTCGGTGCTCTCGTAGATAACCGTCGGTGTCACCAGAATCACGGGGACCTTGGCGCCTTGAGCCTCCTCCACCATCTTGATCAGACTGTCTCTATAGAGCTCCAGGTTCGTGGGCTCAAGCGCCTTGTCCCGCCGTTGGCCCACGTCGTTGACTCCGGCGTTGATGAAGATCAAGGTTGTCCCCTGTCCCAGCTTGGTATCCTTCACGAAGCGTGGGGCCATCATATCGGCGCGATGGCCGCCGATGCCTGCATTGATAAAGATCAGCTTGAGACCCGGGTAGTTCTGACCGAGTACATACTGAATCAGCCGCAGGTAGCCTCCGCGGTTTACGTTGGTACTGGTTATGCTGTCGCCCATGAAGGCAATCTGATCATCGGACCTGACGATCAGTCCTGTGGGTGGGAGTGGGGGAGGTCCGGTCAGGGCTATGGCGTCCACCAACACCCCTGCGAGGTCCGTGCCGGGCGGAGCCGGGGATGCTGGCTCCTCCGCAGAAACCGGAATCAGAACGAGGATCACGGTCAGGCAGGCCAGCAAGTGGAGAGTGCTCTTGGAGCAGGGCATGTACGGGTCCCCTTTCTAGTTATACCGCGCATATTCCTCAACCAGGTCGCCCACCAGGCGAACGATTCCAAGGTCTGCATTCGGCGGGACCTGGTCGGCGACGCCGAACATGAAGGTGCCACTGTCCTTGTGCAAACGGATGATGTTCAGGACGTGAGTCCGCATGTCCTCTGCCGTGAAGGGGGGCGCGAACATGGCTCCTGGCAGTCCGCCGATGACCAGTATCTCCTCGCCGATCAGCGCGCGGAGGTGCTCCATCGCCACATCGCCCACCGGCTTGGGGGTTACTGCGTCCAGGCAATCAATGCCGGTGGCGGGGACCTTCTCGGCTACGCCGCGCAGTGTGCCATCGAGGTGTATGAAGACCTGTTTGCCCGCCGCATGGAGGCCGGCCACCCGCATGGTCAGGTAGTCCTTCAGGTAGCGGTCGAAGTAGCCGCCCATCGTCTCCGCGGAGAGATTCTCGGCGACCAGGCAGAGATGGTCGGCGCTCTCCGCGACTAGGCGGTACGGCTCGTTTTGGGCCTCGGCCAGGCAGTCCACCGTCTTCTGGATCTCCTCCGGCTCGTCCGCAACAAGAAAAGCCAAGCTAGTGATCCCAGTCCAATCTCTTAGCAGGGTGCCAAGTGGTGTGGCGGGCAGCGCGTCCACCGGGACGCCGAAGTCGCCCAGTTCACGGTTCACTTGCCCAGCTCGTTCCGGGATAGGGAGGTATACTCGTCTTTCCTCGATGTAACGCACGATCTCCAGGTCTGCGGCGGATTTGACTGGGTATTCCAGGTAGCCATAGGAGAAGGAGACGCGACTGTACTGCTGGCGCGCAGTAAGCGTTCCAGCCGGGGTCTCCCAGGTAGTAGTGAACAACCCCTCCTTCTCCTCACGTCGGCAGTGCACCTCATCGCCCTCGCGCAAGTCGTAGGCGGAGCTGCAAGGGACGTACTCGCCGACGCCCAGGTCGCGGTGCATCTGATGGCGGCCGATGGGTCCCTCCCAGGCTGCGGGCAGGTCGCCAATCCTGCCATGGGCGAAGTGCCAATAGCTCAAATCGCCAAACCAAACCATGACGTCGGGCTTTTCGCCGCGAAACACCGCCTGCATGCGTTCGCGAGGGGTCATGGCGAGGGATTCCACACGCCGACGGGTTGGTCCTTCTGACGAGTGTTGACCAAACCCCTTGCTTCCGAGTACACTAGCACTCCTATCAGGGGATCCACACAGCAGCGGCGCCGGCGTGGCGCAAGGTGATGTGACTTTGGGCAGCCTCGAAGACATTCCGGCGGATCTATGGGAAGAATGCTCAGCCTGCCATCAACTGCTCTACTCCCGTGAGTTTGAGGCAGCCTTGTGGGTGTGCAGCAAGTGTGGCTACCACAAGCGGCTGACGGTAGAGCAGCGCCTGGCGACGGTCGCGGATGAGGGCTCCGTGCAGGAGCTCTTTGCCGATCTCCCCCTGGCGGATCCGCTGCGTTTCCCGGAATACCATGAGAAGCTGGAGCAGGCCCGGCAGAAGACGGGCATGGACGAGGCGGTGTGGACCGGGCTGGTTTCCATCGGCGGACACCGCGTGGGGATGGGGATCATGGACTTGGCCTTCATTGGAGGTAGCATGGGCTGGGTGGTGGGGGAGAAGGTCACGCTGTTGCTAGAACGCTGCGTGGAGGAACGACGGGGCGTGGTGATGTTCTGCGCCAGCGGCGGCGCGCGCATGCAGGAGAGCCTGGTGGCCCTCATGCAGATGCCCAAGACCTGCGCGGCGGTGGGGCAGATGAACCAGGCCCGACTGCCCTATATCACCGTTCTTACCGACCCCACCTACGGAGGCGTGACTGCCAGCTTTGCCTTCTTGGGCGACGTAATCCTGGCTGAGAAGGGTGCGGCGATGGGGTTTGCCGGGCCACGCGTGATTCAGATTACCAAGATGAAGATTGCCCCCGAGGTACAGACCGCGGAATTTCAGTACGAACACGGGATGATTGACTTGCTAGTCGGCCGGGAGCAGGTACGAGACACTCTGGTGGACCTGCTCGAGTGGTTGGTGCCGCACCCGGTTGACAGGCAGTCGTCGGGGAGCGGCGTCTCTGTGGGGTAGGGGAGAGGCCAGACTCGGACGGAGGGTGAGAGGTTGAGCAATGCCAAAGACTGAGCAGCGCAGCCAGCCGCAGGCCACCCGCGATCCCTGGGAGATCGTGCAGTTGGCCCGTGACCCCCAACGCCCTTATACCTTGGACTACGTGAACCGCATTTTTGAGCGCTTCGTGGAGCTGCATGGCGACCGGCGCTGTGGTGACGACGGGGCGATGGTGGTGGGCATGGGTTTTCTGGAGGACCAGCCGGTGGCGGTCGTGGGCCAGCAGAAGGGGCGAACCGCCTCCGAGCGCCGCGAGCGGAACTTCGGAATGGCCCGCCCGGAGGGTTATCGCAAGGCGCTGCGCATGATGGAGATGGCGGCGCGGTTCGAGCGACCCCTAGTGACCCTCATTGACACACCCGGCGCCGACTGCCTGGAGGACTCGGAGGGTCGGGGCATCTCGGAAGCCATCGCCTGCAATCAGCGCGCCATGTTCGCGCTCCCAGTCCCTATTGTGAGTGTGGTCATCGGCGAGGGAGGCAGCGGCGGGGCCATCGGCATTGGCGTTGGCGACCGGGTGTACATGCAAGAGAATACCTACTACAGCGTCATCATGCCGGAGGCCTGTGCGGCGATCCTGTGGCGCGACCCCAGCCAGAGCGTGCGGGCGGCGGAAGCACTCAAGCTGAGCCCGGGGGATGCCATGCGCCTGGGGCTGATTGACGGGATCATTGCGGAACCTGGTGGTGGGGCCCAAGCGGACTATGACGGCGCGGCGAACCTGGTACGCACGCAGATCGTTGGGGCGTTGGAGGAGCTGCGCCCCCTGGCCCCGGAGGAGCTGAAACGCAGCCGATACCAGAAGTTCCGGGAAATGGGCAAACCGGAGTAGGCCTGAAACAGGCGCAATTTCGTAGGATAAACAATGCGCACCGATAAGGCGTCGGCTATGAGGGGTTGGTGCCGGAGGTCGGACTCGAACCGACACGAGGGGTGAACCTCGCCAGATTTTGAGTCTGGTGCGTCTGCCAATTCCGCCACTCCGGCACGGACGGTAAATATAGCGCGGAGTCTGGGCGGTTGTCAAGTTGCGGAGGTTGCGATCATGAGCGGAAGTTCTGAAAACGTTCCACCTGTGGGAGCTGTGCCGCCCCCTCCTCCTCCGCCTGCGCCTCCAACGCCCGTGCAGTCGGTGATACGGCGTCCACGTCGTTCGCCTTGGGCCTCTTTCGCGATTGGCTGCGGCGTGCTCGTGCTGCTGGCGCTTGTCTTTATGCTTGTCTGGCCGCTGGTGACGGTCTTCACCGGCCGCAAGAATCTTGACTTCGGGCGCACGGGAAACGTCGCCGTGATTGACGTGACCGGCCAGATTCATTTCGGCACCGGCGGGAGTGGGCTCTTCCGCGAGGCCGGGGCCTCCGAGGACATCATCGAGCAAGTGCGCAGCGCCGCGGAGGACAGCAAGATCAAGGCCGTGGTGCTGAACATCAATAGCCCGGGGGGGACGCCGGCAGCCTCGCAGGCCATCGCCCAGGAGGTGCGCCGACTTGGCGCCAAGAAGCCGGTAGTAGCAGCCATGGGCGACGTGGCGGCCTCGGGCGCCTATTATGTAGCCTCGCAAGCGAAGAAGATTGTGGCCAATCCTTCCACGCTCACCGGGAGCATAGGCGTACGCATGGAGGTCATGTATTTCTACGAGCTGATGCAGCGCTACGGTGTGGCCAGTGAGCAGATCACCAGTGGTCCTTTCAAGGACATGGGCTCCCCCTTCCGGCCCATGCGGCCGGACGAGCGGGCAGTGATCCAGGGTATCATCCAGGACACCTACGACCAGTTTGTCAGTGACGTGGCCAAGGGCAGGAAGGCTGCGGGAGTGGACCTGGATGTGCCGAAGGTCAGGAAACTGGCCGACGGGCGGGTTTACACCGGTAACCAGGCTCTCAAGGTCGGGCTGGTGGACCAGCTGGGCGATATGCATGACGCNNNNGATCAAGGGGAAGCCCAGCATTCGTCACCTCGGTCGGCTAAGGGGCTGGGAAGCGCTATTCAGCTCCGTGGCCCGCCTCCTTCCCGGCTCCCGGTTTCCGGCTGGATACTGGCCTGCGTCCTGGCCCCATGATCTAAGCCGCACGGGTCCGGTGCCCGAGTTGCGATAGGAAGAGCGCGAGTGGTGGAGAAACCACGACTTCTCTTGGTTGACGGTAACAGCCTGCTGCATCGGGCTTTCCACGCCTTGCCGCCCCTGATGACCTCCGACGGCCGGCCTACGAACGCTATCTATGGACTGGCGCAGATGCTGGTCTCGCTGCTGGAGCAGCATCCGCCACAAGCCGCGCTGGTGGCCTTTGACGCCCCGGGCCCCACGCTCCGCCATCAGGAATTCGCCGAGTACAAGGCGACCCGCAAGCCTGCACCGGAGGACCTCGCGCCGCAGTTCTCCATGGCACGGGAGCTGGTGAGCGCCCTGGGGCTCGCACAGGCGGAGTTGTCAGGATGGGAGGCCGACGACCTCATTTCTTCCGTGGCGCAGCAGGCCGAAGGCGAGGGCTATGAGGTGATCATCGTCACCGGTGACCGGGACCTGGTGCAGTTGGTGACGGGCCACACTGACGTGCTGGCGACCATCCGGGGCGTGGCAGACACGCGACTCTATGATCTCGAGCAGGTACGGGAGGAGTACGGTCTGGAGCCAGGCCAGATCGCGGATCTTAAGGCGCTGGCAGGCGATAGCAGCGACAACATCCCTGGCGTGCCGGGGATCGGTCCGAAGACTGCCACCGCACTGCTGCAGCAGTTCAACTCCGTGGAAAACGTGTTGGAGCACCTGGAGGAGATTGAGTCGGCGCGAGTACGCGGGCTGTTGGCCAAGCATCGAGAGCAGGCCTTGCTCAGCAAGCGGCTAGCGAGTCTGGCCGGGGGGGAGGCCCCGCTCAAGTTCGATCCGGAAGGGCTGCGGTGGCAAGGCTACGAGAAGGGCAAGCTGCGAGAACTGCTTTTGGACCTTGAGTTCTCCAGACTCTTGCATCGGCTGGAGTCGCGGACGGAAGCAGACACGGGCACTGACGACCACGAATCGGTACCTGGGCCGCCGACCGTCCCCCTCGAGGAGGTAGTGGCCCTCGCGCGCAGATCAGGCCACCTGTACCTGGCTGGCGAGTGGGAGAAAGGGGCGTTGGTTGGCCTGGCGCTCAGCAGTGGCGAGCAGATGACCTACGCGTTCTTGGGCGCAGCTCATAGGGAGCCTGCGCTATTCTCCGACCCCGGGGGAGTGCCAGAGCAGTTGTCCATGGTCCTGGGAGATGCGGGGTTGGGCAAGGCCGGCTCTGACTTGAAAAACCTGGATCGCCGCCTGCGTGAGCAGGGCGCGGTACTGCGGGGATACCGGTTTGACGTGACCCTGGCTGACTATGTGCTAGCCTCTCACCGGAAGGACCATACCCCCGACAAGTTGGCAGCGGAGTACTTGGGGGAACATCTGCCTCCGGCCGTTACCGCGCGGCGGTCGCTGCATGAGGTCGCACTATTGCCCAGGCTGGAGACTGCTCTCCGTCAGCGCTTGCGCGACCTGGGCCAGGAATGGCTGCTGGATGAGATTGAGGTGCCTCTAGCCACCGTCTTGGCCGAGATGGAGGCAGTGGGGATTGCGGTGGACGCGGAGGCGTTACAGCGGCTGGATCAACACTTCGGTGAAGAGCTGGAACGTTTACTGGAGCGCATGACCGAGCTGGCCGGCGAGAGCTTCAATCCGGATTCGCCGCAGCAGGTCGGCCAGGTCTTGTTCGAGCGGCTTAAGCTGCCCGGCGGCAAGCGTACAAAGACCGGCTGGGCAACGGGAGCGGCGGTTCTGGAGACGCTGGCGCCGGAGTATGAGATCATCCGGCTCATTCTGCAGAATCGTGAGTTCGGCAAACTGCGCTCTACCTATGTGAAGGGGTTACTGGCAGAGATTGACCCGCGAACCGGGCGGGTGCATACTACCTTTGAGCAGGCGGTAACGGCGACTGGACGGCTCTCGAGTCGCAGTCCCAACCTGCAGAACATACCCATCCGCACCGAGCTGGGGCGAGAAATCAGAGCCTGCTTTGTAGCTGGAGGGCCGGAGCAGGTGTTGTTGGCGGCGGACTATTCGCAGATCGAGTTGCGTCTGCTGGCGCATTTCTCAAAGGTGCCAAGCCTGGTGGAGGCTTTCCAGGCTGGGCAAGACATTCATGCGCGGACGGCGGCTCTCATCTTCGGCGTAACGCCGGAGGCTGTGGAGCCTGAGCAGCGCCGGATCGCTAAGACGGTGAACTATGCCGTCGTCTACGGCATGGGGTCGCAGGCGTTGGCGCAACAGATCGGGGTGAGTCGTGCCGAGGCCAGCGACTTCATCAACCACTACTTCGAGCGGTTGAGTGGCGTCAAGGAGTATCTGGACCAAGTGGTGGCTTCCGCGCGAGAACAAGGGTACGTGCAAACCATCTGCGGGCGGCGGCGGTACTTGCCGGAGCTGCACAGTTCGAACACCGGGGTTAGGTCGTATGCCGAGCGAGCTGCGGCCAACACTCCGCTGCAGGGCTCAGCCGCCGACCTGATGAAGATGGCCATGGTTCGGCTGGCGAAGGCTCTTCCCGGGGTGAGCGCCCGCGCGAGGCTGCTCCTGCAAGTGCATGACGAGTTGGTGCTGGAGGTGCCGCGCGAGGAATTGGCGGCGGTAGCTGCATTGGTGAAGGAGATCATGCAGTCCGCGTGGAATTTAGACATCCCGCTGGAAGTGGAAGCGAAGGCGGGAGACAACTGGCGGGATCTGGCTGAGGTGAAGTAGAGCCTCGGCCTCCGATCAGGAAAGAGGGGCAAGTGCCCCCAACGAATCCAGAGAAGCACTGCTATCTCGACCACGAAGGGGAGTTGTACGATGGATGACGCGGAGAGGCTTGAGGAGTCCCAGGACGAGGAGAGTAACGTGGCTCCAAGTGCCGGGGAGATGGACCAGGAAGCAGGGGAAGCGGAAGCGACCGGGTCGAGCTGGGATGAGTTTGAGGCTGCCCTGGCCCCGGCGACCGTCGCTCGCGGGGATCTGGTGGACGCGACGGTTGTGGATGTCCAGAACCAGGCCGTGGTTGTGGACCTGGGGACCAAGTATGAGGGCGTCATCCCTCGCGACGAGTTCGGGACCGAGGAAGAACTGCCCAAGGTGGGCGACGAGATCCGAGTTGCGATAGTGAACGTGGATGAGGAGAACGAGCGGATCCGTGTCTCCAAACGGCGCGCTGACTACGAGCGAGTATGGGGTCAGCTCAAGGAGGCCATGGACCAGGGAGCACAGGTCACGGCGATGGTCACCGAGCGGGTGCGCGGTGGTTTGCGGGTGGACGTAGGGGTGCCGGGTTTTGTCCCTGCCTCGCACGTGGTGGTACGCGACGTGCGTCACCTGGACCGCTTCGTGGGGCGGACCCTGCCCTTGAGGGTCGTGGAGGTGGACCGGCGCACCAACAAGGTGATTCTCTCGCACAAGGCAGCAGTGGAGGAAGAGCGCAAGAGCCGTCGCGAGAAGACACTGTCTCGTCTCTATGAGGGCGCGGTGTGCGAGGGGCGAGTGGTGAGTCTCACCAATTATGGCGCCTTCATTGACCTCGGCGGTTTAGACGGCCTGCTACACATCTCCGAGATGGCCTGGCATCACGTCGATCACCCCTCCGAGGTACTGAAGAAGGGCGACATTGTGCGCGTGGTCGTGCTGGCCATTGAGGACGAAGGCAATCGCATCTCTCTGAGCCGTCGTGAGATCCTCCCCGATCCCTGGAAAGAGGTGGAGGGGCAGTTTTCCGTCGGCCAGGCCCTGGAGGTGGAGGTTACGCGCATGGTCTCTACCGGGGCCTTCGCCAAGCTTCCGGGGCTGGAGGTGGAGGGCTTCATCCCGATACGGGAGATGTCCGAACAGCGGATCAAGAAGCCGGAGGACGTGCTGCAATTGGGGCAACAGGTGGAAGTCAGGATTGTGGATATGCAGCCCCCGGCGCGGAAGATGACCTTGAGCATGGTGCAGGCCGGTGCGCAACGGGAGCGGGCGGAGACGCAGCGCATCTTGAGTTCACATCAACCGGCTGCCTCGGGAATTAACCTCGGCGAACAGTTCGGCGATATCCTGCGCGGCGCCCTGGTGCCGGAGAAGGCGCCGCCCCAGGAGGCGGCTACCGAAGAGGCGGCGGGAACAGAGGCCCAGGCCGAGGCGGAAGCGACAAAGGAATTGTCATCCGCCCAGGACTCTCAGGAGCAGGTGGAGTCTCCGCCAGAGGAGCCGGGGGCCGAAGCCCCAGTTGAAACGGGGGGCGAGGAACCGACGATAGAGGAACCCGCTGAAACCGTTGAGCAAAGGCCGGAGCATGAGCCTGCGGAGTCGGTAGCCGAGGAGTTGGCGGAAGAGGAAGACACGGAGGCGTCGGCGGAGGAGAAGTGAGATAAGTGGACCCAGGCCCGGCTCCGGTCGTGGCAGTGATTGGCCCCGTGGGGGCTGGGAAGTCGGCGGTCTTGGGCTTCCTCCAGGAGCTGGGCGCGGCGACGATCAACTTCGACGATTACTCCCGTCAGTTATTGCGGCCGGACAGGCCAGAGACAACGCAGGTGCGTACAGCCTTCGGGCCGCACTATGTGGAGGCTGGCGGGAAGGTGGATCGTGCCGCTCTGGGAGCGCTGGTGTTTGCCGATGACCAGGCGCGAGAGCAGCTAGAGGGCATCCTGCATCCGCCCATGTTGGCCCAGCTCCGGGCAGCGGTGGAGGAGTTCCGGCGGGATCCCTCCGCACCGCTGCTGGCCGTGGAGGGCGCGATCCTTGGCCGCCTGGCGCCGGAGCTTTTTGATGCTCTGGTCCAGACCACTGCGCCGGCCAATGTGCGGGTTGAGCGGCTACGCTCCAAGGGGTGGAGTCCGGAGACGATTCAGCACGTACTTGCGTTGCAGCGACGGTTGGGACTGGACACGGCGGCGGGAGACTTCGTGATTGACGGCTCGCGGCCTCTGAGCGATGTTCGCGAACAGGTGGTGCGGCTCTGGCACGATCTGACTGGCTGCGAAGGCGGGAACTAGGTCAGATAGCAGTACGTTATTAGCATAAGGCGCCCCGAGCGGGAAGTCCGAGATCCTGTGCGGGGTGCTGTTGGTTGACGGACAGTCGGACCCACCGGTCGGCAAAATTCTGTCAGGGGTGCACGTCGTCCTGGGATTTCACCCAGGACAGAGGGGCTCCGGTTCCTGCGTCCTCTGACTACGTGGGCAGCGATGGGTAGACTGGTCCGCAATGTACGGGGAGGCGCTCAGATGATTGAGGCCGCAGGTCTAACCAAATTCTACGGCACACATCCGGCCATCCAGGACGTTTCGTTTAGGGTGTCGGAGGGGGAGGTGGTGGCCTTCCTAGGCCCCAACGGCGCGGGGAAGAGTACCACCATGCGCATCCTCACCGGCTACATGCCTGCCACAGAGGGCACGGCCCGCATCGCTGGCTTTGATGTGACGGAAGAATCCCTGGAGGCACGCCGTCATGTGGGTTACATGCCTGAGCACATCGCGCTGTACCCTGAGATGCGGGTGACCGAGTACCTGCTCTACTGTGGAAAGCTGGAGGCCCTGGAGACGAAGAAGCTGTTTGAGCGGCTGGAGTACGTGCTGGAGGCCTGCTCGCTACAGGAGCGAGCCGATTCCATCATTGCTACGCTGTCCCTGGGTTACCGCCAGCGCGTGGGGCTGGCGCAGGCGTTGCTGCATGACCCGGCGGTGCTGATCCTGGACGAGCCGACCATCGGGCTGGACCCGATTCAGATCGTCGAGGTGCGAGGACTCGTCAAGAAGCTGGCGGGCAAGCACACGATTCTGCTCTCCACCCACATTCTGCCCGAGGCGCAGCAGTCCTGTGAGCGGGTGTTGATCATGAACCATGGGCGGATTATTGCGGAGGGGGCGCCAGATAAGCTGACCACGCAAGTCCGCCAGGCGGAGTCGTATCGGGTGCGGGTGGCGCGGCCCTCGTCGGAGGTGGCGGACCGCCTGCGGCAGGTGCCTGATGTGCTCAACGTGCAGTCGGGGCCAGACGGGGCCTACGTGGTGGACACACGGATTGGTAGCGATCCTCGCGCCGAGTTGTCTCGCACTGTGGTACAGATGGGGTGGAGCCTGCTGGAAATCTCGCCCCTGGAGTTGACCCTGGAGGATGTCTTCCAGGCCCTGACCATGAGGAAGGAGAGTGCGGCCTAGATGCGCGCAACCTTGACCATAGCTCTCAAGGAGTTCCGCGGCTACTTCATCGCGCCCATGGCCTATGTAGTGGTCTTGTTCTTCCTGGGCGTGAGTGGACTGATCTTTGTGCTGACCATGGCCATGCCCCAGGCCGCGACCAACCACTACCGGGGGGTCATGCAGAGCATGGTGTTCATTACGCTGATGATGGCCCCGGTACTGACCATGTCGCTGCTGGCGCTGGAGCGGGGCCGAGGTACCCTGGAGTTGCTGATGACCCGGCCCGTGAGTGACTGGAGCATCGTGCTGGGCAAATATCTGGCGGCGGTAATGATCTACACTGGCCTCCTGATCGTCACGCTGTTGTACCCGCTCCTGATGTCGGTGGGGGGCGAGGTAGAGTGGGGTACCATCTTGTCCGGGTATGTGGGCATGTTCTGCGCTGGGCTGGCTTTCATGGGGATCGGGCTGTTTGGCAGCGCGATCACCGCTGACCAGATTGCCGCGGCCTTGAGTGCCTTCTTCATCTTGCTGTTCTTCTGGATTATGGGATTTGTGGCACAATCCGTACCCAGCGGCCTGGGAGATGTTCTCAACCATCTCTCTTTTATTGAGGGCTACCTGGAGTTTGCCAAGGGTGTAATTGATCTCAAGAATGTAGTGTACTTCCTGAGCCTGGCCGGGTTCTTTGTGTTCTTGGCCGAGCGGGTCGTGGAGAGCCGCCGCAGCGTGTGAAGAGGCTGGCTGTGGCGGTGCCGGATCCGGCGCCAGACGATCGCCTCCGCTCCCAAGCTTGCAGATGATTAGGTGAACGCTATGAGTGACAACCGACCGAAGAAGGGCCCTGAGCGGGAGATTTCAGATCCACGCCTGCGGAAGCAGGAACTTGAGGTGGCCCCCCTGCTGCGCACCACCCAGATCGTGATCTGGCTAGGTCTGGGGCTGCTGCTGTTGGCGCTGGCCTGGTGGGGGATTGGGCGCAGGCTGACTTGGGCGCCGGTGATCATTGGCGGGCTGGGTGTGCTGGGGGTGGCGTTCTGGCTGGCACTCAATCTGCCGGCCCTGCGGCGTGCCGCCGGCACACGATCGGCCAAGATGGTGCTCAACTCCGTGGGCTTCATCATCTTTGTGGCCGGCATCCTGGTGTGCATTAACGTCATTGTCGCTCGCCACCACCCGAAACTGGATCTGACTAAGGGACGAATCTACACCCTGGCCAGTCAGACGCGGGATTTCCTCAAGGGCCTGCCGGCTGACGTGGAGCTGGTGGCTTTCCTTCCGCAGGGCGATGTCTACTCCGCTAATGCCCGCGAGTTGGTGAAGCTCTACTCTGCGGCCTCGCCACGGGTGCGTGTCACCTGGGCGGACTATACCAATGTCACCCTCGCCAAGAAGTACGACGTGAAGTACCCGGGTACAGTGGTGGTGCAGGCCGGAGACAAGCAGGAAAAGATCACCGAGGTCACCGAGCAACACCTGACCTCCGCCATCATGTCGGTCACCACCGAGGAGAAGCTGGCGGTGTATTTCCTGACCAACCACGGTGAGGCCAGCATCAGCGGCGGTGATAACGGCATTTCCCAAATCAAGAACGACCTGGCCAATCAGCAGTATGAGGTCAAGGAGCTGGAACTGGCGAAGATGCAGGAGCCGGCGGTGCCGGAGGACTGCAGCGTCTTGGCCATCATCGGGGCCCAGATTCAACCCGCGCCGCAGGAGATGGCCGCTATCGAGAAATACCTGGAGAACCACGGGAAGCTGCTGATCGCTCTGGCGGCACCCCCGGCGCCGGATTTTGCCTCCCTGCTGTCCAGTCGTGGCGTCACCCCCCTGGCCGGGATCGTGATTGATCCACAGTCCAGCTTCATGGGCGACGCGACAGCCCCCATGGTGGCACCGGAGGCGTCCGGCTCACCGGTTTTGGAGGGCGTGGACCAGTTGGTCCTGCCGATCTGCCGCGCGTTGGAGGTGGCGGGAGGCACGCCTCCGCCTACCATGCCGGGCCAGCCGCCGCCTCAGGGACCGGCCACGGCGCTGGTAAGCTCCTCGGCGGCCTCCTGGCTGCAGCCGAATCTGTCCGCGGGTACCAAGGAGCCGGAGAACGCGCAGAAGGGGCCTTTCGCCATGGCTGCAAGCATTGACGAAAGTCCGCCGCCCCCGCCGCAGATGCCCGGACAGCCGCCGGCTCAGGTCCCGGAGACCGATGCCACCCGGATAGTGGTTCTGGGCAGCTCCACGGCGCTGAACGATAACCTGGTGCGCTTGTTCAGGTTCAACGCGAATGTGGCGCTCAACTCGATCGCCTGGCTGAGTCGGAATACTCGCATGGTCTCGATTCCGCCCAAGACGGAGGAAATGCATCAACTCCTGCTCACCAACACACAGAAGAACTTCATCATCTTCGTGGTGATGTTCTTCATCCCGCTGGCCGTGATCATCGCGGGGACGTTGGTCTGGTGGACGCGGAGGCGATAGAGAGCGATGAAGCGGCGTTACGTTCGCACCCTGATCGTCGGGCTAATCTTCGTGGGTCTGGTCATCTGGATCATGCTCAACGAACGCGGCCGAGTGGTGGAGAAGGGCGAGGTTTTCGCTCTGCAACTCACTGACCTCAGCCGCGTGAGCATGAAGGCGACTGAGCATCAGTACACTCTTGAACGCCGTGGGGAAGACTGGTGGTTCACTGAGCCGTTCGAGGGCCTCGCCGACAGCGACAAGATCAAGCCAATACTCGACGCGGTGGCCTCGCTGAAGCCCCTGGCGCGAGAGGACCAGAACCTTAGTGACCCGGAGTTTGGCCTGCAGGCTCCCGTAGTCACACTGGACGTGACATATGGGCGTAACCGGACTGCAACCATCCGACTGGGGGCGGAGAGTCCGCTGGGGCAGAAGTATTTCGCTTCCATCAGCGGCAAGAGCGCGCTGTTCCTAATTGACCAGCTCTTCAAGTCGCAGGTAGATCAAGACCCCGAGGAGTTGCGCGACAAGCGCGTCCTCAAGCTCGCCACCGATGAGACCGAGCGTCTGACCTTGTGGCGACCTGAGGGGACCCTTGTGGTGGGGCTGGTGCCGCTGGCCGGTGAGCCTACCTGGCAGATCACCTCACCACGCAAGCTACCGGCGGACAAGAGCAGCGTCGAGGGCTATTTCCGCGCGTTGTCGGAGGGGGAGGCCGTGGACTTTTTGGCGTACACCCGGGAAAACCTCGTGGCCACTGGTCTGGACAAACCCGCGCTGACCTTGAGCTGTGAGGTGAAAGGGCAGAAGGCGGTGACGGTCTGGCTGGGGAAGCAGGAGGAGCGGGAGATCAAGCAACCGGGAGCGCCCGGGGAGACGGCCAGCACAAGCCCGCAACAGGTAGTGTATGTGATGCGGGCAGGTCGGGCCGAGATACTGGCCCTGCCGGCCAGCTACTTCGCCTCGCTTGACAAAACACTGCTCGACCTCCGAGACAAGCACCTGATGCTACTCACTCGGGAGAAGATCAAGGGCCTGGCCGTGGCACGCGAGAAGGGTGTGTCCTTCCGTGCCATTCGGAGTGACACGGAATGGCAAATCCAGGCTCCCAAGACAGGCCGGGGCGCCAGCTTCAAGCTGGACGGGCTGGTCTCCAATCTGATTGATCTGCAGGCCATCAGGTATGAAGTCGAAGGCGATCCGAAGGTGGCGTTAGGCAAGTATGGCTTGCAGGCGCCTCAGGTGGCTATCACCATCGCGGTGGAGGGTGGGCAGCAGATCGTGCTGTATGTCGGTAGTGAAGTGCCCGAGGAAACAGGTCGTCTCTACGCCCGGACGTCAACTGCCCATGATGTCTACGTGATTGACGACACTGTACTGCAAGCGCTACCGGAGACTGCAGATGAACTCTTGGCTACTACGCCTGACTACTCCGCGGGGAATGGCATGTTCGATATGTCGGACATGCCACCAGGGGCAATGCCCTACTCGCCGGGAGCGCCCTGATGGATAGCGCCGCGATTGCCGCCCTCTATGATCAGCACCTGATGCGCACCTACCGGCCGCTCTCAGTGGCCTTCGCCCGTGGCCAGGGGTGCCGGCTGTGGGATCTCCAGGGGCGGGAGTATCTGGACTTCGTGGCCGGGATCGCGGTCATGGCGACGGGACACTCCCATCCGCGGATCGTGACGGCCTTGCAGCAGCAAGCGGCGGAGTTGGTCCATACCTCCAACCTGTACTATAACCGGGAGCAGGCGCGGTTGGCGGAGCGGCTTACTGCACTGTCCTTTGCCGATCGTTGTTTCTTCTGCAATAGCGGCACGGAGGCCAACGAGGCCGCGATCAAGCTGGCGCGCCGCTGGGCGGGGTTGCAGGACCCGCCGCGGGGTCCGGGCATCATTGCGGCCCTGTCGGCCTTCCATGGGCGCACGCTGGGTTCTCTGAGTGCCACCGCACAGGAGAAGTACCAGAAGCCCTTCCAGCCACTGCTGCCGGGCTTCGGGTATGTTCCCTACAATGATCTGGAGGCGCTGGCCGCGGCGTTGACCCCGGAGATCTGCGCGGTGATTCTGGAGCCGGTGCAGGGCGAGGGCGGGGTCAATGTACCCGATGAAGGTTACCTGGCAGGTGTGCGCCAGCTGTGCGATCAACGGGGCGTACTGCTCATCCTGGACGAGATTCAGACCGGGCTTGGGCGCACCGGGAAGTGGTTTGCCTACCAGCACCACGGAATTGAGCCGGACATCATGACACTCGCCAAGGCACTGGGCTCAGGATTGCCGATTGGGGCCTGTCTGGCCCGGGAGGCGGCGGCAGTCTTTCAGCCGGGTGACCATGCGGCGACCTTCGGGGGCAATCACCTGTGCTCGGCCGCAGCTCTGGAGACGCTGCAGGTCATCGCTGAAGAGGGTTTAGTGGAGCGGGCCGCGGAGCGCGGAGGTTTCCTGGCAGGCCTGCTGCGGCAACGACTGGGTGCGCATACGGCTTTCCGGGAGGTCCGAGGACAGGGGCTGTTGCTTGCCGTGGTGCTTGATCCGGAGCAAATCACGGGGCCGCAGGTCCAGGAGGCTGCACTGCGTGAGGGGCTCATCGTCAATGCCATAGGGCCCGACCGGGTTCGCCTGGCGCCGCCGCTGATCGTGAGCGAGGAGGAGTGTCGGCAGGCAGTGGAGATCTTGGACAAGGTGGTTGCAGAATAGGGCACTAAGTGTCCGGGAGAAGTAACAAGCCCTCCGTCGAAGAACGGAGGGCTTGTCATTCTTAGAGCTTCTAGTTGAGCCTAGAATCGGTAGCCAACAGTGAGACGGATGCCGCTCAGGTCGTCCGTGTCGCCGCTGCTGCCGAAGTTGTAGCGCGCCTCCACATAAGGCGCGCCTCCCGCCACCATGTTCTCGGGCTGGAACTCCTTGCCCACGACGATATTCCAGAGCCAGCCGCTATCCGTGTTGCCGTTGGATTGACTGGCAAACCCGAGGCCGCCGCCAGCATAGATGGTGGCATCCTCCTGGGGACGCCACAGATACGAGCCCTCAAAGGTCCACACCCGCTCACCATCGTCAGTGAAGTAGTTGACCGTGGCCAGCGCGTTGCGCCAGATGTAGTCGGCACCGTAGACGATGGTGCTGTCAAAGTCCTGGGCTTTGACCCATCCCAGATGGATCCTTGGTCCCTCGAACACGTTGTCGGCACCCATGCCGCCCCAGTACTGGGCGAAGGCTGTACTGGTGGTAAGCATGGCCACCAAGACTAGAACCGGCAATAGTCTCTTCATGTGATATTCCTCCCTCAGAATTGGTGTGAATGGTACTGCGAATCTCCGGTGCTACTAGGTTTAGTGCTGTGCAATCAGCTTGCCATCTCTGCCGTCCTGCTCTCACCCCCCTAAGCGGTTGCGGCCGCGGTCGCGCCCTAGAAAGGTGCTCAGAAGAAAGTATTGGCGGTAGCGCCCCATGCGAAATCCTCTGCCACAACGCCCAGATCAATGGAGACCCACCTGGCAGGGTAGTAGCGTATGTTCCCATTAAGGTTAACCCCATCGTACTCCACCTGAATCAGGGAATCGCTGGAAGGCGCGAAGTCCATGCCGGCGAAGAAACCATCCAGGCGACCGCCGCCGTGGTCCTTATTGCCCCAGCCGGCGTGGAGATTCACCATGTTGAGGCTCTCTGCCTCCACCGGGAAGGCGTGGCTCAGGCTGAGGTACCACACGCGAGCTACGGTGTTACTGGCGTCAAAGATCCCCAAAGCGACCTTTGGCATCTCCCCCTCGGTGCGGGTCAGGCGACCCAGGGGGATCTGATACTTGCCATTGAGCACGGTTTCGTTGCGATAGACGCCAGGAGTTGCTTCCTGGGGTTCGACGTTGACCATACGCACTACGCTGGCCTCCAGATCCCCCGGCAAGCCGAATACGGCTCCCCAGAGGGCTTGACGTCGGGGCTCTGATTGAATGGCGTGGTAGAACGCCGCCCCCTGCAGGGGTGGGGCGACCATCGCGGTAGGGGTGATCAGCAGGCCGGTTTGGCCCAGGTAAGAGGCAGTGGGAGCGCTGGAAACCGGTGGGGTCGCCCAGTCGCCATAGATGTCGGTCTGGGCAAAGGCCGCGAGGGGAAGAACAGAGAACATCAAGGCCAATCCGAACGTTAGAACTAGACGGTGCATCTAGTACCCCTCCTGTTGCTGTGACTTGTGCGATATTCAGGTGGAGTATACACTTTCTGAGACTTGAGAGTCAAGAGCAATCGAGAGTACAACCCACGCACGGAAGACTGAAGGGGGCCGAGCTATGCGAGCGAGTAGGCATATCGTTGTGGTACTGGCGCTGAGCCTGGGCGCGCTTGGTGCAGGCGCAGCGGAGGCGGCACAAGCACAGCCGCGAGGCTGGGAGGGCCTGCGCTTGTGGCCGGGGCAACCGCTAAGAACCGTGGGTGCTGGCTCTACCTCTCCCGCCTTGGCGATCGGCGAGGAGCAACTTTTTCTGGGAGAGATCAACCAGGGGGCNNGGCAGTGTACATTTCCGAGCTGGTTCCGGACACGGGCGGCGCTTCCTGGACTAAGCTTGTTGCTGCTGGAGCTAGCGGGCGAGATCGCAGGGATCTGCATGCGGCAGTGGTGGGCAAGACGGTGTGGTTGGCCTGGCTAGAGGCCCCTGCTGGAACCCCAGAGACTGCTCCTCGTGCTCTAATGCTGGCAGGATTCCGGCTGGAGCCACAGACCGCCACGGAGGCGGTTGCGGTCGCCAACACGCGGCAGGGAGCGATCGCCGAGCACAACGCTCAACTCTGGCTCGCCTGGCTGGGGCCGCCGGAGAGCAACAGCCTGTCGTTGTCCGCAGGCCCGGAGCAGAACGGCTTCGTGGTGAACTGGCAGCCACCCTCCCCGGGGAGTCTGAGTGGACTGGGATTAGCGGACTTTGGTGCTGATCTGCTGATCCCCTACGTCACCGAGGCTGCGGGGCAAGCTAGCCTGTGGCAGGCCAGTTACAACGGTCATCGGTTTCATGGAGTTCGCAAGCTGCGGGGGACGGGCCACCTGGGGCCACTGGCCGCGGCGCGTCTGCAGACTCGGGCCTTGATACTATACACGCTGTTCGTGGGCGAGGCACCCGGCGTCGGGAATCTGGTCCTGACCGTCAGCGATGCGGTAGGTGCCGGGTTGTCCTCGACCGAATACTTGGCAGACGGGAACACCAACCTGCGCCCCTCCCTGGCTGTGGCAGAGAGAACAGTGTGGCTGGCGTACAACGCGTGGTCTGCACCTCCAGAGACCTCTGGGGCCAAGAATCTGGGGCTGTTTCTGGGGAAAATTGAATTGGGGCTCTAGTGGGTAACCCCTGGACCCTATTCCTCAGTGCCGACCAGTGAGCGCAGCACCTGGTTGAGGACGATGATATTCTCAGCAGTGGCGTCCACCACGTCTGAGGTGAGATCCGCTCCCATGCTCCCCTTCAGCCAACTGCCGTTGTTAAGCTGCGTCGCCAGCAGCGAATCAACGACGGCTTCGACCGTGCGCTGGTAGTTGGCGCTGCCTGTGATCTCGTAGGCCAGCGCGGCGGCCCAGGCGATAAAGGCGCTGTGTTCGCTGGAATGGCGGTCGTCGGCACAGGAGTCAAGAAACTGGAGATAGCGGTGGGTGCCTTCCAGGTAGTCCTGGGATCCGGAAGCGTCCGCTAGGCAGGCCAGAAAGCCTGCGGCCAGTGCCGGGGCGTGATAGAACTGCTCGCGCTGGCCGGTATCGATAGCATACCACGGCGCCGCCTCAGCTGGGAACTCCGAAAGAATCTCTTCACCGTTGTGGGTCACCATATAGAGGCGGGCGGCGGCACCGCCGGGTTGATTCTCCCACAGACGCAGCAAGAAACCTCCGGCGGCTTCGGCCTCACGAAGCTGGCCGCACTGGAGACAAGCATACGCGCAGACAGCAGTGGTGAGCAGGTCCTGCTCACCATCCAGTGGGGCCTCGGGACCCGCGGTGAGAAAGCCGCCGGTCTCCGGGTGCTGGAGGCTGGTGAGCCATTCCAGCAGAGGATAGGCCAACGCAAACTGGCTCAAGCGCATGGCCCCGACCGCGAGAAAGGCGTTCGCCACCGGGTAGAAGTGGTCCCAGGGCGCGGGCCGGGCCGCACCGCTGAGATCACCATCCTCGTCGAGGCTGGAGGCACGAAGCCAGGTGCTGAGTTGAGCGGCCTTGGGCTGCTGGCCCATGTCACCGAGGGCCCACAGCAGTTTGGCCAGAGTAGCCAGGCCATGTTCCGCAGGACGAAAAGAGCCGTCTGCGTTCTGCTGGCTAAGCAGCCACTTGAGAGCGTTTATGGTTGAGGTGCGGCAGCTGCGCAAATCCATGACGAATCCCCTGTCCGACACTGAACTTCAATACACAGGAAAGGTAATTCTCCGCTGTCCTCGAAATCCCTTCTCACGATGAAAAGGCCCTGGCCACCAAAGGGCCAGGGCCTTCTCTGTGTGTTGAACGGGCAGTTACCAGTCCGGGGTGATGTCCACTACGGTGCTCAGGACACGATCGTCGGCCTTCCGAGTGATGCGCACTACAACGAACTTAGCCCCCGCTTCCTTGGCCGCATTCAGGGCTGCGCGATACTCCGCGGCGCTGGTCACCGTGGTGCGGTTGACTGCGGTGATGACGTCGTCCTTCAAGAGAATGCCCGCAGAGGGGCCACCCTCATTGACAGCCGCCACGAGCACGCCCTTGCTCACGCCCAGTGCGCGGGCTTGCGGCATGTTGCCAGTTAGAGTCTGCACTCTCAAGCCTAATGGGTCCGCAGCCTCTACCTGTTCTTCAGGTGAGGGCTTGGACGGGCTCAGGCCTCCGTCATCCGGCATCTCACCGATCTTGATGCTAATGCTCTTCGACTGGCCGCTGCGGATGACCTCGAAGGTCGCCGTCTCGCCGGGCGGGAGCTCACTAACCACACGCTGAAGGTCGCTGGCACTGTGGACCGGCGTGTCGTTAACCTTTACGACCACGTCCTCCAGTTGAAGGTCGCTCTTGGAGGCCGGCCCCTCGGGGCTGATCTGAGTTATGAGGGCGCCACCGGACGGGGCCTTGTAGAACTTTCGCATGTTCTCGCTCAGATCACGGATGCCTATGCCCAGCCACCCACGCACAATCTTCTTCTTGGCAATGAGCTGCGGAATGACCTTGCCTGCCATGTCTGACGAAATGGCAAAACCAATGCCGATATTCCCTCCGAGGGCCCCGGTGGGGGAGAAGATGGACTCGTTGATGCCCAGTACCTGACCGTTGAGATCCACCAGTGGCCCTCCGCTCTGTCCGGGGTTGAAGGAGGCGTCGGTCTGGATCACGTCGGGTATGGAGTAGCCTACTGCCCCCAGTTCGTCGGCGGGGACGACCCGGCCCTTGGCGGAGATGATGCCCTGGGTGACCGTCTGCTGCAGCTCAGGGCTTAAGAGGCTACCG
>LSQX01252833.1_pt1 | contig 31381 bp, 26 predicted proteins | sample 654561 | NCBI WGS metagenome assembly LSQX01 (sample SAMN04489861, study PRJNA283612) | anaerobic digester metagenome | isolation source: 4 biogas reactors fed with cattle manure at either 37C or 55C with and... | place: Denmark: Kongens Lyngby | collected 2014 | reverse complement strand
TGAACCCTTCTTTAAAGTATGGTCCTACAGGAGTTACAAATACCATAAATAAATATTCATCAGCAGGGCTAACACCAACGCGAGCACCAGTACCTATCAATAATGGGCGGATATATAGCGAGCCACCTGTTCCATAAGGAGGAATAAAATGTTTATTTTCAAGTACTACTCTATCAATTGCTTCTTTAAAAATATCTTCGGGAACTTCTGCCATTAAAATTCCTCTTGACGAACTTGCAAGACGTTTCCAATTTTCTCTCCAACGGAAAAGACGAATTTTTCCATCTTTGCCCATAAATGCTTTCATGCCTTCAAAAGCTGCTTGTCCGTAGTGTAAACAAGTTGCGGCCATATGCATAGTTATTTCTTCAGAAGATGTTGCTTCAATTTGTCCCCATTTGCCATTTCGGTAGTAGCTTCTCACGTTAACATCGGTTTTAATATAACCGAAAGATAGGTTTTTCCAATCAATGTTGTTACTCATAATATACTCTATTTTATAATTAATATTCTATTCAAAACACTAAATTAGGAATTATATTTAAGACTTCGACAAAAAAACAAAAAAAAATTCAATTTATTCTGTTTTTGAAGCCAAAATTAGCAGTTCTTCAACAATATCTCTTATATCTTCACCCTTGCATTTATAGTTATTTACTATGGCTGCGAAGGTTAAAATCTCTTTTTTAGAATTATATATATATCCTGCATAGGCTCTGACTCCTTGCATGGAACCACTTTTGGCATAAACGATAGGTCTTTGGGCAACAGCTCGTTTTCTGAACATATTTCTTAAAGTGCCTGATTTTCCTGCTTCAGACATACTGTAATAAAAAATATCTTTGTGTTTGCTTTTAATCATATGCTCCAAAAGATTGCAAAAAAATGCTGCATTAACGGCATTGTTTCTGGACAAGCCACTACCATCGGCTATGATTACCTCTTCCACTCCTATATTTAAACGTCTAATAAGCATCTGAACAGCCGATGAACCAGTTTCGTATGATGCAGTTTTGAAATGTTTTAGACCCAAAGATTTAAAAAGTGCCTCTGCATATATATTATTACTAAATCTGTTAATTAGAGGAATTATGTATGTTAAACTTGGTGAATAATGCGTAGAAATTAAAACTCTTTTGCTGCTTGCTTCTATATCTTCTTCTTCGTGCAAAACACTTAATTTATTCTCAGTTTTAATTCCATTAGCATTAAAAAACTCATCCAAATAACTTATAAATACAAACTCAGGTTTGGGCAATGCAGCTTTAAGTATGGTTTGCTTTGAGCTAACGGGAATACTTCCTTCAAGGAAAAAATTTCCATCAAAATGGTTTACATACGCCATAGAATTATTTCCACTTCCTATTTTTTCTATCCTTACATTGTTTACAATGTTGAGCCCGTATGGAAACGGAAATATGGAGTCAATTTTGGTGGTATCTCCTATTTTGGAGTCAGATTTTAGGAATATTTCTATTTGATTGCTATTGAAATTAATAGCCGATGCACCTGCACCGTATGTGTTTCCCACGTCAGACCATTGCCAAAGCGGTGATACTTGCTCTTTCTGAAAGAGTGAAATATCGGCTATTATTTCGCCTTCAATTTTATTTATTCCTTTGGCTTTAAGAGATTTTGTCCAATTTTGAAAAATGGCTTCTTGCTGTGTTGTCTTCCATCTTGGGGTGCAGAATGTGGGGTCGCCGTAGCCTTTTATATAGATATTTCCTTTTAGAACCGAGTCTTTGGTTATAAAACCATCGTGAAGGATTTCGGTTTTAAATCTGTAATTTTCGCCAAGGCTAATTAGTGCTGCCGATGTGTTTATGAGTTTCATAACAGATGCTGGCACGAGGTTCATATTGGGGTTTAGCTCGGCTATAATTTCCGAATTTTCCACCTTTTTAAGCTGAAAACTAATTGCACTATTCTTAAGATTTGGATTCTCTTGAAGTTTATTTAGAAAACTCTGTAAGTTGCTTAGTTTTGCTTGTGCCGAAATATACGATAATGGCAATAATGCCATTAATATGAATAAGCTTAATCGTATTATCTGTTGTTTCCTCATTTTTTACATTATTGTTTGCAAAGTTAAAAAAATGCTGTTTTATACAATAAAAAAGGGAGCTAAAAATTGCTCCCTTTTAATATTGTGTGATATAAGTTTATTTAATAACAACTTTCTTCACTGTAACTTCTTGACCATTATCAATTTTCACGAAGTAAACACCTGATTGGTAGTTTGCTGAATTGATAGTCAAAATATTTTGTGTATTGTCGATAGTTTCAACAACTTGTCCTAAAGCGTTTACAACAGTTACAGTTGTGTTTTCTGCGTTGCGTATTTGGAAGCTGTTGTTTGCTGGGTTAGGATAGATATTAATTTTTGCTTGTAAGCTTTCTTCGATAGAAGTACCTACAGAGATACTTACATCATCAAGTTTGATTTGGAAAACGTCTGAAGAGTTATGGTGACGGAAAGCGATATAAACTTTTTGTCCATTGTATTCAGCAAGAGATACACTTCTTTCAAACCAACTACCATCGTACATTGGTAAAGTTTCTGAGAATACTGATGTAAAGCTACTTAGTTCAGCATCAGTAGTAGAAATCATAATTGAGTAATTCTCATCTGAGTAGTCTTCGTCTTGACCTGCTACAAAATATTTCAACACCAAATCTTCTACATTTACATCAACTTGTGGTGTAATTAGGTAGTTGTCTGGGAAAAGTGCATCACCGTCCCATGAAGCCGACATCATAGCAAAGCTTCCTGAATGTGGTGAGTGTCCAGGCTCACCAACTAGTTCCCAAAAATATCCATCACCATCTGCATCAATATTTAACCAGCAAGACAAAGTTGAGGGGTCTTCAAAACTTTCTGTCCATGGGAATGTAGAAATTTCATCACATTCAATTGCATTACCTGCAAGGCTTAGCTCTACTGTTCCACCATTAGTTTCAATCTGTACAGTAGCATTGTTATCTCCAACAACTGTTGGTTCGTATGTAATAGTAAAAGTATAATCTTGACCATTGGTAAGGCTTACTGCACTTGCATCAAATGTAGTTGTGAAAGGGGCTTCTATACCAGTGATATTAGAAGCTGTTAATGTTTCTGCACCATCATTAAATAGCTTTACTTCTTTGGTTACAGATCCGGGTAGAATAACTGAACCAAAGTTTAATGAGTTGGCTGACAAAGAAGCTATTGGCTCTGTAGGAAGATCTCCTAATTGAACACGGATATTCCAGTTAGCATCAATCTCAATATCTGTTGATAAACGAATCCATTCATTAGAGAATATCATATAGTCTCCATTTTCATGGGCAGGACCAGCATCACAACCAGCAGGATAACCGCTACTTACACTTACTTCATAACCAAAATACAAATCTGTAGTTCCATCAATTGCAAGAGAATTAATATTAATAGTATTCCAACCATCAACAGAGGCAAATGCCTTACGATAGACCTCATTACCTTCAAATCCATCATAAACCACAACCGAAGTTGAATTTGTAGGTCCATTTATGTAAACTTGCATTTTTAATAAATACTTTCCTACATGAGCTGCCAAATCAGCTGCAGGAATTTTCATAAGTACTGTAAATTCAGCTGCACCACCAGTTCCAATAGCATCATCGTTTTCACCATCATAGTGAATCCAGTCTGCTCTCGTAGCATCGTTAGCTTTGCTAACAAACTCTACGCCAGCTTGCTTTGCGGACATAAAGTCATTTTGTGTGGCGGTGTTTTTACGTGCCACTTGTGCGTTGATTGAAAAAATCATTGCAAACAACACTGTTAAAATTGTAATTTTTCTCATAATAATAGTTTTTGTTGATTATTCTAATTTCTTATTAATTTGTTTACATATAACGTTTCACACATCAAATGTAAAAGACAAAAATAATAACTATTTTTTACAATACAAAACAATAAGCACATTTAACAATATTGATTAGCGTTTTTAACATTTGAATTTAAAAAAAAGTGCAGGTTGCAAATATTAAATTAATGAAATAGTTACTTTCACCATTTCAGAAACACAACATCAACTAGATAGAATGTTTTTAAAAGATTGTTATATCACGGTTTTTCTCAAATGCCTAACATCATACACCGACATATTAATGGCTTGTGAAAGCTTATTTCTAATACCTTCCGAGTCGAAAACAAAGCCATTGGGCGCAAGGGGATTTAGGCAGACTGCCAACAAGTTTGTACGTTCTACGACCTCTATTTTTCCGCCACAGCGGATATATTTTTCAAAGACATCCTTTGTTGCAAACACTTTGGTAAAATCCTTGACAATGATGGCGGAATGACCGCTATTGGGCTGACTTATAACAAAATTCAAAAACTGATTGCTCAATGCACCGCTAACAAAAATCCGCTTACCATAGTGAAATATATCTGTCTTGTTTTGGGATAGTAAAAAGCCTGAAGGGATATCTAATTTATGCTGTAAATCATTTTCATCTATACCAAATATTCCATTTTCAATGGCTAATAAATCGTCCCTATTTTTCAAATTTGCTTTTGGTAGATTTATCAAATCAACGGTAAATTTTGTTTTGTCAACCAATTGTTTTGCACTGGTGGAAACGGCTGCACCAGTGTTTAAAATCATACAATCGGTAATGGCAGGCGAAGCTAACGACAAGCGCGAAAGTGCACCATCAACAACCACTATATTATTGTTTTCAGATAATTTATCCAAGTATGACTTCAGCTCATCGGTGCTACTTGGTCCGGCTAAAATAACTTTTCCTTTGCTCAACGACCTTGCTGTTACATAACGGCCTAAAAAGCCAGAAGTTTTACTTAAATCTATTACTTCTGAAACTAATTTTCGTTGATTATAAAATTTCTCTAATGTAACAAATACCGTATTTTTGGGCAATTCTATTTCTGGCTTCGGAGTGTTAGTTACAGCATCAATCGACTCGCCATCAATCCCTATTGAAGTGAGTGCAATTTTAATATCTCTTTGCGATAATTTTTCAACAACATAGTTCAAACATTCGGTTTTACCCGTATTTTTTTCCAAACCTACTATTGCAATGCTTTTATAATTTAATATGTTGTCGATAAAGGGCATTTGAAATATCTGCTATTTAGAACTGTTATAAATTCATCATGAATTTGAACAGTAAATTATTTTCTATTGTTCATCTGTTGTTTCCACCTCTTCGTTCTTATCTGTAGTGTTGTATTCGCTGTCGAAATAGGAGTTAACATCCTCTATAACCGACTGGCGATCTATGTTGTGCAATGAATCTTCGATGGCTCTTAGTCGTTCTTCTTCTTGTGCACTCATACCACACGACAGAACAAAAAGTGAGACAATGGAAAATATTATTATCTTTTTCATTGGTATAATTTTCTACAAATCTACAATAAAAATTAATAACTTAAAAAAAGAAATTATGACATTTACATTAAAGGAATTACCTTATGAGAAAACGGCTCTTGAGCCTTTTATTTCGGCAAAAACATTAGAATTTCATTATGGCAAACATCATCAAGCCTATGTAAACAACTTGAACAATTTGATAGTTGGTACTGAGTTTGAAAATGAAACTTCGTTAGAAGAGATTATCAAAAAATCGAAAGGTGGAATTTTCAACAATGCGGCACAAGTTTGGAATCACAGTTTTTATTGGAATCAGTTTTGCAAAGAGGGAAAGAAGAAACCAGAAGGCAAACTTCTATCATTGATTGAAGATGCTTTTGGTAGTTTCGAAAAATTTGTAGAAGAGTTCAACAAGGCATCTGCTACACTATTTGGTTCGGGTTGGTCGTGGTTGGTTTTGAATGGCGAAGGCAAGTTGGAAATCACACAAGAGAGCAACGCGGGAAACCCCATGACATCGGGTCTGAAACCACTTTTGACTTGTGATGTTTGGGAGCATGCATATTATATTGATTATCAAAACAAGCGCCCAGACTATATTGCAAATTTCTGGGAAATTTTAGATTGGAGTGTAATTGAGAATAGATTATAATACCGATTGGAATTAAAAAGTAAAACAGCCATATCTCACGACATGGCTGTTTTTTTTTGTTTATGCCCAAATCAATTAATCTACATTATCGTGTAAGAATCTATTTTTCTTAATTTCAACACCGTTGTCATCTTTAGATTCAATGTCGAAACCGAAATCTAGCTCATCTGCGGAGCCAGAACCAATATTGATATTGATGCCAGCACGAACAAAGGCAGGTGTGTTTTCATACTCTTCAACTCCAGCTTCTGTTCTAATTTTTGAATTCATTTTTCTAAGTTCACTTAGTTTTTCCAAATCGCTCATAGGGCTTTCATCTAGATATGGATTTGGAACTTTGTTGGGCTCCTGATTTGTGTCCTTGCTGACTACTTGTTGAACTTGATTTACGGTTTGCGTACCTCCAAAGTCTAAGTCTGTTCTTGGATTTTGCTGGACAGGACCTCCCATTGGCTCCTGTGGTGCACTCTCCTCAGATTTTACACTCACTGTAAACTCATCATTATGTATTTGTTCAACTTCCCCTAAGGTATGTTGTTTAACTCTTGGTTTTGCCTCGGCTGGATTTATGGAGTCAAACCCAGTGGCAATAAGTGTTATTGAAATACTTTCGCCTAAATCATCGTCAGACGACAGTCCCCAAATAACATTAACATTTTCGCCTGCTGAGTCTGACACATAATCAGTAATTTCGGTCATTTCGTCCATCGTAACTTCATGTTCTGCTGAGGATGAAATATTTAGAAGTATATCTTTTGCTCCATAAATTTCATTGTCGTTTAGAAGAGGCGAAGTTAGGGCAGTTTGTATAGCTTCGATGGCTCTATTTTCGCCATTAGCGGTTCCTGCACCCATAATGGCAACTCCACTATCTTTCATAACGGTTTTCACATCTTCTAAGTCAACATTAACACTACCAACGTAGGTAATTAGCTCGGCTATGCTTTTGGCTGCTGTTGCCAGCACATCATCGGCTTTAGCAAAAGCTTCTGTCATTTTCAAGCTTCCGTAATAATCGCGAAGTTTGTCGTTGCAGATAACCAAAAGTGCATCTACTTTATCTTTAATATTTGCAATTCCCTCTTGGGCAAATTGCAATTTTTTTCTTCCTTCGAAACCAAAAGGTATGGTAACAATTCCCACTGTGAGTATTCCCAATTCGCGAGCCACACTGGCTATAACTGGAGCTGCTCCAGTGCCAGTACCTCCGCCCATTCCAGCAGTGATGAATACCATTTCAGTATTATTTTCCAACTTCTCTTTTATGGCATCCACACTTTCCAAGGCTGCATCTCTTCCCACATCGGGAACAGAGCCAGCTCCAAGCCCTCTATTTCCCAAAGGGATTTTTACAGGCACTGGACTTGCATTAAGCGATTGTGCATCGGTGTTGCACACAATAAAATCTACACCCTTAATTCCCTGCCTAAACATGTGGTTTACGGCATTGCTGCCACCTCCACCAACACCAATAACTTTTATTAATGATGACTCGTTTATGGGTAAATTAAAGTTTAATATATCATCGTTTTGATCAAAATTCATAGTCATTTCACTCCTAATTAAAAATTTTCAATAAAATTATATTATATAACAACATAAATTAATGGAAAAAAGATTTACTTTTCAACATCGTTTTGTTAGCTTATTTTTAACACACTACTTATACTCCTCGCCTCTATCGCCAAATAAATTTTCAAAAATCTTTTTCACTCCCTCTCCTGTTAATTTTCGAGATTTGCCTTCGGTTTTTCTTTTCTTTTTATCGACTTGAGTATTATTTTCCACCTCTTCTGCATCATCTTCAATCATCAATGCCTGAAGTGCCAAACCTATACTTGTTGAGTAGATTGGTGAATTCAAATCCTGTATTGATTTTTCTGAAATATAATCTGTTGGGAAACCAATTCTAACACTCATACCTGTGGTAAACTCAGTTAACTCCTTTATATGTTTTATCAGGGCTCCACCACCTGTTAGCACTATTCCTGCTATGAGCTTATCTTCATATCCACTATTTTTTATTTCCACAGCCACCTGTCCTAAAATTTCCTGAACTCTTGATTGTATGATGCTTGCCAAACTGTGCATGGAGATTTCGCGTGGGTTGTGCCCCCTAATACCAGGTATGGTAATAATTTCGTCTTGGCGATTTTGGTTAGACAAGCATGAACCATATTTCACCTTCAATTTTTCGGCCTGCGACCTAATTATCATACAGCCCTCTTTTATATCTTCGGTGATAATATTTCCTCCAAAGGGAATTACTGCCGTATGACGAACTATATTATCGTGGATAACTGCCACATCAGTTGTGCCACCGCCTATATCAACCAAAACAACTCCTGCCTCTTTTTCTTCATCGTCCAAAACTGCATTTGCCGATGCCAAAGGCTCTAAAATTAGCTCCTTGATGTCGCAATTCACTCTATTTACACATTCATAAATATTTCTAACAGCATTTACATTTCCTGTAATTATATGAAAATTTGCCGCCAGCTCACTGCCTATCATTCCCACTGGATTGGAGGTAACGGGATTGCTATCGATGAAATATTCTTGTGTTATAACACTCACAATTCTTTCGCCGGGGCGAGTGTTTATTTTCCACATATTATCTTTGAGCTTTTCAACATCTTCTTTGGAAATTTCTTCTTGATTATTGGACCTTACAATGTTGCCCCTATGTTGCGTACTGCGGATATGCTGACCAGCTATCCCAACAACAACTTCGGAAATTTCGACATTGGATTTTATTTCCGACTCTTTTAGGGCTGCTCCAATGGTTGTTACGGCTTCTTGCAAATTTGCAATCTGACCACGATGAATTCCAGCAGCTTCCGTTTTTGAAAAACCAAGTACCTCTAACTTGCCATCTTTGTTGGACTGACCTACTATTACAGCTACCTTGGTGGTACCGATATCTAAACCTACTACAATTTTTGAATCTGACATAACTATACTATTTACGTGTACAAACTACTTGATTAATATATTTTAAATTTATTGTTTTATATTTATCCCAACCTACCATCTGAAAACCCTGGGTGTATAATGTTTCCAAATTTTGGAATTTTATTTCTAAATTATCAATATCGCCCAAAATTATCAACTGCTCGCCTATTAGCGGAATAAGCTCTATCTCCAAATTTTCTGTTACGATAATTTGGTCTATTTGGGCACTCAAAAAAATATTTTGACGAATGTATGAGGCAAGTTTCCAAACTTTATAAAGTGCCAACTCATGAAAATTCCTGGGACTTTTGAAACTTCTACCACTATAAACGCTGTCAATTTCTTGATTTATTTCGCCAGAAACGACTATCAAATGCTCAATATCAATATTTGAAAGTGGCATTAATTTACACTCGCTGGTTAAATAATAAGAGTCTCCTTTTTTATTAAAAACCCTTGCTATGGGCTCTTTTTGGTCGATATTAACCTCCACAATTCCGTTTAGTCCCAAAGAGACTTGAGCTTTGTGAATATAAGGATTGCTTTCCAAAACTTTTCGGATTTTTCCAACTTCGATATCTGAATAAACTGTGTTATTCAAATCGGGATAAATATTTCTTATCTCTCTTTCAATTTCAATTTCGCTGATAAATTTACTTGCGTCATTGTATGAAATCACAACCTTAACACCCTTGCAATATTGTTTGCCATGAGAGAATATTGTATAGGCAACACCTATGAGCAAAAGTGCAACAACTATAATTCCAAATATTCTTTTTTTCTTCATATTAAACTGTTTCAAAATGGTTTTTTAGTTGTGGTACAATTCTATCGATGTTCCCGGCACCCATAACCACAACTATATCTATGCTTTGTGATTCTAAAACATCAATTATATTTTTAAAATTTGCCATCTCTTTATTCTCTAATTTTACTTTTTTCAGAAGGTTTGTAGAATTAATTCCATCAATTGGCAACTCTCTTGCTGGATATATATCAAACAGAATCAGCCTATCTGTTTTTCCCAAAACCTCTGCAAATTCGTCCATAAAATGTTGAGTACGGCTATATAAATGTGGCTGAAAAATGGTGGTGATTTTTCTGCCGGGGTACTGTTTTCTGATGGACTCTAAAAACGCTTCTACCTCTGTGGGATGGTGAGCATAATCATCTATTAGAAGTAGATTTTCTGTTTCTAAAATCTTTTCAAATCTACGTTTTACCCCTTTAAAACTTCCTATTCCTTTTTTCAAGTCTGCCACCGACAAGCCATCAACCAACGCTACGGCAATACCTGCCACTGCATTTTCGAGGTTGTGCCTGCCCGGAAATGAGAAAATAAAACTTCCTAAATTCTCTTTTTTGTAATAAATATCGAAATGAAAACTTCCATCTTCTATCCTAATATTTGATGCGAAAACATCAGCTTCTGAACTCTCAATGGAATAGCTAACAGCTTGAATATTAGACACTTTCACTTCTAAACCATATTTATATACCAAAGTTCCATTAGGTTTAATTTGAGAGAAAAATTCATGGAAGGTATCTTTTAGGTTGTTAGCATCATTATAAATATCTAAATGATCGGCTTCCATGGAGGTAACAACGGCTATATCGGGGAAAAGCGTCAAAAATGATTTATCATATTCGTCGGCTTCAACCACGAAGGGTGAATTTTTGGATGTGAACAGATAATTTGAATCGAAATTCAATGAAACTCCACCTATGAAAGCATTTACACCCTGCTTACTATTGTGATAAACATTTGATATTATGGCAGTTGTGGTTGTTTTTCCATGAGTTCCAGAAATGGCTATGGTTTTATGATTTTTGGTTACTTCACCCAAAACCTGCGAGCGTTTGAAAAGGGGTATATTCCTGTTTTTCAGCTCATTAAGTTGTTTGCTATCTTGAGGTATGGCAGGAGTGTAGATAACCATATCGATTTTTTCGGGGAGAAGAGAGATATCATCTTCGAAGACCACATCAATTCCTAAGTTTTGAAGGTATTGGGTAATGGGACTCTCTGTTAAATCGTAGCCCGAAACTTTGGCACCCTGCTCTTTGTAATAGTGAGCCAAAGCACTCATTCCGATGCCTCCAATTCCAAGAAAATAAACCGATGTTATCTTGTTCTCCATTTCTCTACTTTTTGGTTTCAAATATTACGTTTACAATATCATTTAGAGCATCTTTATGAGCAAATTTCAAGATGTTTTCAGAAAGATTTTCAAGCTTTTCAGCATCATTCAAAGTGTCAATCATCAAATTGGGTAATAGATGAATTGCATCGCTATCTTTCAACATTATTGCAGCATCTTTGTCTGCCAACACCTTAGCATTTTTGGTTTGATGGTCGCCCGACACATTAGGTGATGGGACTAAAATTGTTGGTTTTCCGAGGCAAGCCAATTCTGATATTGACAATGCTCCAGCTCTTGAAACCACCAAATCAGCCACCGAATAAAGGTAATCCATTCTGTCCACAAAGGGCATTATTTTGATATTTTCGCTGGCTTTTGAAGCCAAGTCAAACTCTTTGTAATATCTTTCGCCAGTTTGCCAAACAAGCTGAACATCAGCCAGTTCAAACTTTTCCAACGAAGCACCCAAGCTTATATTCAAAGTTTTTGCTCCCAAGCTACCTCCAATAACAGCCACACATTTTTTGTCGGGGTTGAGCTTGAAATATTCGTAAGCCTTTGGATTTTTCATTTCTGTTTTCAATAAATCTGCTCTGATGGGATTTCCGGTTAGCACCATTTTTTCTTTGGAGAAATATTTATCTGTTTCTTCATAAGCCACACAAATTTTGTCTGCTTTTTTGGCAAGCATTCTATTTGTTGCACCGGGGAAGGAGTTTTGTTCTTGCAGAATTGTTGGAATTTTCATCATTGCAGCCATTTTTAGACTGGGACCACTGGCATATCCACCAACACCAATTACCGCATTAGGCTTGAATTTTCGTATTACCTTATATGCTTTAATCATGCTCCACAACAACTTGAAGGGGAAAGTTGTATTTCTATAAATATTTTTCAGATTTACTTTTCTCTGAAAACCAGCCACAGGAAGTCCAACAATATCGTAACCTGCATTGGGGACTCTTTTCATTTCCATTCGTCCTTTGGCACCAATAAACAAAATTTCTGCCAAAGGCTCACGCTTTTTAATTCCATTGGCAATAGCTATTGCTGGAAAAATATGTCCACCAGTTCCACCGCCACTAATTATAAATTTACTGCTCATCTTCGTCCTCCTTTTTGATATTTGTTTTTCTGTTTTCTGTCCTTCTTACCTGATTTTCACTATGTTCCTCTTCGTTTTCAATCTCTTTGCTCACGCTAAGTAGAATCCCAAAGGAGATACTAGTAAACCAAAACGATGAACCTCCCATACTCACCAAGGGCAAGGGCTGACCCGTTACCGGACCCAAACCAACTGCCACTGCCATATTTATCATTGCTTGTAACACTATAATAAATGTAATTCCTATGGCAATATAGGCTCCAAAAGAGCCGGGAGCCCGAATGGCAATCCTAATGCCACGGTAGAGAAGAACCATATATAAAACCAAGATTAGCACTCCGCCAATGGGACCATATTCTTCCACTATAATTGCAAAAATGAAATCGGAATAGGGGTGTGGAAGGAAATTTCTTTGGGTACTTTTTCCGGGACCTTTACCCAATGGATATCCGCTGGCAATGGCTATTTTAGACTGCTCTTTTTGATAGTTTTTCTCTACATTTTCAGTATCGCTGTGATTTACAACACGATTTACCCATGTGGCAACCCTTGACGATTTTGACACATTCATCAAAACAACAGATACCGTGAACATCAACAAAACCGTCAGCCCTGCGAGTTTGAGCATATGCTTAATTTTCACCTGACTAACAAAAAACATCACTGCCCAGGTGGCAATCATAAGTATTGCGGTGGAGAGGTTTGCTGGGAAAATTAAAAGAATAACAATTGCCAAAACTATTGCCACTGGCAATATCCCTTTTTTGAAATCGTCTAATATATCTTGATTTTTACGCAAATAAAAGGCTAAATAGACTATGCTTACAATTTTGGCTATATCCGAGGGTTGAATTGTGAGTTTTAAGATGGGTATCATCACCCATCTACTGGCTTCGTTGTAGGATGAGCCAGAGAAAATTGTATAAACAAGTAGCGGTATAACTGCATACATGGCTAATTTTGAAAAACGCCCATAAAAGGTGTAATTCACCAGATGTGACAGATACATCAGCAATAGACCAAAAATCATATAGCTAAAATGGCGAAGAAAATAATACTCTGTATTTCCTGCCTGCTTGCTATATGCCAATGCTCCTGTTGAGCTATAAACAGCTAACATAGAGATAAAAGAGAGTAGCAAAACTACTATCCAAATGGCTTTATCTCCCTTGACCTTATTTAACAATTTTGCCATAATTTTTTATAATTCCGTTATTTCTGCCTTAAAGGCGTTGCCTCTATCTTCATAATTTTCGAACAAATCGAAGCTGGGATTTGCTGGCGACAACAGAACCACATCTCCTTTTTGAGCCGAATAATATGCCTTTGTTACTGCATCAGACATATTATCAGTTTCTATAATTGTGGGTATAACCCCTTTGAAAGAGCGAATTAGGTTTTCATTGTCCACACCCAAGCAAATCAACATTTTCACTTTTTGCTGAACCAGCTCCATAAGCGAAGAGTAGTCGTTGCCTTTGTCAACACCACCTGCAATCCAAATAATGGGCTTGTTGATGGAGCCAAGGGCATACCAAGTTGAATTTACTTTTGCCGACTTAGAATCGTCAATAAAGTCAACTCCACGAATGGTTGTTACATGTTCTAATTTGTGCTCAACGCCTTCGAATCCTGCAAAACTCTCACGAATATTAGCCTTTCGAACATCCTCCAATCTGGTTTGAATTGATGCTGCCATGCTACTTTGTCTGTACTGTTTCCCCTGAAGTGCTAAATTTTCGATTGTCATTTTTATATATTTTTTGTTTTGTTACTCTGTTTATTTCTTATCTAACTTTCAATGTTATTACTGTAAAAACAGCCAACATTATTCCTATAATCATAAATCGCATCACTATTTTCGACTCGTGATATCCTTTTTTCTGATAGTGGTGATGAAGTGGCGACATAAGGAATATTCTGCGTCCTTCGCCATATTTTTTCTTGGTGAATTTAAACCAGCTAACCTGTAATATTACCGAAATTGATTCTGCCAAAAATATTCCACACAATATGGGAATTAGCAGCTCTTTGCGGATAATTATGGCAAAAACTGCAATTATTCCACCTAAGGTAAGGCTTCCCGTATCTCCCATAAAAACTTGTGCCGGAAAAGTGTTGTACCACAAAAAGCCAATGGTGGCACCCACAAAGGCACTTATAAATATTGCCAGCTCGCCCAGCATTGGTATATACATGATATTCAGGTAGTTGGCAAAAACAATATTACCCGAAACATATGCCAAAACTCCCAATGTGGCTCCAATTATGGCAGAAGTTCCCGTTGCCAAGCCATCAATTCCATCGGTGAGATTGGCTCCATTGGAAACAGCCGTAATTATAAAAATCACAATGGGTATGAAGATTAAGAACCCCCATTTTTGATAATCATCACCCAAAAATTTTAATACTGCCGAATAGTCTAACTCATTGTTTTTTAAAAATGGTATTGTGGTCTTAGTTGACCTAACAGACTCATATTTAGGCAAGTCGGGATTTGTTTTGCTATCAAATCTAAACATTTCATTGGCTTCAACATGGCTATCCATGGTAACCTTTTCTTTTATCACAATATCGGGATGGAAGAACATTACCGAGCCAACAACTATTCCCAAAGCCACCTGTCCAACAACCTTAAATTTGCCACTCAAACCTTTTTTGTCTTTTTTGAATGACTTGATATAATCATCAATAAACCCAAGAATACCCAACCAAATGGTGGTGAATATCATAAGTTGGATATAAATATTTGTCAAATTGGCGAACAATAATACTGGAACTAATATTGCTAAAATTATGATTAAGCCACCCATTGTTGGAGTGCCCTCTTTTTTCATCTGCCCTTCTAATCCCAAATCGCGGATAGACTCCCCTACCTGCTTGAGTTTCAGATAATTGATAATCCTTTTCCCAGTTATCATTGATATAAAAAGCGATGTAATTACAGCAGCTGCTGCACGGAAAGAGATATATTGGAACAAGCCCGATCCGGGGAAGCTATAAGCACTGTCTAACCAATCAAATAGGTGATAAAGCATAATTTATTTTTTTAATTGTTTTTCTAATTCTTCTTTGTCGTCGAAGTGATGTCTCACTCCTTTTATTTCTTGATATTTTTCATGTCCTTTTCCAGCCACCAAAATCACATCTCCTTTTTGAGCCAAAATAGTGGCAGTTTTTATGGCCTCTCTTCTGTTTTCGATGGTCAAGTATTGTTTTTGCGAGTCTGCTGGAATTCCTGCTTGCATCTGTTCCAATATTTCCATTGGGTCTTCATGGCGAGGATTGTCTGATGTCATAATCAGCACATCGCTCATATCGTGAGCAATGCGAGCCATTATGGGGCGTTTTTCTGCATCACGATTTCCACCACAGCCCACCACGGTAATAATTCTTTCGCCTGCCTGACGTATATCTTCTATGGTTTCCAAAACATTTTCCAAGGCATCGGGAGTGTGGGCATAATCTACAATGGCAACTATTTCTGAGTTATTTTCCACATAATCAAATCTGCCCTCGGCTGTTTTCAGATTGCTAAGCTCTGTTAAAACCTCCATTTTGTCAAATTTGCAAAGCAATGCCACGGCATATACAGATATAATATTGTATGCATTAAATTCACCCACTAAGTTGAAATACGCCTCAACCCCATCTATATTAAGGTGCAAGCCCGAAAAAGCATTTTCAATTATTTTAACCCTAAAATCGGCCATGGAGCGGGCACTATAATAATGTTTTGTTGCCTTTGTATTTTGAAGCATCACTTGCCCATTTCTATCATCTAAATTACTGAGGGCAAAGGCATTAGCCGGCAGATTATCAAAAAACTCTTTTTTAGCTTTTAGGTATGCATCAAAGGTTTTATGATAGTCTAAATGGTCGTGGCTTAGATTGGTAAAAACGCCAGCAGCAAAGTTCAAACCCGAAATGCGTTTTTGGGTAACACTGTGGGAGCTAACTTCCATAAAGCAGAAATCGCAACCCTGAGCTAACATCTGTGATAGAAGCTCATTGAGTGCCACCGAATCGGGTGTAGTGTGAGTTGATGGAATAACTTTGTCGGCTATACGGTTTTCAACCGTAGAAATCAATCCGCATCTGTAACCTAAATTTGTAAATAGATTATACAATAAACTAACGCTGGTGGTTTTTCCATTTGTACCTGTGATGCCAATTAGCTTTAAATCTTCCGAAGGATTGTCATAATAATTTGAAGCTAAAAGACCCAATGTTTCGGAGCTGTCGGCTACTTTTATATAGGTAATATTATCCTTTATTTCAGTTGGCAAATCCTCACAAACAACCACTGATGCACCAGATTCGATTGCTTTTTCAATAAATATATGTCCGTCAACTTGTGTGCCTTTTTGAGCAAGATACAAAGATGACTTGGCAACTTTTCTGGAGTCGAAACAGATGGACGAAATTTGCACATCTTCGCTTCCTATAAGCTCCAAATAGGGAACATCATAAATTATATCTTGCAATCTCTTCATCATTGTTGTTGATTTTTATAATTTTCTTCTATGGATTTAATTGAGTCGGCAACAATTGCACTTACAATTGAGTCGTTGGCTATATATGTTTTTGTAAACGAATGCTCCTTCATTCCAAGTTGTAATTTTATTTCCGAACCTTTAGTTAGCTCTGTACCTGGCAATATAGATTGCGAAACAACATGTCCTCTACCATTTATTTTTGCCACATAGCCATGCTTTTCAACTAAGAAAACTGCATCCTTAGCTCCCATTCCTCTCAAATCGGGAACTACTCCTTTTTTATACCCCACAGATTTCAGTCGAACTGTGTTGGCAATTGTAGAGCCCGAGCTTACCCAACCTGAACTTTTATTATCTGTAAATGTCTTATAGTTCAAGTAGTTATAAACCGTTTGAATATCCTTTTGATTTCCTGCTTGGATTAGAGGAATATTTTTTATTCTGATGCTATCATGCTGATTTTTAGGAATATCAATCTCCATAGCATAAACTTTATTGGCAATTTCGCGGAAAACTGGCACAGCAATTTCGGCACCATAAAACCCTCTTTCTCGCGGATTATTTATCATTATAATGCAGGTATATTTAGGATTATCGGCAGGAAAATATCCTATAAAAGAGGCTGTATATTCCACATTACGACCTTCTCCTTTTATATTTCCATACCCACTTCCACCCTTGGCAATTTGGGCTGTTCCTGTTTTACCAGCAATGGTATAAACCTCGTTGGACAACCTTCGTGCAGTACCATGTGTTACTACCGACTCCATACAAACCTTAACTTTATCAATGGTTGACTGGGAACAAATTTTTTCGTTTAAAACCACAGGTTCAAACTCCTTTTCCACTCTTCCTGCCTGCTTAATGTGGGTTACAAATTGTGGCTTAACCATTTTACCGTCATTGGCTACTGCATTATAAAGAGTTAGCAGTTGGAGGGGTGTCATTTTCACCTCATAGCCTATTGACATCCACGGAAGTGTTGTTGCCGACCAGCCCTGAGTTTTATAGTCTTTAATTAGTGGTTGACCCTCTCCCTGAATTTCAACGCCAAGTTTTTCACCAACACCCATTTTTTTAATCAAATCCACAAAATCTTGTGGACGATTTCCAAAAACTTTAGTAACAGCCCTTGCTATCCCCACGTTGGACGACACCTCGAAGGCTCTTGCCAATGAAACATTTCCATAACCATACTCATAGGAGTCTTTCATTTCGAAACTTCCAAACCTCACTTTGCCCGTGGGAACAAGCTCATTGGTGTCTATGCTCCCATCTTCTAAAAGAGCTATTAAAGAAATAAGCTTAAAGGTTGAACCCGGCTCCAAGCTTTCCCAAATGGCAAAGTTCATATCTTCGCCATAGGAGCCATCACTGCGGCGTTTGAGGTTTGCAATAGCTTTTATTTGCCCTGTTTTAACCTCCATAAGAACAGCACAACCATGGTCTGACTTTGTTGAGTCTAACTGTTTTAGCAAGGCACTTTCGGCTACATCTTGCACTCCTATATTTATTGTTGTAACAATGTCGTTCCCATTTTGGGGCTCAATTTGGTTCTCCTCCGTAAGGGGACGCCAAGCACCACCTCTGAGCTTTTGCTCCACTCGCTGACCATCTACACCTTTTAGCTCATCGCTATAGGCTCCTTCAAGTCCAACAAACAATTTGTTTATTTCATTACCCTCGTCGTCCCAAATAACTTGCTCATACCCAATTGTTCGGTGAGCCAAAAGACGATATGGCATTTTGCGAATACTCTTTTGTTCAACTATGAAACCACCTCTATTTTGACCTCTTCTAAAAATTGGGAATTTTTTGATTTTCTTTAAGTCGGTATATGAAATTTGATCCTTCTCTCTACGAATGTTTGAGAATTTCACTCTGTAATATCTATTCCCTTTTTGCTTGGCTTCCACAAAAGCATTTTTATACTCTTGAGCTGATTTATCTTTAAAATGAGCAGAGAGATAAATGGCTAAGGAGTCAATATCCTTCTCGAAAATAGAATCAGGGCAAACCTGCGAATCCCAATAAAGGTCGAAAACAGGGAATGATGTTGCCAATAAACTTCCATCATCAGAATAAATATTTCCTCTGGCAGCCTCAATGGTTCTAATTCTCACATTACGCTCTTGGTCAATTTCTCTATACTCCTCGCCCAAAGCTATCTGTATATAAAACATTTTATACAATATTCCAATGGCTAAAACTAGCATTGCAAAATACATAATGCCCGAACGTATCATCAACTGACTGCTCTGTTTATTCATTGCTCAATGTATCAGGGTTAAAAACTAATTTATAAGGTGGTTTGTTATTGTCGTGAATTCCGATGGTACTAAGCTTTTGCATTATGGTTGACTCGCGAAGGCTGTCCATCATATCAGCCTTACTGGAAATAAACTCATAACGTAGCTCGATAAGGTCTCGTTTAGACTGTTCCAATTTTATCATTGTTTTCTCCGAAGAGTAGTTCAAATAGATATATGTAATTGAGATTGCAAGAAGTAAAAACAGAAAAGGAATATTCTTTATAAACTTTTTATGTGTCAAAAATGAACCTTCAAAAATCGAAAAAAACATCCTGCCCACATAAGCAATACCTTTTTCCTTGTGGCTAGTCTTTTTGGGGCGAGAAGACTTTTTCTTTGACGTAGATTCTCCCGTCTCTGCTTGCCCATTTTCGTCAAATAAATCTTTATTACTTTTTAGTCGATTCATATTATAATTTTTCTGCTATTCTTAATTTTGCACTTCGTGCTCTATTATTTTGTTCAATCTCTTCTGCTGCCGGCACTATTGGTTTTTTACTAATAAGTTTAAATGGAGTAATTATATTTCCGTACATATCTTTCTCAATTTCGCCATTAAAATTTCCGCTTCTGAAAAAGTTTTTCACCAATCTATCCTCTAATGAGTGATACGATATTATGGACAGTCTTCCGCCTGGTCTCAGCATCTCTAAAGCCTGCTCTAACATAGATTTCAGAACCCCCATTTCGTCATTAACTTCAATTCGGAGAGCTTGTAGAATACGAGCAAAATAGCTATTCTCTTTTCCTCTTGGGGCAAAGTTTGCAAATGCTTCCGTTATATCAGAAATGTTTTCAAAAACTCTCTCTTGGCGAATATTTGCAATATGTTTTGCCATTCTTCTCGACTCTCGGAAATCGCCATAATTGTACAAGATATTAGCTATTTCTTCCTCTTCATAGCTATTCAAAACATCGGCTCCTGTGCTTGATCTTCTGTTATCCATTCTCAGATCAATGGGACCATCAAAGCGAATAGAAAAACCTCTTTCGGCAACGTCAAACTGATGCGACGAAACACCTAAGTCTGCCAATAGACCATCTATGGCATCACATTGGCTAAATTTTAAAAAGTTTGACAAATAGGAAAAATTAGAGTTGAAAAGAGTAAATCTTTCATCATCAATGGTGTTTGCCAAAGCATCAGAATCTTGGTCAAAGGCAAAGAGTTTGCCCTCGTTCAACCTTGATAAAATCTCACGCGAGTGCCCACCACTGCCAAATGTAACATCTACATAAACTCCATTGGGATTTATATTCAATGCCTCTACAGACTCTGTTAGCAGCACCGGCTTATGATATGTTTGTCTCTTTTTCTCCATTTGCTTTTTGAACCATTACCTCTTCAGCCAAACTAGCAAAATCACGAGGCTCGTCAGAAAGCAAGTTTTCGTAACTACTCTTATCCCAAACTTCAATACGATTTGAATACGCAAAAAGAACTATCTCTTTGGTAGCTCCTGCATACTCCAACAAATTTTTGGGTATCAGAAAACGATTGTTTGCGTCAAGCTCTAGCATACTCGCTCCACGCATAAAGTAGCGGAAAAAGTCTCGATTGTTTTTGCTAAATAAATTCAACTTATTGAGCTCCTGACTGATTAAATCCCACTCTGTTTTGGGGTATATGACAAGACATTTCTCGAAACCACGATTTATGACAAAGGTATTTTGCGACTCAGCCGGAATCTGCTTTTTAAGTGCAGATGGCATCATCACACGACCCTTGGCGTCGAGTTTGCAATCATATTCTCCCATTAGACTAATCACTGACATTTACTCTTTTTAAATAAGTTGAGGCTATTTTTATACAAAAATATCCACTTTTTACCACTTTTTACCACTTGTTGATAACTTTTTTTACTCATTTGGACAAATAAAGTTACATTTTGGGGCAAAACAAATTATAACTATCTGATTTTCAATACAATAATTATTAACAACTGTTGATAACTTTTTTCCATTTTTGGTGGGAGATATTTTAAAACAAATCAAAAAATCATATAAAATTAATATAGAAGCTATTTTTTTGGAATTTCAGCACCAATTTTTGATATTATACCGATTGGACTATATATTTAAACCATCGNNACCATTTTATTATTACAATTGGTATTATTTTTATGTGCATTAAACTTTATATGCATACTTTAGTCGAATATTTCATTAAAGTTTAATTTTTGTAACAAATATTTTTTTAATTTTGAGGATTAAACTGCATTACAACGACAATAGAACACATATTTTAAAAACAGTAAAAACTAAACCGATAAACAATGAAACATTTATTCAAGATTCGATTTTCAACAAAATCGTCATTGCTACTTATTTTTGCATTATTAATTCTCAGTAGCGGCAACACTTTTGCTCAAATAGGCAAAAAAACAGACAAAAAAACCAATAGCCAAGAGCTTTCTAAAAAACCCAATAAAGAGACTAGAAAAGGGGTTAGAGAATCGGGCAAAACAACAAATATTGATAGTAGAAACAAAGAAGTTCCTAAAGAGATAAAGCCTGTCAACGAAGAAAAAATTGCCAGCAGGGAGGAAAAAACTACTACAGTTGAGAAAGAGGAGCCAAAATATCAAGAAATTATTGAGGAAAAGCCCAATGGAGTTATAAATTGGTCTGTTCAATATGTCGAAGCCAAAGGTATGTCAGTTATTGACACTGAAAGATTTAACAATCATGCCCAAGCCAAATTAATGGCCCGCAGAGGTGCCATTGTTGATGCCCAAAGAAATCTTTTAGAAATTGTTCAAGGAGTTAGAGTTGTGTCTGAAACAAAAGTTTCTGATATGATTACTGAAAGCGATTATGTTTTGACGCAAATTGACGGTGTAATTAAAAATGCCGAATTGGTGGGCGATGCGGTGGAAGTAGATGGCATTATGGAAGTTACAATGCGTGTTCCAATGTATAGTCGAAACGGCTTGGCATCAGCTATTTATAGCGAAGTAGAGGGTCAAAGTAGAAAAGCTATGGGAGGTAAAAGTGAGATAAATTTTGCTGGCGACAACAATTCAGAAATTGACATAAGTTCCATTTCCGACTTAGTTTTCAACTTTAATGGCAAGGAATATAGTCCAAGTATGTTTCCCATAATTCTTGATGAAAATGACAATATTTTATTAGATTTCTCAAAATATTACGACCCTAAAAGCGGAAAATTCCCCAAAATAGTTTCTGGTGCAAAGGAAATTATTGATGCCGTAGGCTCTAAAAAAGGAGCTCAAATAATTGATGTAATTGAGTCATTTGACGGAAAAATAAAAATTGACAACAGCAAGATTAGTAAAAAAATCAACTGGCAAAAAATTGGAAAAGTTGCCACAACAATTGGCAAAGTTGTTGTGGCACTAATACTATAAACTACAAAAACGAAAATTATGAAAAGAGTACTTTTAATATCAATATTTCTAACATTTGCTTTCACTTCGTGGGCTCAAGAAACCACCATAGTTGAAGCAAAAGGTGTTGGACTTAAACGCGAAGATGCCCTTCAGGATGCCTTGCGTAATGCCGTAGGACAAGCTGTGGGAATAACAGTTTCGTCTCAAACACAGGTTGAAAACTTTATGGTTTTAAGTGATGCTATATCCAGCAAAACAGAGGGTTATATTACCAATTATGAAATAATAAAGGAGACCCCTTTTAAAGATAGATTTGAAATTGACATTAAAGCCAGCGTTAGCCTATCGCCTCTTAAAGCCGATGTTGACATGCTATCAAGAGCCATTGGAGGTGTTAGATTTTTGGCTATGTACGACCCCCGAAACGTTCCTGCCGACGAAATTGGAATGTACGATTTTGCCACCGAAAGAATTAATGAAGCATTGGCAAATAGAAAATATCGTTATATTGAAAAAAGTCGTTTCGATGCCCTAAATTATGAGGCAAAGGGAATGTTTCACGACGGATCGTCGGGCGAAGAGTCCTATGTTCAACACATTGGTTTTAGAGCTGATGCACAGTTTATTATAAAACTTAATCGAATAACAGTTTCCAAGAGAAGTGAAGCCTTTGACACTCGCACCGCTTCTAAGGTTTTGATAGAGCTAAAAGCTTACGACAACTGTACTGCCGAAGGTTTGGGAACTACCCTTATTGAAAGCGACTGGGCAAGCGGTCGCGATGCAGAATCCACACTATACTCCAGCATAGCCTCCACAATTGAAGAGAAAATTGATGAACTTTTCAAATTATACATCTCTTATATAGGCGACTGGGTAAATAATGGAACTCCTTACGAACTAAGATTTTATGCCTCAGGCTCTTATAGAGATTTTAGAGATATTAGAAACAAACTAAAAGTTCATAAAGATTTTGGAGGACAGATGGAAATTGTTAGCTTTGACAATTACACTAAACTAAATTGCACCTTTAGTAAAAAACCCGACGACTTGGCTGATGCTATTTTGGATATTTCTGACGAAGTTCCATTTTTTAAAGAGAAAGAAATGGACGTAAGATTGATATTTGGTCGTCAAATATCTTTTGCACCCAGAAAAGAGAGTGTTCCAGAGTTGGATAAAATGAAAGAGGACTATCAACGCGAACCTGCCCCTATTCCAGCGGAAGAAAAGCAGAAAATTACTACAGAAAAAACTATTAAAACTCCAGAACTTAAATCAAAAAATGAAACTAAAGAGTCTAACAAAAAAACAAGCAGAGGCTCAAAATCAAAAAAATCTAGAAGATAAAATTTAAAACATTAAGATATGAAAAGAACATTATTAATAATAACAATTGCACTTTTGGGTCTAAATGTGCAAGCACAAATTAAATCATCTCTTACAATTTTTAGTAAGAACGGTGAAAAATTCTGGATAGTTCGCAATGGCGTTAAGCAAAACAACGAGCCTCAAACATCTGTTACAATTAAAAATATAGAAGAGAAATCATTTAGAATAAAAGTTCTAATTGACGATGAAAAACTAACTTCCGTTGACAAGCTTATTTACACCGAAAATGTTGATGGTCAAATTTGTGATTTAAGCTACGAACTTAAAGCTAATAAAAAGGGTAAATACTCTTTAGGTTTAATAAGTTTTGAGCCTGCAAAAGAGCCAGTGGTTGAAAAACAAGACAAACCCATTAAACACTACCCACCTCGCGACACCCGCCAAGCTGATGTTAAGATAGAACAAGAGGTGAAAACGGACAAAATAAACCAACAGACTGCTACCGCTGGAAAAGATGGTGTTAGCGTTAAAGTTAATGACTCGGAACTTGGAATTAATATGAATTTTGAAATTAATATCCCCGCCGATGCAACAGTAACAAGCAGTCAAACCACTACTACAACCACCACCACAAACAGACATGGCAATGTGGAAAATTCACGCGACAGAAACTACAATAACAGAACCAACAGAGAAAATACAATTAGAGATACACCCACTAGAAGAAAACCTGAAACTGACAACAGATGTAAAACTGCCATGCCAGCAGCAGATTTTGCCGATGCCACCGCACAGATAAAATCTGTTTCTTTTGCCGAAGACAAGTTGAATATTGCCAAACAAATAGCAAAAGGAAACTGTCTGTCAGTCAATCAAATTAAGGAAATCTGCAAGCTTTTCAGCTTCGAAGATAACAAACTAGAATTTGCAAAATATGCCTACGATTTCACTTTTGAACAAAACAGATACTATCTATTAAATGATGTATTTAGCTTCTCCAGTTCGAGAGATGAACTAAACAAATATATTAATAGTAAATAAAGAAAACAAAACCTGCAAGGTTTTAAAAACCTTGTAGGATTAAAAACAAAATATTCTTCTTATTTTTGCAAAAAAAATAAAGATGAGCATTTTTGAAAATACAGAACGTACCGAAGTTTCCCAATTGGGTGAATTTGGTTTAATTGATTTAATTAAAAAATCTTTTCCACTAAAAAATAGTAGTAGCTTATTAGGCATTGGCGACGACACTGCTGTTTTGGATTATGGAAACAAAAAAACTCTTGTAACAAAAGATTTGCTCACCGAAGGCATACATTTCAACTTGATGTATTCGCCACTTAAACATCTTGGCTACAAGGCAGTAGCTGTTAACCTTTCGGACATTTGTGCCATGAATGCTATTCCCGAACATATTGCTGTGGGCTTGGCTTTTTCTAACAGATTTTCTCTGGATGCCATAGAGGAACTCTACGAAGGTATAAAACTTGCCTGCGAAAGATATAATATCGACCTGATTGGCGGCGATACCACCTCATCAGCCAGCGGCTTATTTATTTCAGTTACAGCATTGGGAGCCGCCGATGAAGATAAAACATGCTATCGTAATGGTGCTCATAAAGGGGATTTAATTTGCGTTTCGGGCGATTTGGGTGGAGCTTATGCCGGTTTGTTGGTTTTAGAACGCGAAAGAAAAGTTTTTGAAGTTGACCCCAACGCAAAAATAGACCTTACAGAAAGCGAGTATGTTATTGAACGTCAACTTAAACCAGAGCCAAGAGTAGATATAGTGAAAATGTTGGAAGAATTGGATATTAAACCAAGTTCAATGATAGATATTTCTGACGGTTTGGCTTCGGAGCTTTTACATATTTGTACCCAATCGGGTGTGGGTTGCAGAATTATGGAAGATAAGGTGCCAATAGATTATCAAACTGACGAAATAATGAAAGAGTTTGGCATACCCCCCATAACCGCTGCTCTAAATGGCGGAGAAGATTACGAGCTTCTTTTCACCATAAAGCAAGATGACTACGAAAAAATCAAATCACGCTCCGAGGTAAGTGTAATTGGCTATATTACAGAGCCTAACGAAGGCTATCAGCTTATTACAAAGGACGATAAAATGTTTGAAATCACCGCCCAAGGCTGGGATCATCTGAAAAAATAAACTTTTAACCCTCTTCTTTGTTTTTGTATATTAGATTAACATTAGAAAGAATTTAATATATTTGCTTTTCAACAAAGAAAGAAATTAATATGTCGAGACAGAAAAACAGGTGGCTTATCGCCATAATGGGAACACTTGCACATCTTAGCATCGGAACAGTTTATGCATGGAGTTTTTTTCAGAACCCTATTTCCGAAACTTATAATTGGAACAATTCAACCACTGCTTGGACCTTTAGTATAGCCATTTTTATGCTGGGAGTAACTGCTGCATGGGGCGGAAAAAACCTCAACAAAGTTGGATCGCAAAAAATGGCAATGATAGGCTCATTTCTGTACGCCTTTGGCTATATTATTTCTTATTTCGCCTTTAAAACTGGAAATTTATTCCTACTATATTTAGGGTTTGGGTTTATTGGTGGTATGGGATTAGGCTTGGTTTATGTTACGCCAGTGGCAGCCGTTTCGGGCTGGTTCCCCGACAAACAAGGCTTGGTAACTGGAATGGTGGTGATGGGATTTGGCTTGGGAGCCTTTGTGATGTCTAAACTTATAGCTCCATTTTTCTTAAATATTTTTGGAGATGATTTGGCAAAAACCTTCCTTGCAATAGGATTTTTGATGCTGATAGTTTTGCCACTTTTTAGCTATTTTTTGGAAGCCAAAGAGAGTCCCAAAGACGAAACTGTGGTAGAAGAGAGTGTTAAACAGCACATTCTCACCAAAGATTATGCCTTGATTTGGGTAATGTTTATGCTGAACATTATTGCTGGAATGATTTTCCTTTCGTTTCAATCGCCGTTACTACAAGACCTTTTGATGAAAAATGGCGTCAGCGACCCTGCTATACTGGCAAGTCGTGGGGCTACTTTAATAGCTCTAAGTGCTATTTTCAACGGTTTAGGACGCTTTTTCTGGGGTGGAGTTTCCGATAAAATTGGTAGAATATTGACTTTTAGACTACTCTTTATTTTACAAATTTTGATTTTTGCCATCCTGATTTTCAACACCAATGCCATTGTTTTTTCTGTGGGTGTTAGTCTAATACTATTAAGCTACGGTGGCGGATTTGGCGTTTTACCTTCACTTATAAAAGAGAGATATCCAAACCTAATGTCCACAATTTATGGCATCACCTTGATAGCATGGAGCTTTGGGGGTATTATTGGACCTCAAATTATAGCTTTTACAAAAGATAGATATGGAAGCGAAGCTGGAGTTATTTCATTTTATATTGGCATCGCACTGCTGAGTTTGGGGCTTGTATGTTCTTTAATACTAAAAAACAGGAAGCCCAAAACACAAATTCAATAAAATCTTATTTTTGAAATAATTTTTTATCCTCCATAAACGTGTACACTACTCATTGCCGACGGCAAGTAGCGTATTCCCATCCATGTTATCACTAAAACTAAAAAGGAGAGCACCAACAAATTACTCAAAAGTTTATGACGTTTTGGGTGTGAATATTGAAGATGAATCAAGAGCATATAAAAGAGCCAAGTGAGGCACGCCCATGTCTCTTTGGGGTCCCACGACCAATAGTTGCCCCATGCAATTTTTGCCCATATGGCACCCATTAGCATACCCAATGTTAGCAAGGCAAAACCTGGATAAACCAACTTCATCGAAAGGTCTATGCTGTCGCTTAGGCTATTGGGGTTTTTCCTAATACTAAATCTACCTATGATGGCCGAAACACAGGCTGCACCAAGTATGGCATAGGAAATCATATAGACTACCACGTGGGGTATAAACCACGGACTTTGTAGTGCTGGCATCAAATTTTTACTTTGATATTCGGGATGAATTATATCTACTATCAAAAAGACTAATGCCATTATATAGCCCAAAATATACATGGGTTTACTCTCGGTTTTCAGGAAAACAAACCATGTAATCCAAGCCACAAAAAAGGAGTACCAGAGGCGTGTTTCTGCCATAGTTCGCATAGGTGGACGGTCGAGTTCTATCCACATCAGGGCTATGAAAATCAATATTGCTACATTCCCAATTAGGGGCAGAAGCCATTGGAAAAGTTTTACAGATTTTGTTCTATCCTTCTTAAAAATCAGCAATCCACCCAGCAACCAAGTGATTGCAAAAACTAAAGTCATTAATATAAACCAATGCCAAATCATAATACTAACTCCTATTTTTAATTTTTGCAAACATCATCCAAATTGCTCCAGCAATAAGCAAGAAAATTCCAGCATAAACAATGGGCAACCAAGGATCTTTAACAATCAAAAAGACACTATATTGAGAATCCTTGCCCATGGCACTGTCGTAGCTACTTTGATAAACATCCCAACCCTCTACTTTCAGCGGTTCGTTTACAGCAATTGTATGTTTTTCGCTAGCAATTCCCGATTGGGTATAAAGTAAAATATCAGAACCAAAATATGCAGGCTCGGGGTCTAACAATGTCAAAAATGTATCGGGATGAAGTTGTAGAAAATGTCCTTGGAACATATAACTTCCGGGCGCAATCCATGCTGCCGAATCGCTTCCATTTACCGAAACTTTGACAGCTACCATAGTACCGGGCATATTGCTCATGGGAACAATATTATCGCCCATGGCTACGGCTTCTTCCAAATAGTCGTGAACATAGATATCATAACCGCCATAACTTAAATTTTTACCTTTAGCGATGGTTATGGGATTATAATTTTTTGTATCATAAATTTCGCCTTCCTTGTTGAAAAGAACAAATCGTGGCGAGTGGAATTTCATTATAAACTTCTCTAATTTGATGGCAAAAGGGAGTTCCATATAATCACCTTCGCCCTCGTCGGCATACCAAACAAGCTCGTCAACACCCACTTGCATTACTGCTTGCTTTCGGTCGGCAAAACCAATTACTGCTGCCGCCAATGCCAACCACAAACCAAAGTGATTAATAAAAAAGGCTATTTGACGACCTTTGAATGGTTTGAGTTTTCGCAAGGTAACAAAGCCCAAAACAAAGAGCAAAAACGCCACCGAAACGGCATATTGCCACGAAAAAATCATTGCGTTAAAACCTAAAGCTCTGATAATTGCAGGAGCGTGACTGCTTTGTGGCGTAAGTGCCATAATTGTTACCACCAAAAGAAAAAGACTTATGGCTGTTGTAGTAGCCCATTGCGAAGCAAACCAACGCATTACAGCATGTTTTCTGAAAATCAACCAAAGGGCTAAAATTATAAAAAAGAGCTCTAAAAAGAGATATAAGCTAATGGGGAATTGTAGTTTTGTAACATTAATTTTCCCAAATATCAATTGCAAAACTGTGGAGACTATAAATAGCATAATTGCTAAAGCAAAGCTTCCACGTAAACTATAAAAATAATCTTTTTTGAAATATTTCATGTTCTAAATTTTGACAAAAATAATCAAAAAGCACTATAAAACGAATTGTATGCACAAAATAGACAAAGTGTTTTGCTAATCGGCACAAAAAAGAGAGATCAGTTTCCTAATCTCTCCTTCTTTTTACAGTTCAGAAATTTACTATTTCATATATTCGTAAACAAAGTCTGTTGGTGCGTTAAAGGTCTCTTTTATAGTTCTTGGACTTGTCCATCTAACTAAGTTAAAAGGTCCACCAGCTTTGTCGTTGGTTCCAGATGCTCTGGCTCCACCAAAGGGCTGAAGTCCAACAACGGCACCTGTTGGCTTATCGTTGATGTAGAAGTTTCCGGCTGCATGAGTCAACATTTCTGTTGCCAAGTTTACAGCATATCTATCTTTACCCCAAATGGCACCTGTTAGTGCATAGGGAGATGTTTGGTCGCAAAGCTCAAGAGTTTTTTCGTACTCTTCATCTTTATAAACGTAAACTGTCATTACGGGTCCGAAAAGTTCCTCTTGCATGGTTACAAATTGAGGATCTGTGGTAACGATAATTGTTGGCTCCACAAAGTATCCTTTAGATTTGTCGCCATTACCGCCAGTGATGATTGTACAGCTCTTGTCGTTTTTTGCAATATCAATATATTTCATCAATTTGTCGAAAGATTTTTCGTCGATAACAGCAGTCATAAAGTTGCTAAAATCGTTGGCATCACCTTGTTTAATTCTTCCAACTTTTTCTAAAACATGTCCTTTTACCTCTTCCCAAATTGACTCAGGAATATAGCTTCTTGACGAAGCTGAACATTTTTGTCCTTGGAACTCAAACGAACCCATTACGATGGCTGCTGCCAATTGCATTGTGTCGGCCGAATTGTGGGCAAAAATAAAGTCTTTTCCACCAGTTTCACCAACTATTCTTGGGTATGATTTATAAGCTGAAAGATTGTTTCCAACCTCTTGCCACAAGTGGTTGAAAGTTCTGTTAGAACCTGTAAAGTGGATTCCACCAAGGTCTTTATGTTTTAGAACTATATCGCTAATAAGTGGACCACTTCCGGGAACAAAGTTTACAACTCCGTCTGGCACTCCAGCCTCTTTAAATATTTTCATCAATACATAGTTTGAAAGAACTGCTGTTGTGGCTGGTTTCCAAACAGTTGTATTACCCATCAATACGGGTGCAAGATTTAGGTTGCAAGCAATTGATGTGAAATTGAAAGGTGTTACTGCAAAAACAAAACCTTCCAAAGGACGATATTCCAATCTGTTTACTTGTCCGGTAACAGATTTTGGTTGTTCTGAATAAATATTTGCTGCAAAATGAGCATTAAATTTTAAGAAATCTATGGTTTCGCAAGTGGCATCAATTTCGGCTTGGTGGCAGGTTTTACTTTGCCCCAACATGGTGGCTGCAAGCAACTCGTATCTATATTTTGTAGCCATTAGGTCGGCAACTTTAAGGGTAATTAAAGCTCTGTCAACCCACGACATTTTTTCCCACTCTTTTTTGGCTTCCATGGCAGCCTCGATGGCCATATGTACCTCTTTTTTGGTGGTCATGTGGAAATTAGCCAAAACGTGTTTATGGTCGTGTGGCTTAACAATGGGTGTGGTTTTTCCAGTGCGTATCTCTTTTCCACCAATAATTAGAGGAATATCCAATACTTGACTCTCTTGTCTTTTCAACTCTTTTTCTAAAAGCTCTCTTTCAACAGAGCCTTTTGCAAATTGCTTAACCGGCTCATTTGCAGGGTTTTCAAATAAATAAACAGCATTGTTCATACTTACAAAATTTTATTATGTTTTAAAATTGATTAATGCAAATATATGACTAAATATCTTATAATTCAAAATTAAAATTTGAAATAAACTTAAATTCAAATTGATTAATTGAGGGTTAAATATGTAAAACTATTTGATTTAGCTGAAAACTTCCGTCATTCTTTCCATATACAAAGTTTTAATTCCATAAAATTTTCACTAAAAAAAGACCTATTTTTCTTATTTTCAATGGAAATGAGATTGTTTTGCCACTTTTCACACTGCGTTGACAAAAAAGACAGAAAAATATTTTTTTATTTAAAGAAAAACTCTTTACTTTGACAAAAATATTACATATAATGAATAGGCAATATTGTCTTAAATGCTAATACTT
>LSQX01008039.1_pt1 | contig 31384 bp, 25 predicted proteins | sample 654561 | NCBI WGS metagenome assembly LSQX01 (sample SAMN04489861, study PRJNA283612) | anaerobic digester metagenome | isolation source: 4 biogas reactors fed with cattle manure at either 37C or 55C with and... | place: Denmark: Kongens Lyngby | collected 2014 | reverse complement strand
CTGAGTTAACGTCATAATCATTATACTTTTTATTTCAGAGTTAGATTGCTGGTTTCATATAATACAGAAGATGGTGAAACTTTTATACTATCTCCCTGGTCTGAAATTCTGGCCTATGGAATGGGCGGTATATCATTAGAGAAGCCTACAAGCCTTGAAACACCGACCATATCAAACCCTGTGGGAGGTAAGAATCCAGATGGATCACCAAAAATCTCGTATACGATAAGCACACCTAAACAGGTACAGGATGCAAGTAATTACATACAAGCAAGAGACATGAAAAATATTGAGGCACAAAACCAGATAAACATTAATAACACCGGATGGATAAAAGCAGATGCCGGTGCCTGGTGGCTTGGAAGTGAATTTCGCAGTTTTGATGTCCCCATAACCTATGATAATGGAAAAGAAGTTATTATAGACAAATCCTATATTCAAATCAAAACACGCTATGTATATGATGGCGGCAGTAATGTAGGCGCACTTCAATCTGAATGGTCCAATATTATATCGATTAATGCCCCCGCATGGAAGAATGCCAGCACATGGGCAACGGAAGAACTGCAGAAAGCATCTGAACTCGGCCTCATCCCCGACATCCTGAAGGGTGCGGATATGACCAAACCCATTACCCGCGAGGAATTCTGCGAGCTTGCCGTGCTGCTTTACGAAGAAGTAACACAAACCACCGCTACTCCTGCATCACCAAACCCGTTTACCGATGCGACGAATAACCAGATACTCAAAGCGTATGCGTTGGGCATCACGACGGGCACTTCAGCCACGACCTTTTCACCGAAAATGTTGATCAACCGTGAACAGGCCGCCACAATGCTCTTCCGGGCAATCAAGGCTATAGCGCCGAACGCGGATTACAGCGTCAAGGGCGTCAAGGACTTCCCGGATCAAAAAGATATTTCCTCCTGGGCAGTTGACGGGACCAAGTACATGTCAAAGCTCGGCATTATCAAGGGTGATTCGTCCGGCAACTTCATGCCCAAAGCGACTACCTCAGCGCAGACAGCGTCCGGTTACGGCATGGCAACCCGTGAGGCGGCCGTTCTGATGACGGTGCGGACCTACGATGCCATGGAATAATTCAACGGACAATCAGCCGGCGACGGCGCACTTGAGATTTATTTCGGCGAGGATGGAGAAGTCCGGGCTGATTTTGATGGCGATGGAAAGTATGAGATTGCCACTATAGCCATATGAATATTGTTTGAGAGCACCTGTTGAGAAAAAATCAACAGGTGCTTTTTACGCTCCCAAAATGGAAGCCAGACGAAAAAAAGCCAAGAAAAATCGACACTGCTAATATAAACAAAAAGAACCTACATTCATATGTAAGTCCTTTTGCTGGTCGGAGTGACAGGATTTGAACCTGCGACCACTTGACCCCCAGTCAAGTGCGCTACCAAGCTGCGCTACACCCCGACGGCGACAGTTAGTATTATAATGCATATTTGAAAAAACCTCAAGTGCTTTTTGAAAAAAGTTTGTTAACATAATGGCCGCCTCATGCGCGGGTACCTACAGTGAGCCATTCAGATAACTCCGACAACGCAGAGGGAGGATTAAAAGGAAAGCGATTAACCTTTCGCATTCTATGATGATTTCGATAACGCAGAGATACCATACAACCGCAGCTTTTTTGTTTATGTGGTGTTGAACAGGACATGGGATTGAATGACTAAAACCATCGGCTCAAGTGCAATATATACCATGTATGAAAAATATGACCCTTTGTATAGGTAGAATAGCCTGACGACATTCGTGTAGAAATAGCATACTGGAGATTGCTTCAGACTGCAAAGGAAAAAGTATCAAAGAGGAGGATGAGAATGGCAAAACAGATGAAAACAATGGACGGAAACGCGGCTGCGGCATATGCATCATATCTTTTCACCGAAGTAGCCGGAATATTTCCGATAACCCCTTCATCTCCGATGGCTGAACAGGTGGATGAATGGTCGGCCAATGGAAAGAAGAATATGTTTGATCAACCGGTAAAAGTGATAGAAATGCAATCAGAAGCCGGAGCGGCCGGCGTAGTACACGGTTCTCTGGTTGCCGGAGCGTTGACAACAACCTATACCGCTTCTCAGGGGCTGCTGTTAATGATTCCGAATATGTATAAAATTGCCGGTGAACTTCTTCCAGGAGTAATGCATGTATCCGCCCGTGCAATTGCCGCCCACGCGCTGTCCATATTTGGAGATCACCAGGATGTAATGGCATGCCGACAGACAGGCTTTGCCTTACTTGCTTCGTCCAACGTGCAGGAAGCCATGGATCTTGCAGCCGTTGCGCATCTTTGTACGATAAAATCAAAGGTTCCGTTCCTGCATTTCTTTGATGGCTTCAGAACCTCTCATGAACAACAAAAAATTGAAGTATTGGATTATGAAGAACTGAAGAAGCTGGTAGATTACAAGGCTATATCAGAGTTCAGGGAAAGATCGCTGAATCCGGGCCGCCCGATAGTGCGCGGAACAGCCCAAAACCCCGACATCTACTTCCAGGGACGGGAGGTCTCAAACCCATTTTATGAAGCGGTACCCGATATTGTCAACGATTATATGCAGCAAATTAACAAACTGACAAATCGTGAGTATCAGCCTTTCAACTATTATGGCTCTCAGGATGCAGAATATGTCATTGTAGCAATGGGCTCGGTCTGCGACTGTATTGACGAGGTTGTGGATTACCTCAGTACTAAGGGCGAGAAGGTTGGTGCCATCCGGGTGCATCTTTACAGGCCGTTCTCACATGAATACTTTTTAAAGGTCCTTCCGAAATCCGTGAAAAAGATTGCGGTCCTTGACAGGACAAAGGAACCGGGTGCCATGGGTGAACCATTGTATTTGGATATTGTCAATCTGTTTTACCGTGAAAGCGTGAAGCCTGTCATCATTGGCGGCCGGTACGGATTGGGTTCGAAGGATACCAGGCCTTCGCAAATTCTTGCGGTATTCAACAATTTAAAAAAGGATGATCCGAAGAACCGCTTCACGATAGGAATTATGGACGATGTAACCAATACTTCCCTTCCGGAAGAGGAAATGATTGATACAACTCCTGCCGGGACCATCAGCTGCAAGTTCTGGGGTCTGGGCTCGGACGGCACCGTAGGCGCGAACAAATCAGCCATAAAGATCATCGGTGATAAAACAAATCTTTATGCTCAGGGTTATTTTTCCTATGACAGCAAAAAATCGGGCGGATCGACGATTTCACATCTGAGATTCGGTCCGAAACCCATCCGCTCACCATACCTTGTTTACAATGCAGATTACATTGCCTGCCACAATCCCTCCTTCGTGCATCACTTTGATCTTTTAAAAGGACTGAAAAAGAAGGGAACCTTTGTTTTAAACTGTCAGTGGAACAGGGACGAATTGGAGGAGAAGCTTCCTGCTTCGATAAAAAGGTTTGTTACACAAAACGAAATTGATTTTTATATTATCAACGCCATTCAGCTTGCCGGGGAAACGGGTTTAGGCAACCGGATCAACATGATCATGCAAACTGTGTTCTTTAAGCTGGCTAAAATCATTCCGGTGAATGATGCTATCAGTTACTTGAAGGAATCTGTGGAGAAATCCTACGGGAAAAAAGGCCAGAAAGTAGTCGATATGAATAATGCCGCCATTGATAAGGCATTGGAAGCCCTTGTGAAGGTGGAGCCGCCTGAAGCCTGGAAAACCGCTAACGATCAGGAAATGCCCATTAAGGATGAACCGGAGTTTGTAAAGAACATTCAAAGGCCAATGACCAGGCATGAGGGAGATGAGCTTCCGGTCAGTGCCTTCATCGGCATGGAGGATGGCAAATTCCCGGTTGGTACAACGAAATATGAAAAGCGCGGCATTGCGGTGCTGATTCCCGAGTGGCAAATCGACAAATGCATCCAGTGCAATCAGTGCTCATATGTATGTCCCCATGCGGTTATTCGCCCGTATTTGCTGGATGAGGCGGAAGTAAAACGCGTTCCGGACACCTTTAAAACCCTGAAGGCTAAAGGTAAAGACCTGGAGCAATACCAATACCGTATTCAACTGAGCCCGATGGACTGCACGGGATGCAGCAACTGTGCCGACATCTGCCCGGCACCCGGAAAAGCATTGATCATGAAGGATGCTGAAGTGGAAATAGAAAAGGAGTCAGAAAACTGGGAATTCGGTCTAAGCGTTTCAAATAAGGAAGGGGCAGCAGACCCGAAGACACTGAAAGGCAGCCAGTTTGTAACCCCGCTGTTTGAATTTAACGGAGCTTGCCCGGGGTGTGGTGAAACGCCTTATGTAAAGCTTGCAACACAGCTTTTCGGTGATCGCATGGTGATTGCCAATGCAACCGGATGTTCTTCGATCTATGGTGCCAGCGCACCATCCATTCCTTACACCACCAATGCTTTTGGCCGAGGCCCGGCATGGGGGAATTCATTGTTTGAAGACAACGCTGAATATGGTTATGGGATATACCTGGGTACAAAGCAGATCAGGGAGAGGATAGCCGATTTGATGCGGGAGGCCTTGAAATCCGATTTTTCCGACAAAACAAAGGAAGCCTTTCAAAGCTGGTTGAACAGTTTCAATGATGGTGAGAAGTCAAAAGAAGCATCTGCAAGGGTGATGGAAGTACTGGGCGAGCAAGCGGGGAACCCGCTAATGAAAGAGATACTGGATCGCAAGGATTATTTAATCAAGCAGTCCCAATGGATTATCGGCGGTGACGGTTGGGCGTATGATATCGGATATGGCGGGCTGGATCAGGTGATTGCCATGGGAGATGATGTGAACATCCTGGTACTGGATACCGAGGTATATTCGAACACCGGAGGACAGTCTTCAAAATCTACGCCGACCGCTGCAGTCGCTAAGTTTGCCGCAGCCGGTAAAAGGATACGCAAAAAGGATCTGGGCATGATGGCAATGAGCTATGGCTATGTCTATGTTGCGCAAATCGCCATGGGTGCCAATATGAACCAGACCATAAAAGCATTCAACGAAGCTGAAAGTTATCCGGGTCCATCGTTGATCATCGCTTATTCTCCCTGTGTAAATCATGGTATCAAGAGCGGCATGGGAACTTCCATGATGGAAGAAAAGAGAGCCGTTGAGGCCGGATACTGGCATCTGTACAGATATAACCCGCTTCTTCGTGAGCAGGGTAAAAACCCGTTTGTTTTGGATTCCAAAGAACCGTCAAAGGACTTCAGGGATTTCCTGCGCAATGAAGTGCGCTATTCGTCGTTGGCGGCACTGTTCCCGGGAATTGCCGAAGAAATGTATGCTACGGCAGAAAAACATGCCGGGGAAAGATATGAATCATATAAGCGGATGGCTGAAATGCAGTATCAATGAATTCGTTCAGTAAAAGCAGAGACCTCCGCTGGCATAAGCGGAGGTCTCTTGACTTTGATATTATGGGAACAAAGCTTCTGATGGGAATCGGTTCAGAAAACCGCAGCAGCAAATTCGAGATATTTGCCGATTCTCATGGTGGTACGCCTGGGAAAGGGGACAGAGCTTAAAAACCAGAATCGCATGTGAGAAAGGAGTGTTACTTCTGGTTCATATCAACGTATTCCTTGGAATTAATCACGCCTTCTTCTTTTGGCACCAGCACCCTGGAAACCGTTTTGTTTCTTTGAATATCTGCCCATGACGCAGTATCATGCTTTTCAATGGGCTTTTGAAGATATTTCTCTTTTTTTCTGTTATCACTCATAAAAAACCTCCTATTCTGAATGATTCAATGAAACTACCCATGCTAACGAATCGCTGCAGGTGTTTAAAATATTTAGCACGGTTAATGATTGAACCGCCTGTTTCACTTGTTTCAGATCTTAGTATTTTCTGAATTTCTGTTTTTACTCAAAGCTATGGATTTCTTAAGAAAGCCGAGTCTGTGTTAACCTAGCTATCATTAGTTTAAGTGATGCACAGTTGTACTAAAACCGATAAATACTTTGAACTGCGGTTCTTGAATTTCCGCCGCTTCATAAATAAAAGGAGGAATCTTCGTGTTTTAAATGTATTAAAAGAAGGTTCAATTTACATAACTAACATCATTGCTTTCAGGATAAAATAATAGCTGAATTCGAAGAAACATAAAATTAAGATTTGGGGGATAAACGATGAAAAAAAGCAGGATAAAATGGATAGTACTTCTGGGCTTGTTCTTCTTGTTATTAATCTCATGCGGGAAAGGCGGAGATAAGAACGCTCCAGGCCCAACACCTGACAAACCCTCGATTTCATCGGTGCCAACCGAGCAACCCGCCTCTGTTGCAGCACCTTCAAAAAAGCCAACGCCTTCAGTGATGCCCTCACCTACAGCAACACCCGCACCTCCGAAAACGGGAACGAAAAGCAACGTAAAAGTGAAGGGCTTGTATTTGACAGGGTGGACAGCCGGAAGCAAGGAAAAGATGGATGGCTTTCTCAAGCTGGCGGATGAAACCGAAATCAATGCATTTGTGATCGACATTAAGAATGACGATGGTATTGTCAGCTATGCATCCAAGGTATCAGAAGTTGAGAAAAATGAAACCTTTGAAAAAAAATATGACCCCAAAGCGTTGATCAAAACTTTACATGACAAGGGCATTTATGTGATTGGCCGTGTGGTGTGCTTCAGAGATCCGGCTTTCTCAAAAAAGAACCCTGATCGGGCTGTAAAAAATAAGGATGGTGGGTTATGGAAGGAAGAGAAGAAGAATGCTGAAATCACTTGGCTGAATCCATATGACAAGAGGAACTGGACCTATGTGCTGGACATTGCAAAAGAGGCCGCGGGTATGGGGTTTGACGAAATACAGTTTGATTATATCCGATTTCCTTATGGTAACAGGAGCAAAATGGATTTTGGTGCTGAGGGCTTTGTGAAGCATGAGGTCATCAATGAGTTTCTGGCCAGGGCAAGGCAGGAAATGCCCGACAAGACCCTCTCGGCGGACATTTTCGGAATTGTATGCGTCAGTCCCGAAGATACGGAAGACATCGGTCAATACCTTGAATTGATCGGAAAAGACATGGACTATATCTCACCGATGACATACCCCGCGCTTTATGCCAGAGGTCAGATCGTCAACGGTGTTAAATTTCCTAACCCCGATTTGGATCCTTATAATGTGGTTTATCAAACCCTTCTGATGGCTAAAAAGAGAATTTCAAAAGAGGAGGATTACCGGGCAGAGGTGCGTCCTTTCATTCAGGCCTTTTCTGCAAGCTGGCTTGATAAGGGCAGCTGGCAAACCTATGGTGCGAAACAATACAGGCAGCAAATTCAGGCCGTAACAGATGCGGGCTACGATCAGTGGATTCTCTGGGACGCCAACAACCGCTACGATTTCTCAGCCTTTCAAGATAATTTACACTAGGGACAGGTTCCTGTGTAAAACTTATGTAAATGTACTACAGATTTTAAGCCTGAGTACCAGGTCAACGGCGGGGGAGATGTCCCCTTACTGTTTTCCACTCTCAGTATATGGTATGGGAAACGTACCCTTGCCACATAACGTTCCCCATGCCATAGATCGTTTCCTTTGTTCAGGCTACGCCTGCGCATCTTTGGCCTGTTCCCCTTGCGTTGCACACAACAAAAAATTTTTCTTGTAGTTTCGTTCAATCTGCGGTATACTTATAACCAGGTAATAATATCATATGATAATAAAGGCAAACAACTGGTATCAGACTTTCCATAATGGGCCGTTATTCCATCATAGGAGGGGGAAACATGGAAAAAGGAATACGTATCGTAAACAAGGAAGGCAAAAGGGTTGTTGAGGGAATTGGTTATTACGAGCCTGCAAAAATATCCGACTTAAAACAAATTGTCAAAGACAGCGCAAAAAAATACGGAGATGCCAAAGCTTTTCTGTTTAAAGACAAACAAGGGAATATTATCGGAAAAACCTTTCATGATTTTGACCGGGACATTGATGCTCTTGGTACAGCGCTTCATGATATGGGGCTAAAGGGGCTTCGCTTTTCCATCATCGGTGAAAACCGATATGAATGGGGAGTCTGTTATTTGGCTGTTGCCAATGGAACGGGAATTGCCGTACCTCTCGACAAACACCTGCCTGCAAATGAAGTGGAATCATTGATAGAGCGGGGCAAGGTGGACGTCATTTTTTACAGCCCGAATTATCAGGAGATGATAGAATCCATCTCAAAGAAAAACAAACGGCTGAAATACTATGTTTGCATGGAAAACATAGAGAATAAGCCGAATCAGAAATTTCTTTCGCTGCCGGAACTCATTCGTAAGGGGAAAACGCTTCTTGATGCAGGAAACCATTCTTTTGTTGATCAGGAGATTGACAGGAATGGTATGTCCATTCTTCTGTTTACATCAGGCACAACCAGCATGGCAAAAGGGGTTATGCTGTCTCACAGCAATATCGCCAGTAATGTTTCCTCTATAACCTCAATGATTAAAGCAACCCCGGAAGATACGCATTTGTCCCTGCTGCCTTTACACCATACCTTTGAAAACACCGTTGGGTTTCTTTTCATGGTACATGCCGGTGCGAAAATTGCTTATTGCGACGGAATAAAACATATCGCGAAAAACCTCAAGGAATACAATGTTTCATTGCTGGTCGCCGTCCCCGCCGTCATTGAAACCCTCTATAAAAGGCTGATGGATGGTATCCGGAAATCGGGAAAAGAAAAGTTGGTTGGTACGATGATCAAAGTTTCCAATGTGCTTCGAAAGATTGGAATTGATCTGCGCAGAAAGCTGTTTAAAAGCATTTTTGAGCAATTTGCCCCCAACCTTCGCCTGGCTGTATCCGGCGCAGCACCACTGGACCCGGAGGTTGTTATTTGGTTTAAAAGCATAGGATTTAACGTGGTGCAGGGTTATGGCCTTACGGAAACCTCTCCGGTTGTTGCATCCAATAATGATTTCGTGAATGAACCGGGAACCATTGGCCATTCGCTGCAAGGTGTTGAAACGGCCATCCTCGATCCCGATGAGAGTGGAATTGGTGAAATCGTTACGCGAGGCCCCAATGTGATGCTCGGCTATTACGAGGACGAGGCTTCCACAAAAGAGGTGCTCGACGATGCTGGATGGTTCCGAACCGGAGATCTGGGTACGATTGACAAGGAGGGCTTTATCAGAATCACCGGAAGAGCAAAATCGATGATTGTGTTCACGAATGGAAAGAAAGCATTTCCAGAGGAATATGAGTTGCTGCTGAACAATATACCGGGTGTAAAAGACTCCTTTGCCTGGGGCAACACAGCACCGGACGGTGATATTCAGGTTTGTGCCAAGCTCGTATTGGATCAAGAGGTACTTGGGAGCATTCCTGATCAGCAGATCGGCGAAAAACTGAACAGTGCCATCCGGGAAATCAACAAAACGCTGCCCCAGTACAAGATCATCCGCTATTTCATTTTTACAGATACGGATTTGGTAAAAACAACAACCCTGAAGACCAAAAGGAATATTGAACTGGAAAAGGTGTTGGCTGCGGTTAAAAAGTCCGGCACAGACATGAGAAAGCTTTCCGGAAGCCGGGTTGAGTGACGATCTGCTTGGTAAAAACAGAAAACCCAATTACTCATTGAAAATAAAACTCGTTACTGCTCATACCTCCACTCATAAGTTCATAAGTAGCTTCAGAGGTATGTGTTTTATCTGAGCGTAGCGATGTCATCCTGAGCTCAGCGAAGGATCTGGAGTAATGCAAAGATCCTTCACTTCGTTCAGGATGACAGGCTGCGCCTGTTTACCAGTGAACAGTCCTCCATGCCCCAGGTGTCGCCAAACAACACGAAACCTTGGCAGGTTTCACAGGAGTAACTAAAACTCCACTTAACCGGTGGAGTTTCTTCTGTTCATTGAAAGAAAAGGCGTTCATTGTTATAATGGGGACGGAATTACCTTGGTTTCATGGAGGAAGAGTGGATTTTTTCAACTATCTTAAGAAGGATTTACATATCAACCTGAACGAACAACAGGCAGAAGCCGTTGTGGCTTCAGACAGACGAATTTTACTCGAAGCCTGTCCTGGCAGCGGAAAGACAACGACTTTGGTTGCACGCATTGCCTATCAGATTCTGTGCCGTGATGTTGGTGCGTCAAGCATGCTGACGTTGACCTTTAGCCGCGCTTCCGCAAGAGATATGGAAAGAAGGTTTGCTGCCCTGTTTGGCAGTCTGATACCGCAGGCGGTTCACTTTTCCACCATCCACAGCTTTTGCTACCGGTTTCTTTTTTTCTGTCAGAAAAAACGCCTGTTGACCGTACCGGAGCTCATTGAAAAGCAGTATTACAGCGGAAAATCAAAAATATTGCGCCGCCTTTTCTTTGAAATTAATCAGGAATACCCAGCAGAGGACCAAACAGAGCAGCTGTCCAACGAGATCAGTTATGTAAAGAATAAACTGGTTGAGCCCGAGCAGTTAAAATCGGATTTCGAGAATTTCCCTATAATTTTCCGCCGTTATGAAGCGTATAAACAGGAAAAACGACTGATCGATTTTGATGATATGCTGTCCATGACTTATGAACTCCTTCGAAAGAACAAACAGCTTTACAGGGAATACGGTATTTTCCCTCAGGTGCTTGTAGATGAGGCTCAGGACACTTCGCTGCTTCAGCACAGGATTATTGAAGATCTGTCCAGGGAAGGACGCCTGTTCATGGTGGGGGATACCGATCAATCCATCTACGGCTTCCGCGGGGCAGAACCGGACTATATCGTGAACATCCGGGATTTATATCCCGATGCAAAAATTCTGCGGCTGGAAACCAATTATCGATCTACCGGAAAGATTGTTCAGCTTTCCAATCAGTTTATTGGTCAAAATGTATCCAGACATCAGAAAAATATGTCCACCGGCAATGAAGCAGGGGAGATGCCTGCTGTTTTTATCTTGAAAGATATTGAAGAACAGCTTGAAAAGGTGATTCAGCTTGTGGAAGCAGACCCCTGGAAAACAGTTGTACTGTACAGGAACAATCTGTCGGGGCTTCCTGTTGCCTGGGAGTTAATACAAAAGGGGCTTCCGTTTTATATCCGTGAAGACTATTCAAGCTTTTTCAGACATTTTGTTGTTGCCGATGTTTTTGCTTTTTTCAGTTTTGCCGCAAACCCCTGCGATCTAGAAAGCTTCAGTAAAATCTACTACAAGATGGGGGCCGCCCTGTCCAAAAACGATCTGCGAAAAGCGGAGGAGAGCCTGGGCAGTTCATCCGATTTAAAGAAGCACCAGCAAACCGACATTCTCACGCTGCTGTTAAGGCTGAACCACCACAGAAAGCATATAGCCAGTCATCTTGTGCGAATTCGAAAGGGCATGAACAAGATCCTGCGCTCCAATCCCTGGCAGGCACTTGAGGTGATGGAAGAGGAACTGCAATATGGGGAATACCTGAAGCGAAATACGGGATATGTTCATGTGTTTCATACGCTAAAGCACTTCGCCCGAAATACAAAGACCCTGGAAGAGTTTAAGACCCGGCTTCGAACCTTGAAGAACGGCATCGATCATTACTATAACAAAGCCGCCGCTGACGCGGTTCATCTGCTAACGCTGCATGGCAGCAAGGGGTTGGAATTTGATAATGTCATTGTGGTCGATTTGATAGAAGGCTGGTTTCCCGACGAAACCTCTCTGGATGACCTGAAGGCCGGAATCAGAAAGGCCTATGAAGAGGAAGTGCGGTTGTTTTATGTGGGTGTCACACGGGCGAAGAAGAAGGTTTTCCTGCTGTCACCTCAAAAGGTGGAAGGCAGGAAAGTGGCGCAGTCCCGTTTTATTCGGCAGTTTATACAGCCTGAACAATTGGAAGAGTTGGGTGAAGGGCAGATCGTCCACCACACGAAATTCGGAGAGGGCGTTGTGAAGCACTGCGAAGATGGTGTGGCGGAGATCCTTTTTAAGAGATATGGCTACCGCAAGTTATCCATCAGGGTTTGCCTGGAATCAGGATTACTGAAAACTGATTAGGCCTGAACTTATCTTGAAGGATTATGCGTCCAGATTACGCCTTCCGCCTTGAGACTCTACAAATTGTATGATTTTCCCTTCGGTGGTGTTCACTTTTTGATCGAACTCTCTTTTTCGTTCTTCCAAAGGTTGAAAACAATATGGATTTTTTTTCAGGAACTCTCTCAGCTCACTATAGTTCAAAAGTATCATCTCCCTTATTCGCTTTTTATTAATAATATATGAAACAAGCAGTAAAAGGTTCAATCATCTTTTCAAGGGAAATGTGAATTGATGCCGGATAGTCTGCTTATACCCTAAGCAAATAGCCTGCGCCCCAAACGGTTTCTACGTATTGGGGCTTTTTTGGATCTATTTCTGTTTTCTCACGGATCTTGCCCACATGCACTGTAACCGTACTGGTATCGCCAAAGGCTTCAAAGCCCCAGATGCGGTCAAAAAGCTGATCCTTTGAGAAGACTTTATTGGGGTTTCTCGCAAGAAACAGCAGTATATCAAACTCCTTGGAAGTTAAATCAACAAGCTTCCCGTCAATCTTAACCGTTCGTGCATCCGGATCAATCTCCATACCCCTGATCCTGATGGTTAGCTCTCGGGATACGGTTCTACCGGTCAGCCTCCGGAACCTTGCCAGGTGGGCTTTTACCCTGGCGACCACCTCTCCGGGACTGAAGGGTTTTGTGATATAATCATCGGCACCAAGCCCAAGCCCGCGAATTTTATCAATATCCTCACGCCTTGCAGAAACAAGAAGGATGGGTGTATCCTTTACCTCGCGTAATCTTTTCAGTACCTCAAAACCATCAATTTCTGGAAGCATCAAATCAAGCAGAACCAGGTCATAACTCTTCTCAAGCGCCAGCGCCAGTCCGACTTTCCCGGTATGCGCCATAGTAGCCTGCATTCCGTTTATTTCAAGGTAATCCCGTAAAAGCTCAGCAATACTGATATCATCCTCAATAATTAGAATACTGTCAGGCATTTTATGCATTACCTCCATTTTCAAGAAATATCACCGGCAGCGTCCACAAAATACGTGTAAACTCTCCGTAGTGGCTTTCCGCCCATATTCTGCCACCATGATCCTCCACGATTTTCCTGGATATCTGAAGACCAAGTCCGGTTCCTCCCACCGTTGAGGTCCTTGCCGCGTCGGCACGATAAAAGCGTTCAAAAATACTCGCCAGAGCGTCTTCCGTAATGCCCGCGCCGTTATCTTCTGTTGAACAAATGACAAAGCCATCTTGTATTCTGGCGGAAAAAACCACCTTCCTGTCTGATTCCCGGGCATATTTGACTGCATTTTCAGTCAGGTTGTATTGCAGCCTTTGTATCATGCTTCGATCCAGCCTGACCATGATATCTGGCGGCAAATCAATGCTGCATTGAACTTCAAAGCCTTTTTCTTTAAGATCCAACCTGGTTTCATTGCAGAGTATCTTGAAGAAATCCACTGCTGTAACGTTCTCAAAATGATAACCCGCCTTCCCGACATCCAGGCTGGAATACAAAAACAGGTCGTCGATCATCCGATCAAGCGCAATGGTTTTGCTAAGAATTGTCTGCGTATACTTCTGCTTTTTCTCAGGAGTATTCGCTGTACCATCGATTAGGCCTTCAACATAACCTTTGATCGCGGTGACAGGAGTTTTCAGGTCATGAGAAATATTCGTCACAAGCTCTCTGCGGCTCTCATCTTCTCGTACCTGGGCATCAATGGAAGCTTTCAGGCGAAGCCTCATTTCATCAAAAGCCATGACCACCTGAGCCACTTCGTCCCGTTTGTTTGTTTTGATGCTAAAATCCAGATCACCCTCAGATATACGATGAACACCCTTCTTCAACTCTTTCAGAGATTGCATCATGCTGCGTGTGACCATGAAAGTCATCAGCAGGATTAAGCCTGTCACACCGATGAACAGTACAGACATAAAGCGTTTGAAAGGGGTGCCGGAAACTTTTTGTGAGGGTCCGGTTTCAATGGCAATATAAAGCGTGCCATTGCCTTCTTCCAGAGGCCTTTCCATAACAAGAAAATTATCATCAACAACTAATCTGTGATAATTAGGAGGGAAGAAATGCTCGCTGTCGAAGTGATTTTCCATATTAAAATTTTCGTTCTGTGGTGAGATGATTTTTTGCACCAGACCCCGTTCAAGTAAAATGTCGGAAGTATAAAACAAAGCTTTTTCACTATCTAGCAGCATTATTCCAATATGGTACTGGGAAACAACCTGATCGATATCCATTAGCATATCCCTGTCAAATAAACCGGTGGGGTTTTCCTGCGCCAGTATCTCAATCTTTGACAGATGATTGACACTTATATATATATTATCAGGATCCTCTCCGATGGTCATCAGAAAGGGGTTGTCCGCTATCGTTTTGAAGGCCACAAAGGAAATGGTGCCCAAAAACAGAAATAATGGAAGAATACCCATGACAAGATAAGAGATGAATATTTTAATCCGTGTTGACATCTTCCGTAGCCCCCTTTCCATACACTATTTTATCTTAATGCATACGCTTTGTGAACACAATAGGCTCCGTATGCTTTCGATCTATACCATACGCCGCTCAAACCGCACTAGTGCAATTCCGCAGGTAAATACTGTCCACAACAGCATCGTCAAAAGAGTGACACACAAGCTTCCAAAAGGAAGATAGATAAAATTAGCCCCGGCACCCAGCCATTTAACCGGCAGAAAATCATTCAGGTTACCCAGCCAAAACCGACTCAGGTTCATTACCATCGCAAGACCGACCAACGCCAGAAAAAGTCCGCTGCTGCTCTTTAAAAATTGTGTGCCCAATACTGAAAATCCAATCACGACGAATATTGGGAAAAGGGAGCCTAGAGCCTGAAGTACGGCGTTACCAACAGACAGAAGCCATCCTCCCCGGGAAGGAAGAACCAGGCTAAAAAGCTGAGTTGACAGTAAAAGTGACAGCATCATGAGCGATGCCCCTGCAACGGCAGAGGTTATCTTAGCTGCGAAATGGCCGGTTCTGCTGTCGGGCATCAGCACAGACATCCTCATGCTTCCTTTTGCCTGTTCATCTGTGAAAGCATCGGATACCAGAGATATAGCAAACAACGGAAGAATTAACGGTGTAAAAACGTCCAATACCAACCGAAACAGATCCTCACGGAAGACAAGACCCTGATTCCACCCCAAGGCAAGAACGTTTGCCAAAGCAACGGCCATAGGTATTATAGCAGCAACAATCATTCCCGTTATTAGTTTTTTTCGGTGGAGCATCCTAAGAAATTCGTTTTTAAAGGTTATCGCAAAGGTCTTCATGCACTTGCCTCCGTTCTGCCTGCTGGTATGCGGATCTGCTCAAGATACCATTTTTCCAGGCTCTTTTTTTCTTTTAAGAAGTCCTGCTTCAAACAGGTTTTCAAGATAATGCCATCATGGATAACGGTGATGCGGTCGGCGATTTCTTCAGCTTCATGAACCAGGTGGGTGCTCAGAAGAACGGATACGCCTTCATTCTTAAGCCTGCGCAGCAGTTCATCCAACTCAGAGCGGCCTTCAATATCCATCCCGCTGGAAGGTTCATCAAGAACAAGATACTTTGGCCGGCCGGTCAATGCCACTGCAATGCCAAGTCTTTGCTTCATACCTGTTGAGAAGCTGCGGACTTTTTCATTTTGGCGCTCTGCCAGCCCGACTGCCTGTAAAGCCTCTTGGGCGCTATCTTTTCCATCGGCATAATATCTTCCTTTTTGCATCAGGTTTTCAAGGGCGGTCATATAACCAAATGGCTCTGGCTGCTCGATTAGAAAGCCACCATAATAAAGCCTTTCTTTCAGTTCACTGGTATAGTTATTGGAATTCTTGTCATCTTGACCGTAGTAAAACACCTCTCCGGAATCTGGGACCAAAAGCCCGGCAATAGTGCGCATCAATGTGCTCTTTCCTGCACCATTCGCCCCAAGGAGTACATGGACCTCGCCCTGCACCATGGTCAGCGATACATTCTCGATCCCTTTGCTGTTTTTATACTTCTTGGTCACATTTTTTACGTTTATGATCTCATTCATTGGTTTTCTCCTTAATCTATATTCACAGTGAGGGGCCCAGATCCCTGTAAAATTCTGCTAGTATGACTAAAAAGGAGCCTCGCTTCCTTTTCCCAGGGCTCGCACATATGCAACCTGATCCCAAATTCTCCAAAGATGCACAAGCGCAAACACGAGGGTGTAAAACGGACATACATACATGCAACCTGAGCCCTATCCTGGTTCACTCGGAAAGGGGGGAGGAAGTCAGGCATTAGCTGCCTGACATTTATAGCCCTGGTGCTCTTACCTCAGTTACTAGCCCGCGGAAGCCAGGCATTTACTGTCTGGCCCCCTCCGTATTATCATTTTCTACCAGTACGTTCAAAAGCCTCACTGTCTATGGTTGTGATTGCTGCAGTATCAGGATTTGCTATATCAGGTACAGTAGTTCCAACATCTGATAGTGTCATAGAGAAGTCAACGTTCAAAGAATGAGCTACACCGTCGGTATCAGTGCCAGAGCAGCGGATCGACATATTCATCGCGACAGGACATTTTTCCTGGTCAACTGTAAATGAAATTGCTAAACTCTCCAGCTTCTTCTCTGTTAAATCAACATCGTATTCAGAGTCCTTCATGTCACTGAACATGTCCTGAAGCTCCTGGGGCAACATGCTTAGCTGATCCGGTGTTTTACGGCATTCATTTTCGCGCATATCTGACAGCTGGAACATGGTCTGCAGCAATACGGGTATATTGCCCTCATCAAGCTTCAGAGAAAATGTGCGCAGTCCGTTCTCTTCAGTCATGGTAAGCTGATCCTTGTAATCGCGCATGATGGTATCAAGAAAAGCATCTTTCATTTGCTTGACTTTACTGGAATCCTCGTCTGAGTTTCTGCTAAAGCCTGTGTGATCTTCATCAGATTCTTCGTCTTTATGTGTTGTCTTGTACCAGTTTTCTGAACCCATCAGGTGAAGGAAGAGTTCATCCTTGTTTTCATAAATTTCGAAGGAATTCGTCGTCTTACATGATGCAACAAATGTACCGCTCATCTGTTCACTGGTGGTATCCATTTTCATGGTGCCATGAAGGGAAATTACAGGTTCACCATTATCCACAGCAGCCATAGACATATTAACTGTTGCGTTGTCAATCTTGTCATGATCCTGGCCGGATAATGCCTTGAACTGCTCATAAGCGCTTCCTTCAGGATTAAACGCCAATGCGCCCGCCGTGAGCAGCATACCACTCATGATAATTACTGCAATGATGGTCAGAAATTTTTTGTTTTTCATAATCTTCACACTCCTTTTTTTTATGGCATTAATGCCACTGTTATGAGTGTAAACGGAAAAAATTAAAATAAAAGAAAACAATTCTAAAGAATTTATAAAGTTTTTGAACTCAATCATTGCAGAATCGACATCTCTTTTCGAATACCAGGCGAATAAACGTTATGCTTTTAACAAATATCGGTTTACCTGGACTCCACTGTTTATGCTTAAAGAACAGCATAATACAAAATCATGTGCAATAACGTGCATATTTATTGACAGTTCCTGTAGTGTGGTATAAACTGTTAAATGGGTGATACTATGTTTGTTTTCTCGTATAACTACACGCCATATATTGCTGTGATCGGTGATATTGTCAGTTCAAAAAACATTCCCGAACGTAAGGAAATACAAGATAAGCTGACAAGGCTTTTGGATGGTATCAACAAGGCTTATCCTCGCGACATCGCATCACAGTTTATGATCACCCTGGGCGATGAGTTTCAGGGACTGCTAAATGCAGGGGGCAATGTGCTGGAAATGCTTGAAACCATTGATCGTGAAATGCATCCGGTTAAAATGCGCTTTGGTATCGGTGTGGGGGGGATTACAACGGACATAAACCCGCAAGTGCCTTTGGGTGCAGATGGGCCGGCCTACCATCATGCCCGTAGAATGATCCAGGAACTGAAATCTGCAGAGAAAAAGAAGATGGAATCCAAGTTAAACATGAAAATAGAGATAGAAGCATACCCCGAGATAACTGAGCTAGTGAATACGATTTTTACTTTAAATACTGTTCTGAAGGAAAAATGGACAGATCGGCAAAGAGAAATCATCGGTGAGTACCTGAAAAGCGGCGGAACACAAACAGATACGGCAAAAAAGCTTGATATCCACCAATCAAACGTACAAAGAGCACTGGCCGGATCAGATTTTTATGCTTATCATCGGGCCGTTGGCACAGTGACAAAAATCTTATCCGGAATCGGGGAGAAGAAGGATGTTTAAGGATATTTTCAGCTATTTTCTGTTGGTACATATCCTGGGTGATTTTTATTTTCAAAGTGATAAGCTAGCTGAGAAGAAAAAAAACAGATACAGATATGTTTTGCTTCACGGACTGATCTATTTTATCGTATCTTTTCTTTGTGCACTTCCGTTTTGGTCGGCGCCCTTGTTCCTTTACACAGGAATTCTGTCGGTCTTTCACTGGCTGGTTGACAGCCTGAAATATCTGTATTTTAAAAAGGGTAAACGGGAACAAACCGCTTCAATCTATTTTACCGACCAGATCATCCATCTGGGATGTATTACAGTTGTGGCTTCGCTGTTCCTGTATCAGGGGTTTAGCTTAAGCTTTTTCTCCGGGTTGGATGATTTTTTTGGTTCAGTACAAATAAACTTATATACAATGATGCGATGGGCCGGATTGCTCCTGATGATGGTGAAACCCGCGAATATTACTGTCAAACAGCTTGTAAATAAGTACAAACCGCGGGAGGACACTCTTTTTAACACCAATAAAACAGGAGCTTTGATTGGTTCGCTTGAAAGAATGATCATACTGCTGATGCTTAGTGTGGGGCAATACGCAGCTATAGGCCTGGTTCTGACAGCAAAATCTGTCGCGCGGTACAACAAAATCGCCGAGGATAAAAACTTCGCCGAATATTACCTTCTTGGAACCTTACTGAGTGTGCTGTATGCTATCGCGGTATACTTCGTATTAACATAAGTCCTTCATCTCGAGGTGGTCTGCGTCAGGTCTGGAACAAAAACAAACGATATGAACAATCTCCAAAACCCGATAATGCGCATTTCCTGGCATATCAATTAAATGTGCGTTTATATACGCATGATTTGAGCAAATTGACACATATATAACCCTTTCATAGAATATTTAGTTTATTATCTTTTTAATATATTTAACGTAATAGTTTTGGGTAATCCGTTGCCCCATGCACCACACGATAAATATAGACAACATCTTTTATAATTTTATATATACAGACATAATCACCACTTATTATCTTTCTATATCCTTGCTTACTTAAAAATATGTCTGGATGTTCACTTCCTGCCTCGGGGTATTCGACTAAAATTTCTATGGTACTTAAAATTTTATCCGTAATTTTTTGTGCAGATACTGGTCCCACCATCATTAAATGATAATCTGCTATCTTGTCTATATCATTCAATGCTGGAGTCAATATTTCAACTTTATATTTTGGCATTTTCGTATTTCTCCATCAACCTACGTCGAATTTCTTCAACAGAATAAGTTTTCTCACCACTTAAACGGGATAATTCTGCTTCTAATATCTTAGCGCGATGAGATAGCATCTTTTCTCTTTCTTCATATGCCTCAATGCTCATAACAACGATGTCTCCTTCACCATTCTTTGTAATGAATATTGGTTCTTGTGTTTGATGAGCAAGGGATGAAATACCTCCATAATCATTCCTAAGTGAAGTCGATGATTTAATATGCATATAATAACCCTCCATGCAACTTTGATTAAATTATTATATCATAATTATAGTATAATTTCTATATTATTATATATTAATGTCTTTATGCTTCATCAAAGATTCACCCAGTATATCCGCGACACGATGTCGTGGCTTTGCGTCCCATTTCTTCTACCGGTTTGCACTTGCGACGCCATCGAACCGGACCAGCGGGGCCCTTCCCTTTAGCGGCGCTTGCCGCCCGGTGAAGCGCTGTGGTGCGCACACTTCAGTTGCACTCACGACGGCATTCAGCCTTAGATAGCTCCTATCTTAGGCTGAATGCTGTGGCACGCATACTTCGTGCTTGTATTCCAGAGACCTTCTTCATGTTCCGCTCTTTATGTGAGTGCTTTGTTCTCAGAAGCCACACGCCCCTTATAAGAATTTCCAAATATTCTCTACACATTATATAATGGTAGTGCACCAACTTAACTTCGTATTATGCTTATACTATCACTTTGTAAATACAATCGTATACTCTTCTTGAATCAGTGAAAGAGGTTTTCCAACCATATCAATGATGTTGGTGAAATGGCAGGGAAGTCCATTTGATTTAAACAATTCAGGACCATCCATCAAATGAAAATGCAGATGCGGCGCTCCAGAAAACCCCACATTTCCCAACTTGCCAAGAACGTCTCCCTGCTTGACAGACATACCCTTTTTCACAGTCACGCTGTTCTGAATCATGTGTCCGTAAAGCGAATATTCATTATGATCGTGTCTGATGACCACATAATTCCCACAGTGAAGGGGAACCTGCCCAAACTGTTTTCCGATACGAACCCAATCGCTCTCCGGGTTATCAGAAGGGAAGGCACGCCAATCCGCAGTATTATAACAATCCACTACTTCCCCATAGCCAATCGCTATAATTTCCTGACCGTAGCAAAGGGCATCTTCGTTTCTCATGCTGTCATTCCATTCGTATTTACTTTCGGAATTGAGCAGGCCTAGATCAATAGCAAACTCCATTGAGGCTGGAGCGGGAATACGATGTGCGCCAAGGCAATCATAATTGCCGTTGACTTGCCAGCCTCCGCCCCTGACTGGGAAAATATAGTTGTTCTGTGTTTTATAATTGACGATCGGAATGGTAACATGTTCCGATTTTTCTTCTCCGCTTTGTATGTAATACATTTTAATATCAAGCGTATCAACAGCCAAGTCACTCAATATGGAGAAGTGCTCCTTGCGAATGATTGCTTCCTCTCTCGGCAGTAAAACGCAACTCTTTTTACCGTTTGAGATCCTTGAAGCAAGCGCCTCGCCGGAATAGACTATTTTTTTCACAGGCTTATTTGTAGAAAAAACCTCGAATACCAGCTTAAAAAGTTCTATTTGCTCTTCTGTATTGTTGACAAACCGAACCATCCTCAGCAAAAAGTTAGATATGCGAAAACTGCCACCGTCCACCACGGGATTAATAATAAAATTGCCCGGTAATATATCAATACTCATTTTTATTCCTCCTTCGCAGTATATCATAATCTTCATTTCCATCTCTAAACAAAAACGAATTATAACGAGGCCTAGATGTCCCCTACCTCTATAGGTGGCGGGTACCGATTACCTTAATCAGGCGGTGAGCATATCTCCCGCCTCGATATAACGGTGTGTTGCGATTGCAAGCAATCGCTTCCGTTGTTATAAGAAACTCCACAGACTACTTACACATAGAAATCAGCTAACGATTCTGGATTAAGACAATCTAGAACGACTTTATCAAACTTTATTGATGCAAACTTGTCCATTTTCTTCTCCATTCGGCTAAATTATAGCCGCCCTCCTCGTTTGATAGTTGCTCTCCAATGTTCATATACTCTATGATTATAGCTAATCCTTACATATTAAAAAAGAGAGATGTTTATTATAGTTATTTGTTATACAATTTCAAACAAGTGTATCACAATTAAAACTCCAGCGCCCTACACGTTAAACGCTTGTCGCCCGGTGAAGCGGTGTGGTGCGCATACTTCAGAGCCCTTCCCGCCGCACCCTTGTGGGCATGCGTTGTTAGATGTTGTAGATTGTCCTGCGAAGCAATAGCCATAGGATGTGGTAGCCTTTATTTTTTGCAGCCTCAGAAGTGACTTGGTAAGTATCTTACCGTTACGACAATAACCTGCCTTAAAATTTCGTCAACCCTATAGATAATAGTAAAATTCTTTACAAACAATTGTCGATAGCCTTTATTTGCATAAACCCCAACTTTTCTTTCTGAACCCCTATATGGAAATTCATCAAACTGTACACTATCCTATTACTCATTATCAATTTGATACCATCGCAAATCTTCCGACTTAAAAAAAGAGGTGTTTTGGGGATATCCATATCTATACAATTTCCTGTTGTCTTTATCTAATGCAACCGCACCTAAATCATTCCAAGGAAGTTTCTTATCCCATTCAAATATGACAGTTTCACTTAGTAAGATAGGCACTTTTTCCCTTTCTAAACCCAATCCTGCTTCTATATATTTTACTCTTGGGTCATTTACTTGAACCGCAAAAACTGTAATTTGTTTATTTTCTTCATTTGACAGGCTCATCCAACCAGTAGTTTTAACTAAATCGTTTTTAATAACATCATCATAGAAATAGGTAGCAGCTGAACCATGCCACAAAAACCCCTTTCTTAACACAAGCACAGTTTTTGCTCCCTTTGAGGTATCTATCAAATAAACTATTGCCCAATCTCGTTTGACTTCACCAAATATTTCAATATTATCTTCATCATCAAAAAATGCTTCAACTGCTTGCATTGGGGTAAACCCATAACTTCCGTTAATTGTAATGAAAATATAAAACACTAAAAGAAGAAAAGTGCATATTAAAAGTCCATATAATCTTCTCTTTTCCATTAAGTTTTCCTCACACCTTCATCAAATCCGCCGCAGGACGCGGCGTTTCATGCACCCGGTTTCCGATAACGTCTCAGCAGTCGCGACGCCGATGAGCTGGATCCTCGAAGCCCTTCTCCCTTGCGATGCTCGCACCCAGCGAATCGGTGTGGCACAGCTCGTGCTTCAATCGAATGGCATAGGAGATGTTTGCTCCGTGCTTCCAGTGCCCTTGCGCCGACTGCTTTGTTAGGCGAAGTCGGACGCTCCTTGTTCAGAATCAGTTACGGATGGCTGATCCTAATTACCTTTTATTGCATTTCTATGCTCATTACACTTTTACTATTTCCAAGCGAAAAAGAAAAAATCTTTTTAAAAAAGCATTTATCATTCCATATACGTGTATATTACTTTTGTGCTGTTGTTTATCAATTTATTCTCAGATATGTGATATGATACATGCTTTCTACCTGAGGATAATTAGCAACTTTTGAGTGAACTTATATACCTATAAATGCTCATTATAGAGACATCATTCAAGCCCATCTATCTTTATGTAACCGCTAATTGGACTATCATCCCTTAACAATTGATTCGATCAGTTTAAATGCCAGTTCGTACTTATAAACAGATTTATGCTGGGTGGTAAACTTAAAGCGGTATAAATTGTCTTCATAATAAAACTCAAACTTATTGTTGTTCTGAATATTTACGCCGGTGATCTTATCAATCGGAAATACATAATCCTTGCCCCGTTCAGGCGTAAAGACAATCTGGTTGAAAAACAGCTCCACCTTGCCAAGCCAATAATACTGGCGCAGCTTTCCGCGGCGCTTTCCGGTGAACAGCTTTGTTTTAACGTCTGAAAACAAAGCCTTTTCACCCGAGGTGTATTCGCTTTGCGAAAAAAGGTCATTCAGCCATGAAGACTGCCATTCGCTCCAGGTTTGCGGGTTCAGGAAGTAGGGTTCGTCTTTGGTGGAAAAATAGCCGTATTCGTCATATTCCACCGTATATCCACAATGGGTGCAGGAAAGGGTGTTCTCATGACTGTGCAGCGAGCAGAGGTTTTTGCAGCGCGGGCACACCACCAGGAACATGTCCAAATACTCAGCAAGGTTTTTACCCTTGAAGGCGACCCTGTTTTTCTCCTGCCAATCGTATTCGTTCATATGAATACCATCGACAATTTTTTGGTAGATCTCATCGGCAGACATTTCCTTGATCTGCTCCGGAGTTAACAGAATGCTGTAATTCAGATTGATATGGCCGCTTCTCGAACTTCTGGCCCATCTGGGCTTTGTCAGGCCGGCACCTTCCATCACCGTTGCAATGACCGGAACCTTCAGGCTTTTAATCAGCTTCGCGGTGGGGTAGATGACCTCAATGTTCTTCAGATCCCAATTTCGTGCTCCTTCGGGATAAAGCCCGATCACACCGTTGTTTTTAATAACGCTGAGGATGGCACGAATCGTGGAGGAATCGGCGATCTGCTTTGCCTTTGGAATACCGCCCACAAGCTTAAAGACCTGCCTTAACCAGAAATGACGAAAGTGAGCGTCGGAAATAACAAAGTAAACCGGGTCGGGTACACCCATGGACAGGATGAACGGATCCCAGGTGCCTACATGGTTACTGATGAGGAGATATGGGGGTTTAACATCCTTGATTTGTTCATTATAAATTCTGACATGAAACCGCTTCAGCAGAAAATTGCCAAAGGTATTTCTTAATAAAGTATTAAACCATTTGCTATAATAATACTGTCTGGATGCCATGCCTTGTCCCCCGTGTCAAACATAATCTGTAATGTACCTGATTATTTTATCAAACCAGAATCATAAAGTCCATGTATTCCGGAAAGTTACTCCAAGGGATGGATCATCTGTTACTCCTGTGAAACCTGGCAAAACATAATCCAGTTATTAAAGAAAATAATCCATTGTTTCTGTTGGGCATCAAGGTTATAATTTTATCAAACGCTAAAAACATGTCATTTGCTATCGATGGCGTTTAAAAGAAGACGGCTTGAACAATCAAATCTAAGGGAGGAAAACCAAATGCCAATACTGGACATGCCGCTGGAACAGCTGGTAGCTTATACGGGCAGGAACCCAAAGCCCTCTGATCACGAACAATACTGGAAAAGAGCCCTGGATGAACTGAACAATACCGATCCTCAGACCGAGATCATACCGGCCGGCTATCAAAACCCTGTTGCTGAATGCTTCGACCTGTATTTTACCGGGGTAAAGGGTGCCAGAATCCATACAAAGTTATTAAAGCCCAAATGGACCTCGAATCCTCAGCCGGCACTGCTTCAGTTTCATGGATATTCCATGGACAGCGGAGACTGGCAGAGCAAGTTCGGGTATGTATCCTCCGGTTTCACCGTGGCCGCTATGGATTGCAGGGGGCAGGGCGGTAAGTCCGAAGATAAGGGCGGGATATTCGGAAACACCCTTCAGGGTCATATCATTCGCGGACTTGATGATCCCAACCCGGACAACCTTTTGTTCAGGCAGATCTTTCTGGATACTGCCATGCTGGCGAAGATTGTCATGAACCTTCCCTATGTGGATGAAACCCGTGTGGGTGCCATGGGCGGTTCTCAGGGCGGAGGTCTCACCCTTGCCTGTGCGTCTCTGGTTCCTGAAATCAGACGGCTTGCTCCGGTTTTCCCTTTCCTCAGCGATTATAAGCGGGTATGGGAGATGGACCTGGCCAAGGATGCCTATGTTGAGCTGACACAGTATTTCAGGCGATTCGATCCACGCCATCAACGGGAAGAAGAGCTGTTCACAAAGCTTGGTTATATTGATATCCAGTTTCTAACCGAAAGAATAAAGGGTGAGGTGTTAATGGCAACGGGCCTGATGGACAACATATGTCCACCATCCACTCAGTTCGCGGCATACAACAGAATCACCTCACCAAAGAAGATGGAGATATATCCGGATTTCGGCCATGAATACCTTCCGGAGTTTGATGACTTGATTTATCAGTTCATGATGGGAATGTAAGAAAAAAGAGGTTGCAAGCGTGAAAATAATATTCAGGCTGCTGGCCTATGCAAAACCATACTGGAAATATTTAATTATCGGAATGATTGCCATCATAGGCCTGACGGCCTGCCAGCTGACAACCCCCATGATTGTGCGTGAATTAACCGACCTGATTCAAAACAACACCCCCGATCTTGGGAAAAAAGCGCTGCAGTTCGCATTGATTTTAGCGGGTATTTATGCGATACAGGCTGTTTGTACATTCCTTCGATCCTATATCACCCATTTCGCCGCCTGGCATTTTGTATCTGATATGCGGGTGCGTGTTTACACCCATATGCAAAAGCTTTCCCTGCGGTATTATCATGACAAGCAAACCGGTCAGCTGATGTCCCGGGCTTCAAATGACGTATCGCTGCTGGAACTGCTGATTGCTCACGCTACACCTGATTTAATTGTCAACGTGCTGATCCTTGTTGGTGTCGCCGCTCTTTTATTTTCCATCAACGTGACACTAGCGTTGCTGAGCCTGGTGACTGTACCCTTCCTGATTGTGGCTATTACCAAATTTGCCAAAAAGGTTCAGCCGCAGTTTAAAACCTCACAGCAGAAACTGGCCGAATTCAACGCCACCCTGCATGACAATCTTTCGGGTATCCGGGAAATTCAGGTTTTCAACCAGCATCACCAGGAAGAGGCCAGGGTTCGCAACAGCTCCGGTGCCCATGTAAATCAGGTCCTGAAAGCATTGAAGCTCAGCGCGATTTATCATCCTTCCATCGAGTTTTTTAACCACATGGGTACTGTTCTGGTTATCGGCTTTGGCGGGTACCTGGCTTCACTGAACAGAGTTCCGCTTCCCGATATTGTTGCTTTTATCCTGCTGCTTTCCATGTTTTATCAGCCCATCAGCACGCTGGGAAGGATCAATGAAGACTTGCAGAACGCCATGGCCGGGGCTTCCAGGGTATTTGAGGTGCTGGACACCGAGCCCGATGTCAAGGAAAAACCTGATGCGGTGACTGTCGGAAAGCTGACTGGAAAAATTCAGCTGCAAAATGTGAGTTTCCAGTACATCCCGGGCCATGATGTGCTGAAGGATATCAATCTTGAGATCAATCCCGGTGAGATGGTTGCGGTCGTCGGGCCCACGGGGGTGGGAAAAACAACACTGGTTAGCCTGCTGGCCAGGTTTTATGATCCAAATCAGGGAGAAATCCTGTTCGATGGGATGGATGTGAAAGATATTTCCCTCGAATCCCTGCGAGATAATATCAGTATCGTACTGCAGGATGTGTTTCTTTTCAACGGAACAGTTGCTGAAAACATCTCTTATGGGATGAAGAACGCAACGATTGAACAGATCGCTGAGGCAGCGAAAATCGCCCATGCCGACGAATTCATTCAGGAGATGGAAAATGGCTATGACACGGTGATCGGAGAGCGGGGCATTAAATTGTCGGGAGGCCAGAAGCAAAGGCTGTCCATCGCCAGGGCAGTGCTGCGCAACACCCCCATCCTCATTCTCGATGAGGCAACAGCCTCGGTGGATATGGAAACCGAAAAGCTGATTCACGAAGCCATCGACAGGGTGATTGAAAACCGTACAACCATAGTCATCGCACACAGGCTATCTTCAATCCGGAAAGCGGATAAAATTGTTGTGCTCAGTGAGGGCGGCATTTCTGAGCAAGGCACCCATGAGGAGCTGATGAGGGAGGAAGGTATTTATAAAAAGCTGTGTCAGATTCAGTTCCAGCAGTAGGCAGTATCAGATGAAAAAAGCTGAACCTAATTTTAATGAAACTCTAATACATCGTAAAGGGAGCCTTAATATTGCGATTGTACAATAGCCATTGTAAGGTCAAAGGAATTGAAATTTTCATGGAGGTGCAATCATGGTAACCCTTGAACAGGTAGATCAATTAAGAAAACGAACAAACTGCAGCTATGAAGAAGCGAAAGCCTTATTGGAAAGGCATAACGGCGATGTCCTCGAAGCGATTGTAGAATTTGAAAAAGGCAAGCAGAATAAAAGCTTTAGCAATTATAACGGCTGCTGCGACAACCAAGAGTGGAAGAAAAGAGGCGGAGAGTTCTGGCAAAAGTTCAAAGAACTCATCCAAAAGGGTTTTGAAAACAAGGTGATCATTGAAGACAAAAACGGAGTTATTTTGAACATGTCCGTAAACATCCTGCTGCTGCTGATCATTTTCATTCCCTATATCACGCTTCCGGCTTTATTATTGGTTTTAATACTTGGTTACAAGCTCAGTGTGAAAAAGGTTGAGGGAAAAGAGTATAACATTTCCTCCATGGTGCGCGAAGCAGCCGACAGGTTTTCCGGCAGGTGCCAGCAACAGCCTCAGGCCAGCCAGCCTGCCCAGGCTCCGAATGTACCAGCTGAAATGCCAAAAGATGACTACAACGAGATGACCATTGAGTAAAAAAGGTTTGTTCTTAAAAAACGGTATAAAGTCCTCCTGTATAGCCTACAGGAGGATTTGTCACTATATGGGTTATTCGCTCTGATGCAGCTTATAGTGATTCCCCTGGGGATATATCGCACCCGTTTTCACACTCCGGAGTACCCGGCCTGGCTGCGATATGGTATGATAAGGTAAGCAGAACTATTTTCCATTTATCTTTAAGGATGAATGGTTTGTAGCAAACAGCGAACCGGAAGGAGTAATCCTGAAAATGAATTGACAGCCGAACAGGCCAAAACAACACTCAGGGAGGAATAACATGGCTGAAAGAATTTTAGTGGTGGAAGATGAAAGTAAAATAGCGCGTTTCCTCGAGCTGGAACTGAAGCATGAAGGGTATGAGGTCGCACTGGCGTTTGATGGCCGGGACGGACTTGAAAAGGCCTTAAGCGGAAACGTCGACCTGGTCATTCTGGATCTGATGCTTCCCATGCTCAGCGGGTTGGAGGTTCTGCGGCGTATCCGGAAAACTTCCGATTTGCCGGTGATCATGCTCACCGCGAAGGACGATGTCTCTGACAAGGTGGGTGGGCTGGACAGCGGCGCGGATGATTATGTGACAAAGCCCTTTGCAATTGAGGAGCTGTTGGCCAGAATACGGGTAGCCCTGAAGCGGAAGGGACATAACGGCAAAAAGGCAGAGGAGGATGTGCTGGAAGCAGGAAGCCTCATTCTGAACAAATCCAGCCATAAGGTGATCTGTAAGGGCGAGGAAATTCCACTATCTAAAAAGGAGTACGATCTGCTGGAATATATGATGGAAAACCGCGGCATTGTGCTTACCCGTGAAAAGCTGATTGAAAAGGTCTGGGGCTATGATTACTACGGAGATACCAATGTCACCGATGTTTATATCAGGTACCTGAGGGCAAAGGTCGACCAGAAATACGACCTTTCCTACATCAAGACCATCCGTGGAGTGGGGTATATTTTTGAAGACAAGGAATGAACCACAGAAACAGAATAGCAGGCTGCTCATTTTTCAAAGAAGAAATAAAAAGCCGGCTGCAGCCGTTGGGAACCAGGCAGCAAGTTCAGGGTCCGATCCGCGCAAAAACCAGGATTCGCTGAAAAATCAACAACAGGTCAGGCAAAGCGGAAATCCCCAGCCGGGGTCGGCTCAAACGCAAGGGAAACCCTTTATGGCGGAAAGACCAGCACAGATGGGACAAACCGTCCAAAACCCACGCCCGGGGCAAAACCAGCAGGCTTCAGCCCCGAATATACGGATGACAAAGGGCATGCGCAGGCGTGCCATGAGAAAAGCCGGTTTTTCAATGAGCCGCCGCATATCTGCCTCTTATATCCGGATGGTGGTAGATGCTTTTCTATCCTCCCTTGTTTTGATGCTGATTGTTTTTATCGCGTATCATTCTTTCGCGCTGGCCCTTGATGTGAAGCAGATATCTGAAGATATCAGCACGACCCAGTCGATCAAGGAAACCGTTTATGATATTGCGATGCAAAGAGATACGGAAATCTCCCTTTCCGACACATCGGGAGAAATCCTTGTCAACACCTTTGGCTTATGGCAAAAGCCTTATGACAGGCTGCCTATATGGTTTTACCGTCGGGGTAATGCTGTTTTCATCATGATACAAAACTGGGCCAGCAGAACCGAAGGCTTATACATCATCAATGTTTTCAGAGATATTACACCGATTTTGACAGAGTTGGTGGTTCTATTCGGTTTTGTTGTCTTTTTGGGTGCTTCAGTGCTGCTGACAATCTATCTCAGAGGACGCTCCGTAACAAGGAATGTGCTTTATCCCATTGCGGAAGTGACGAAGATGACCAAGGAGATCAAGGGTCAGAACCTGAACCTGAGGCTGAATGTGACCAATGCGAAGGACGAACTGAAAGAGCTGATCATCACCTTTAACGAGATGATGGACAGAATTGAAAACGCCTATAATAAACAAAACCAATTTGTTTCCGATGCTTCCCACGAGCTGCGCACCCCCATATCAGTCATCCAGGGCTATGCCCGCATGCTTGAAAGGTGGGGCAAGGAAGATCCCGAGGTGTTGCAGGAATCCATAGAAGCCATCCGCAATGAATCCGAGAATATGAAGGAATTGGTGGATAAGTTGCTGTTTATCGCCAGAAATGACAAGGACACACTGATTCTGACGAAAGAAACCTTCTCCTTGAGTGAGATGATGGAAGAGCTGGTGAAGGAAACAAAGATGGTGAATGAACTACACACCATCGAAGGCCTCGTAGAGCAGGAAATTGAAACCAATGGTGATAGAAGCAGAATCAAGCAGGCCATGCGCATCTTTGTAGACAATGCACAAAAGTACACCGAGCCTGGTAAAACGGTTACCATCAGCCTGAAAAGGGAGGGGAATATGGCCGTTCTTTCTGTAAAGGATTCCGGTTGCGGAATTTCTGCGAATGATCTGCAAAACGTATTTGACCGGTTTTTCCGTGCCGATGAGTCCAGGGATCGCAATAAAGGCGGTCATGGCCTGGGCCTTTCCATTGCCAAAATCATTGTGCTGCGCCATGGCGGAAAGCTCAACGTCCGAAGCAAGGTGGGCGAAGGAAGCGTCTTCTCTATTATTTTGAATATAGAACCGAAGGCTGAAAAAACCGGCGTGGAATAAAATAGATGATCCGGGTTCTCATCACATGAGACCCGGATCATCTTTGGGGAGAATTCCTGTATAAGTTTGTTCAAAACCTGAGGCCAATCCTGCCGGATGCACCCTGTCTTCAGATTAGGGGGGAGGCAGCTGTGTTGTTTTTTCACACAGAGCCTCCTGACTTCATGCCCATCTGGCTATGGAAGCGCTGTGTATAAAACATTGCTGTTGATTTTTTTGTCATTGTATACTGCAGTGATTCGGATGTAGTACTTTTCTCCCGATATCAGCTGACCGCCAAAGTCGCCGCTGTTATACCAGTCTCCAATATCTATTGCTTCAACGGTATGGCTTGCGTCACTGATCACATATAGATAACCGTCATCCGGATAGGATGGTGTGGAATTACACTTTGAAAGCACCACCTTGTAGTAATTAAAGCCATTGTTCGACAATGCATTCCAGGATAATACAAGCTTGCCGTCCAGAATGACTGAGGACAGGTTCAGTGTTTCGGAAGTTTCGGGTGTTGTTTTGGCTTCACCGGGCATGGTCATTTTCACTGCGTTACCCCTGATGTTTTCATCTTTGTAGCATGCGGTGATCGAGAAATAGTATTCTTCACCTGGCCTTACTTTCCCTCCGAAATCGCCCCCGTTGTATC
>LSQX01314804.1_pt1 | contig 31392 bp, 20 predicted proteins | sample 654561 | NCBI WGS metagenome assembly LSQX01 (sample SAMN04489861, study PRJNA283612) | anaerobic digester metagenome | isolation source: 4 biogas reactors fed with cattle manure at either 37C or 55C with and... | place: Denmark: Kongens Lyngby | collected 2014 | reverse complement strand
CATCCAGCTGCTCTTCCTCCAGGATATCCCCGCTCTCCAGCAGCCCCAGCCATTTGGACATGTTGTTGGTCCCGCCAAAGTGCACATCTGAGGTAAAAGCCACATAGTCGGCCGAGTCTCCAGCAAAGATTTTAACCTTTACTGCAGTCCGCCCACTTTCCTCCAGGTCAGGCTCTTTGGCAGATATATAATATGTTGTATCCTGTGTCGGCGCCGTTTTAAATGTCAGCGTCAATTTGACACCGTCATCGCCCAGATCGGCGGTCACATCATCTGCCGGCTCCGAGTCACTGTTGTTGGCATATACCTTGAATACAGGTGCAGTATAGGCAGTGGTCAGCTCGAATTCAGCGGTATTTGCATCCTCGGTCGGCATTCGGTAGCTGTTTTCGCTGAACTTGGGGGAATTTGTAACGGTATCCTCCTGCTTTTGATATAAAGTAATAGCACTTGCTTTGTCGTTGTCAGTATTAGCACGGAAACCGTCGTTTTGGGAGGAGTAATAGAGCCATGCTGGATTGGTATAGGTTTGTTCACCCTCAGGTGGGATATAACGGATGAAATTATCGCTATTATCATAGATCCAGGCGGTGCCGGCGCTATTTAGTTTCAAACCGTACGTATTTTTAGATTCATCGGGATTCATATAAAGAGAGACATAGGCATCCTCAGTTTTATTGTATATGGTGAATCCGCTGTCTGAATCGGTCAGTATCCATTCCAGACCTTCGGTTTCGGGCTTTTCTAAAATGATTTCATCATCATTTACTTTGTCGGTAACATCATTGTGCGAAAGATAACCATAGCCGCTTGTGTTTTCCTCTGTAGTCATTGCATAATGATTATCATCATCAGTTGCTACAATTAGATAAGTGCTGCCGGAGCTAATTGCAGACACCTCAGTATAGACGTAGGATTCGACATAGGCTTCTACATTGATTGCCGTCCGCTTGCTTTCTTTCAGGTCGCCATCGATGGCAGATATATAGTATGTTATATCCTCTGTCGGTGCCGCTTCAAATGTCAGCGTCAATGTAATACCGTCATCGCCCAGAGTGGTAGTAATGCCTTCCACCGTCTGGCTGTCACTGCTGTCGGCATATACCTTGAATACCGGTTCCGTATATGCATCGGTCAGCACGAATTCAGCGGTAGTGGCATCCGTATCCGGCATTAGATAGTTGTTGCTGCTAAATACAGGTTTTTCAGTCAGATCGGGATCTACCAGCTCATAGAAGGTAATCGCGTTTTTATCATCTGAACTGGAATATTGGAATCCTTTCTTGGATTCAGAATACCGTAGGTAATCCCTATCATAAGTCAGCTTTTGGCCGCTATAGGTCCATGCCCTATCTGTCGTACTCAAATAGAGGGTGTTCTTGCTTGTTCCGGGATAGAGATACCTGCCACTATTCTCTCCGTATTTGGGCTGAATCAGCCAGTCGGAATCGGAGCTCGTGACCGTCCAGACCAGGCTCTCATCATCAGTGGTAATGATATCTGAGCCGACCTGCAACTCAATCTGCCCCGCCGTATTACTACTACCGGGTGACTCAGTTGCCATACCTTCGCTATCAATGACATGAGCCGTGGTGCCTTCTGTATAGGCAATAAGATAGTCATTGCCGGATTTCGGTGCATCTACGGCAATGTAGTCGGCCGACGCTGCTGCTTCTGATTCTGCTTCTGATGCCGTCACGGCAATGTATTCGGCCGACGCTGCTGCTTCTGATTCTGCTTCTGATGCCGTTACGGCAATGTATTCGGCTGTCGATGCTGCTTCTGATTCTGATGCTTCGGCTGGAATCATCGATCCGAATAACAGGGAAAAAACTAGTACCATATTAAGAAGTATGCCTATGGTTTTTTTCATATAAGTTTTCATTAATATTCCCTACCTCTCATTTTGTGATTGTGACTGTGAAAAGAAAAAAGCTGCACGATCCACAAGATTTTCTTGGCTGTCATGCAGGCGGACAACTTTCTCAAAGAATTTGGATCCTTAAGCTTTTTGTCCGCGTTTTAAAATGTGCTTGTAATAATATTCAGTTAGTGTCAATAGTTAATTTTTGACATATGCTCTACCTAATTATATTAATCTTTTTGGTTATAAGTATCAAATATTTCCATAAATACATATTCATCTCAAATTTGTTTTAGGACACCATCACATCCCAGCTAATTTCAAGAGCTGTGTTAGTGAAAGTAAAATTCCAAATACCATTGAACTTTGGAAATTTTCATGTATTATTAAACTAAGAAATCGATTTCAAAGTGAGGGAGTTACATATAAATGCACAAAATAGAAAGAAGACTATGCGGGCAATGGAAATTCCGGCTTGATGATGTTAAAGAAGCATTTAGTAAAGATTATCCTGACACGGACTGGGAGAGTGTTTGGCTACCCCATGACTGGTCGGTTAAGTACCCATTTTCAAGGAACTATTCAAGTGGCACAGGTTATCTGTGCGGTGGTACGGCCTGGTACAGAAAACACTTTATACTGCCAGAGGAGTTGAGGGGGAAGAATATATTTCTTAGGTTCGACGGAATCTACAAAAACAGCCAGGTGTGGGTAAATGGTTATTATCTGGGCAAACGTCCTAATGGATATATTTCATTTCAGTACGATATTTCTGAATTTGCATGCTTTGGTACAAGGGAGAATGTCATATCTGTCAGAGTAAGCCATGAGGATCTGGCAGATTCCAGGTGGTTCACCGGATCCGGTATAACAAGAAAGGTGAGTCTGCTGGTATATGATTCGATTTATCCGACAGAATACGGAATCTTCTTTGAAGGCACAAATGTTTCGGACAATAGCGCCGAAATACGGATTTCAAATGAAATATTATCCACCAAGGATATTAAGAACCTGAAGATTTGCAATAAATTGTATGATGCAAAAAGGCAATTGGTTCTTTCGCTGGAAGGCTGGTCAGATTCCCGCCGTGGAGAGGCCAGCATAATTGAAACCTGCGGCATATTGAAAGAGCCAAGTCTCTGGTCGCCTGAGCGGCCGGCCTTGTATACTCTTGAAACTTCTGCTTCCCATGCTGAAACAGGCGAAGAATTTATTATAGATGTACAAAGGGTAGGGATACGTAGTATTGCATTCGATGCGGACAGCGGTTTTTATCTCAACGGGAAGCGGGAGCTCATAAAGGGCGTCTGCCTGCACCATGACGGAGGCTGTCTTGGTGCTGCGATGACCAAAGGGGTCTGGAGGAGGCGCCTAAAAAAGCTAAAGGCTATGGGTTGTAATGCAATCCGCATGAGCCACAACCCACATATGTCCGAGCTCTATGAGCTTTGTGATGAAATGGGCTTTCTCATCATTGATGAAGCCTTTGACGAATGGGAGGCAGCTAAAAACAAGTGGCATATCGGACACAACGTTTATCCGCCGAAGCATGATGGCTATGCGGAGGATTTTCCACAATGGCACGAGGCGGATTTGACGGCTATGATAAGAAGAGATAGAAACCATCCCTCTGTCATTATGTGGAGTATCGGAAATGAAGTGGATTATCCCAACGATCCCTACTGCCATCCATCCTTATCTTATATGACCGGGAATAATGATGAAAACAAGCCTGAAGCCGAAAGGGTTTACAATCCTGCCAAACCAGATGCCCAGCGACTGCCTGTTATTGCATCCAGGCTTGCCGATATTGTGAGGCGTAGCGACACCAGCAGGCCGGTCACAGCTGCACTTGCTCTTCCGGAGCTGTCCTGCAGGCTGGGGTTCATCGACCATCTGGATGTAGCTGGATACAATTACAAGGAGCATTTATATGAGGATGACCATAAGCTCTATCCTCACAAGCCGCTTATAGGCAGCGAGAATGACCATTCCTATGCAGCCTGGAAGGCTGTGATTGATAATAATTACATTGCGGGTCAATTCCTGTGGACGGGAATCGATTTTTTGGGTGAGTGCAAAGGCTGGCCGATACGCGGTTCTTATTCAGGGCATATGACTACAGCCGGCTTTGAGAAGGCGGATTATTTTAAGCGGCAAAGCTGGTGGTCGGATAAGGCCATGGTACATATTGTGACGGCTAGGGCATCGGAGGATAGCGGCGAATGGGAAAGGATGTATGAATCCTGGAATTACATACCTGGTGAAGAAATAGAGGTGCGATGCTTTACAAATCAGGAGAATGTATGTCTGTATCTGAACGGAGTAGAGCACAAGCAGGAGGCAGTCAATTCGGGAATGGGCTATTCGACATGGAAGCTTGTGTATGAGCCAGGGGTCCTGGAGGTAAAGGCGGGAAGTGCGGGAGAAGCAGAGAGTTCGGTAAAGGCGGGAAGTGCGCCAGATGCGGGGAGTGTTTCGCACAGGCTGGAAAGCGTAAATGCACCTGTCATGCTGGAGATGCTTCCCTATGAGCCTGAGGTGGCTAAAGACGCAGTAGTTAGCTATGAAGGGGCTACTAATACAGGAGTTGATACAGGAGCTACTTACTTAGGTTGCGAATACTTTGGTGACGGGAGATATGGTACACAAGACGATGACATTTTGCAAATAGAGCTTTATGTTAAGGACGAAATGGGCAGGCGTGTCCCCTCTGACAGCTCGAGGATTACTGTTACTGTTGAAGGTGATGGAGAGCTCGTCGGACTGGATAACGGAGACTTAATGGATCTGACTGAGTACTCGGCCAACTACAGGTCGGCTTATGAGGGCAGGCTGATGATTTATGTAAGACGGACTGGGAGCGAAGCCATATATATAAGGGCGGAAAGCCCCTACCTTAAGCAGGCCCAGCTTAAGTATCCTCCTATTTAGGAAGGTCGCCTTAGGTAATTAGTCGATGTTTTGTACAAAATTTCGAGTAGGGGACTAATGAATAAGTAATTTAGGGATTATGTTAACTGATATTACGAATTTTAGCCAAAATCAGTCCCCTAGTCAAGAAAATGTATAAAAAAGTTAGATTTCTCTATGATGGAGCATGGGCGCCGGAGTATGATTGAGGGCAGGCGCCGGAGTATGATGGAGGGCAGGTGCCGGAGTGCGATTGAGGGCAAGTGCCGACATCGGAGTTTGTTGACGGGGTATTTTAATTCTCATATAATTGACCCTAAGAGATAAACTCTTTTAAGTTAACCGACTCTAAGAGGAAAATCCTTGATGAGTAATAGCAAAGGGGTGACAGGCGTTGAAAAAAGCAATGACGGTCTATGACATAGCTAAAGAGGCAGGGGTTTCGCCTTCTACTGTGTCGCGTGTTCTGACGGGTAACGCTAAGGTAAGCCGGGAAAAGGCGGAGAAGGTTAGAGCAATTATAAAAAAGAATAATTTCAAGCCGAATGCAATCGCCAGAAGCCTCATTACAAGGGAGTCCAGGATGATTGGAGTTATCCTGCCGGACATAACAAATCCCTTCTTTGCATCGGTTTTCCTCGAGGCGGAAAGCTATGCTATGAGCCTTGGCTATAGTCTGCTGCTTTGCAATTCTATGGGTAAGACGGACATAGAGTCAATGTACCTGAGGATTCTTGTGGAAAAAAAGGTCGACGGTATTATAATGGCCGGTGGTAGAGTAAATGATACAAAAACAATAAAGGAACATGCAGATGAAGTAATTGAGGTTATGGAACAGGTCCCCTTTGTTATTGTGAACGGTAAAATGACAGGAGTCGACAGCCACAGGGTATATACGGATGAGGCACATGGTATAGAGCAGCTTGTAGATTATTTATACCGACTGGGACATAGAAGGATTGGGTTCATTGGAGGTGTTAAGGGTATCACCGCCATGGATATCAAGCTTAAAGCATTCCTTGATAGTGCTAAGGAATATGGAATCGAATGTAAAAATGAATGGATTGTTCCCGGCAGCTTCTCCATTGAAAGCGGAATAGAGTCCATGAATGAGCTGCTTAGTAATCGAGACCTTCCCACGGCTGTCATGTCCGTTAACGACTTTACCGCATTAGGCGCACTGAAAGCCGCCACTAAAAGAGGCTTTGTGGTACCGGATGATATTTCTATTACCGGCTTTGACGACATTTATCTGACAGATATTATGACCCCTGCCATAACAACTGTTAGCCAGAACATGATGCAGATTGGAAGAACCGCAGTAGACGTTGTGGTAAATCTGGCAAATGGCAATAAAGTCAAAAAGAATCAATGTATTAAGACAAGTCTGGTCATAAAGGATTCCTGTGCAATAAATAGCTCTAAGAGATGAAATGGGTTTCGAGGTAAAAAGGGTTTTTCTTAATCTACTCAAAGAGCCTTCTAACCTGGTTAATCAAATTAAATATTCGCACATAATGGCGAATTATGTCACAATTATCCAATAATAACACTAAGGAGAGAAAAATTCGAAGAATAATTTCTAAAAATTCCTCTTGATTTGAAATCGATTTCATATTATAATAAAAGCACACGTTACCCAAAAGGCATTTCAATGATAAGAATTGTGCAACACTTCGAAGCAAAGTCAGTGAAAAAAGCTCAACCAATAAATTTATTGGAGGGAAACACTTTGAAAACAGCGATTCGGGAAGTAGTAAATGCAAATTCAAATGTAGCGGTTCCGAGCATCAGGAAGAAAACTCTCTGGAAGCAGATAGTGAATAGTAGAACATTACTTTTCATGTGTCTTCCTGCGATAGCATATTTTATTGTCTTTTGCTATATCCCGATGCCGGGCGCCTATATTGCCTTCACGAACTTCAACTACCAGGCAGGGATATTTGGTAGTCAGTTCGTAGGCTTCAAGAATTTTGAGTTTTTAATACAGTCGGGCAAGCTGTGGATGCTTACCAGAAACACGATTTTGTACAATTTTGCCTTCATTATATTTGGTAATGCCATTCAGGTGCTGGTTGCAGTTTTACTGAGCGAGGTAGGCAGCAGGAAGTTCAAAAAGCTTTCCCAGTCGGCAATGTTTCTCCCCTACTTCATTTCTGCGGTTATGGTTGGTCTGATAGCCTTCAACATTCTTAATTATGATTATGGCTTTTTGAATACTGTTATGAAACTATTCGGAGCGGATCCTGTAAAGGCTTACTCCACGCCTGAGGTATGGCCGTTTATTATTTTGATAGTTCATCTTTGGCAAAACACCGGCTACGGCTCGGTGGTGTATTTTGCAACGATCTGCGGAATAGACCAAAGTATAGTAGAAGCTGCTCAAATAGATGGAACAAATACGCTTCAAAGAATACGCTACATAACCTTACCATCACTAAAGTCAACCGTTGTCATATTGTTCCTCTTTGCACTGGGCGGCATAATGAAGGGAAACTTCGGCCTGTTTTATAATCTGGTAGGATCGTCAAACTCCAATCTCTTTCCTTATACAGACATTATTGAGACATTTGTATATCGGGCTCTTATGAATCAGTTTAATTTCTCCTACTCTGCCGCAGTAGGACTTTACCAGTCTATATTCGGCTTTATTATCGTGATTATATCCAACTGGCTGGTCAGAAAATTTGACTCTGAGAGCTCGCTCTTCTAGAGGTGTGCACTATTTTTGTTTTTATTACAGGGGGATGTGGGTTATGAGTATAAAAAAATACGATAGGACGACCATTTTAGTACACGGGTTTGCATATTTATTTGTGGGCTTGCTTGCAATACTGGCGCTTCTGCCATTTCTGCTTGTCATATCCGCCTCCTTCAGCACAGAAGTAATAATAACCACGGAGGGCTTTGGATTGCTGCCTAAAGGGTTCACAACTGCAGCTTACGAATTGCTCTTTATGGCACCGGACGCTCTGGTCGGCTCTTATATCGTGACAATAGTGATGACAGTCGCCGGAACGATAGTAGGTGTGTTCATTGTCTCGATGACAGGATATGCACTGCAAAGGAAGGACTTCCCCTTGAGGAATGTCATATCATTCTTCATCTACTTCACAACTCTGTTCTCAGCAGGACTAGCACCCACTTACCTGTGGTTTACAAAATACCTGGGGCTAAAGAACAACTATCTGGCGGTTTTCCTTCCGCTGCTCATGAGTCCCTGGCTAATAATTTTGATGAAAAACTTCGTGAAGTCAATACCCCACGAAATCACAGAGTCCGGCAAAATCGACGGGGCGGGAGACTTTGCGATTTTCCGCAAGCTCATACTGCCGATGCTTACACCTGCGCTTGCTACAGTCAGCCTCTTTACCGCACTTGGCTATTGGAATGAGTGGTATAATTCCATGCTGTATCTGCAGAATGTCAAGTATAAACCACTTCAATACTATTTGTATAAGATAGTCAATGAAGCCGCTGCTTTGAGGAACTCGCTGGCAGGACAGAACATTCAGATACATAATATACCGACTTTGACACTGAAAATGTCCACAGCGGTGATTGTAACTGGTCCGATTATTTTCCTCTACCCGTTTGTACAGAAGTATTTTATTTCGGGCATTACCATTGGTTCGGTAAAGGGCTGAATAAAATATTTCCAATAAAGGGCTCCAAAAAATTCACATATTATTAAGGAGGTAAGAAATGAAAAAGGCGCGTAAGGTCTTAATTTCAATGCTACTTGTCGTAATGATGCTGGGCATGGTAGCATGCGGCGGCTCAGGAGATAATGCTCCTGCAAAGGACAATGCTGCTAAATCCGATGGAGGGTCTGCCAAATCAACTGATGGCGGAAATGCAGCTTCGACAGAGCCTGACATCTCGGAATTTCAGGAGATCACATTTTTAACATTGGGCAACATACCAACAAATGGTAGGGCCGAGGCAATTTTAGAAGACCTCAATGTTATACTAAAGGACAAAATCAATGCATCATTGAAGGTCCAGTGGGTTGAATGGGCTGACTGGCAAACACAGTACAACCTGCTTCTGGCTAGTGGCGACAGCACTTTGGACTTGATTGGTACGGCGACGGACTGGCTCAACGCGTGGGAAAATGTTAAGAAGGGTTCATTTATGGTACTCTCTGATGAGATGCTGGCAACCTATGCTCCAAAGACATGGTCCGAGGTTACTCCCAACCACTGGGATCAGTGCAGATATGACGGTAAGATATATTTCATACCCGAGGATCAGTATACACAGTGGACTAACCATGGCTTCTTCTATCGCGGCGACTGGGCAAAGGAAGTTGGCCTCGACCAGATAACTAGCTTTGAGGATATGGAGAAATATCTTGATGGTGTTAAGGCAAACCATAAAGACGTTATTCCATGGGACGTAGCAGGCTCCGCAAACCTTCCCATGCCTCAGTACTATATTAATGCTTACACAAATCAGACAACACTTCTTGGCACGGCGACAGGCAATTACAGTCTTTTCTTTATCGATCCGAGTGATCCATATAAGGTTCAGAATCCTTTCTTTGATGGTACTTTAATGGAAGATTTTGCGACTATGATGAAAAACTGGTCTGACAAGGGCTTCTGGAGAGAAGATGCTCTGAACTACACAGGCGAGACCCGTGACCTTTTCTATGCCGGCAAGTCGGCTGTAGATCAGCATCACACCCAAACCTACATTTTCGGTATTAAGCAGAACATGGATGAGAAACAACCAGGCTCTGACGCTAAATTCTATCCATTCTCCGCAACCAGCAAGAATCTTGTAAGAGACATAATCACTCATGGTGCCTGTGCAGTCGGTTTCAACTCTAAGCATGCAGAGCGTGCCCTGATGGCTTATGATCTAATTCGCAATGATGAGGAATGCTACAGACTGTTCACACTTGGTATTGAAGGCGTAGATTACATTAATAACGGTGATGGCACATTCGGAAGACCTGCAGGATATGATGATGCAAAGGATGGTAATGGATTAGACTTCTGGTGGGGCCGCAATGATGCCTATGAGCTGATTAACGAAAACGTATACAGCGGCTACAAGGAACTGTTCGCTGATTTCGACAGCTATGCTATAGATTACCCGATTACAAAGTTCGTATTTGATCCTGCTAACGTTCAACCTCAGATTGCTGCTGTAGCAGATGTATGCGCAAGCTACATACCTAAGATTTCATTAGGTAAGGTGAGCGATCCTAAGGCAGAGGTTGAGGCATTCAAAAATGCACTCAAGGACGCCGGCTATGATCAGATTCGCGATGAAATACAGACGCAGCTGGATGCTTTCAAAGCTTCAGAAGGCAAATAAGAAGTAGGGCGGGGGCTGTTGTCAGGCAGCCCCTGCTTCCCCTATCCAGTCCAAACATTAACGAAATCATCCATGGAGGCTTTCATGAACACATTTGAAGTCAGGGACAAATTTTATTTAAATGGTGAGGCATTTCAAATTATCTCAGGAGCTGTCCACTATTTCCGTATTGTTCCGGAGTATTGGCGAGACAGGCTGGAGAAGCTCAAGGCCATGGGCTGCAATACAGTAGAAACCTATGTTGCCTGGAATGTCCATGAGCCTGAGAAGGGAAAGTTCTGCTTCGAGGGCATGTATGACATAAAGAGATTTGTTGAGCTTTCTGCTGAGCTTGGACTGTGGGTAATTATAAGGCCGTCACCCTATATCTGCGCCGAGTGGGAATTCGGCGGTATGCCGGCATGGCTCCTGGCAGAGGACGGTATGCGCCTTCGCAGTGTGCATGGACCCTTCCTAAAGCATGTCCGGGATTACTTTCAGGTACTATTTGAAATACTTAAGCCCCTGCAGTTCAACTATGGAGGCCCAATCATATTAATGCAGGTAGAAAATGAATATGGCTATTATAGTAGTGATACCAGCTATATTGATGCTCTTCGAGAAATAATGCTGGATAATGGTGTGACTGTCCCCCTTATTACATCGGACGGGCCCTGGGATGGGGCCTTGGAACGCGGGAGCACAAAGGGCGCGCTGCCCACGGCGAATTTCGGTTCAAAGGCAAGAGAACAGCTAAAGGTGCTATCCAAGTATACAGACGGAGGACCGCTCATGTGCACCGAGTTCTGGATAGGCTGGTTCGACAGTTGGGGCTGCGGGAAGCACAATACTAGTGACATGGAAGAGAATGCGGCTAATCTTGACGAGATTTTGAAGGAAGGGAATGTAAACATTTACATGTTCATAGGCGGCACTAACTTCGGGTTTATGAACGGAGCAAACTACTATGACGAGCTCAGCCCAGATACAACCTCTTATGACTATGACGCAGCGTTGACGGAGGCCGGAGCATTGACTCCAAAATATCATGCTCTCAAGGCAGTTATTTCGAAATATGCGCCAATCCCGGAGCTTTCATTCAGCACGCAAATAAAGACCATTTCCTATGGCAAGCTGAAATGCATAGGAAGAGTCGGGCTATTTAATGTTCTTGAAACTATATCAGAGGGAATTGAAAGTGTTTTCCCGGTTTCCATGGAAAGAGTCGGCCAGAGCTATGGGTACATACTCTACCGCTCAACATTGGAGAAGGAGAAGCAGCTTAATAACATAAGGCTCTACGATGCGAACGATCGTGCAAATATATTCCTCAATCACAAGCCGATTATAACCCTATATGATCTGGAGCTGCTCAAGGGGCACGATGCGGGAGGTCTAGCATGTGAAAATGGTGTATTGGATATACTGGTGGAGAATATGGGACGGGTCAACTATGGGCTAAAGCTTGATAAGCAGAGGAAGGGCATCGACAGTGCAGTGGAAATCAATGGACATCATCACCAAAATTGGGCTCTATATCCTCTGCCGCTGGACAATATTGATAAGCTCGATTTTTCAAGAGGCTATACGGAAGGACGGCCTGCCTTTTACAGATTCGAACTGAATGCGCAAGAGGCTGGCGATACCTATCTGGATTTTGAAGGCTGGGGAAAGGGCTGTGCTTTCATTAATGGATTCAATCTGGGCAGGTTTTGGCAGGTAGGCCCACAAAAACGCCTTTACATTCCCGGACCACTTATTCGAAAGGGTAAGAACGAAATCATTCTATTTGAAACAGAGGGTAAAGCAGGTGAGACTATAAGCCTTGAGGCATCGCCCGGTCTGGGTTGATGCTTTGGCATTGCATTAGCCTGGCTCATCATGAGTTAGTTTACATTCTTATTATCAATTTTACAAAATAATGCGAAAGTAATATAATTGGAAAAGAGAAGTTACCCGGCAGACATATTTGCGCGGTAAGGTTGTCTCCTTCCGTAGTACACAACCTATGAGGGTAAGGGTATTATTTTGTAAAGGAGATTTATTCATGAAAAAGGGCAATTTGTTATCCAGACAGGTCCTGGCATTTCTAATTCTTTTTGCCTTAATGGTTTTTGCAGCTTTGGGCGCATTTTTTATCGACAACGATTTTGGCAACATCGCAGTTGAGAGGGTTACAATACCCGGCGCAGCTGGAGCGATATCAGCAAAGCTATACATACCCAAAGGCATATCTGAGAAAAACCCGGCGCCTGCAATCCTTTGCATACACGGCTATCAGAACGACAAGGAAACATCTGTGGGCTATGCCCTTGAATTTGCTCGTAATGGCTACGTTGCAATGGTAATCGACGCTTATGGACATGGAAATACTACCATGGGATTACGCGAAAGAGGCTTTGACAAATCGGTAAATGGCCCGGACCGCTATAAAATGTTTATGAGCTTTTCTCAGCTTAACGAGCACTCTGATGATATTAAGGACAGCTCCTTAGGAGGAATAGACGCCTATAAGTATCTGAGGTCCTTGCCCTTTGTGGATGCAAAGAAAATTGGGCTGACAGGTCATTCGCTGGGCACATGGGCTGTTTGGACGATTGCCGCTGATCCTGGCATTAGCGCTTCCGTTGTTCAATGCGGGGAGTTGTACGGCCCCTTTTATGATGCCAATGGCAATGTAAAATATGAGAATGTTCTGCTAATACAGGCGGAATATGATGAGTTCGACTACTTCCGCGACTATGAGCTCACTGTAGGGGGCCTGAACAAAACAGAACATCGTTATAAGGACTTCATGGGGCAGGATGCGCCTGTGGAGTGGAACACTACTTACGGAAACTTTTACGATGGAACTGCCCGACGCATGGCTCTTGTATCGAATATACACCGGGGCATAACCCATGATTCTCAGGGTATCCATGAGGCCGTGTCCTGGTTCCGGCAGGCCTTTAACGGCCAAACAGGCGGGATTCCCGGGCAAACATATATGTGGAGAGAATACCTTATGTTAATTGCTATGGTTTCCTCCGTTTTGGCAACACTTCCCCTTTCCGGTCTGCTGATGAGGACAGCCTTCTTCTCTTGCATATCGGAGCCCATGCCGGGCAAATATTTTACCTCTTCACGAAGCTGGAGACGATTTGCAATAATAACCGTACTTGTTTCGGCAGCTACATATCCCTTTATGACACAATTGGGCCATGGACTGTTTCCCTATCCCGAGAATATCTACAAGGCACTCCTGGCCAATGGTGTTTCGGTTTGGTTTATGACGCTCATTCTAATCGCGTTGGCTATGTTCCTATGGTGGTTCAAAAAGGGCGATGGCAAGCGTCTGGAGGTGAACTGGTACGACCTGGGGGCTGCCTGGAATGAGGAAAAGCCGCGCATCGATTGGATCAAGCTCGGCAGGACCGCTCTGCTTTCGCTGATTTTGTTCGCATTCATATATGTTTCCTGTTTCTTAAGTACAAGGCTGTTGGGGATTGAATTCAGGTTTATCTGGCCCTTCATGCGTCCATTTACTCCAATCCGCTTCGGTCAATTTTTCCTTTACCTGCCCTTCTATGCTGCCTTTTTCCTCTTTAATGGAGGGGTACGGCTATTTGGTCAGTTCAGGCTCAGGGAATATGACTCCCCTGTGAAAACCCAGTTGGTTTGGTGGCTAAAGAATTCTCTGCTAATGCTGGGAGGATTGCTTCTGGTAGCATTGTTTGAATATGTACCATTTTTCTTGGGCATAGGTCCGGGATTTGATGCTGTTGGCATGCCTGTTTTCGGCGGCCCCTTTATGACTGCCCTTATTGTCATCGTGCCGCAATTTTTGGTTTTGTTTTTCGCCATGACCTACTTCTTCCGCAAGACAGGCAAGATATATCTTGGCGGACTATTTACAGCACTTGTGGCGACCTGGATTGTTACCGGAGGTTCTGCTATATTTTAAGGAAAGGCTTTTATCAAATGCTCGCGTCGCGATACACACAAAACGCGTAAGGAAGGCACTAATGCGCCCGCGGCGTATTTTGTTTTGCAAAAACGCGTTTTGGCGTACAATTCGCGCAAGCGCTCATTGATTATGATAAAATGGGCAAGAGGTGTGATGGGTGAAGAGTAGGTTTTTCGTTGCAACAATAATTGTGTCGCTGGTTCTAGCCCTAGGCTGTGTTGGGTTTACGCTGTCCTTCAATAAGGGTACCGATAATGATGTGATCGATTATGAACAGCTTAACATATATAGCTCTCATGCAGTCGAGTTTTTAAGCCCTATCATTGCGGAGTTTGAGTCCAGGACAGGCATAAGGGTCAACATAAAAACCGGCCGCACTGATGATCTGCTTTCGAAGATTGAGAAGAGGCAGAATACCGACGATGTGGATATTATGTGGGGAGGTTCGCTGTCGGTGCTGAGGCCTTATATGAATCAGTTTGAGGAATATTCATCTGTGAATGAGCCTTATGTGTGTGATGAATATAATAATGTTGAGGGAATGTTGACTAGATTTGTCGATGTTCCCAGCGTCATTATCGTAAATCTGGATTTGGTGGGCGATGTTGAAATCAAAGGCTACGAGGATCTATTAAACCCCAAGCTCAGAGGTAAAATTGCCTTTTGCACTTCATCTGCGTCCTCCTCCTATCATGATCATTTGATTAACATGCTCTACGCAATGGGGAAGGGAAAGCCCGAGAATGGATGGGGCTATGTTGTGGACTTCTGCCGGAATCTGAACGGGCAGCTTTACAGCGCTTCGGCTGTGTATCAGGGTGTTGCCGATGGTGAATTCGTGGCTGGGTTGACCTTTGAGGAGGCAGCGGCTAAGCTTTTGTCGGAAGGTGAAAATATTGAGATTGTATATATGAAGGAAGGTGTACTCTCAGCCCCTGAGTGCATATGCCTTGTTAAGGATGCACCCAACATGGAAAACGGCAAGGCATTTATTGATTTTGTGACAGGGTACGATGCTCAGCGCCTGATAGCGCAGAATCTTAACAGACGCTCTGTCCGTAGGGATGTAGAGCATTCAAAGTACCTGATTGACAAAGAAAAGATAAACATCATTTACTCTGACAGCGAGCTTGTTTCCTCAATGAATGATGAGTGGGTACAGCATTTTATGAGAATATACAGTGAAAACATAGACAACTATAACTGGATTGATTAGTGTAGAGGGACGGATTTGAAATTGAAGAAGCAGAAGGTCATCTCCTTCAGAGATTACATACGACGGATGTTTATTATCAATGCGATTATACCCGTATTTTGCGTAACCTTCGTATGTATGGCTATTTTTATCGGCCTTCAGTATTACAGTATAAACATTACCAATATTGAGGCAAATAACAAGGTGAGCAGCGTTCTTCAGAACACCTTGGACAAATACAAGCAGGGTGTTCTGGAGTTGTCCAGACGTTCATCTTTGATTACTCAGCCAATAGATGCTGACAGACTTCTTACAATACGAAGAACCATGAAGCAAATGGCGGCGTCTACCGGTTATTCCGGTGAGCTTTATATACTCGATGGCAGCTTTAATCAGGTTCTGGTTGACACAAGCGAACTTCCTGTGTTTTTGTCGGACGGAGCATATGGAGGGTGGGGGATCCTTCGTGAGATAAGTAATAACCCTCAAAGGGTTACTGTGATGGTCGAAAAGGATGAGGAGAATTATCTATGCATTGGCAGCAGTATACAGAAGGAGGGGGCGCTTATTGGCTATGTAATAGTGCTGATCCCCTCTGACGAGTTTTCTGTGCTTTTAACAAAGGTGTCTCCCCAGACAATTTTAGCCGATAGTAATGGCTGGATATATCTTAGCAACAGCTATGAGTTCACTGATGCGCTTGGACGCTTTGACAGAAGTATCGAGGGTGCGGATGGCTTTACGAAGTATAATGGGCGCACATATTACATGACGGGCAGTGCTATTGAGAATAATCTGATAAGGGTGTACACGGTGGCCGAAGAGGGGCGCAGCATGGCCATGTTCACCATGATTATTCTGGTTGTGCTCTTCATCTTCATAGCAATCACGATAATAGTGTATAATAGCAGCAACAGGCTTGCCAGACAGAGCACCAGTGACATCAGAGAAATTGCCGAGGCCTTTGAGCAGGTAAAGGCGGGAAATCTGGAGAAGTACATAAAGACAAGCAGCATTGAAGAATTTCAAAAGATAGGTGAGGCCTATAATATTATGCTAGATGGGCTAAAGGAGAATAAGGAGCTGGTGGAGCGTGTTGCCTTCGCACAGGTGAAGCAGCTAGAGTCACAGTTCAACCCTCATTTTATCTTTAATACCCTTGATAATATCCGTTTCATGGCAATGATCGATACTAAAGCCTCTGATAAGATGATTGTTGCCTTATCCTCAATATTGCGCTACAGTATCAGCAATGCACAGGAAGAGGTTACTGTTTCAGAGGATATGATGTATACGGAGTACTATTTGTCGATTCTTAAAATAAGATTTAACAGAAGATTCACCTATAAAACGGATATTGAAGAGGGGATCGAGGACTGCCTGATTCCTAAGCTAATGATACAGCCCTTGATTGAGAACTCTGTAAAGTATGGTTTCGTGGATAGAGACAGCCTTAGCGTATCGATAAAGGCATACACGGAGGATGACAAACTGATATTTATTTGCAAGGATGATGGAATTGGGATGGATGAAGCTCAGCTGGAGGAGATTAGGAGCAACATTTCACAGCCGGTTAATGTTAGCAGTCACATGGGCATTTACAATGTGCATAGGAGGATAAGGCTTATGTATCGTGAGGGCTATGGTGTCTGGATAGATAGCAAAAAGAATGAAGGCACTGAGCTTACGCTTGTACTACCAAAACAGGCCGCAAAGGAGCAAAGGGATGCTTAAGATATTGATTGCCGAAGATGAGGACATCATAAGGAAGGGGCTGGCATATACCATCGACTGGCTCAGCATGGGCTATGTGATTGTTGGAGAGGCCTCCAATGGTGAAGAGGGCATCGAAAGGATAAAAGAGCTGAAGCCTGATGTTGTTATTGCCGACATTATGATGCCCAAGGTAAACGGAATTGAGATGATACGCCGGGTCAAGGATGAGGTAAAATTCAAAAGCATCATTCTGACCAGCTATGCGGAATTTGAGTATGCAAAGCAGGCAATAGAGCTGCAGGCTTTTGAATATCTTATGAAGCCTGTCAATGTGGATGTGCTCAGGGGGGTTATGATTAAGCTGCGCCAGGAGATAGAGCAGGAAAGAGAGATGGAGCTGCTGCTTGAGCAAAAGAACCAGGGAATGGACATCGCAAGGTTTTCCGCCAGCGAGATATATCACAATCCTTATGTCATTAAGGCAATCGAGATAATAAAGGCACGTTTTGCGCAAAAGATAAGTATTGAAAGCATTTCCGATGAGCTGGGGGTAAGCTCCAGCTACTTGAGCCGCAAATTCAAGGAAGAAACAGGACACACCTATCTTGATTTTGTGAACTCCTACAGGATACAGCAGGCAATAAAGCTATTAGACGAGGGCGTTTACAGAGTTTATCAGGTATCGGACATGACCGGCTTCACCGACTACAAGCACTTCTGCTCGGTTTTCAAAAAATATACCAACTCATCTCCCACGGAGTTTGTCAAAAACAAAATGTGAATAGGACTCCAGATGTGTTATTTCTAGAGTCCTAGATTTTATGCTATAATAATCACTTTAATATTTATTTATTTTTTTTAAGTAACGACATAATAAAACGCACAAGAAGGTATATACCAAATGCCCCTAATGTTAATGCAATTATGTATGCAAAGGTAAAAATTATTTTGTTCATTGTACCTCCAAATTTCATTATAGATTATGAAAGCCCTATGTTAAAAAAAGGTTTTAAATATGACTATTATATCACAATATCGTTGTTCAGGTGTAAAGAAGTATGTCAGGTAAACCGAGGGATATGGATTGTATTCTTTTCACGACAATTTTGCAGAAATCCGGGTATCACTATTCTTTTGTATGCACTAATATTTATATATAAGTAAATATAAAGGGAGGCATTCTAATGAAAATGAAGTATGTATCACGGCTTTTGGTCTTCTTTCTAGTAGCTTCGTTTATTATGACTGGCTGCGCGAACACAGCAGGAAGCTCTGCCGGCAAAAGTGAAGTCGAGAAGATTATTGCAGAAGCTGAAAAACTATCGATGGAGGAGCTTTACAAGAAGGCAGCTGAAGAATCCAATGGCAAGACCATGTATGGTATTGGCAATTCAAGCCGTGGCGCAACAGCCGCAACGAGCTTTATTGAGGAGCTGCAGAAGGTAAACCCTGCATACAACGGTACAATTGAATGGTCTCAACCGAAGAACAACTCTATTTTTACATTGCTCAATGCAGATATAACCAGCTCAACACATACATATTCAATGACACTAATTCAGGATGGTAATCAAATCCAAAGCAAGATGCTTAACACAGGAAATCTGCTCAACTTCATTCCAAAGGACTGGAAAGAGGCTGAGGGCGTTGACGAGAAGGCCGATGGACATCCTCTTACGCTTCAGACACTGAACAAGGTATTTATGTTCAACAACCTTGGCGGCGCTTCATTCACAAACTGCTGGGATTTCGTTTATGAAGGAACAAGACCTATGTACATGGGTGTTGACTCAGAGCCTGTGGGCAAGAACTTCCTTTACATGCTGACTAGTGAAAAGTATTCGACATATCTTAAGAATGCTTATGATAAGCTTGATAGCACAAAACAGGCATATTTCAAGAAGACTATCGATGAGGTTGCAGGCAATGCTGAGAGTCTTGGCTTGAAGGCTGCAAATGCAAAATATGGCCTGGCGTGGATTAAGCTGTGGTGTGAGCAGTACAACGAGCAGACAGATGACGGACCTATATGTAATGAGCTTGTAACCACATCAGCAGTGGATGAGAGCGGATTACTCGTTTACTCTAAACTCCGTTCAGTTGAAGAGTCTGAGACAGCTTCAGTTAATAACATCACAATAGCTGCTTATCAGGATGGCTATGAGGGAATCGGCGGCTATGGATATAAGCATTACCTCCAGGTTGTCAAGACCGCTCCCCTTCCATGGACAGCATGTGCATTCATAGCTCATATGGTAACGACAAAGGAAGGCTTCCATGCATGGGGCAAGGATATGGGCGGCTATAGCGCAAACCCGACGATTAATCAGGATCACTCACAGGACGGCTTTGTTGACGGCGTTGACACCTATCCTGCAAAGAATGATCGCGGATTTGACTGGTGGAGCAGCGAAGACGGCGGTGCGCTTGTATTAGAGGATCCCGCTTACTGCGCGGAGGTTTCCTTCAACATGAGTGACTGGATCGACGTTATTATAGGCAATAAGGCTGCCGCAGCAGAGGAGAAATAATTAAGCTTTTAGATAGGTAGGGCATAAATAATGGGCGCATTTTTGCGCCCTTATTTATAGCCGGAGTGAAGCATATTTATAAGCAAAGCGTAGGGGGGTAGCATGGAACAGGGTATCTTATTGAAGCCGAGCAAAAATAGAATAATCATCAATAGGGTGATTACATTTTTATCAAAGCCACAAAACGTTATATTGACAGTCCTCGGTATCATACTTTCAGTTACAACAATAGCACCTATTATTTCAATAGCAGTCGATACCGTGACGGTTCATCCGGGCTCGATTGATGCACATTTGAGCGGAAAGAGTTCAGGATATACACTCTATAACTGGATTGACTTATTTACAGGCACATTGAGTAGGGAAAACATCTGGAAGCCACTTGGCACAACGCTGCTGCTGGCGATATTAACCTGTATTGGCTCTATCCTATATGGAGGTCTTTTCGCTTATCTTGTGACAAGAACCAATTTGAAATTTAAGCGCTATCTGAGCTCTATATTTATATTTCCATATATCATGCCCCAGTGGACACTGGCGGTTGTCTGGCAGAATTTATTCAACAGTAACGCGGTAACGGGAGGCTCCGACGGACTGCTTGCAGCCCTGTTTAACATAACAATGCCTGCCTGGTGGTGCAAAGGGCTCTTCCCCAGCGTAGTTGTACTGGCGCTGCATTATGCACCGTTTGCCTACATACTCATTGGCGGTATCTTCAAAAATATGGATGCTAATCTTGAGGAGGCAGCTACCATTCTTGACACGCCGAAATGGAAGATTTTCAGCCGGGTTACTCTACCAATGGTATCACCGGCGATACTTTCTACAGTGCTTCTTGTCTTTGGCAGTGCAGTAGGGAGCTATCCGGTTCCCCACTATCTCAACTTAACCACTCTATCGACAAAGTATGTTTCGATGAATGTAAATAGAGCCGGGGAGGCCAGTATTCTAGCTGTAATTATGATGATCATGGGCTTTATTATTCTCATGGTAAATCAGCTTAATACCAGCGGAAGAAAGAGCTATACTACTGTAACGGGCAAATCAGGTCAGATTAGCAAGGTAAATTTGGGCAGAATCGGCAAGTATGCCATAGCAATTATTTTCATTGTCTTGACTACCTTTACCAGCATTTACCCCATCATTTCCTTTGCAATGGAGACCTTCCTCCCCAATCCGGGTGATTACAGCTTCCTCACCTCAGGAAATCTGAACAGTCTAACACTTAAGTGGTGGACTACCTCGGAGAACCTGACTGAAAGCGGAATGTATGGGCAGATGGGTATTTTGTTTAATTCGACCATATGGAATGCCAATAAGGGCACACTTATTGTTTCAGTTAGCTGTTCCCTGCTTGCCGGGACAATTGGCCTGCTGGTAGGCTACAGCGTAAGCAAACACAGAAGAAGCAAGGCCGCAGGCTATGTGAATGCGGTAGCATTCCTTCCATATTTGCTTCCGTCACTGGCTGTCGGTGTCTCCTTCTTCATTTTTGGATCTGCAATGGGTATTTACAATACATACTTGCTGCTCATACTTGCCGGTACTGTTAAGTATATACCCTTTGCCAGCAGGAGCTCTCTAAATTCGATGCTTCAGCTGAGCGGTGAAATTGAGGAAGCGGCGATAATCCAGGATATACCCTGGCATAAGCGAATGGTGAATATTATCATTCCTATCCAGAAATCGTCGATTATAAGCGGGTATATGCTACCGTTCATGACATGCTTAAGGGAATTGACCTTGTTCATGCTTTTATGCTCCCAGAACAAAATAGTGACGACACTGCTGGATTACTTTGACGAGATGGGGCTTTATGCGTTTTCAAGCGGAATCAATCTGATGCTTATTGTTTTTATAATCATATGTAATTCTCTTATGAATAAATTGACCGGAGCAAGTCTTGATAAGGGTATTGGAGGTAATTAAATATGCCGGAAATAGTATTAACTAACTTAACAAAAAGATGGGGAAAGTTTTATGCAGTTGATAATCTTAATCTTGTTATCGATGATAATGCGTTTGTCACATTGCTCGGTCCATCGGGCTGCGGTAAGACGACCACCCTGCGCATGATTGCCGGTCTTGAGACGCCTACGAGCGGTAGAATAACCATCGGCGACACAGTAGTATTTGACAGTGAGCTGGGGATAAACATTCCACCCAACAAAAGGCGGGTGGGATTCCTCTTCCAAAACTACGCTTTATGGCCAAATATGACCGTATATCAGAACATTTCCTTTGGACTTGGGAATGTAAAGGAAGAGGCGCCAACGGTTGATTTCGAGGCAAGGAAGCTTGATGCTCTTATTTATGCGCTTACCAGGGCTAGTGAGGTCTCAAGAATAGTTAATGAATGCATTGACAAAAAGGGAAGGCTGGATGATGACAGAGCGCTTTTGCGGTTGATAGACACCTTTGAGATCTCTGTGTATACAGCTAAGACGCTCATGGACTACAAGCTGCATGAGGCGGATGATGTAAGCAAGGCAGCAGGCGAGATCATTATTAGGCTCAAAGCCGAATTGCAAAATCAATACACGAAACAGAAGGCAGCCGGGTATGAGCTCAATGATAAGCATGAAGTAATGAAAAATGGGCAGGTAGTTAAAAGCGTTAGGAAATATACCAAGGAAGAGATAGACCTGATTGTAAGGCGGGTGTCAAGAATCGTTAAGATAGGCATGTTCATGGATCGCTACCCAAGTGAGCTGTCAGGAGGGCAGCAGCAGCGTGTTGCGATAGCTCGTACTCTTGCACCTGAGCCGACCGTGCTATTTATGGATGAGCCCCTGTCCAATCTGGATGCAAAGCTTCGTCTGGAGATGAGATCAGAGCTTCAGAGGCTTCACATTGATACAGGAAGCACCTTCATATATGTAACCCATGACCAGATGGAGGCCATGACTCTGGCAACAAAGATTTGTCTTATAGACAACGGTGTCCTTCAGCAGTACGACAAGCCTATGGATGTTTATAACAGACCTAACAACCTGTTTGTAGCAGATTTTGTTGGGAATCCGGCAATCAATTTTGTTGAAGGCAAGGGCAGGCAGGAAGCGGATGGCTCTATTGGCCTTTCCATTTTTGATAACGCGAAGGCGAAATTTGTAGCCCGGGAGCAGCTTGACCTGGCACTTTGGCAAAAGCAGGAGGATGAAGCGGACGAAAGCGCCCGAAATGCTCTGGCTGAAAAGCAGAAGGACAAGAAAAACGTGGAGAAGGAGAATGCCGATGTTACGTTCAAACATCATATTGCTAAGGTCGATGAATTTGAGGCTATCGACGACGAATCGATAGTTACAGACAATGATTTTGTGATCGGCATCAGGCCTGAATTCATTAAGATTGGTGATCAGTGCAGCCTTGAGGGTGAGATTTACAGCTCGATGCCTACTGGCATGGAGATTACAGTAAAAATCAGAATCGGTCAATTCCTCCTCACAGCCGTTGTGTTTGGCGGAGTTTTGTATGAGATAGGTCAGAGGGTTAAGATTGACTTTGAGGGCGATGGTATTATGCTCTTTAGCAGAAAAAGCGGGAGCTTTATAGCACAAGGCTCGCTATTCCTCCAATAGTGGACATATGGCACAGGGTGACACAAGGGAACGACACAAGGAACACGTCTCCCTGTGTCACCCTGTGTGTCAGATGCAGTCATAATTTATGTCCTGAGGTTGACGGTATGAATATTAAGTCTCAGGACGAATTAAAGTGCGTGTATGGCATAAGCATCTATTTTTCAAGGATTTCAAGGTAGGTTTTACCTGACAGCTACAATAGCAGAGCAGCCCCTATTCAGCCTTGCACCTTTCAAAGGCTTTCCAGAATTCGCCCTCGGTGTCTATCAGCCCATCCAGTAAATCATAGCCTATGCTGAATTCCGGGAAGCCGACGGCGTATGCGGCGATCTCGTAGGGCTGGAAGTATATCACAAGAGCATCCTTCTTAACTATAAAATAGTTACTGCTATCAATCCTCTCTATATCATCATAAAGCATACTCTCTCCCGATTCATCAACCATTTCGGCCATCTTACCTCTGACGATTTCGGCCAGCTTATCTTCATAATTGACATCTTTTTTGAACAAATCGCTTAGTGAGTAAAGCTTCCCCGTCCTCAAATTGATATGGTAATCCTTCATTGAAGGCTGTCCATGTGCGGCGCCTATGGGGTAATAGTATCCGTGTTTAGTGACAATCAGCAGGTCCTTGTTTCTTTCGCTGGAGAAGCTTACATCTGTCGTTTCGACGTATAAATCATCTTCCTTGTGCGATGCCTCGCGATCCATTAAGAACTCATCCCGCAGCAATGTGTTGATACCCTTTTGAACCGTCAAATCAGCTATTCCTGCGAGCTCAGGGTAGAATATCAGCATATATCTGTCGGGTCTGAAGGTCTTGTGTTTTATTTCAAGACCACCGTCCAGCTTGATAGTATTATCGGACGCCCAAATCCTTTTGCCCTCCTGAGAGATATAGTAAACATATTCATCTGCATTAACCCTGTACAGCTCGCCGCAAGCGCGTATACTACCTATTCCAGTTGTCTTAGGTATCTTGCCTGCTTCATTGCCCTTGTCATCGACAAGATAAGTACTCCTGTCGTCAGTTACAGATATTAGACCATTTTCAAGCCTTTCCAGGTCGTAAAATTTGAAATCCGTTAGTTGGGTTCCGTTTTTATCGAACAAGGCCTTTGGTAAAAAGTGCTCACCGTAATAGAAGTCTACGGTTTCAGGGACGGCAAATATGCCTCCTCCAAGGTATGTTATCATCGAATACTTTGGTGGTATCACAAACTCTCCCTTCTTATTTATGACGCCAAACATATTTGTATACTCCTGTGACGCGTTGACTATCGCAAGGCCATCTTCGAATCGCTGAGCATCACTGTAAACAGCTTTCAGAAGTATTTTACCATCCAATGTCTTGTATCCATACCTGGTGGTATAGCCACCTGTGTTTTGCAAAAACAAAACTGTATCGTCAGACATGCCAACCACAGTGTCAGTGCCCAAATCCCCGATAAGCTTACCAGTTTTGTCAATTACCCCATGATGCCCGGGGGAGTTCTCAACGATAGCCTTATCATCTACAAATGAATGTGCCCATAAGTAAATGGGCTCAATGACTACCTTACCCTCTTCATTTATGTATCCCCATAGGAAATCGCCATTGTCTGTTTTTTTGCTAAAGGCGGACAGGCCACAGCTTGCCTCTTCTATATTACCTTCAGTCCGGAATAATTCCCTACCCTGCCCATCCAGTAGGATGCTGTTTCCCATATTGTCAAATGCTATCCTTTTATTCCCCGAAGAAGAAAAAAGAGAAAGGTATTGGGGCTCAATAATCGTCCTGCCTGATTTATCAATTAGTCCCCACAAGCCGCTTTTGAATACGTTGGCCGTGCCATTTTCCAGAAAGTCGCCTGCGTCGTCATACTCCGGAGCTATTACAAAGACTCCATCGCCATTGATATAGCCCCACTTCTTTACATGCCCCTCCATGAGGTATGCGGGATAAAGCTCCTGCTGCATATCTATCAAAGTACCATTTCCTGTGATGTCTTCAACGATACCCGGCTTCGTACTGCTACCTTCGGCTACATCTGCACCTGAGCCGGCCTCTGTATTGGTTCCAGCGCCTATATCAACTGACTGAACATCCCCGGAGGCAGGTACATTTGCGCTGCTGCCTGCACAGGAGGTCAGTAGTATTGCAGTAATGATTAGGACTAATAAAATCAAAACCCCTCTTCTCATAATATTCATATCGATCGATCCTTCCTTTTAGAATGAGCCCGTCGATTCGTTTATGTTTTAGACATATATTATTGATATTTTGTTTCAGCTTTTGTTTTGCTTTCCTTTTCTTCTATATTCTCTTGGGGTCATACCGGTATACTTTAGGAATAGACGATTAAAGGAACGCGTGGAATTGAAGCCTACGGCATAGGAGACCTCGGTAATGCTCATGTCCTGGCTTGCTAAAAGCTTGCAGGCATCTGATATCCGGAGCGTTCCGACATACTCGCTAAATCCCATATGTAGCTTTTCGCAGAAGAGATGTGAAATATAGGATCTGCTGATATGCAAGGCCTGCGCAATTGTTTCGAGCTTTATGTTTTGCGTGTAATTCTCGGAGCAGAAGTTCAAGACGGCCTTTATCGTATCTCCATCGGATGATTTCGTTTCCTTGAACTGGACTTCCTGAAAGAGCTCGCCAAGCAACGACAAAAAATAACCCTTGATGAGATTGTCGTAATAGGCGGGCTTCTTTTTGTGTGTTTCAACTATGCTGTCTATCAGAGGAAGTATTCTTTTGTTATCAGAGGCGTTCTTTATTACCGGTGAAATCGGAAGCTTATACTTAAAAATGTTTTGAAATTCCGGACATAGATCCCGGGGGAATATGCTCAAAAAGCAGTTTTCCCGGCCAATCTTTTGATATTGATGTATTTGGTTAGGGAATACGATTATGGCATCACCGGTACTGGCAACATACTCCAGAGAATCTACCAGGACCTTTACGCGGCCATCTATCATATACACAAGCTCAATGTGATTATGCAGATGCGCACCAAAGGCTAAGCGGTCATTATATTCAGCAAGTATTGATAGTCCCTTGTTCTCATAGAAAAACCTCATAGATAACTCCAGCCTGACTTAATTAATATTAAATACAACAATATTTGTCTGATTCTAACTATGTTTTGACTTGTATCATAACACTTTTTATCCTAAAATACAATTAAGGTTTACACTATTGCATATATTTATTAAGGAGGCACTATTTATGTCATTATCTACTTCATTTCCAATCGCACTGCAGCTGTATTCCGTCCGAGACGAGCTGGAAAAGGACTTTGTGGGGACGCTTAAGAAAACAAAAGAACTCGGGTATGATGGGGTAGAGTTTGCAGGTCTTTACGGCCACGAACCGGCACAGGTCAAGGATATCCTCTCGCAGATAGGCCTGGTTCCATTGTCGGCACACGTCCCATTTCTTGACCTTATAGCCGACCCCGATAAGGTAGTGGGAGAGTATGCTGAGATAGGCTGTAAATATATTGTGATTCCTTATCTTCTACCCGAGTATCGTCCCGGAGAGGAAAAATTTCAGGAAGTGATATCAGGAGCTCAAATTATTGGCGAAGCAGCGAAAAAAGCCGGGCTGACATTGCTTTACCACAACCATGATTTTGAATTTAAGAAAATTGGCGGCATATATGCCTTGGATATTCTTTATAACAAGGTACCAAGCGATTTGCTGAAAACTCAAATAGATACCTGCTGGGTAGGTGTTGCAGGCGAAGATCCAGCGGAATATGTCAGGAAGTATAGCGGTCGTGCGCCTGTTGTCCATCTCAAGGATTATGTGATGCCGGGTAAGAACCCTCAGAAAATGTATGACCTGATTGGCATAGAAGATGAGAAAAAGGATTATAAGGCGGGGGATGCTTTCGGTTACCGTCCGATTGGACTTGGCGTACAAAACTTCTCAGAAATTCTTAAAGCCTGCAAAGATGCAGGTACCCTGTGGGTTGTTATAGAGCAGGATGAACCGTCAATGGGCAAGACCTCCTTTGAATGTGCTGAGATTAGTATTAAGCAATTAAAGAGCCTATAAAAGAAATATATAGAAGAAATATATTGAAGAAATGCGTATAAGAAATTGCTAATAAGGAGATGAAGTGATGTCAGACACAGTATTAAATCAATTTGCACCACCTGTTGAAGAAGAGGATATTGTCGATATTAAAGAGAAATTGAAATTCGGAATCGTTGGAACCGGATGGATTGCAGAAGCACATGTGGAAAGCCTGAAACAGATGCCTGATGTCGAAATTGTTGCAGGCGCAGATTTAGTGGAAGGCAAGGCAGAGAAGTTTTTCAAAAGGTATGGGGTGCCAAATGTCAGGTGTTATCCCGACCATAAAGCTATGCTCGAGGCGGAAGACCTGGACGCAGTTTGTGTGTGCACATATAATACCACACATGCACAATGTACTATCGATTCTTTGAAAAAGGGCGTTAACGTATTGCTGGAAAAGCCCATGTGTGTCACTATTGAAGAGGCCGCAGATATTATCCGCGCTGAAAAGGAAAGCGGAAAGCTTCTATCCATTGGCTTTCAGCCTCGCATGGACGATAACATGAAGATGATCAAGAAAATCGTGCAGTCCGGCGAGCTTGGCAAGATTTATTATATTCAAACCGGCGGCGGCCGCAGAAGGGGTATTCCAAATAGCACCTTTATCGAGAAGAAAACGGCGGGAATTGGCGCTCTGGGAGATATCGGCTGCTATTCTCTTGACATGGTTCTCAATGCTATTGATTACCCGAAGCCGCTTACCGTATCGGGCTATAAATCCAATTTTTTCGGAACTAATCCTAAATATAATAATCCACAGGATGCCGCGAGGTTTGATGTGGATGATTTTGCGGCGGCATTTATCCGCCTTGAGGGCGATATTGTGCTGGATTTCAGGATTTCATGGGCAATGCATCTGGACACGCCCGGTGATACAATTATTTTGGGCACAGAGGGTGCGCTCAGAATTCCGTCCACCGAGTGCTGGAATGGCTCAGTGGGAGGGCCCATGAAGCTCTACAAGGACCTAGCAGGCCAACAGGTTGAGGTTGAAATACCGCTATGTCATGATGATAGCTCCGGAGGCCTCTTCTACAAGAAGCTGCGCTCCTTTGCCGATGCCATAAGAAATAAGGCTGAGGCTCCTGTGCCGACAAGTCAGATTTTTTACAACCAGGCGATTCTCGATGGTATCATGAAATCAGCACAGCTGGGTCGGGAGATTGAAATAGTGCTTCCTCAGATATAAGCAGGGAAAGGACATCTGGCCTTTACAGGCAGGCGGCGGCAGATATAAATTTTCATCTTGCCGGGCAAAATGAATAGGGGCATACTTACCAGTGGACGACCGCAAAAAGTTGTCCACTTCTTTTATCCTTTTGGCTGAATACGCAACCGGTTATAAGCCAATACTTTGTTGATTTCTATTTATAAACCATAGGAATATGATAGTGCCCGTCTAGACTTAACGGCTTCTATGTGCTAAAATCTTTGGAGACACTATTGTAAGGCGTATGGAGGAAACACATATGAATCAGCTATATGCGTCGGATGGTAGCTTATTTTGCAGATTCCGGCGCACTTTTATTGGTGACCGCACATTTTATAAAAAAGTACTGACACTTATAGTTCCGCTTATTATCCAGAACACAATTTCAACCTTTGTCAACCTGCTCGACAATATAATGGTGGGACAGGTGGGAACAGCGGAAATGTCAGGCGTTGCAATTGTAAACCAGCTCTTGTTTGTGTTCAACATAACTATCTTTGGCGGTTTAGCGGGCGCAGGCATATATGGCGCACAGTTTTATGGCGCAGGCGATAATGAGGGGCTACGAAGCACATTCCGCTTCAAGCTTTTAATGTCAGCGCTTACGCTAGTGGCAGGGATTGCTATATTTTTGACCGGCGGGGGAAGCTTGATCTCCCTCTACTTGACCGGAGATGGCAGCGCAGCCGATGCAGCGGCTATACTAGGATTCGGACAAGAATACTTAATCATTATGATTTGGGGGCTGTTGCCATTCGCAATGACTCAGGTTTATAGCAGCTCGCTGCGCGAAACGGGCGAAACAGTGTTGCCCATGAAAGCAAGTATAGCGGCGGTACTCACAAATCTCTGCCTCAACTATATTTTGATATTTGGAAAGCTTGGCTTCCCAGCACTCGGTGCCGCTGGTGCCGCTATTGCTACAGTTATTTCACGATATGTAGAGCTTTCGATTATTGTTGTATACACTCACCGGCATACAATCAGGTTTCCTTTCATTAAAGGGATATACAAGTCGTTTAGTATTCCACGCAGCCTTTTTATGAGGATAGCCAAGAAGGGGATGCCATTGCTGGCCAATGAACTGCTCTGGTCACTGGGAATGACTACACTGATGCAGATATTTTCAACATCAAGCTTGAGTGTCGTGGCAGCACTTAACATATCAAGTACGACAACGAATTTATTCAATGTGTTCTTCATAACTATGGGTACTGCTGTTGCAGTCATGGCCGGGCAAGCTCTTGGGGCTGGTGATATTGCACGTGCCAAGAGTGTGGTATGGAAGCTGATATTTTTCAGCGTCTGTGTATGCATTTTGATGGGTGGAATACTGGCATCCTTGTCGCCTTTTATTCCCTATATCTACAACACAACCGATTCGGTGCGCCAATTGGCGACCCACTTTATGATAACAAGTGCTATTTTTATGATAGTAAATGCGACATCCCACTGCTGCTACTTCGCTCTTCGCTCAGGGGGGAAAACCTTTATTACCTTCCTGTTTGATAGCGTGTACATGTGGACAATAGGTGTGCCCTTTGCATATGTGATCACAAATTTCACAAAGCTGAGTATTTATCAAATATATCCGATGAGCTATCTGACAGAATTAGTCAAGTGCACATTCGGGCTTCTAATGGTGCGCACGGGCATATGGGCACAGAATATCGTTGCTGATAGTGTTTCGGACCCAAGCGAGAAGATATCAGCCGGTAATAAACACACTGGTGATGATTTGGCAGCAAGCGAGGCAGAATGAGGAATCAGCCGGCTCAATGAGGAATTAATAGAAGTATTCTCTCAAGCCTTTTGTAATGTCCACGGCTTTTGGGGGACAGCCTGGTATGCAGTGTGAAAAGCCCTTCGTACAACTGCCAATGCCAAGACCCTTACCTTTACTGTTCCTGAAGCCTTGCCCTATGGATATTTTCTCCCTAACCAAATTGAGGTCGCCTGCTTCGTCCAGACGATTGAGAGCGTGCACAAGACTGCCCAGACAAGCGGAGCAGGCCTGATCTTCAATCACATTGCGGGTAAGACGGGTTACCTTGCGGTTTGGTGAAATCACGCCAATCGGCTTCTTGTCGATATTCAATTCCCTTATAATCGCATTATCTATATCGGTGCTGCCAACCCCAAGCCTTTCAGCCTCAACGATGTAGCGTATGTCGTGAGGTGTATAGCCTAAGAGATTAGCGGCAAAGGTGTCAATAAGCACAGGATCAAAACCGGCAATGACCCTGTCCATCCTCACGGGTGTTCCGCCTTCCTCAAAGGTTAGGTCGCCCATTAATCCATCTACGATAATCATGCCGCATTTTAAGAACTTGTTCAAAAGTGCGATTGGTGTATGCAGGCCAAGGCTGTGGAAATGCCGTTTCTCACTGTCGGGGATGCAGCCCTTCAGGTTTTTGAGCGCGCAGGTAATCATTGTCTGGCAGTGCGCCTTTAAAACGGGCATGTTGATCAGAAAGTCTGTTTCAATGGCTGACTTGCATACCTTCATGCTAATACCCTTTTCTGAATAGGTAACAGTAGGATCGCTTTTCAGATCGATCAATGGTACATTATATTTTTGGGATATTTTATTATAGTCGCATAGCTCAAAAGCTCTTTTGGTGCTGTCTCCGACCCAGGAGCCTTCCATAATTGTGATTTTGTTATATCCATGCTCCTTAAGATATGTGATAACACCTTCGACCAGGAGAGGTGAGGTAGTAGCGCCGGATGTTGAAGGCTTTGCTACAACCAGGTTTGGTTTAATAGCTATGGAGGCGCTTTTGGGGAGCATGCTGTAAATGGCTGCTTCTTGCATTACCTGATAGCCCATCTGAAATGCATCCGTTCCATATGTTGTTATAAGCTCGTTATTTTTCATGTAAACGCCCCTGTTCTTAAGTTTTTGTGAGATAGTTGTTTTGCTGCGATATTTCCTTTTCCTAAATATACCTTACTCTGCGGTAGTGCGGGCGATACAGACATGTGCGGCACAAAGGCTTTATTGAAATAAGTATAACATACATAGCATGGATACGATTGTAAACAGTA
>LSQX01146691.1_pt2 | contig 31405 bp, 27 predicted proteins | sample 654561 | NCBI WGS metagenome assembly LSQX01 (sample SAMN04489861, study PRJNA283612) | anaerobic digester metagenome | isolation source: 4 biogas reactors fed with cattle manure at either 37C or 55C with and... | place: Denmark: Kongens Lyngby | collected 2014 | reverse complement strand
AATATCACAGTGCCAGGCACCAACTTATCAACTTATTGATTATTCTGACAATTAAGGACTGTGATACCCACTTGTTAAGTCGGTGAAGTTTCATTATACTAATACTACATCGGGTTGGTGAAATTATGGGGGGATACCGTTTGGAAAATGATAAGCAAATCGCGGTTCTAATTGATGCTGATAATGTATCGGATAAATATATAAAGTACATATTTAATGAAATATCCAACCATGGAATACCTACTTATAAGCGAATTTATGGAGATTGGACCAAGCCTCAAATGTCATCCTGGAAAAATGTACTGCTTAATTACTCTATTACCCCAATTCAACAATATAGCTATACAACCGGAAAAAATGCAACAGATGCGGCATTAATAATTGATGCCATGGATATTCTCTATTCCAATAATGTAGATGGTTTTTGCATTGTTTCCAGTGATAGTGATTTTACTAAGCTGGCTGCCCGTTTAAGAGAAGCTGGAATGTATGTAATCGGCATGGGTGAAAAGAAAACCCCTACTCCCTTCATAGCTTCTTGTGAAAAGTTTAAATATCTTGAAGTTTTAGCTGCGACTCCTATAGAAGCTTATGAAACCCCTGAAAAGATAGAAGCCCAAGAAGTACCAACAAAAGAAGGTATGGCAACAAGGAAAGAGCTAATAGAAACCATAAGAATAATCATAACCGAGAGTTCAGATGAAGATGGATGGGCCTATTTGGGGGAAGTAGGGAAAAAACTCAATAAGCGATACCCGGACTTTGATGCCAGGAACTATGGGCACTCCAAGCTAACTCCATTTATTTCATCATTAAAAGAATTTGAAATCCAACCACGAAAAACCAACAATCGGCATATTACTCATTACTATATTAAAAATAGAATCAAAAAATAACCACAGGGTCCCCTAGGAAATAGAAATAAGGTGTCAGCTTCCTGGCTAGATGTTCAAGAAACTGACACTTATTGTCACTTACCGTTGATGGTTAACTGAAGGATTTGCTTCCCCACAATATTCACGTCAACTTTGCTGATGAATGCGCTGTAAAATCAGTGATACCCCTAAATTAAGTTTTCTTATTCACGTTTTCTTAGATTTCATTCTAATAATCTGACACCACTGTTATATTGTTAAAAGTGTTATTGCCAATATACCGACAATCTGTTAGCTACAAAAAATTGGCATGTTAATTGCAATGAAGTTAACTAGATGCAATAAATAAAATGTATCATAGGGCATAATCAAAGTGACCAAGGTCCAAGAGACCATTAAGATCCGTATGGATGGCAAAGCGCAGCAATGGACAATATAATTATTGAACGATTCTTTAGATACAAATGGGAAAGTTTATACTTGTTACGTTCAGAAACCGGTAAGGAAGCTAAATCAATGACCAAAGAATGTATTTAGTGCTCTACCTATGTTAGGGATCACCAGGGAGTAGACAATGCTACCCCGTATTCGATCTACCGCTACCAGCAAAAAGCAGTTGCTTAAAACCATATTTCGGAGGGGGGATTTATCTTAATAATTTCAAAGTCGTGACGAGCGAGGGCATTATAAAGCGATAAAAGAACGTTGGATTGTACAAAAAGAAGTACTTGAGAATCGGTGAAGTGCAAAAGTAAAAATGTCAATGTGAGCCATGAATGAGCAATTATTGACTAAAATTTGAAACTGAAGCCAACGATTCGGAAAATCCACTAAATATGGATAATCGTTTAAAAATCTTAGGGACTAGTTTCATAAAACAGAATGTTGTGGCGGAAGTCACTGCCTTTGTGTGTCTCAACTTGCCACGATTGAAACGGATGAGGTTGTAAGCCCGGCAAAGCCTACTGGAGCGGTGTGCCATTTGTGTAACATGCCGTTTACATGACCGAGGTACAAACATTCCAGTGGTATTTATTACCCAGTTGCTTGGTCTAGCCTTAGGATATACTGAAAACAAGGTTGGACTTCATAGAAGGTTAAAGCAATAAAAGCTATATTAAAATAAGCAAGGAGGACTCTATTTATGAGTACAGATTTAAGAAACAAGTATTCCATTGTAGGTGTAGGTTACACACCACAGGGAAAAGTACCTGGACGCTCTGCAGCTAGTTTTTATCTAGAAGCGACCATGAACGCCATCAATGATGCGGGACTAACAAAGGATGATATAGATGGCCTGATTCTATATCGCGATTTCCCGATTTTACCCGGTGACGCCTTTCATCATACAGGCAACGTAATAACCTACAGTCTTGGCATACGCCCGAAATTCTTAAGCCAGGAAGCTTACTGCTACCGTACCAATATCAATAAAGCAATAGGTGCTATCGAAAACGGAACATGTAAGTATGTTCTTATCGTATTTGCCGAGAGTGGCAGAACCGGTCACCGTACATGGACAGATGAAATTGACCTGTTCAGCAGCAAGCCCTATGATGAGTATGCCGCCTACGGAAACATTTCAGCTTTCACCAACTATGCTATGTTCGCTAGCCGTGCCATGCACGATTACGGAACAGGACCGGATATATGGGCGGAGATAGCTGTCGCACACCGCCAATGGGCCAATCTGAATCCCAATGCTATTCATTACAAAAGGCCTTTGACAAAAGAAGACTATATGGCAACACCATGTCTTTCATGGCCATTCCGTGCCCTGGATGCAACTGCATCAACCGACGGCGGCCGGGCAATTATCATCACCACCACAGAGCGGGCCAAAGAACTCAAAAATCCGCCTATCATGATCCGCGGATACGGCTCTGCTAATGATACCGCCAAGGGCTGGCAGCTTACTCCGGGCGATCCCGCCAGCAGCGCTGCTATTGCCGGACGCGACGCTTTTGAGATGGCCGGACTAGGCCCCAAAGATATAGGCGCAGCCCAGATATATGACTGCTACACCTACACGGTTGAGGCAACCTTGGGCGATTACGGATTCTTTGATAAGAAAAACGCCCGGGACTTCTTAACAGTTGAGAACATAGGACCCGGCGGGGCATTCCCGGTAAACACCAGCGGCGGGCTACTTTCTGAAGGTTATTATATGGGAATGACCCCCATATCCGAGGCCGTTATGCAGTTGTCCGGGCGCTGTGGAGATCGTCAGTTAGGTGTCTTACCTGGCACAAAACTTCCTGAATTCATGATCGTGTCGGATAACGGCGGGTTCTATCAAAGCAACGAAACTCTTATTTTAGAAAGGGGAAAATAAGAATGACTCAAGTATTAAAAGTAAAGCTGCCATTTGACCTCAGAACCAGCTCTGATAATGCTGTGTTTTATAACACTGCTCATGAAGAACAGAAATTTATTCTGCCATACTGCAACAGCTGCGACAAATATTTCTGGCCTGGCGCTGTTATCTGCCAGCACTGCGGCAGCAACGATGTTGAGTGGAAAGAGGCTTCTGGCCATGGCAAAATTTATTCCCACGTGGAAGGGCGATTCGCTTTCCATCCGGACATCAAAGAATATCTTCCAATCGCCATATGCTCTGTGACCCTGGACGAGGGACCACGCGTTTTCGGACGCCTTATCAACTATGGCGAAATCGAAAAGGTTCCTTATGATGCACCTGTGCATGTCGTATGGCTTCAAGACGATGAAAGAGGATGCACCATCATGGGATGGGAAATGGATTAAATTTAGAGCATAGATAAAGCAAACCTGTCGAAAGGCGGGGGCGCAAAGCTACAAATACAAAAAATACAAATAGAATCCCTGCAGGTTCCCTGCGGGGATTCTTTATTGGTAACAGGGTCAGGCACCTACTAGCGCCATTTTTTCAAACAAGGTAAAAGGGGATCACAAGTGGAGCGAAAAACATCCAATTTTTAAGCGGCCTGCCGTCTCCGTGACACGTTATTACGGCAGAGAAATACCCATGTCTACAAAACGTTTAAGCATGGCTGCTACTTCTGCCCGGCTTGCCGAAGCCTTAGGCATCAGCAGCGTGGTTCCATTGTTGACAGTTCCGGTTATGATGCCGTTGCTGCAAACCCAGTCAAAACCGATGCGCATGTTTTCGTAAATGGAAAAACCATCGTTGTAGGCGGCTATACCCGGATACTCTCCTGGGGCAATCTTCAGTCCGTCGTAGTTAGCGTATCGCCATAACAGGACGGCCAACTGCTCGCGGGTTATGGGATCATCCGGACCAAAAGTGCCATCGGCGTAGCCGGAGACGATTTTATTAGCCAAGGCCCAGTCTACCGCCGATTTGTACCAACTGTCATCCGTAATGTCTGACATCCTGACATCACCAAGCTCTGCTTCCGGTGTCCCCGCCATCTTGTAAAGGGTATAAACCAGCATGGCGCGGGTCATGGGTTTATTCGGCTCGAAAGTGTTGCTGCTAACGCCCCGCATCAGTCCTTTTTCATATACATAAAGTACATAATCAAAATACCATGAAGACTTGTCTGTATCAGTGAAAAGCGAATAGGCTTTCTCGGCGTCCATGCTCAAGGTATCTACGAACATGCTTGTGTAATGGTTGTTTGCGCTGAATTTCACCAAGCCTAAGGATTTGTCATAGATACAGGGAATCTTATGCAGCTTGCCCGACTCGTCCCGGCCATACAGACTTAAGGAATAAACCAACTGACCTGCCGACGGAGTGTAGGGCATACTGATCGTCATAGCGTTATTGAAGTGGTTTATGGTTGCATCGCTGATCTGCACATTTATATCAAATCTTATTTCATTGGTTCTGAAAAGGGGAGCCGAGTAGTTGGTTAGATTAATGTTGCCGATAATGCCGCACGCTCCCCCCAGCCCCTTTAAATATCTGCAGTCAGTCAAGTTGCCTAGTATATCATTGACAGTAACATTATACTCGAAAGTTGTTAGTACATTTTCCAGGCCTTTATAAGCTTCTTCCACCTGGGCTTGATTTCTATAGAAATTGTTCGTGGACCATTTTTTGGAGCTTATATATTCGTTAAACAGAGTCTTTCCGCCACCCCGCAGATAACTTATATCTTTTTCATAAGAAAAGATCAAGCCTTTTAAGAAAGCTATATCGGCGGCGTCGCTGCTGCCGCTCCGGCTGTGCAGATACAGATAACGTGAAATACCGTTACTCAAGGCCAGCCCGATGGAATTGCCGACTGTTCCCCAGCTGCTGTATGAAAGAAGCATGCTCATTTCGCATTCCCGTACCATTCTGTATTCAAGGTTACTGCTATACGCATTGGGGGCTGAGTTGATGACGATGGTCGGAATCCCCTTGGATATATTATCGTTGATGCGGTCAATCATTACGCTTATATACTTTGAATTCAGTACGGATTTGGCAGGTAAAGTCAGCACCAGCATTTCCAGGTCCGCCTTCTCCGGCGCTACCAGCGTTACGCCAATACTCTTCAAATGTTCTTCCACATTTTCTTTAACTGTTTCCATATCATATATTGATCCCGCAGAAGAGTCCTCGGTGTTACCGAAATATATAGCGGCTGCATTGACATTGGATCCATAATAATCGATCATCAAGCTCAGTACGGCCATCATTCCCAGTTCGTCTGTGCCTGAATAAATGAATCCCCGGTCGGCCACATTTTTTTTGATATAGTTTACTTCGTTGGTCTGTACGGTATTTTCTGAGTTGGAGTCATCAATGCCGATGAAGTATTTTATCCCTGCGGAATCATCCTTTGACAAAATGTAATCAATCAGATGCAGCTTCCGTTCGCGGCTGCGCAGGGAGTTCCTAACCGTATTGATATAAGCTGATTTAGTGGATATTAAGGAACCTTTCTCATTGAATCTATAGCCATCAACAATATTTTTTACCGTCAAATAGCTGTCGGTTAGTGTTTTTCTGGGAGTGGCATTGTATTGGCGCAGATAATTATATGTATCCAAAGAAGCGCCATTATAATCCACCGTACAGGTAGCCAGACGAGCAACGGTGTCAATAATGTATACATGGTTGTCCCTGGATAAATCAATAATCTCATCGATTATTTTATATTCACTTTTATACGTCGAATTGTTTAGGACACGAGAGTTTACCAACCCGCCGGAGAGGAGCTGATCGAGGGAAATCACAAAATAATCGGTGGTCTGATCCATGGCAAGAAGCCAATCCATTAACTTCTCGCGGTCTCCAAACTGAGTTCCGTTGGAGTTGAGCGGCTGTCCGTCCAGACGCGTGGCATATAAATCTTCATCAGGCATTACCACTTTAAAACCGGCAGCTTCGGCTTCATAAATCACTCTGTCTACATTGACCGGCCGATTGTCCAGCGGAACATAGGCCAGAACAGGTTCTTGTGAACTTTGCACATTAGTCTCGGCTGGTAACTCTTCATCAGTATTGCCTATCACGGCTTCCTCAGGGTTGGCCGGACCAGGCTCAGTGTCTGCGGTTGTCATTTCTATGAGGGTGTGGTTTTCTTCCGTATCGGCCAGTGCAACTGCAGCAGAAAACTGCATCGTGGTCAGCAGCATGGCAAGGCAAAGTAAAAGGCTCAGAACGCTTCTCTTCATTGTCATTTTTGTATCCTTTCTATTTGGTTACACCGGGACGCGGTAATCAATACGCAGAGTCGTTTCTTTGTTATACTCAATCACGCTAATTGGCAATTCTTTGGCGTATTGCAATTGACTTATTAACTTTTTGAGCTCATCTGCATCACTAATAGAAATATTCTTATATGAATAAATATGCTCGTAATTATAAAGGATGTTCTGTTCAGTTGTGGAAGAAGCGTAGGAATTGGACTGTGAAGAATTATTTTTATCGATAGAAGTTAGATCAGATTTACCTGCACAGGCAGAAACAGATAATGTCAAAAGACATATTATTATATAGCATTTAACCCTTTTTATCATGAATTCTCCTTGAAATGTAGTATACTAATTTCCATATTATTATTTGATTATTACTCCCAATATATTTAAGCGTTGCCCAGATTTTAAACACTTTGTACTGTCTATATTAACTCCAGTTCGCTGCAAGAGCAACTATTCAAGTAAGAATCAATACAAACGCAGTCGAAGGTTTTCACCGAATGCTGAGGAAATTCACCAAACCCAAGACCAATTATCCAACTAACGATGCCTTAAGAAAGTCCATTTACCTGTCGATACACCAACTCCATAATTAGCGTTCTCTGGGTCTTCTTTTATTATTTCATGGATTTGCGCCAGAAGACTGGCATATTTATAAGGCTGATTTATATTCCTGAAATGCTTGTAGTAACCAGATTCACTTACTCCGAGTACCCGGCATAACGTGGCAACCGACCAGCGTTTATGCTGCTCTTTGATAAATTCAATCAACCTACTCTTACTTACTTCTTCCGGCGCTTTACGAAAAAACTCAATGCTTCCTGTAATATTTCAACCTCTGCTTTAGATTCCTTAAGTTCCTTAGCCAGCCTGATGTTTTCTTTCCGTATTTCCTCTTCGCTCATCGGCTGCCCGGCCTGGTTTAATACTATGCTTCTATTTTTTGCTCTGCCCTGCCATCCGTAAATGGTATTAGCTTTTATTCCCAGCCTGCGTGCTGCGGCCGCTGCACCTATTTCTTTTGCAAGTTTTAGGGCTTCTATTCGCTCTTCTTCAATGTATTTATTTGCCATCTATCATCGCTCCTTATTGAAATGTATTTTATCATTTCCTTGCGATTTCAGACTGCACTTTTATCGTATCCAGTAACGCAATAAAATATAGCCAACAAAGTGATAAAATTACAATCGGTTACGATTTATCGACTAATTACCAGGAAGCCCAGATTAAAATTATGGATAACGGTTCAGGCATTTCCGACGAGGATCTGCCTTATATATGACCGCCTTTCATATGTCCGCCTGAGATCCATATTAATGTTGCGATTCTGTAGGGGCGACCTGTGGTCGCCCGCAATGATCACCAATTTTTCGGTGGATAAACCATTTTCGTGTGAACGTATTGAATATTCTGACCATATCTTCTAAAAGGAAAGACGCTTCTGTTGAATGTGCAACTGTGGAAACAGAAGCACCAGAAGCGTCCGACCAAGGTTAAGTTTAAACTCGATTAATCGTTCTTCTTCATTTTCTCATCAATTTCCGATAGTTTCTTGGCAGCCAAATCCCGACCGCCGATACCGAAAGCAATAGCAAAGCTTATGGCCAAAGCTCCAGCCAGGAAAATAAAGGCCAGGGTAATAATTTCAGAAGCCAAACCCATTTGGCTCAAGCCCATAGTGATAGTCAAAACCAGGAGACTGATTTTGGCTGCCAAACCAAGGGTGCGAGCATTCTTTACTTCGGATTTCTCGATCAGTTCCGCCACCAGGTTGCCAACATATAGGCCCACACCGATAATAACCAGGCCTACCAAGACATTTCCTGCTAGAACAATAAACTCAGTTATTAGATCCGATAGCCTGCCAAAACCAAGCAGATTAGCGGCTTCCATAGCCGCAACCAGAACTATCAGGATCATGATTAATTGACCAGCCAACCGGGAAAGATCGATCCGCTCTGCCTTGATACCTATCAAAGGCAGAACCCGGTTAAATCCCAGTTTGCCTAAAAGACTGCTTGCAAGTTCCCCTACCATCTTCCCGATGAAATAAGCAAAAGCAACGATAATAAAAGCAGAGAACAATACAGGAATAAAAGTAAATATTATGCCCAACATATCTGTAGCAGGTTGGGCGATACTGTCAATGTTCAATACATTTAACGCGGATATGACTATCGGGATCAGGATGATCACATAGACTGCCATGCCCAGTAGCTCGGAAAGACTTCTGCCGGGTTCTTCCGTAGTTAACCCTGATTTGCTACCGAAATCATCCACCTTGACTGCTTTGAGGAAATTAGTTACTATCTTTTTACATAATTTGGCAATAAACCAGCCGATAAGAAGAATTACAGCGGCAGAAAATAGTTTAGGGAGAAACATAAGCACTGCATTAACCATGTTTTGAATTGGTGTTAAAAGCCCATCTAGGGATAGCGTGCCCAGAATGGCCGGCAGGAAAAGAATAAAAACGGTCCAATAGGCTAACTCTGCAATAGTGGTGCTGAGTTTGACATTTTCATCCTGGACCTCTATTTCTTCACCCAGTCTTTCATCGATTTTCGTCTTGCCAAACAAGGTCAAAATCGCCTGTTTGAGGATAGTGGCGATAAACCAGGCAATAAATAGTAATACTACAGCTCCAAACAATTGCGGCAGATAAGCAAAGATTACGCTGAGCAGCCTATTCAAAGGCTCTGTTACTACCGAAAGGTTGAGGGCTTGGAGCACTGCAATCAAGACAAAGAGCATGAGAATGTAATAAATTAGCTTAGTTATTAGGTTCACTGTTGATTGGGTACGATCTTCACCTAATTGCGAGGTCATTTTTTCCTGGAAAAATCGGTTGTTGCTCAACAGCTTGTTCACGCTGGATGTAATTGCCTTGACGACAATCCACCCTACTATCAGAATCAATACTGCAAAAACGACGGACATCAAGATGCTCTGGATTTCACTCCAAGCGATTGGTATTGGCATAAAACCACTCCTTTCTGCTTGTCCTATAAAATAATATGTCCTTTCCATCCTAACATTTTTAACTGTGTTTCTCAAATATGCTAGGGTCCAGGAACAGATCCAGGAAAATAACTCTGGTGCCAGGCAGTAAGGCCGAGCTAGGTGCATCATTAAACCTGCTCCTAAGGATAGAAAGGCTTACTAACTTCATACAGCTGAGAATAATTGTTGAAAACATCACAGCTTGTGTGTCATAATTTGAAGGAATTGCACTAAAATCATCTGTGAGGTGGATAAATGAATTACAAAGAGATGTACCAAAGCAAGATAATAACGGTTGAGGAAGCCTTGCAGCAGGTAAAGAGCCAGCAGGAGATTGTTTGCGGCTTGCTGGCTTGTGAACCGGTAACTCTTCTGAGCCAACTCCACACCATTAAAGAACGGGTAGAAGACGTATCGGTAGTTCATGCCAATATGCTCGGTGAATATGAGTTCTTTATGAATCCGGAAATGAAAAATCATTTCTTGCTCAATAGTTGGTTTTATTCTCAGGGCCCTAGAAAAGCCCATCCCTATGGAATGGTTTCTCATGTCCCCGGCCAACTGCATCAATTCAGCAGTCGGAGGATGTCCTACAGAAAACCTGATGTTTTTATGGGTTGTGCTTCTCCCATGGATAAGCATGGCTTTTTATCCCTTTCCTTGTCAACAGTTATCGAAAAGGATTTTGTAGAAAATGCGGATACGGTAATCCTGGAAGTGAGCCCTCATTTTCCCCGCACCTATGGCGATACTCATGTACATATTTCTCAAGTTGATTATATTCTGGAAACCAACCGAGAAGTGCCGGCAGTGGAGCCTGCACAATTAAATAAGAAGGATCGTTTGATAGGGGAATTTGCTGCAGATTTAGTTGAAGACGGTTCTACTATTCAGATTGGTTTTGGTAGTATTCCCGGCGCTATTGCCCAAGGTTTAAAAGAAAAAAAGGATTTGGGTGTACATTCGGAAGTTTTCAGTGAAAGCCTGGTTGACCTTTATGAAGCCGGAGCTATTAATAACAGCAAAAAGACCATATTTAAAGATAAGTTTGTTGCCAATGTGGCCTTGGGCAGCAGGCGTTTATATGATTTCCTGGATGAAAATATGGCAGTAGAATTTCATCGTGGCAGCCTGGTCAATGACCCGGAGATAATAGGCCGGAATTATAAAATGGTATCAATTAATTCAGCCCTGGAAATGGATCTCACCGGTCAGTGTTGTGCTGAATCAATAGGATCACAACAATTCAGTGGCACTGGAGGGCACAAGGAATTTATCATGGGTGCTCAGCGGTCTCACGATGGCAAATCGATAGTAACTTTTTATTCTACAACTAAGGGCGATAGTGTATCGCGAATTGTACCTTTTTTTACCGAGGGAACTATTGTGACTACTTCCAGGGTAGATGTTGATTATGTAGTGACTGAATATGGTGTGGCCAGTCTAAGGGGGCGTTCAGTCAGGGAGCGGGTCAAGGAATTAATCAGCATTGCTCACCCTAATTTCCGCGATTTTCTAGAAAGTGAAGCAAGACGTAATATGATTTGGTAGATTGCTGCTTGTCACCAACTTATCAAACTACATAATTATTGAAAACAAGCAAAATTGAGGAGTATGCTTATGGGGTTTAAAGACAAAGTTGTGGTAGTAACAGGTGGTGCTTCAGGCATCGGAAAAAGCATATCCAGCGAATTCCTGCAAGCCGGAGCCAAGGTTTGTATCATCGATAAGAAAGAAAATCCTTATTTTATCGGTGATCTAGCTGAGGAAGAGGAACTCAGGACCTTTGCCGATAAAGTTATTACTGAGCATGGACGTATAGACTGCCTGATAAATAATGCAATGTCTAGCACAGGCGGCTTAAAGGATTGTAGCTACCAGGACTTTAATTACGTATTACGAGTGGGCATCAGTGCACCTTATATGCTGACGAAACTTTTTTTGGTTCATTTCAGCCAAGGGGCAAGTATCGTCAATATATCTTCTTCACGGGATAGAATGAGCCAACCCAACACCGAAAGCTATTCGGCTGCCAAGGGGGGAATTGCTGCCCTGACCCATGCGATGGCCGTAAGCCTGGCTGGAAAGGTAAGGGTTAATTCCATCTCACCGGGTTGGATCGATACCGAATCTAAGATGTATAGGGGTTCGGATGCCTTACAGCACCCGGCGGGTCGAGTGGGCAATCCGCTGGATATAGCCCACATGGTGCTATATCTTTGCAGTGAAAAAGCGGGATTTATAACCGGTGAAAATATTTGTATAGACGGGGGAATGACAAGGCAGATGATTTACCATGATGACTTTGGCTGGACTTTGAAAAGCTAGAATTGAGCTATTTCTTCTAAACTGCTTTACCAGGAGGTCTAATTTGCTCGAAATAATATTTATAGTACTGCCTGTCTTTGTAGTTATTTTAACCGGAAATGTCCTAATGAAGCTGGGGCTGTTCAACAGTGAGTTCGTGGAAGCATCCAACCGGTTGATATTTTATGTTTTCCTGCCTCTTTTAATGTTTTATAATATTGCGGTATCCGATTTCAAACAGGTTTTCAGTCTTAGCAACCTAATTATAATGGGGGCAGCTATACTGATGGTTTTTGCCGGCAGTTTTTTGGCTGCCAAATTATTTAAACTGCCGGATAAAATGAGAGGCACATTTACTATGAATAGTTTCCAGGGCAATCTTGCTTATATAGGGCTGCCGGTATGTTATTTTGCTTTTGGAGAACATGGGTTGGCAGTTGCCAGTATACTGATGGGATTTACATCTCCTTTGATAAATATATTGGCAGTTTTTTCACTGGTACTGGGAAACTTAAAAGATTTTAGTGTCCGCGTTTTGTTAAAGGAGACCATTGGCAATGCCATAGTGATTGCCTGTTTTATAGGAATAATTTTTTCAGCTGCAGAAATACCTCTGCCAGTGTTTATAGACCGTTCCCTGGAAATAATCACCGGAATCTCACTTCCTCTGGCTCTTCTTTGCATAGGAGCTACCATCAATTTTTATCACTTGAGAGGCGGTATAACAGCTATCGGCCTTAGTGCTGTAATGAAATTAGTTATAATGCCTATGTTGGGATTATTGGGAGTATATGCTTTAGGTCTTACGCTAGGTATTAATGAACAGGCTATGATTATTATGCTAGCCTGTCCTACCGCAGCAGCCTCCTATATTTTTGCTTCTACTATGAATGGGGACCCGGACCTGGCCAGTGGCACAATTGTGGCAACTACCATGATGTCGATCATTACTTTTGTAATATGGCTGCATTTGCTGGGAACTGCTTAGTCACCAGATTCGGCTCACCGGCTGGGCATCAAAACCTGGCCCGTTTATATTTTCCGTAATGGAACAAATCAATACCGGGTCAGGGCAGCAATAAAAAGGCTGCTGGGTATGTAATTACCCAGCAGCCTTTAGGATGAAAATTCTTAGAAAGATGGTACACAGCTTCCCTGGTACTTGGTTTCCAGGAATTCTTTTACCTCAGGTGATTGGAGAGCTTGACCCAGCTTTGTTATAGCTTCATTATCTTTATCCTCGGCCTGAACTACCAGTACATTGGCAAAAGGAGAATCACTGGGTTCCATATATATGGAATCCTCAACTGGATTAAGGTCGGCTTCCAGGGCATAATTACTGTTAATAACACAGATAGCAGCATCTTCCAGCGTTCGGGGCAACATGGCTGCATCCATCATCATAACATCCAGGTTCTTGGGATTATCAACAATATCGTTGATGATAGCGTTAACGCCAACTCCTTCATTTAGTTTGATTAGCCCGGCAGACTCCAGGACCATGAGAGCGCGCCCGCCGTTGGTGGCATCAATGGGAATGCCGACCTTGGCTCCATCCTGTAGCTCGTCCAATTTAGTGATTTGATTGGAGTATATTCCCATGGGCTCATTATGAACTTTCACTGTCCATACCAGATCAGCATTATTGTTTTTGTTGTAATCATCCAGATAGGGTATGTGTTGGAAGAAGTTACCGTCAATCTGGCCATCCTTTAGGGCGGGGTTTAACTGTACGTAATCAGTAAATACTTTGATTTCCAGGTCAACATTTTCCTTTGCCAGGAGAGGTTTTGCCACTTCCAAAATTTCCGCATGGGGTACTGCAGTAGCGCCAACTACAATTTTAGTCGCTTCAGTATTTTCAGGCTGCTCTGCATCCTCGTTGCCATTCCCGCACCCGCTTACTCCCAGAGTGAGTATCATAAGGCTTAAAAGTAAAACTAGAATTTTCCTCAATTATCTTACCTCCTTTTACTAATGGTCATTGATTGCATTTTATCACCCAGCATTTGTACTAGCTGTACAAATAGAATGAGTACTATTACGGTAACCCACATTATCACGTCTTCATACCGCTGATAACCGTAATAATACGCCAGTGTACCCAAACCACCTCCTCCAACTATCCCTGCCATGGCTGAATACCCGACCAGGTTGATAGTGGTAATAGCTACCCCCAGAATAATTGATGGCATTGCTTCCGGAATTAATACCTTGCTAATGATTTGCCAGGCATTAGCCCCCATGGACAATGCTGCTTCAATCAGGCCCCACTCGATTTCCCTTAAAGAGGTCTCAACCAATCTGGCTACAAAAGGAATCGCCGCCAGAGTAAGGGGGACGATTGAAGCAATAGTGCCTATTGATGTACCTACTATTAATCGAGTAAGGGGGATTACCAGAATAAGAAATATTATAAAGGGTATGGAGCGCACTGCATTGACAATGGTACCCAGTATGCTATTAACCCCTTTACTCTCCAAAATATGACCCTCACCGGTAGTTACCAGAATCACACCCAGAGGGAGCCCAAAAACATAACTTAGAGCTGTAGATATGGCAACCATATAAACAGTTTCCCAGGTTGCCAATAGTATTGCGTCAGCCATCCAGGAGTTATTAGCAAAAATAGAGGCCCCCAATATTCCTGCGCTTTCAATTCCTAACATTTATCTCATCACCTCAATTTCCAGGCCGTTGGCATACAAGTAGCGGATTGATTCTTCGACGGCCTCCCGCTTACCAATCAATTCCAGAGTCAGGTAACCAAAAGGTGTTTCTTTTACTTGATCAATGTTACCATATAGAATATTGGCATCTATTCCATATTTTTTAATCATGGAAGATATTATGGGATCACCAGCCGAAGCGCCTATAAATGATACTCTAATAAGACAAGAATAGGTACCATGCTCTTTTAATAATTTTTCAGCATAGCCTTCAATTTCCTCTTTTTCGACAATGGCATTTATAAAGCTTCTTGAAATATCGGTACCAGGATTGGAGAATAGAGATAATACATCTCCGACCTCGGCAATGCGCGAATCATCAATAACTGCAACCCGGTCGCAGGTCTGCTTGATTACATTCATATCATGAGTTATCAGCAAAATAGTTAAATTTAACTGAGCATTTATATCCTTCAATAGTTTTAATATTGAGCGGGTAGTTTGCGGATCAAGGGCTGAAGTAGCTTCATCGGATAAAAGTATCTTAGGATTGTTGGCCAGGGCTCTGGCAATACCCACCCGCTGTTTTTGGCCTCCGCTGAGTTGATCCGGAAAAATCCGAGCCTTATCAGCAATACCAACCAAGTCCAGAAGCTCGGACACTCTTTGTCGTGCTTCCTTCACCGGAACATGAGCAATCTCCAGGGGGAAGATAATATTATCAAAAACGGTTCGGGAAGAAAGCAAATTAAACTGCTGAAAAATCATGCCAATTTTTTGACGAGCCATATGAAGCTCTTTCTTACTGAGCGAGGTAATATCTTGTCCATCAACTATTATGGTTCCCCTGGTAGGTTTTTCTAGCATATTAATACAACGAATCAAAGTGCTTTTGCCGGCCCCGCTAAGTCCTATAATCCCAAATATTTCACCGCGGGTAATCGACAAATCTACACTGTCCAGGGCTTTTATCTCCTGGTGAGGAGTGTAATAAATTTTAGTGAGATTTTGTATTTCAATCAAAAATGTGACCTCCCAAATAAAAAAACCCTATTAATCTTCATACATATTAGCTTAGCATATTCATCCTTCCCTTACACCAATTTAATTGAGGTTCCAGTGGTTTATACCAACTTATCTGCGGGCCACCACATCCCCCATACCCAAATGAACATGCGGGCGACACATCTCATATACTCAAATGCACATGCGTAAAAATGTAGGGGCGGTCTTTGACCGCCCGCCATAACATATATATCAATAATACGCATCCAAATACTGAGCATCATTGCGGGCGACCACAGGTCGCCCCTCCCTGCCTATGGGCATATTATCGAACAATGATGACCTAAACTTATTTTCTGATTATTGATGGGCTAGGCGGCGACGCCGCAGAATGACCAGCAACCCTAGAAGGGCTCCGGTCAGAAGCAGGGGGTGATATAGTAAATATACCCCTGCGATTATCGGGGCCAGCAACAAGCGCACCAATTGTTTGAGCGGCTGGCTGTGGGCAATCACAGCTGCGATGGGTGGCGAATGCTGATAGTAGAATTTCACAAACGCTGTTCCCGGGGGATTGGTCAGGAGATATTGATCCCGAAAATGACGTAGCAGCTCTACCGGCCAGGTGAACTTGGAGCCAAAGGCGGCGGTGGCGATAAAGCACTCGTCAGTTGGGGCTGGTTCATTGGCCCGGAAATTGGCAGTTAGGTTCCTGTTGGCGGAGATGATAAAGGAATAGCTGGGACTCTGGCTGACCTCATTGTCCCCGTCAGTCCAGTTCACAAAGGTGTAGCCGGCATTGGCCACCGCCTCCACGGTCACGCTGCCCCCGTCTTCGTAGGTGCCCGCACCAGTGACCGAGCCGCCTGCCGTCGGATTGGCCTGCAGGGTCACGGTATAGGCAACCGGCTCCTCTGGTGGCAAGGAAGTGATGTTGACAGTGACACTCTGGGCACTGACCTGTCCAGTACTGTTGGTGGCGGTCAGGGTAAGCACATGTTCTCCCTCGTCCAGTGCATCCGTAAACACCGCCGGGCCCCGGCCCAGCTCACCCACCCGGTCCGACGTCCAGACCAGCCGGTTATCATCATATATCTGTCCTTCCTGGGGATCGTAGGCTGATCCCTGCAGTACGACGCCGCCGGTGACAGTCGAAAAAATCGTTCCTGATTCTGGTGCTTCAATCAAGACTTCCGGGGCTCTCACTGGTACCCGGAAGATTCCGCTGAGTGCTGGCACACTGCTGTTAATGCCGTCACTGGCAGTAATCCTGATCTGGGCCTGCTCACCCCCCGGTAGCAGGTCAAAGTCCTGTACCCATTGATGATCCGTTACATCGAAAGCAAGCAATTCCCAGTCGGAGCCGTTCGGAGTGTATTCAACCTTGTAGGATAGACTACCTCCGTTGGCATCTTCTCCCTGCCAGGTGATGGTTTGGAGACCGGTCAGGCTTTGTCCGGCGGTGGTGGCAGGGCTGGTAATGATAACCGTGGGGGCATGGGCACTGACTGCATATTCTGCGAGCACGGTATTGGTTTGATCGGCGATGATAAACTTGGTGGTTCCCGCCGGGAAAGGCACCCGCACTTGCGAAAACGGGGCCGGGTCAAGTTCGCGGGGCGGATTGGTTCGCACGAAGGAAGTGGGCGTGAATCCGTTGCTGGCCAACACGGTGCCTGCGGCGTCTACTGCCTGGATGGTATATGTGCCGGTTTGAATGGCCACCGGTTCAGTGGTTTGATAGCTGGGCCAGGGTAGGATAATTTCCACTTCACCGGCCTGGCTGATCCAGCCGGAAGCCTCGACAACCCGGATTCCGCCGGTTAGCTCCTGTAATTCCAGGCTCTGGGGAACAGCTGCGGGCGTACTGGAAGCGGCCAGAGAACTAAATAAATGTTTCCATACGCTGGGGTTTATCCAGTTCTTGCTCTGGGCCGCGCCACTGCCCATAAACCCGATGGAGTCCTTCAGCAAGCCACGACCGCTGGTATCATAAGGATGCAAGTCTTCAGAGATCAACACCCCTGATGCGCCGGGAAAAGGTTTCATCTTAGGGTCATTGGCGGTCACTGTGACATTGTCATTATCCCAGTCCGTACCCCGGTAGCCCAGGGGGGGCGAATTTATGCTTAGGTGATAGGATCCCCCTTGGTATTCGTCGCCGACGGCGTAAGCGTGGGCAACCTCATGGGCCACTGTCGCTTGCATATCCTGATCGGAATTGACTACGATACTGACGGGGGCCCCATAGGTATAGCCCTGCAAGATGTTGCCATTTGACAGCTGGATACCTTTTTCAATATAGCCGATGATCTGGTCATAAGGGCTGCTGCTGTCCTGCATTGCTGCCAGGGACTGCCAGAGCTTGTATTGGCCGGCGTCGGTGGTAATATCATAACTGGCATCGCTGGCATCAAAAAGGCTGCGCTGCCGATAGGTAAAATCATTATAGGCAACGGGATAAACCCGGCGCATGAAGGTTCCTCCATTCTTCCACTGGTTGCCCGGCGTTTCAATGGTGCCCGCATAGTTGGCTTTGACCGGCACAGCCAAGACCCGCAGTTTGCGTTGTTTCTGAAAGCGGACATTGTCTAGGGTCAAATCCTCGGCGGAATCACCCAGGGTGACTACAAACTTATAGGTTCCCGCCTGCCAATTTCCACAGCTGGTCCGGCTGGGGGGAATGAAGATCAAGGCGTTGTCTGAGGTGTCTTTTTTAAAACTGCTTAAGGTAGCGATCTTGCTGCCGTCCCGGTACACCTCTAGTTCCGCATCAGACTGGTCTTGGGCCTTGACATCATCCGGCAGGAAGACCTGGATCACGGTATCCTTGCCGGCTGCAAAATCCGTAGTTGGGTCATAGTCGTCCTCGTCCCGGTATTCATAGCGACCCAGGACCTGGTTGGGCTGGATCTCCTTAGCCACGGGCTGACGGTTGAATTCAAAAGTAATATCGATAGAGGACTGACCATCGTCAGTCACCAAGGTATGCTGTACCTTGCCCTGCCCCTTATATTCCCCGCCGGCATAAGTAAGATCTCCTTCGGCAAGAGTCCCTTCGGGGGTGTTGTACATTTTGTCATACCACGCCTGCTCGGCCTGACTGGGCGCACCCTGCCCGGCATGGTCTCCTAAGTCTCCGGAGTCAGAATAGCTGCCCTCCCAATTGCTCCCACTGACCTTATATGTACCGGTGGTCTCAAAATATTCATCTGCAGTATCATATGTAATAAAAAAGAAGGGTTCCAAGGATATCCGGTAACGAGGCGGGTCATTCTCTGATTCAGGCGGAATGATGACCAGGGACCAAATCGGGTTATCACCGGCATCTTCATGTTCCTGCCCGGGCCAGCGATATTGCCAATTTTCGATCCTTGTACTCTGAAATTCCTTGGTTACTAAACCTTCTCCCGGTATCCATTTTTGTAGTTCATTTAGGTACCAGGTGGTGTAGGTTCCGCCCCCGCTGCAACTCCTGCTATATTGGTTATCCGTTGTCGATTGAAAATAAGGGTAGCCTTCATAGCTTGTTCCGGTTCTGGTCAACGTAGCGGTGCCGCTCATATTCAGCGAAAAGGAATCGTTGCCGTCATAACGCGCATATACCTTATTGTCTTCTTCTCGGGTACTCTCGCTGAACCAGGCCCGATTGGCATTGGCCTTGATTTGCCAGGTAACTTCCAGCTCTTCCGGCTTTTCATTGCTTGCAGCCCAGGTGCTTGGCAGAGGACCAACCCCGGAAAACAACAAAGCCAAAGTGAGCAGAAGTATAAAAACAGGTTGCAGTCTGGTTTTCATATCCCTACCCCTCTCTTTTTTACTAGTATTATATCATATATGTGATTTTTTGGAATAACTTGGGAGTCGAGTCCTAGCTTTTCAATAAAAAGCAAGGGAGGAAAACTTTACTTGGCTGTAAAGTCTTGTATCCTTTGCCTGAAAGTCCGGCCCAGCAAGGTTGCGCCAACAAATATAATGCCGTGGAAGAGACTCCACGGCTGGATCTTGAGTTTTGAATTGTTAATGAATGCAAATAGTCTTATGTCCTTGACTTACCCTAATACTGACAAGTCCAAAGCCTTAGCCAAGAAGCTGGGGAAAACGGTGGCAGTTGGTCTGTTGGCCTTTGGGCCTGTAGATCCAAATCAAAAATAAGACATGGGGACAGGTCCTGATCTTGAGCATGAAGGAAGCTGTCCCCTGTGATTTTTAGTTTATTAAATTCAGATCTGAGAGATCGGGCTTAGTTAACATTGGGCAGTCCATCGAAGCCCTGCTGTAAATCAGCCTCTGAGGGGACATAGTCTGTCATGGTTCCCTCAAGGTACTGCATATAGGCGTTCATATCAAAGTAACCTGTGCCGGTAAGACCAAATAAAATGGTCTTGGCTTCTCCGGATTCCTTGCACTTTAGTGCCTCCTGAATTGCACCATATATGGCATGAGCGGATTCAGGGGCCGGAAGGATCTGTTCTTTTTTAGCAAACATAACCGCTGATTCAAATACTTTATTTTGCTCTACTGAGATGGCTTCCATGTACCCATCATGATAAAGCTTGGCCAGGATAGGAGACATGCCGTGATAACGCAGACCGCCAGCATGATTGGCAGAGGGAATGAAATCACTGCCCAGGGTGTACATCTTGGCCAGGGGAGTAATTCTTCCTGTATCGCAAAAATCATAAGCGTATTTACCCCGGGTTAATGACGGGCATGAAGCCGGTTCAACTGCGATAATGCGGGGATTGGCCTTGCCGGTCAGTTTATCTTGCATAAACGGCGCCATCAGTCCGCCCAGGTTAGATCCGCCACCGGCGCAGCCTATAACCATATCCGGGTATTCATCAATTTTTTCCATAGCAAGCTTGCTTTCAAGGCCAATAATAGACTGACTGAGCAGCACTTGATTCAGCACCGAGCCAAGTGCGTAGCGGCATTTACCATCTTTCATAGAAAGCTCAATGGCCTCTGAGATTGCACAGCCTAAACTTCCTCCCGTATTGGGATCCTTGGCCAGAATAGCGCGGCCAACTTCGGTGGTATCGGAAGGACTGGGGATGATCTTTGAACCAAAAGTTTCCATGACCGCTTTACGGAAGGGTTTCTGATTGAAAGATACCTTGACCATAAACACGGTCAAGTCAAGGCCAAAATGGCTACAGGCCATGGCCAGAGCAGTACCCCATTGTCCAGCACCTGTTTCTGTGGTCAGGGAGCTCAGACCCTGCTCTTTTGCATAATATGCCATAGCCGCAGCAGCATTGAGTTTGTGGCTTCCGGATGTATTATTACCTTCAAATTTGAAGTAGATTTTGGCCGGTGTATCCAGGGCTTTTTCCAGATGATAGGCACGAATCAAAGGAGACGGCCGAAAGGTTCTGTAATAGTCCAATACCTCCTCAGGAATATCAAAATATCTGGTGGTAGTATCCATTTCCTGCTTGCACAATTCTTCACAGAAAATCGGATACAAATCCTCAGTTTTCAGCGGTTGAAGGGTTCCCGGGTTTAACATAGGGTCATGTTGTTCTTTCATATCAGCCCGGACATTATACCATTGTTTGGGCATTTCCTCTTCGGTGAGATATGTCTTATACGGTACTTTTGCCATGATTTTACCCCTTTCAATAACTTATATTTATGAAACATCGACCGGAATTTGATATAGTTTTAGCCAATAACAATAAAAAAAACTCACGCCCCTATGCTAAAGGGACATGAGTATTATCTCATGCGGTACCACCCAAATTGGTCAATGACCCACTCGTTCCACGCACTAACATGCATGCTCCCTTGATAACAGGCGGAGATCCCGTTGGTCGCTACTCTGTTTGCATTTTGCGACCACCCTCGTCAGTCCATTCCACTTGTCTATTACTGCTGCAATCTCAATATCTGCAACTCTCTGTAAGTTCAGTTACAAGCTTACTACTCTGACTCATCAGTTTGCTATTCTGAATTTTATAGATACTTTTCCCGTTTGTCAATAAGCTGATCGAGAAAAAATGACTTGGGTATGTTAAACATAACTCAGTATGCAATAATGATATAAGAATTCAAGTGAATTAAACCAACAAAGGTTGATGATAAATAATGGTTAAAAACAGTACTTGTATTAAAGGCGGCAGAATTATCTTAGAAAATGAAGTTCTAATAGGTAAGGTACTAATTTTTAATGGTAAAATAGTTGATATTTTAGACGAAGAAATTTTTAAAAACATGCCCTCGACTCAGGAAATGAAAATAATTAATGCTAATGAGAAATATGTTTCACCAGGATTTACCAAGGAGCTCAGGATAAAGAGGTAAAACAATTTACGAAGTTAAACAGGAGTGATTTCAATGCGAATTATACTGGCAGATAATTATGAAGAAATGAGTAGAAAAGCAGCAGATATAGTAAGAAGCCAGATTGTTTTAAAGCCTGACTGTGTCTTAGGCCTGGCAACAGGCGATACCCCGATGGGTATGTACCAGGAACTTATAAAAATGTATGAAAATAAAGAAGTTGATTTTTCAGAGGTTACTATTTTTAATCTAGATGAATATTATTCCCTGAGCCGAGAAAATCCCCAAAGTTATTACTATTATATGCATCACAATTTCTTTAAACACATAAATGTAAAAAAAGAAAATACCTATATTCCCAATGGTACCGCTACGGAGATCGATGAGGAATGCAGGAATTACGAAGAGCAGATTAAAAATAAGGGCGGCATTGATATGCAGGTTTTAGGCATAGGAGCTAACGGACATATAGGGTTTAATGAGCCGGATGTCAATTTCGAAGCAGAAACTCATCTGGTTAAGCTGGACGAAATGACGATTGAAGCTAATTCAAGATTTTTCAGCTCCAAGGATAAAGTTCCCACATCGGCTATAAGTATGGGCATAAAGACTATAATGCAATCAAGGATGCTGGTATTGCTGGCAAATGGGGAAAGCAAGGCTGATGCAATATATAAAACTATAAAAGGCAAAATATGCCCTGAAGTACCGGCTTCAATTATACAGCTTCATCCTAATGCCACTATGGTCATTGAAAAGAATGCTGCCAAACTGCTGTAAGAACAATAGAAAGGATATTTGAATTGTGCAATATATAATTGGTGTGGATGGCGGCGCAACCAAAACGGAGGCGGTTGCCTATAGTTTAGAAGACCAAGAGCTGGCTGAAGGTCATTCGGATTTCGGAAATCTCAATTTAGATTTTAATAAGGCAGCAAAAAACATAATTAGTGCCATTGAACAATGCATAAATAACATACAAGAACAGGACAGACAAGGGGAATGTTTATGTATATACTTAGGCATAATTTCTTCTTTGATAACGTTGCCTGCAATAAATGTGCTGCTATCGATCTGCTTAGCCCCAGTTCAGCATTTACCAAAAAGAACTATGGTCTAGATATAGAACTGTAATATTGGTGAGTCTAATTAAAGGGGATGTATAGGTGAATAAGGTTTTAATAAAGACCAGTCAGTTGACGAAAAACTTTGGTTCGACGGCAGTGGTTGATGGACTTAATCTGCAGGTAAGAGGCGGTGAGATATATGGTTTTTTAGGACCCAATGGCGCTGGCAAGACTACTACCATTAAAATGCTTACGGGTCTTCTGGAACCTAGCCATGGGGAAGCTTATATCTGTGGGTATGATATAAACAAAGATTCTGCCAAGGCCAAGGCCTTGATGGCTTATGTTCCGGACCAACCGAAGATGTATGGCAAGCTGACCGCCCGAGAATTTTTGCTTTTGATATCAGACCTCTACCGCATACCTCAAGATGTTTCAAGGGAAAGGGCTAAACAGCTTTTAGGCTTGTTTGGATTGGAAGCGCGGGCAGATGAATTATTGGAGGGATATTCTCATGGTATGAGGCAAAAGGTGGTCTTGGCATCAGCCTTGATTCACCAACCCCAGGTCATTCTCCTTGATGAACCTACTGTTGGCCTTGATCCTGCCAGTGCTCGTTTATTAAAAGATGTACTGCAAAAAATGGCCCAGATGGGAGCGGCCATCTTCTTGTCTACTCATATATTGGAAATAGCTGAAAGAATGTGTCACCGGGTTGGTATTCTTAAAAATGGCCAGCTTATTGCCGAGGGCAGCCCGGAAGAGTTGCGCCGGAAAGTGGGGAATGAAGGGGAAAGCCTGGAAGATATTTTTCTGGAGCTTACTGGTGGAAATGAGACCGCTGACTTGATTAAAGGTCTGGAGGGGGAATGCTGATGAAAATGGCATTGCCACCTCCGCTTACTCAGGAACCTGCAGCCCGATCGGCTTGGCAGGATTTTACCCTGCTGTTAAAAAACCAGCTTCGCTTAAGCTATAAAAAAATGAGGCACTGGCCCATCACTGTATGGATTAGTATTGTTTTTTTCGGGGCAGCTATCTTAGCCTTGCTAAGTTACTTGGGTTTTATTGCCTATGGTGCTTTACAAACTATGCCACCTCAAAGCGGCCAAGAGTTTTTATCCTTGCTGTTAATGATGGGATTAGTTACTCAAGTGTTTTTCGGGGTTACCGCCGCCTTTGCCACTCTATATATGTCTGATGATCTGGAGTTGTTATTCATGGCCCCGGTTTCTTTGCGGGCAGTTTTCGCGGTAAAATCTGCCGTAGTTGCCAGCAGTAATTTACTGACCATAGCCTTGTTCGTTTTTTTGCCGGGCTTGTTTTATGGGCTGCTTTTTCAAGCTGATGCTGTTTTTTATTTTCTGCTGCTTATTGTAGTATTAGGTCTTTGGACCATGGGGACGGCGCTGGCAGAACTATTAAATATGCTGGTAATGAGGATAGTGCCTCCCCATCGCAGCAGGGAAGCGGTGGGATTTATTGGAGCGTTAGCCGCAATTATGATTGCTTTGATTTTCCAACTGCCTAATTTAATGATGGCCAGAGGTGAAAGCCTTGATATTGGTAGTTGGCTGACCGGACAAGAGGAGTTATTGAGACTTATGGATTTCTTTCCCTGGGGGTGGGGGTCTTCAGCCCTGGCCCAAGGGGTAGCAGGGAATTTTTGGGCTGGCTTGGGATGGAGCGGGCTTTTGCTGGCAGTAGGAGCAGCTTTCTTTTGGTCCAGCTTTTTATTGGTGGAACGGGGTTTCCGCCGAGGATGGATTAATCTAAGCCAGGGAGAAGCACGAAAACGAAAAAAAAGAAGCACTCCAGATCAAGCTGTCTTCCCCTTCCAACAGGACATTACCTCTTTCCTTAGCGTTAAAGGTGAAGCAACAGGACAGGCTCCTCTCCGAACGGGTATATGGGCTGTTGCCAAAAAGGATTTACTGTATTTAGGACGTGATACCCGGGAGTGGTTTGGCTACCTGGCTCCTCTAATAATTATGGTTTTTTTCGCAGGCCAGTTTATGCTTGTACCATCAGAAACTACCAAGAGTTCTTCGATAATGATATTAGTTATTTACAGTGCTATGTTTAGCGGCAATTTGGCTCTCCAGTCCTTTGGCCGGGAAGGAGAATCAGAATGGGTTTTAAACAGTGTTCCCTTAGCCGGTTGGCCTGTTGTTTGGGGTAAGTTGCTGGCAGCAGTCCTACCTACCCTTTTGTTAATGGAGGCATTACTGGTGGGAACTGCAATAGCCCTGGATTTCTCGGTCATTATGACTTTAGCCCTAGCTGTAGGTGCTGTATTATTGACCTTAGGAGCTAGTGCCATTGGACTTTTTTACTCTATAAACAACTGCCGCTTTAATCCGGACAATCCCCAGCAGCGAATTTCCCCGGGAGCATCAATGATAATGTATCTAATGAATTTCTTATTTATGCTGTTTCTATCCTTAGGATTAGTCTATATCTTTCCGCCAACAGAGCTGATGGCGGTTCTGGGTGACATCCCTCCCGTCTCTTTTAGCTGGAGTTTCCCGGAATTGATAGTATATGGTGTTTATCTATTGAGCAGACCGTTTTTGTGGACCCCATTCTTTAGAATACTATTGGGTATTGTTTTCACATCCCTGGTATGGTCTTTGGTCTTTTTCACTTTTATGGCTGCTACTGTACGTCAAAGCCGTAAAGGATTTCAGGTACAGATCGTTACCGGCACCAAGAAGAAATCCAGCCGGCATGCCCCCTTGCTGCGGATAGGCGGAAGGTGAGATAATTGATATAATTTTATCAGTACGGTAATTGTGGGTTATTGTTTCCAGTAGTTATAGGTCGATGGTACATGGCAGAGCTTTGGCTGTCGTAGTTGGCACTACTGGTGGGCTTAGTGATGTCTCAGTCCCGGTGATAGAAGAGGAGGCCATATGATGTTGAAGTTCATGAAGAATGGCTTGTTGCCGCCTGGTGATCATGAGATCAGCCTGGCCGATCTGGAGAAAATGATGTCTGAAGGTCCGGGTAATGATCAGACCTGGGATACTCCCTGGCGCTTACAACTGCTGCAGGAGTTTAAGAAGCGTTATCAGCAATTGCTTAAAGTAGGAATTAATGAAGTATATATAGATGGTTCTTATGCCACCGACAAATTTCACCCTAATGATATGGACGTATATTTTGTGGTTCCAAGAAAAACATGGAGATCAGGAGCGGAGCAGGCGCTGAAAGATTTGGACCCAGAGTTCTGGCGCTTTGAAACCCAACTGCATGAAGATGGCAAGGTAGGATATCCAATGGCATTTCATCATCATATAGAGATGTTTCCGGTATACTTGGAACATACACCAGCTTATGCGGTATGTCAGGAGTTAATCGACCCTAAAATAGAGTTTTTTCGAACAGATAAACATTCCCGTCGAAGCAAAGGAATAATAAAGATACAGGAGGTGCCTTCATGATTAAAACCGACCAAGAATACAGGTGCACCCGGGCTAAATGTAAGGAAAATCACCAGAAGATGCAAAAACAGGTGCAAGAAATGAAGGCCCGTGGTTATCTTGAAGACGAAATACAATGCCTGAGCGGACCTACTGCCAGGGTCTTAAATCGAAGTCAGGGAGATATAGAGCTGTATCGACGGTTGAAAAAAAGAGATGTCGAGGCATTGCGAGGACTCCCCCTGAACCTGCAATTAATTGGGTTAAGGATTTTTTTAGGCATGTCTCAGACTGAGCTGGCTTCTATACTGGGCATTTCCCGGAATGAACTGGCCCGGGAGGAAAACAATGAATATCAGCAGATTACCCTGGAACGTTATGAAGAAATTCTGAGAGCCATGGGAGTGAGGCATATTCCAGCCTATTTGGTGGGTGATAAAAGCAAGGTAGAAGATGCCAGTCAGCTTTTGTTGGAAGTGGCGAAGGATAAAGGGGGAAATCTGATTATCGGTTAGAGTTCAATTAAGTTCACACGAAAATGGTTTATCCGCCGAAAAATTGGTAATCATTGCGGGCGACCACAGGTCGCCCCTACAGACTCGCACCATTAATATGGATCACATTCAGGATACGTAGGGGCGGTCTGTGACCGCCCGCCGGTTATAGCCGCAAAATTTCATGGATCAGAAAGGGGTAGCTGGTGGTGAAAATCATTATACTAGGCGATCTGCATGGCGAGTTTCATAGGCTTAATTGCCTGATAGAGCAGGAACAGCCGGATATAATACTGCAGGTGGGAGATTTCGGATACTGGCCTCGAATGGAAGATCAAGATCTGTCCATAATCAGCAGCGATCATACCAGAATTTATTTCTGTGATGGTAATAATGATGATCTTGACCGCCTTCTTGCATTAGCTGGGACCAAGGTACAACCGGTGCAGGTTAGCCCCAATATTTACTATATGCCCCGGGGTTCTGTACTGGAATTGGATGATGGTCGTCGGGTGCTGTTCATTGGCGGAGCTCAATCTATAGATAGGTTTCGGCGCTATGAAGGTTGGGACTGGTTCCCGGAAGAAATCCTCTGTGAACAGGATTTGTCCTCATTGCCGGAGGGGAATATCGATATAGTGGTTTCTCATACCTGTCCCTTGGAATTTTCCATGGAAACCTTTTGTCGCCTTAAGTCCAACGAAGTAGATCCCTCACGCCAATTGTTATCCCGGGTTTTGTATAGATACCAGCCAGCTCAGTGGTATTTTGGCCACTGGCATATCCATGCCCGGGGTGAATATGGGCCCACTAAATGGGAGGCATTAGGCTGGAGCAAGGAATGGACCAACTGGTACCGAGTTCTTCCATAAGACAGGGGGGCATCAGACTGGCATGCCCCTGTTTTGCTGTTGCGCCAGGGGCAGCACATTTTTGAGGGTAAATATTCTGTCCCGGGCCGCAAAGGATAGGACCAATAAGATTACCAATGGTATATGGGTGACATGACTTAATGAGGTGGTGTTTACTGTATCCCTTTTTCCACAAACAGATGCTCCAGGTATGCCTCACGCACCTTGCTATAGAGCAGGCGGGAAATGGGTATGGTTTTTCCGGCGTGGGTGACAAGCTCCTTTGAGCCTAGCTCAGCCACCTGCCACAGGTTTACAATATAAGAGCGATGTACCTTGATAAACTCCGATCGAACCAGCAACTGCTTCTCAAAAGCTGACAGGGAAGAAGACACCTCACGCACCCTGCCGTTGGCCAGATGAAAATACAGCCGTTTATTTATTACCTCTACAAAGGCCAGATTAGAGAACAAAATTCGGGCCATACCGGCGTGGGTTTTTACGGCCAGACCCTCCAGTGGTTTTTGCTCCTGGGCTATAAGTCCATCCAGCACAGGAAAAAGCTTGTCCTTAGAGGTCGGTTTGAGAATATAGTCATAGGCCTTGACGGTATAGCTTTCCAATGCAAACTCCGGTGAGGAGGAGAGAAAGACAATTTTCACTCCCGCATCAAAGGCTCGAATCTCATGAGCCGCCTGCATCCCGGTCATACCAGGCATCAGTATATCCAAAAGTAAAATGTCATAATCTCCACTGTTCATGGTAGAGAGAAGTTCTGTGGCACTGTGAAAGGCCTTGTATGTAAATCCAGCTTTCTTTTCCTGTTGGTATGTAGCTATCAAAGAGGATATTCGGGCCAGCTCCTGGGAATTATCATCACAAATTGCTATTTTCAAATCATCTAACCTCCCGCGTAAGACAAGGGGACCTTTTGTCTGTCTTATTTTACGGATTTCTCTATAATGTTTTTCCCTACGCCTAATACGCGAGCCAGTTGTCTGATACTCGCTCCGGTACTTCTATAAATATATCCCGACCGTCAATTACTTTAAGTATTACATGATGGATACCATTTGAAGTTTTTATGGCATATCCTAGCATATATTCACCTTTTTTCAGTATAACAAAAGGAATAGCAAAAGTTAACAAATAAGACAAAGGAAAGCTCATACTATCTGGTCAGCATTTCAGGGCAAAATCTTATACATTTCAGGCCAGGGCAAACTTTTTCAAGGAAATTTTTACTATTATTATGGTGTGGAAAAAGCTTCTGGTTATACTGCACTTGCACAGGCGTAAGCCAAAAGGGTGGAAAGGAGGAATCGTGCTTGAATACCATGATTGCCTGGGTGACTTCCACTATCAGCACAGCGGCATTTTTACTGCTGTGGTTTTGGGTGGTGCGCCGGGAGCTGAGAGGGAGAAAAGATACCGTGAACAGCGCCCGGAGTCAGCTGGCTGTATCACGAAAAAAGCACATGAAGGCCAGGGATGGTCCAGAGGAGATGGATGCCCAGTGCATTCTTGAACGTAGCCGTGATATCTACCGCCAGTCGGTAGCCCTCTATAACCAGACCTTGCAAAAGCCGTGGAACCGTATTCCCGGATTCCTGATGGGGTTTCGGGATCTTTCGAAGGGGGATGATGCATGACAACAGCTAAATGAAGGTAATTATTTCACTTCATAAGATTTGATTTGCGGTGTCCAAAAACCAGGATTTGCTTAGCAGCAGTCAAACGACCAGTGTCAGCTATACCATTGATTTTGCTGATGTCAAGGGCAAATTAAAGGATGTGTATACGGTCACTGCCAAAATCAAAAACACGGGTGACGAAGCCTACAGCTATGATTCTTTTGTGCTGCATGTTTATGATGCCCAAGCCATGAAAATCTGGGTGGATAAACAAGAGGTACCAACCCTGACCATGGATAATGAAGGACGCATTAAGGACCTGAGCAGTGCCGACATTATTGCCATGGAAAGAAACATCTCTTTGACCAATAATCTGTCCATCAACTATGGGGACTATTCCTATGGTTTAGTGACGGACCAGATTGAGTGGAAAACTACTGAGATTTCAGATAATGCTGGCACTACCAATACCATTACTCCGGTAGAGGGTTTTTATCGGCAAGCTTTTGATATTACCCGCTTTTGGTCAGCGGAAGCCGGCGAAACCAGCCCTGCCAGCGTGAATGCCACCGATAAAATTGACTATATCTTCGAGTTTCACTTCGGCAATGATGAATACCAGCCGCAAATCATTAAGTTTTCCGGCAACCTGTCCGGGGCTGACGTGCTGCGCTTTGGTGAAAGCTTGGTAAATCTGGTTCCAAGTGAGGAGCTAAACCAGCCCTTTTTCTCGGCCCAATATCTAAACCGCTTCAAGAACAGCGGGCGATTGGACAATATTAAAAATTCCACCGGAAACATTGGTCTTAATGCCCAAACTCCACAGGTCAGGATTGATACCCAGGCTCTTTGGTGGGGCCGCCCCCTTAGTGAGACCAATGCAGCCATCTCCCTTTTAAACGAAACCGGCATCGTGCCGGCTGGGCAAAACTACAAGACTTTCCAGTATCCTTTTGCCACCATGCTGGTGACCGAGCACCAACTGCTGATTGATGAAAGCAATATTTGGATGGACAAAAAGGGTCGGGGTAAGGTCACCGTCAAGCTTTATAATGATGACGGTACTCTGTATAATTCCAGTTTGGCTCCTTACTCCATACGCAATATGCTGGATGTGGAAAATGTACAAGCCAGCCAGGAAATAAACAACAAGTTTCAAGGGGAGCTGCAGAAAAACATAAAAGCCGGCAGTACTTTGGAGGCCAAGGATAAATTTGCTCAAAGTGCTCTGGATTTATCTATTTCAATTTCGAAACCGAGAATTGGGAAATACAGCCCATTGGCGGCGGGATCAGAGCTGGGATCGGTTATGAATACAGTAAGTCCGGCACGCAGTTCTTAGGTTATGTTCCTGTGACCTATGAAATCGCGCTGGGTGCTGCGGTGCGTTTGGAATTTGACGCTCACATGCTGTATGAACCGGTTTCGGTTGGAGGCATTGATTACCATTGGCAATCCGATTATGAAAGTGTCACCGACTATCTGACCAATCTTAGAATAAAGGCCTATATCTATGCCTTTGGCGGTCTGGGCATTGATTATACCATTATTGCGTTGAAGATAGGGGTATTTGGGCAACTAGAGATGGAAAGCGAAAATAAGTTCCTAAATCGCAACTATTTGGATACCGCAATCGCCAATCAAGAGGCCCTTTACAACCAAACGGAAAAGGCCTTAAACGGTTCAAAACTTGACCTGCAGGGGCAGGTAGGAATAAAATTTGTAGCTAAAATACTGTTCATTTCTTATAAAAAAACATTGGCCTCGGCCAGATTCTCCAAAGAATGGACCTACCGCAACTGGGATAAAATTGAGCAGTATTGGGAAGAGACCACTGGTGATATATTAACTCCCCAAAATCTGGGTCTGGCTACCCAGTTTTATGCGGCAGCCACCGGACAGGATATGATAGTTATTTCCCAGGCGCCGGTACTGGAAAGTCGGGATTATCTGAATGATTATGCCCGGGTCTGGGGAAGCTCAGGTGGGAACTTCGGTCCCATGGCTCTGGATGAAAACAATCTGGCCCCCAGCACCCTGCAATCCAATGCTTATCCTTATGCCAACCCACTGATAGCAGATGATGGCGCTATTTTTGTGTATTTGTCCGACAACGGCAGTTCTGATGTTTGGGACACCACCACCAA
>LSQX01384233.1_pt1 | contig 31432 bp, 30 predicted proteins | sample 654561 | NCBI WGS metagenome assembly LSQX01 (sample SAMN04489861, study PRJNA283612) | anaerobic digester metagenome | isolation source: 4 biogas reactors fed with cattle manure at either 37C or 55C with and... | place: Denmark: Kongens Lyngby | collected 2014 | reverse complement strand
CCAATTGTTTTGTTGTAAGTATTGAATTTGTTTATTGTAAATTTGCTCGATATCAGGTAAAGGTTTGATTAAACTTAAAGTTTGTTTTTCTCTATTTTCAGCTTTTTGTTGAGCTTTTAAACTCAACTTTTTTGTTGATCTTAAAGGCTTAAATGTTAAGTAAAAAAGACCGCCAAAAACTGGAGCGATTAAAATTGGAATAAGCCAAGCAGTTTTGTAAATGTCCGGTTCATCACTTCTTAAAATGAAAGCGATTAAGACCAAACTAATCGCAAATGATAGATAAAAAAAGTAAGGAACTTCGCTAGAGAGTATTATTACAGCAACAGCAAAAATAATAAATTGCACAATAGTGAGTAAAGCAATTATAGTAATTTTGTTAGTCAAAAATTTTAGAATCTTTTTCACAATCTCACCTACTACAGTAATTATACTATAAAATAAGACAATTCAACTAAACCTAAGTTAAAGATTGTAAATCTTTTGTTTTTAAATCGCAAATAACTTATAATTTAGGTGGTGATAAGATGAGAATTGATATCTGGTTTGACTTTACTTGTCCTTTTTCTTATATAGGGAAAAGACGGTTTGAAAAAGCTGTAAACAATTATATTAATAAAAAAGATGTGAATATATATTTTCATAGTTTTTGTATCGCACCATATATCGAAGGTACCTTATGTATTGATGCTCATCAGTATTTATCAGAACATAAAGATATTCCATATAAAAAAGCTCAAGAGGTTCACCATCGACTAACAGTGATGGCTCAACATGAGAATATTAAACTTGATTTTGACAATTTAATTCCAACAACTAGTAAAAAAGCTCATCAAGTATTAAAGTTAATTACTGATTCAGTCGCTCAAAGTGTTTTTATCGACTATGTGTTTAAAGCTCATTTCGAAGAGGGCAAAGATATTTCAGACCCCAAGGTGCTGGCAAAAATTGGCGCTCTTGTTGGTCTTGTGGAAAAAGATGTAATTGCTGTCTGTGAGACTGATATGTATACTCATGAGATTAGACTTGATTATCAACGTGCTGAAAACCTAAATTTAACCGGAGTGCCTGCTTTTGTGGTCGATAATAGCTATTATCTATTAGGCGCTCAACCAAAGGAAGCATTTAGCGAAATGTTAAATAGTTTTTATCGCAAACAAAAATCAGAAGTAACTAAAACAGAATGTATTGGTGATGAATGTCAAAGAGAAAAATGATGCTTAGGCATCTTTTTTTTAAAATTAGTACAGTAATAGTAGCTTTAAACGATTTTTAAGATTGAGATTAAAGACCGGTCAAAGCTTGTGAAAAGACTTGTTTCAATTCTTTATATCTAACTTGAATCGTGGTATAATCGTAAAGAGGTGACAAGATGAGAAATTTAAGTTTACTTGTTGATTATTATGAACTGACAATGGCAAATAGTTATTTTGTTAATCAGAGAAATGAATTGGCGACTTTTGATTTGTTTTTTAGAAACAATCCAGATCGTGGTGGTTATGCAATTATGGCGGGTTTGCAACAAGTAATCCAATATATCAATGAGCTTTCATTTAGTGATGAAGATATTGCTTATTTAAGAAGCAAAGACACATTTGATGAAGGCTTTTTAAATTATTTGCGAAATTTTGAGTTTACTTCGACAATTTATGCAATAGAAGAGGGAACACCAATCTTTCCTCATGAACCTGTCTTAAGAGTAACTGGCCCAATTATCGAATGTCAAATTATTGAAACGATGTTGCTCTTAACAATTAATCATCAAAGTTTAATTGCGACTAAAACTAGTAGAATTGTTCACGCAGCTCAAGGGAGAAGCATTATGGAATTTGGCAGTAGACGCGCTCAAGGCTATGATGCTGCTAATTTTGGCGCAAGAGCTGCTTATATTGCTGGAGCGGTTGGTACTGCCAACACTTTAGTCGACAGGCTTTATAAAATTCCAGCTATTGGGACAATGGCTCATTCTTATGTCCAGAGTTTTGAAACTGAATATGAAGCGTTTTTAACATATGCTAAAACCTATCCAAAAAACACATTATTATTAGTTGATACCTATTCAACATTAAACTCAGGAGTCCCTAATGCGATTAAAGTTGCTAAGGACTATTTAGAGCCTCATGGTTACCGACTTAAGGGAATTCGAATTGATTCAGGCGACTTAGCTTATCTCTCTAAACAAGCGCGCCAGATGTTAGATGATGCGGGGCTTTTTGATTGTCAAATTACCGCCTCAAGTTCGCTCGATGAATATATTATTCAAGATTTGATTCGCCAAGGAGCAAAAATTGATTCTTTCGGAGTAGGAGAAAGGCTTATTACTTCGAAAAGTGATTCAGTTTTTGGTGGCGTCTACAAACTTTCAGCATTACAAGAAAATGGTGAATGGATTCCTAAAATGAAAATCAGCGATAATATTGAAAAAACAACGATTCCAGGTAATAAAATGTTGTATCGTCTTTTTGATCAAAGTAATAAAGCGATTGCAGATGTCATAACACTGGAGGAGGAAATAATTGATGAAAATCAACCTTATTTATTGTTTGATCCTAACTTTCCATGGAAGCAAAAATTGGTTGAGAACTTTAAAGCGGTTAAGCTCTTAAAACCAATCTTTGTTAAAGGAAAGCAAGTTTATCATTCACCAGAATTAAAAGCAATTAGAAATTATTGCGCTGAACAACTAGCAACTTTATGGGATGAAGTAAAAAGATTTGAAAATCCCCATCTTTACTATGTTGATTACTCACAAGCGCTTTGGGATTTAAAGCAAACTCTTTTAACCGCTTTCGCAGATGAGAATTAAACTTATAAACCACAAATTTAGGCGGTTTTATTTAAAAGGAATGAAATAAAAATGCTAAATATAGTTCTCTATGAACCTTTAATACCCCAAAACACCGGAAACATTATTAGAACTTGTGTCGGTGTTAATGCTAAACTCCACTTAATTGAACCGTTGGGCTTTTCTTTAGATGAAAAACATTTAAAAAGAAGTGCACTCGATTATTATAAATATTTAAATTATCAAATCTATTCTGATTTTGCTCAATTTAAGAAAATTAATAAAGGTCAATACTATTTTATTACTCGCTATGGTAAGAAAATCTATACAGAAATTAAGTTTAAAAACACTGCTGAAGAGATTTATTTGATTTTCGGTAAAGAGACGACAGGTGTCGACCGAAAACTACTCTCACAAGAAATTGACAAAACTTACCGGATTCCAACAAATGATAAGATTAGAAGTTTGAATCTTTCTAATAGTGTAAGTATTGTTGTTTATGAATATTTAAGACAAAACGATTTTTTAGATTTAGAAATTTATGAACCAGCAACTTTAAAAGGCAAAGGCTATTTGGATTCTTTTTTAAGTGAAGAAGAATGATTCTAAAGTCATTTTATTTTTGATTTTTTAAAAACAAAATTAAACAAAAATTTTCTTAAAATTGTGTTATAATGGTTAAGGTTGGATGTTTTATTGTTTTTTAAACAAAGATTTTTTAATTTAGAAAAACAGGAGTAAATGACCAGTTTTTGTCATCCAATCATAATAGTAAAATTAGGAGAATTAAACATGAAAATTATGAGTGTTAACAGTGGTTCGAGCAGTATTAAATTTAAACTTTTTGAAATGCCTAGCGAAAAAGTTATCTCAAGCGGACAAGTTGAAAAAATTGGCTTTGATGATGCAACTTTTACCCTTAATTTCAACAGCAACAACAATCAAAAAGTATTACCTATTAAAGACCATGTCTTTGGGGTAAAACTAATTATTGAAGGTTTAATTGAACACCAGGTTTTAAAAAGTATGGATGAGATTGATGGAGTAGGGCACCGGATTGTTCATGGCGGCGAAATCTTTAAAAAACATGAACTAGCGACTGAAAAAGTTGTTGAGCAAATTATTGAGTTAAGTGACATGGCTCCACTTCACAATATGGCTCATGCGATTTCGATTAAGGCTTTTAAAGAGGTAATGCCTAATGTACCTCATGTTGCAGTTTTTGATACAACTTTTCATCAAACAATGAGCGAAGATGCTTATATGTACGCAACACCATATGAATGGTATGAAAAGTATGGGATTCGAAAATATGGTTTTCATGGAACATCTCATAAATATGTTAGTGAAGTTACTAATCAACTATTAAAAACATCAGAGACAAAAATTATCGTTTGTCACATCGGCAATGGAGCATCGATAACAGCAGTTAAAGATGGCAAGTGTGTAGAAACATCAATGGGATTTACACCTCTTGAAGGCATTCCCATGGGAACAAGAACAGGCTCTATTGATCCGGCAATTTTAAGTTATATGGAAAAGAAATTAAATATTTCTTCCGAAAAAATGTACGATATTTTAAATACAAAAAGTGGATATCTTGGCGTATCAGGAATTACAAGTGATGCGCGAGATTTAGAGAAATCAATTAGAGCGGGTAATAAAAGAAGCATTCTCGCTTTTGATCTTCAAGCAAAAAGAATTGCTGATTACATCGGCTCATATTTTGTCTATATGGGAGGATTGGATGCGATTACATTTACAGCTGGAATTGGTGAGAACTCACCTAAGTTGAGAAAACTTGTCTGTGATCGTTTGACAGCCTTAGGTGTTGAAGTTGATGAAAAGCTAAATCAAGAAAATGCACTTTTAATTTCGACGCCTAATAGTAAAGTAAAAGTGTTTACAATTAAAACTAATGAAGAAGTGTTAATAGCAAGGGAAACTGTAGCGTTTGTAAAATAGCGAGTAAGGAGGTCAAATGCAGATCAATTTTTTGAATTTCAAAATTGAAGAAGAGCATACCAATCTCACTATAAGAGAATTTCTTTTGCTGTTTAATGTTTCAAAAAGAACAATCTATCAACAAGAACTGTTTAATTTAATTAGAGTAAACAATAGTCATGCGAAGCTCAATTATCGGCTGAAAGAAGGCGACAAGCTGGCTTTTAAATTAGCGCCATTTGACCGTGTAATTGAACCTTTTGAAGGATCAATTGATGTTGTTTATGAAGATGAAGATATAATTATAGTTAACAAGCCTGTAAAAATGTTAATTCATGAAGATGGTAACACAACCGATACGTTAACTAATCGCGTAAGTTACTATTTTCATCAAAAGGGCTATGACTATCCTGTTTTACCAGCCCATAGAATTGATTATGAAACTTCTGGCCTTGTTCTCTACGCTAAACACTTTATCGCACTTTCCTTTTTCTCTAAACAATTTGAAGAACAAACTATTAAAAAAATGTATATTGCTATTTGTGATAATTATTTTACTGAACTCGATGGAGTAATCACTCATAAAATCGGTAAAGATAGACATAGCAATAAGCGCATCGTTCTCGATTCAGGTAGGGAAGCACGGACGGAATATTATGTAATTGATCAATTTGAGAATAAGAGTAAACTAGAAATTTATATTAGCGGTGGTAGAACCCATCAAATTAGAGTACATTTATCGCATATCGGTCATCCAATTGTTGGTGATCCGCTTTACGGCAAAACCAAACATCAGAGGATGTTATTGCATTTTAAAAAGATTGAATTTATCCATCCTCGCAATTTGAAAAACACAAGTTTTGAAATTGAAGAACAGTTTAACTTTAAAAAGGTTTAACGAAGGTAATTTTAAAACTCTTTCGATTAAAATCACTAGTGTTCTCTACTAGTTATAAAAATAAATTAAAAGACTCTAATTTTATCTACTTTAGAGGATTTTTCATGAGAAAAAACGGAAAAACTTGAAGAATTAAAATATGTTAAAGTTTCTTAACTTATTGAATAATTTTTCCTTTATGATAAAATTAATACTTGAGAGAACAAAAAAGGGTGAAAACTATGGTAATTGTTTTCGTTATTGATAATTATAAAAATTTATCAAATGGCACAAATATAACAGCTTACCGTTTTACTGAAGCACTAAAAAAACTTGGCCATGAAATAAGAATCGTAAGCAACGATGTCGTCGGTCAAGATATCTACACCTTAAAAACACGTCATATTCCAATAGTAAGTTATGTAGCGAAAAAACAAGGTGTTACTTTTTCAAAACCAAACAAAAAGGTTTTAGAGGAAGCTCTTCAGGGTGCTGATATTGTTCATTTAATAACACCTTGGAAAACATCTAAGATGGCATTAAAAATAGCAAAAAAAATGAATATTCCTGTAACGACGGCCTTTCATGTTCCGCCAGAAAGCATCATTTATGGTGCGAAACTGCGGTTTTTAAATTGGCCTTTAAAAGGAATGTTATATCGTCGCTTTAGAAGGTTTTTTAAAAATGTAAAACATGTTCATTGTCCTTCAAGTTTGACAGCGGCAAAATTAAAGAGTTATCAATATCCAAATCAGTTTCATGTAATCTCAAATGGTGTGAGTTGTGATTTTAAATATTTCGAACCTCAAAAAGATAAAGAGCATTTTAATATAATTGCCATCGGCAGATTTGCTCATGAAAAAAGACAAGAAATAATTATAAAAGCGATTGGTAAGAGTCAATATAGAGATAAAATAATTTTAACTCTTGCTGGTATCGGTCCGACAAAAGATCGACTTGTACAACTAGCAAAAAGATTAAAAGTCAATGTTGAGTTTGGATTTTATTCAAAAGATGATTTAATCGAAAAGATTTCACAACAAGACTTATATATTCATGCTTCAGATATAGAAATTGAAGGAATTTCATGTTTAGAGGCGATTGCCTGTGGCCGAGTGCCCTTGATTGCAAATGCTAAAAATAGTGCTTCAGTTCAGTTTGTTCTTGATGAAAGAAGCTTATTCGCGCCAGGCGATGTCGAAGATTTAAAAGAAAAGATAGAATATTGGCTGACAAATGACCAAGAGCGACACAAAATGGAGTTAGAATATGCTAAATCGAGTGAGAAATATAGTTTATTAAATTCAGTGAATCGCTTTGAAGATATGGTTAGAGAGGCAATTGTTGATCATAAAAACAACCTTTTAGCAACTAGTAAAAGAGGTAAGCCGATTAGAAAAACAATTAAAAAAGGACGAGTTGAAAAAACGTTGACAACTGCTTTTTATTATATTGTTGTTCCGCTTTTGATGGCTTATAATAAAGCTTACCTAAAGGCTAAGATTAATAACAAACATCATCTTAAAAAAATTAAAGGGGGAGCTGTAATTGTTTCAAATCATGTTCACACCTTAGATTCAGTGATGTCAGGCTTAGCTGCTTTTCCAAAAAAGGTCGTCTTTACGGCCATTAAAGCAAACTTTAAAAAGCCAGTAGTTGGGCAAATTGTCAGAGCGTTAGGAACTGTCCCAACGCCAGAAAGCATTACTGAAAACCGAATCTTTTTCAATGAATTGTCTAAAAAAGCCCGCAACGGTAAATTTATTCATTTTTTTCCAGAAGGAGAGTTAATTGAAGGAGATAAAAATATTCGTCAATTTAAACGCGGAGCTTTTAAATTAGCGGTTGAGTCATCAGTTCCAATAGTACCGATAAGAATTAATATCCAGGAGCGGAGAAACTCAAAAAACAAAATTAAAGAACGGATGATTGTCAATATCGGAAAACCAATTTTCCCTGATTATACATTAAGCCCAAAAAGAGCATTAGAATCTTTAAAATTTGAAACTGAAGAAGCGATGAACAAATTATTAAATTAAATATTAAACGAGGTGTAAAACGATGAAGGCATTATTAGTAGTAGATTATCAATATGATTTTGTTGAAGGTAGTTTAGGCTTTAAAGAAGCCAAAGAACTGGAAAGCATTATTGAGGCTAAAATCAAAGAGTGCCTCAAGGGTGATTGTGATCTAATCTTTACTCTTGATACTCATGATGATAATTATTTAAATACCCAAGAAGGAAAAAGATTGCCAATAAAGCACTGCCTTAAAGGTACAAAAGGACATCAGTTATATGGTCAGATTAAAAATTATGAAAATAAGGCGAAAGTTATTTTTTCAAAAAATACTTTTGGCTCTTTAGAACTTGGAGAATATCTCTTGAAAAATAATTATCAAGAGGTTGAAATCTGTGGTTTGGTGACAAACATGTGTGTGCTAGCTAATGCAGTTATTGCAAAAACAGCATTACCGGAGTCAAGAATAGTTGTTGCAAAAGATGCTGTAATGAGTTTTGATGAGAAATTGCACGATAAAACACTAAAAGTTTTAGAAGCTATTCATGTTGATATTATTTAAATGAATAAAGCGCACTCAAGCGCTTTTGTTTTATATCTAACATATAATATTAACATAATATGTTTTATATTACACAAAAACAATGCGAACGTTGCAAAGTTTTTAAGATTAAAGGTGAGGTTTGAAATGCAAGAACTAATTTTATCACAGGAAGTTAAACAAGCATTACAAGAAAAAAAACCAATAGTTGCTCTTGAGTCAACAATTATTAGTCATGGACTGCCCGAGCCGCTCAATTTTAAGATGGCACAACATGTTGAATCAATAATTAGATCTAATGGTGCTATTCCAGCAACAATTGCGATAATAGAGGGGAAAATTCATGTTGGTTTGAATGAGGATCAACTTCTATTATTGGCGAAAAGTGATAATGTTTTAAAAGTTTCGCGCAGTGATTTAGCTTATGTTGTAAGCCAAGGCTTTTCTGGGGCTACTACTGTAGCTGCAACAATGATTATTGCAAACAAAGCCGGAATAAAGTTTTTTGTGACAGGAGGGATTGGAGGAGTTCATCAAGACTACAATAGTTCTATGGATGTTTCAGCGGATTTAGAAGAGTTAGCAAGAACATCGGTAGTAGTAGTCTCTGCTGGGATTAAATCAATTTTAGATTTGGGTAAAACACTTGAGTATCTTGAAACAAAAGGAGTACCAGTTATCGGATACAAAACAGATTATTTACCTGCATTTTATTCTTCAAAAAGTCCATTTAAGCTTAATTTAAGACTTGACACAGTAACTGAATTAGCCCGTTTTGTTATAGTTCAAGAAAAACTAGCTTTAACCACAGGTGTTTTAGTAACGAATCCATTAGAAAGAAAATTTGAACTTGATTATAATGAATTGGCGAAAATTATTGATAAAAGTCATCAAAAAGCTCAAATCAAAGGAATAATGGGTAAAAAATTAACCCCTTTTTTACTTCAAGATTTAGCATTAGAAACAAAAGGAAAAACATTAAAGGCTAATTTAGAGTTAATTTATAGCAATGCTAAATTAGGAGCCCGAATAGCGAGTAAATATTATAAAATGAAACAAGAGGAATGAAAAAGATGAAAAGCGAAATGCGAAAAAAATATATTTTAGAACCACCATTCGAGCACTTTAATGAAAATTTAGAGCTTAAGCCATACGGATATCAAGCACTTTTTAACATTTTAGCAGATAAACATCTCTCAAGCACCGATCAAGGCGTAGGAGTCGTTTTAGCTAATAAATATGCTTGGGTTTTAGTGTCAATGAGTCTTGTTATTGAAAAACCTCTCACTGAATCCCAACAATTAATCGGTAGTACATGGTATTCAGGAAGAAGAGGTCCCTTTTTCCGCAGAGAATATAATGTTGTCGATAAAAATAATCAAACAATTTGTAAAGGAGCTTCATATTCTGTATTACTTGATTTAGAAAATAGATCAATTTATAAACAAAGACAGCTACCTTTTGAGATTTTAACTGAAGAGTTAACGCACTTAGTTGAAGCTAATCCTACATTTAAACAAAATCTTGAGTTTGTTGACATAAAAGAAGGTCAAATTGAAAACAGTCATCTCGATGGGCTAGGACATGTTAATAATTTGCGGTATAGTGAATTTGTTTATGATTGTTTTAGTGAAAGTCAAATTAAAGAATTAAAAAACTTAAAGCGAATAGAGTTATATTTTCATAAAGAAATGCAAAAATCTGATCGGTTTGTAGTAAAGAAAGGATTAAATGAAAAAACCAACACTTATCAAATTTTTAATTTAACAAAAAAAGAAAGAGCTTTTACTTTTAACGCCTATTTTGACCTTTGATAAGAGAAGGGGAGAGCCTATGGAAGCGATTATTATTGTTTTAAATGATTTAGATTTTTTAGATGATTTATTAGAAGTGTTTGTAAAATTAAATGTTAAGGGAGCCACAATCCTCGACTCCTACGGTATGGCTAAGGCATTAAGGGATTCTGCTAAACTGAGTTATTTAATGAAAGGTCCAATTGATCGAGCAATTCCAACAGAGGCGGAAGTCTCAAAGACAATTTTTTCTGTTGTTGCAAAAGAGAGTGTTAATATAATTACGAAAACAATTAGACAAGTATTAGATTATTCTGGAAAAAAAGCGATAAGTTATATGTTTACAATCCCTGTAAACGTTGTCTTATGATATCTTTTGTAAAAAAGCAATTTATCGAGTTGATAATCTAAAGTGTCTATGCTAATATTATCATAGTAACTCTCCTAATCATGAAAATGAGTGGGGAACCCAATAATAGGGGTGAATCATAGTAGCTTATGAAAGGATACTTAATGTTCTTAACCCGGCAGCTAACCTCATCGGAGTTATTAAGCGTATATTTTATGCTTTTTTTACTTTTAAAGGAGGATTTAGTTAATGGATTTATTGTTTAAAGCAGCAATTATATTACTGATTGGATTTATTGGTGGTTTAATTGCTAAAAAGCTAAAACTGCCCAATGTATCGGGATATTTGGTTTTAGGATTACTGCTTGGACCTTCACTTGGGATTATTATTCCAGGATATCAAGGCTTTATAACAACTGAAGATCAAGATACTTTAAGGTTTATTAGTGAAATAGCACTTTCGTTTATTGCCTTTTCAATCGGTAGTGAATTTAATTTAAAGGCTTTGAGAAAGAGTGGCAAAGATATCAACACAATTACAATATTTGAAGTTGGATTTGTTGTTGCAATCGTGTTTTTAGCACTTTTTTTCATCCCTAAACCAGCTCCAATTATGAATGGTTATCAACCCTTTAGTAAAAATAATATTGCAGTCGGATTAGTTTTGGCTTCAATGAGTGCTGCCACTGCACCTGCCGCAACTCTGATGGTAATGAGACAATATCGAGCTTATGGACCACTTACAAAAAAAGTGTTGCCAATAACGGCACTCGATGATATATACGGAATTATAGTCTTTGGTTTTTTCATTTCATTTGCCCAAATCTTAGTCACCACATCAACAATACCCTTATTTTTAATGATTGCGAAACCTTTTATTGAAGTTATCGGATCATTACTTTTGGGAATTCTTATTGGCTTTTTACTAACAAAAGCTATCGGTAAGCAGGAAAAAACACGAGATGATTTACAAATCTTAACAATTATTGCTGTCTTGATTACTACGGGAAGTATTTTTATAATTAATAATTATTTTAAAACCTTTAACTTGGCTCTTTCAGCACTTTTAGCTAATATGGCAACTGGAATGATAATAGTTAACTACGCCAAAAGAAGTGACCAAATCTTTAGTAGTGTCAATGATTTTACGACTCCGTTTTATGTGATGTTTTTTACTTTAGCAGGAGCTTCGTTAAATCTTGGAATATTGAAAAACTCAGCTTTAATTATTGTGTTGGCTTTAGTCTTTATAATCGCTAGAGCAGGCGGAAAATATTTAGGAGCTTATACAGGCTCACATGTTACAAAACAAAAACCAGCAGTAAAAAAATATTTAGGTATAGCTTTATTGCCACAAGGGGGAATTTCACTGGGGCTATTAGTCGTAGTATTCGCTCAAATGTATGACTTTTATCCTGTGATTTCAACGGTTATTATGTTAAGTATATTATTTTTTGAGACTAGTGGTCCAATATTTGCCAAAATTGCTATTACAAAAGCGGGTGAGGTTGGTGGTCTTGATCAATTGGATTTAATTTCCTCAATTGAAGGTATTGAAATGGAAGGAGCATAATATGCAAATCTTATTTATTGTTTTAAATGATTTAAGTTATCAAGAGACTATTTTACAACTCTTTATAAAACATAAAGTACGTGGAGCGACAATTCTCGATAGTGAAGGAATGGCAAAAGCGGTTTTGGAATATGAAGGCTTAGGAATGTTGCTGGGAGGTCCATTTGCGCAAAGCGTAGCTCAAAGCCCTGCAAGTTCAAAGACAATTTTTAGTGTTATTCCAGATGAAAAAATTGTTTGTGACTTAATTGATGATATTCAAAGTGCTTTAGAAAATTCTCGGCAAAAAACAATTGGTTTTATGTTCACTTTGCCAGTTTCAGGAATTTATCCTTTAAAAGCCAAAAAATAATTTAAAAGACACTTTCGCAATTTAGAAAGTGTTTTTTTTACTCATCATCAAGTAAAAAAATAATGAAATGAGTTTTAAGATGTATTATAATAATTTATAGAGACTAAAAGATTTTTATAGTTTATCACAGGTGTTTATAAAAAGTAGAGGCAAATATGAAACAAGAAATTAAAGTCACTGACAAATTAATAAAAATAATACTTAAAAATGATAATATTGAACTTCATTTATTGAATGTTGGTGCTAGTATCTTTAAATTTATCTATCGCGGTGTTGATATTGTCGTAGGACCTAAAAAAATGTCTGATTTTATTAAACCTGATCATTATTACGGTAAAACTGTTGGTAGGTTTAGTGGTAGACTTTTTACAAATGGCTTGATTATTGGTGAAAAACAAGTTGAACTACCAGCATATAAAGGCCACGCAACAACGATCCATGGTGGGAAAAATGGTTATTCTAAACGTTATTTCACTTACCACCAAAGTCAAGATAATGAAGCGATTTTTACTCTTATCGGCAGCCAAAAAGATGATGGTCTACCAGGAGATGTAACTTTAAAGGTTAGATATACTTTAAAAGCGGATACGCTTTTAGTTGAATATTTTGCGGTTGCGACTGAAAAAACTCTAATCAATATTACTAATCATAGTTATTTTAATCTCGATGGCAGTAAGACTATTTTAGACCATAGTTTACAAATTGATGCAGATAAGTATGTTGTTTTTGATGACCAGTTCAATGTTCTAGGAGTAAGTCCAGTTAATGACACTCCTTATGATTTAAGAAAACCAACTCAATTAAAAAAACCTCTAAATAGACTTTCAAATACGGCATTTAAAGGTTTTGATAATATCTTTTTATTAGCAGAAGAGGGAGAAGTCAATCTATATAGCCCTCAATCAAAAATTAATTTAAATATTTCAACAAGCTATCCATCAGTTGTCGTTTATACTCACAATGTTTCATCGCCAGATGATATTGCCTACTTTCAAAAAGAGCCTTATTGTGGAATTGCGTTGGAGTGTGAATATGAACCTGGAGGAATATTTTATCCTTTTTTAAATGATGCCGTTTGGGACAAGGATGAGAATTACTATCATTTTATTACTTATCGGTTGAATAAAGCATAAAAAAATGGCCAAATGACCACTTTATTAAACTGCAAAGCGATGGGCCAGTGAACTGGCTGCAGAGGCTGCAATTGCGCCAACGATATCATCTAAAAAAGTATTGCAGCGACCCTCTTTTTTTCCTTCATCATCCAAAACACCAATTATTCCAGGCTTAAGTTTATCGACATAACCAAAATTAGTTAATCCAATAGAACCATAAACATTGACTATTGAAAGAGCTAATATTTCATCGATTCCAAAGAGTCCATAATCACTTTTTACGAGGGTTAAAAGTGGTTCGCTTAAAAGATTTTTTTCAGCTAAAACATCAAGTTCGATTCCGACTAAAATAGCATGTTGAACTTCGCGTTTTAATAATACTTTATCAACGTGTTCTAAGCAGAGTTCAATTGTAACATTTTCTAAATAAGGTTTTTGTAAATCCAATGTTAATTTCGCAATATCAAGAGGGATTACTCCTCGTTCAGCTAAACGCTCTTTAACAATCCCATATTTTTTTGGATCATTAAGACGATTAGAAGTCTTTTGTTGTTCGAGATAATCCATAATTTTCCTCCTTTTCTTAATTAATCTGGTTTCTTATTATATCATTTATTGAGATTTTGTCAAAAAATTAGCAAATCAATTTTAAGGAGATAACAGATGAAAAAAGTATTAAAGATTTTTGCAACAATTATCAGCTTTATTATTTTATTAGCGATGGTTTTTTTAGGTTTTTTAACCTTTGCTGAATATCGTCCAAAAAAACTTGAGACACTGAAGCCTACAGGTAATGCATTAGGAAAAGTCAAAATAGGCGAAGAGATTTCTTTTGTCATCTATAATACTGGTTATGCATCGTTAGGGAAAATAGAGGATTTTGTGATGGATGGTGGTATAAAAGGGCGGGCTGATAATAAAGAGGTTGTCTTGGGATATTTAGCCGGAATTAAAGACTTTTTTGAAGCAGAAGAACACGACTTTTATTTAATTCAAGAAGTGGATTATAATTCAAGACGGAGTTATTACACTGACCAAATAACAGCTTATGCTGATTTATTTGAAAATTATAATTCAACATTTGCCTTAAATTACAAGGCAAGGTTTGTCCCTTTCCCCTTTTCTTTTACTGATTATTTTGGTAAAGTAAATAGTGGTATTCAAACGTTGAGTAATTATGAGATTGATAAGGCCTATCGCCATCAACTACCAGGTTCTTTTAGTTGGCCGATTCGAACAGTTAATTTAAAGCGAGCACTTTTAGTTAACTATTACGAAATTGAAAATAGTGATAAACAATTAGTAGTGGTTAATGTCCATCTTTCTGCGTATGATGATGGAAGTATGCGCGCAAAAGAGATGCAATATTTAAAAGAGTTTTTAATTGCCGAAAAAGAGAAAGGAAATTATATTGTCGTTGGTGGTGATTTCAATCAAACCCCACAAATCGCCCAAAACCTCTATCCAGTAGGAGAAAGACTTTGGACACCGCCAATTATTGCTGAAGATTTTTTACCAGAAGGGTTTTCCTTTCAAATCGACTTAACTATCCCAACCTGTCGACTTTTAAATAAACCTTACGAAAACAGTAATCATCAACACTATATAATTGATGGTTTCATCGTTTCTGACAATATTACAGTCAATTTAATTCAAACTCACGATTTGGGATTCGTAAATAGCGATCATAATCCTGTATCTTTAAAAATTGTGTTAACGTAGAATGGAGAAATAAAATGGATAAATATTATCTTAAGTTTAATAGTACTATCGGCGAATTTACTTTAGTTCAAAGTAGTGATAATTTCATTACGAATGTCAGCATAACTTCAATTGATGTATCTGGTTTAACGTTAAAAGAAACTGAGCTTTTAATTCAAGCAAAAACTGAGATTTGCGAGTATTTAAAAGGCTTACGAAAAGAATTTACAGTTCCTTTTAAGCAAGAGACCACTCCCTTTCAAAAGAAAGTATATGATGTTTTAGCAGAAATACCTTATGGTTATAAACTAACCTATAGTGATATTGCATATTTAATTGGAAAAGAAGGCGGTAGTAGAGCTGTCGGTAACGCTTTAGGCAGGAACAATATTTTATTGCTTGTTCCTTGTCACCGAGTTGTGGGTAAAACATCTTTAGGAGGATTTTCATCAGGGTTAAAGGTAAAAGAGCAACTACTAAAATTAGAAAAAAGCCTAGAATTATGACAAAAATTGATGTATATGAACGAAAAAAATTAGCCAAAAGAAGAATTAAACCGACTGTAATTACAATCTTTTTAGTAATTGCAGTTATTGTTGCTGCAGCTTTGTTGCTAGTTTATAAAGATAAATTTAATTTAACAACTCAAGATAAAAAAACATTTGTTTATAGTCTTTCAATAATAGTGTTTGTTTTTACATTATTACTCTTTTATTTAATTTTAAGATTGACACGACCTTGGGCTATTTTAGAAAGCGACTTAAACAACATTTATATTTGTAAAACAGCGGAAAAAGAGATTGTAGTGCCGATGGTAGAATTAAAAAGCATTAAAACAAAAATCAAAAGTGGTAAAAAAGCGAAGAAAGTTTTCGGAACCTTAATTTTAAGAACACCGACCAAAAGATATAAAGTTAAAAAGGTTATCGCCGTCGACGAAGTTGAAAAAGAGATCTTTGTACTTCTCGATAAATTGCAATTTTATTTAGAGGGTAAAAGACAAGGGATGATTGAACAAGAGCAACTTCAAGCAAATCGGTATAAAAAACAATAGTTATCTCATACAATAGTAGTGGTGATAAAATGTTTAAACTAGTACTGAGCATGCAGAAACAAAAAAAATATATCTTTTCTCTAATTGGTTATTTACTCGTTTTTTCAATAATTTATTTTATGCTCGATTATTTAAGCGGTGGCTATTTGCCTATGATCCAAGATTATGGAATTTATTTGGTTGTTATTAATGTTTTATTAAATATTGCAATGTCATTTATTTCAGCTTTAATGTTTAATTTCTCAACTGCTCAAGTTTCTCTAACAAAAAGAGGCGAAGCGACCGGATATTTGTCATTTCTAAGTGTTTTATTAGGCTTTTTCACCTATGGTTGTACTAGTTGCATGATTACCTTTTTAGGGGTCATAGGGATTAGTTTTGGAATTTATGTTTTGCCGCTTCACAACCTGCCTTACAAGATTCTTGGTTTAGTTATTCTCAGTTTGGCATTAGTCGTTCAAAGCGTTTTAATTAATCGTGCAAAATGTAAGATTTAACTTATATTTTTTAATATAAATTGTCGAAGTTTTCCCTTAATATAGAAAGCGCTTACAATTTGTGCTATAATATCTAGGGGTGAAGAGATTGTGATGACTTTAAATAAGATTCAATTAAAAGAGCCAAATTATGCTGTGCCAGAGCAATTTAAACGAGAGGCAAACTTATATCGCCAAATAATGATGAACTATTATGCAGCGATAAAAATGGTTCACACTAAATTAGAAATATTATCAGATCAATTGCATGTAAATGCTAAAAGAAATCCAATTGAATTTATTAAAGCGAGATTAAAAAACCCAGAGTCAATTATGAAAAAATTAATTGACCATGGCTTAAAAAAAACAACAGCTAGTTTAACTAAAATTAATGATATTGCTGGTGTGAGAGTAGTAGTAACATATTTGGAAGACTTATATGAAGTGGCTAATATGTTAGTTCAACAAGATGATGTTAAATTAATACAAATCAAAGATTACATAAAAAAGCCAAAAGAAAATGGTTATCGAAGTTTACATTTGGTTATTGAAGTACCTGTCTTTTTCTCAAATGAAAAAATTGATACTAAAGTAGAAGTTCAAATCAGAACTATCGCAATGGACTTTTGGGCTTCTTTAGAACACGATATGAAATATAAGACCAATTCAAGTTTTAAAGAATTGAAAGTAGAACTCAAAGAATGTTCAGAAATAATCAGTGATGTTGAAACTAAAATGCAAAACATTAAATCAAAATTAAGCGAGTACGATGTTTAAAGACTTAAGTTGCTAAATTTTGTTTAAAGCTTTTAATTATAAAAATCTCTAAACCGCTCCATATTATAAGAAAATAAAAATTTAGAGTCTAGTACTTAATTTCATCTAGTGCTAGACTTTTTTTATGAACTAGACGAGAACACTCGCGATTTCAATTGTGAGAGGTTTAATCATTAACTTATGTCAGTTGCGAAAAAGTAAAACATTTGCAGAAAGGCTTCCTAAGACTTATAATTCTTTTGAGGGATAATATGAATAAAATATTAATGTATGATATAAAAGGAATGACTTGTGCGGCTTGTGTAAGCGCTGTTGAAAAAGCTTCGCTTAAAACTGGTGGAGTCCTTGAAGCAAATGCTAGCCTCCCCACAGAACAACTTCGGATAGTAGCTGATCCAACTTTTGATGAGGCGAAATTATTTAAAAATATCTTATTAACAGGCTTTAAAATTGAAGTTTATGATGACGAAGAATCACTCACTATAAAACAGGCAAGAAAGTTAAAACAAATGCGCATTAAAATTATTTACGCATTAATTTTTTTGTTACCACTGATGTATATTTCAATGGGACATATGATTGGACTCCCACTGCCTAAATTTATGGCTCAAAAGAACAGTCCTTTCGGTTTCGCTTTAGCTCAACTCTTATTCACTGTTCCAGTGATGATAATCGGATATCGTTATTATGTCAACGGCTTTAAAAACATTTTTAGAGCTCATCCAAATATGGATTCATTAATCGCAATCGGAACTCTAGCGAGTTTTTTCTATGGGATTTATGGACTTATTATGATTGCTAGAGGTCAAACAGTTTTTGCTGAGATGCTTTATTTTGAGAGTAGTGCTGTTATTTTAGTTTTAGTAATGATTGGTAAATTTATGGAACAAAAATCAACAACTAAAACAACTTCTGAGTTAGAAAAGCTAATGGATTTAAAACCTAAAACAGCCTTACTATTTGATGGAAACACTTATTTAGAAATTCCTCTCGATGAGGTTTTGGTAGGCAACAAACTCTTAGTCAGACCCGGTGATGTAATTCCTACAGATGGCCTTATTGTCGATGGTTCTACTGCGGTAAATGAATCGATGATGACCGGAGAACCACTACCAAAAGACAAAACGATTAATGATGAAGTTGTTGGAGGAACAATTAATGTGACAGGAGCGATTTTAATTGAAGTAACTCATGTTGGTGAAGATACTGTTCTTTCAAATATTATCAAACGAGTCAGCGAAGCTCAAATGAAAAAAGCACCGATTCAAAAACTAGCAGATAAAATTAGCGGTGTCTTCGTGCCAATAGTCTTTAGTTTAGCAATAATTGCCTTTGTTTTTTGGATTTTTTATCAAAGCGATTTTAGTTACGCAATTAATATCTTTGTTTCAGTATTAGTAATCGCTTGTCCGTGTGCTCTTGGTTTGGCAACGCCAACTGCAATTATGACCGCTAGCGGTTCAGCAGCTAAACATGGTGTTCTAATCGCCTCTGGGGATGCTCTTGAGATTAGTAGCAAGGCAAGCCTAGTTGCCTTTGATAAAACCGGCACAATTACTGAAGGAAAGCCTGCAGTTGTCGATATTATTTCAACAAAAGACCTTAAAGAAGAAAGAATTCTTTTAATCGCAGCCTCTTTAGAACAAAAATCAAATCATCCAATTGCAAAAGCCTTAATGGCTAAAACTCAAGAATTAGGATATAAATTATTAAAACTAGCCGAGTTCGAAAACTATCCTGGTTTAGGAATTAAAGGTGTAATTGCCGGTAAGATCTATTTTCTAGGCAATGCCAAACATTTAAACAAACAAAAGATTTCTTTAGGACAAACTGCTAAAATTACTGCTGAGTTTTCAGCCCAAGGAAAAAGCGCTTTGTATTTAGCAACCGAAACAGAATTGATTGGAATAATTAGTATTGCTGATCAGTTAAAGGTAGGAGTCAAAAAAGTAATAGCAAGTTTGAAAAAGAAAAATATAACAACCGCTTTACTTTCAGGCGATAATCAAGAAACGGTAGCATATATCGCTAAGCAAGTTGGAATTGACCTTTATTATGGTTCGCTTTTACCAGAAGATAAACAAGTTATTATCAAAGATTTAAAACAAGACCACAAGGTCATGATGGTAGGGGATGGAATCAACGATGCAATCGCACTAAAAGAAGCTCATATCGGAGTTGGTCTGGCTAGTGGAACAGATATCGCAATGGTTGCTGGAGATGTCGTTTTGATGCAAAATGATTTGTCAGGGCTTTTAAGTTTAATCGATTTATCAGCGCAAACAGTTAAAAATATTAAACAGAACTTATTTTGGGCGTTTTTCTACAATGTAATTGGAATTCCGATTGCAATGGGACTGTTAGCTTTATTTGGCGGACCATTATTAAACCCAATGATTGCAGCTCTTGCGATGAGTTTTTCAAGTGTAAGCGTAGTTTTAAATGCTCTAAGATTAAAACGTTATAAAGGGGTGAGTTTGTGAAAATCAAAGTGAGTGGAATGAACTGTATGCACTGCAGTAAAAGAGTCAGTGCAGCTTTAAAAGAATTGGGCTTGAAAAAGGTCAAAGTTGATTTAGATTCAGGCATTGTAACTTTTAAAGAAAATAAAAATGTTTCTTCACAATTAATTGAGCAGACAATAATTGATATAGGCTATCAAATTGGCTAAACAACTTGTGGCTTAATCTCAACATTTTATGCGAGAATCATCATGAAGTTTTCCGATAAAAAAAAGAAGTCGACGTGACTTCTTTTTGCTTCATAAACACCTAAAATATATTCGATGGCTTCTAAGATTTTCTCCATTGGGATTTCTGAAGAAATCATTGTTTCTTCACGGCCACCAAAGTGAATTCCAATTAAATTTCCGTTGACATCGAAAACTCCTCCACCAGAAGAGCCTTGACCTTGAAAAGTAGAAGTTTGAAAGGCGTTACAACCATCGCGACAGATTTCGTCTGAGTCTTTTAAACGAACTGATCGATTGAGTTCTTTAATAATTCCGATTTTTTCTTGGTTAAACATAATTTCATTTTTAATCACAGGAGAGCCAATCGAGAAAACAACTTGACCAACTTCGATTGAAACAGGTGTTTTAGTGATGAATTGTTCATCTTCTAAACTCACCAATGAATCATCTTTTGTTGTTAATTTTAAAATGGCTAAGTCGGTATGATAAATATATGTTCCCAGTAGTTCAACGGACTCGTAGCGTCCTCTTTTAGGATATTTATTATTCATTTTCTGATAATGGATTGTAAAATCGTCCTTTTTTTCAACGACATGGGCATTTGTTAAAATAAGGTATTCATAAGCGACCACAGAATTGTTAACTATTATTTCGCTCTTTTTAAATATTATCCCACTTCCCCAAACAGAGTTATCACTGACAAAGGGAAAGAATGTTGCTTTAGCAGCGGATATTCCAATAATGCTTTGTCTTTTTTCATTTATTATTTGATAATCAATCGCTTTGAAAAAGGTTGTTTCAAATTTACTTTGGAAAGTTGTTGTTTCAGTGACGATACTACCAATCGATATTTTTTCAAAAGTTAAGGCAGGATTGATTATTAAGTTGAGATCGACAACAATAGTTTTAGCGCTGGAATCGACTTCTTTAAAATCGAAAAAGAAAACATTGTTTATTTCAATTGCAGTTATTTTCTGAACATCAATTGTCTTAAATTTAATTGTTGCGTAATAGTATTGTTCATCGCTAACTTCAAAGTCAATATTAAAAACATATTTATCACTTGTAGAATCGCGGTCAAAGGAAGTATTATCAGCAATATTTTCAATTAATTGGTGAATAGTATTAAAAAACCTTTTAGTCGCATTTTTTATCTCTTTATAAGGAAGTTGAAAAGCCAAAATAACGACAATTAGTGCCACTATAATCCAATTAATAATCTTTTCAAAGCGTCTCATTATTTAACCTCCTTATCTATGATTCTACTGTTATTATAGTCTAAAAAGATTATAATTTAAACTAATAAGAGCGCTTTGTTATTATTTTTCGGATAAAAAAGTTATAATTGCATAAGTTCATGCTATAATAGTAAAGGTTATGGAGGAATATAAATATGAAATTTGAAAAATTAGGAACCAATTATGCGAAATTTACATTTGAAATTACGCCGAAAGTCTTTGCTGAAGGGCTTGATTACGCTTTTGATAAAGTGAAGAAAGACATTGAAGTAAAAGGTTTTAGAAAAGGTCATGTCCCAAGAAATGTTTATGAAAATAGATTTGGGGTTGAATCTTTGTATGAAGAAGCATTAAATTATGTAATTGCACAAAATTATCAAAAAGTGTTTGAAGAATCAACAGTTATTATTGTCGGTGAACCAAAAATTGATGTAGATATTAAAAAAATAACTCTTGAAAAACCTTTTGAGGTTAGTTTAACTTTCCCGGTTAAGCCCGATGTTAAATTAGGAGCTTATGTAGGAGCTGAGGTTGAAAAGAAAGATCTAACTGTAAGCGAGGAAGAAATTGAACAGGAAATTCAAATGTTATTGTCGCGAAACAGTCAGCTGGTTTTAAAAGAAGCAGGCGCGTTAGAAAATGGCGACACCGCAATTATTGATTTTGAAGGCTTTGTTGATGGCGAAGCTTTTGCTGGCGGTAAAGCAGAAAATCATCAACTTAAAATCGGATCAAATCAATTTATCCCTGGTTTTGAGGAAAAATTAGTCGGGATGAATACTGGCGAAGAAAAAGAGATTAAGGTGGAATTTCCTAAAGATTATCATGAAAAGAGTTTGGCTGGTCAAGAAGCAGTTTTTAAGGTTAAATTACATGAGATTAAACAAGAAGTTAAAGAGCAATTGACTGATGAGTTTGTAAAATCATTAAAAAGAGATAAAATTGAAACTGTTGACCAGCTAAAGACAGACATTGAAGAGAATTTAGCTGCTCAAAAAACAACTAGTGAAAAAAATCGAATCGTCGGCGCCGCTGTTAAGTTTGCGGTCGACAATGCGAATGTTGATATTCCCTTTGAAATGATTGAACAAGAACAAAAAAACATTCGCAGTTCAATAGAACAACAAGCCAAACAATACGGAATAGAGTTTGAAATGTATGTTCAGTTTAGTGGGATGACTATGGAACAGTTTGAGGCAGAAATTGGTAGACAAGCACAGGAACGAGTCTTAACAAGCTTAGTTATTGATGCGATTGCTGAAAAAGAGGCTTTACCGGTTGCTGAAGAAGAGATTAAGGATAAATATGAAGAGATTGCAAAACTCTATAATATGGATCTTAAAGAGGTTAAAAAGCAATTAACTGAAGAAGTTATTATCAAAGAAGTAAGATTTTCTAAAACGATTGATTTTCTTGAGGAAAATATTAAAGAAATTGATCAAGAATAAGTAATAAATTTAAGTTATCATTAGTTCGCAAATAAGCGGATTGGCACTCTGTCATATCGATTGCAAATAAAATCTATTTGTGGTAGACTAATGGTAAAGTATTGTTAAGAGGTGATGTTATGGATAGAAGAAATTTACCTGCTTTTGCTGTAAGGGGTATTGTCCCGATTCCAAATAATGATTTTCGAAGTGATATTGGTAGACCGATGTCTTTAAAAGCTTTAGATGAAGCCGAAAAAGCATTTGACAACCAAATCTTAATTTTAGTGCAAAAAAACCCATTAATTGATAACCCAACTCCAAGTGATATTGAGGAATACGGTGCTTTAGCTAAAGTTACGATGAAAGTAAAACTTCCCAATGGTAATATTAAAGCGAAATTCAGCATTCTCAAAAGAGTAAAAATCCTGGATTATTTTTTAACTAATCCATTTTTCGTCTGCGAATATGAAGAAGTTAATACAATTAGTGACGATTTTGATAAAGAAACAACACTAACAAAAATGGTTTTAAATGAAGCGATTACAAACGCTAATGCTGTTTTAAACAATCCGCAAGAAATTTTAAGAAGTGCGCAGAGCGGAATTACAACTGAAAAAATGGCTGACATCATTGTCTATGGACTCAAAGGCAATGAGATGAATAAATATAAGTATTTAAGTGAATTGAATCTAAATGCACGGCTCCAATACATCCTTGAAGATATCGCACGTCAAAAGATGGTTAGCGATTTAGAAAGAGAAATTAATGAAGAAGTCAGACGATCAATTGACGAATCGCAAAAAGAATATTATTTGCGAGAAAAAATGCGAGCAATTCAAAATGAATTGGGCGATAAAGCTAAGCGTGAAGATGAAATTGAAGAGTTAAGAGAAAAGATTGAAAAGGCTAAAATGCCAAAGCAAATTGAGGAAAAGGCACTGCAAGAATTGGCGAGATATTCATCGATGAATCCGATGATGGCTGAATCGAGCATTATAAAGACTTATCTTGATTTTTTAATTGATTTACCTTGGCATAAACAGAGCAAAGACGTTAATTCAATTAAAAAAGTTCAGGAGAAACTTGATGAGAATCACTATGGTCTCGATAAAGTTAAAGACCGAATTATTGAATATTTAGCAGTTAAAATTAAAACAAAGAAAAATCCGCAAACTATTTTATGTCTTGTTGGTCCACCGGGAACTGGAAAAACCAGTTTAGGTGTTTCAATTGCGAATGCATTGGGCAGAAAATTTGTTAAGCAATCTTTAGGTGGAATTAGAGATGAGGCTGAGATTAGAGGTCATAGAAGAACTTATATCGGAGCCCTGCCAGGAAGAATCTTAAAAGGAATGAAAGACGCTGGAACGATTAACCCTGTCTTCCTTCTTGATGAGATTGATAAGATGTCAAGAGATTTTAGAGGAGATCCTGCTAGCGCGATGTTAGAAGTTTTAGACCCTGAACAAAACTCTCATTTTAGTGATAATTATTTAGAAGAGACTTATGATCTTTCGAAAGTTTTATTTATTACAACCGCGAACTATTTGGAAAACATTCCAGCTCCATTAAAGGATAGAATGGAAATTGTTGAACTCTCTAGTTATACGGAATTTGAGAAATTTAATATTACAAGACAGCACTTAATTCCAAAGCAGTTAGAAGCCCATGGAATGAAGGAAAATGAATTTTCAATTACGGATGAAGCGATTTATAAAATTATTCAAAATTATACTCGCGAAGCTGGTGTAAGAGAAGTCAATCGCGTTGTTGGCACCCTGATTAGAAAAGGTATTAAAGAGATTTTAGTCGATAAAATTGCTAGTGTTTCAGTTACTGATAGTAATTTAGAATCATATTTAGGTCAGCCGAAATACCGCCACAACATCTTAGACCAAACAGACCAAGTGGGAGTTGTTACAGGACTTGCCTACACTCAATTTGGTGGGGATACACTGCCAATTGAAGTTAATTATTATGAGGGAACTGGGAAAATTCATTTAACTGGAAAACTCGGCGAAGTGATGAAAGAATCAGCTGAGACTGCTCTATCGTACGTTAAGGCTAATCAAAACCGGTTTAAGATTCCGGAAAACATTTTTAAGGAAAATGATTTTCATATTCATGTGCCGCAAGGAGCAATTCCAAAAGATGGACCGTCTGCGGGAATCACCATTGCTTGCGCAATTATAAGTGCTGCGACAGGTAAAAAGGTTAACCGCAAAATTGGAATGACTGGGGAGATGACTTTAAGAGGGTATGTCTTAAGTATCGGCGGACTTAGAGAAAAAAGTATAGCTGCTCATCGAAGCGGATTAGAAAAAATATTTATTCCTCGCGACAATATGCACGATATTGAAGAAGTACCGGAAGAGGTTAAGGAAAAATTAGAAATTGTTCCAATCGCTAACATTGATGATGTGGTTGGTCAAATATTTGTAGAATAGGCGATTAATTCGCCTTTTTTATTATGAATATAAAAAAAATACTATAATTGGCAAAAACTAATTGATATAAGTTATAATAAAGGTATGATTAAACAAGCAGAATTTATTTTAAGTGCAGTGAACAAAGAACAATTTCCTCAAGATTTTAAAAACGAATATTTATTTTTGGGCAGATCTAATGTTGGTAAGTCAAGTTTAATTAATTTTTTAACAAAGAGGAAAAATCTGGCAAGAATTAGTAAAACTCCAGGGCGAACAATTACGCTTAATTTTTATTTGATTAATGAGACATTTTATTTGGTTGATGCACCAGGATATGGTTATGCACGGCGATCTAAATCTGCCATTGCAAGTTTTGGTCAAATGATTGAAACATATTTAAAATCGCGCAGTCAGTTGAAAAAAGTTTGTCTTTTAATTGACTATAAGGTTGGACCGACAAAAGATGATTTAATAATGTATGATTATTTAAAACATTTTGACTTTGAAGTTGTTGTTGTCGCGACTAAAATAGACAAATTAAATCAAAAAGAGACAAGTGCTGCTAAAAAAAGATTTAAGCAACATTTTCAAACTAATCAAGTTATTTTAACTTCGGTTGTTAAAAATATCGGTTTAGATTTATTATTTAAAATATTTGATGAGGTGGAAAAATGAGAAAAGTTCAAATAATTACTGATTCAGGTTCTGATATTCCTAAAGATTTAATTGCTAAACATAATATTTATATTGTTCCGTATTTTATATTATTTGGTGAAAAGACATATCGTGATGGTGTTGATATAACGACTCCAAAACTTTATGAAATGGTTGAGAAAAATAAGATTTTGCCTAAAACAGCTGCAATCACGCCTTTGGAATGGAAAAAGCATTTCGATTCATTTATTGAACAAGATTATGATATTGTTTGTTTAACTTTAAGTTCAAAAATATCTTCGACTTTTCAAAATGCTTATTTAACAAGTCAAGAATATGAACAGGGTAGAGTTGTAGTAGTAGACAGCAAATCTTTATCTGGTGCTTTGGCACTTTTAACTTTGAAGGCAGTAAAATATCGCGACCAAGGTATGAGTGCTGTTGAGATTGGCCAGGAGCTAGATAAATTAGTTCCTAAAATGCATACTCAATTTGTGATTAAGACTTTAGAGTATCTCCATAAAGGTGGAAGGTGTAGTGCACTTGCAAGACTTCTGGGAACAGTTTTAGCATTAAAACCTCAAATTAAAATGTTTGATGGAAAACTAGATGTTTATAAAAAAAGTGTCGGTAAGATGAGCCGGGCAGTAGATCATATGTTAAACGATTTTTTCGCTGTCGCTGAGATGGGTAAATTAGATTCTGAATTTGTTTTTATTACTCATTCGTTTGCCCCGAAAATGGAAAAATATATCATTCAAAAAATTAAACAATCAGGTCTTAAAATTCAAAACTTAATTGTCTCACATGCTGGAGTAGTTATCTCAACACATTGCGGTGCAGGAACGATTGGAATTTTATATCTTGAAAAATAAAATCATTTAGATTATACTTAAATAAAGCGATGAACTAGAGTAGTAAGCAAAATAAGAGTTCAAGAGAGTGCTCGTGTGGTGAGAGGGCATACAAACTGTTTTGTTGAAGTCACTAGGGAGTGGTCTTCTGAAGTTGAGTAAGAGGGCACGGGTTGTTCCGTTATTGACATAATAAGTGCTGTAATATTTACAGAACTAAGGTGGTACCACGTTGAGTTAACGTCCTTAGATTTTCTAAGGGCGTTTTTTTTAAAAGAGGTGAATGGAATGATAAAAATTTACACACCTAGATTGCAATTGAGAAATATCGAATTAACCGATGCTTCCGATATGTTTGATTATGCTCAAGATCCGGAGGTTGGACCTAACGCTGGTTGGTCTGTACATAAAAACCTTGTTGAAACTCAAATGATTATTGAAATGATGGTCAAACAAAACAATGTTTATGGGATTATTTATCAAAATAAAATGATCGGGACAATTGGGATTCATCAGCAAAATGGCAAAGTTTATTTAGGCTATGTTTTGGGACGCGATTATTGGCAAAAAGGGATTATGCATGAAGCTTGTAAAGCGGTAATAATTTATTTGTTTTGTTATACAAATTATATTGTAATTAATGCAAGCACTTTTATTGATAATTTACGCAGTCAAAATGTTTTAGAAAAGTTAGGCTTTAAATTTTCTCATGAAGGACAAACTGAACTTAAAGATAAGATTGTAAAAACTTATGAATATGAACTTAAAAAAGTTGATTTTGAAAGGAGACTATTACCATGGCAATAACGACCAAATATAATCATAAAAAAGTTGAAAAAAATCTCTATGAATATTGGCTAAAGCATAACTTGTTTGCTTCAGGTGATTTAACAAAAAAACCTTTCTGTACCGTTATTCCGCCACCAAATATAACTGGTAAGCTTCATCTAGGTCATGCGATGGATAATACTTTACAAGATATTATTATTAGACGCAAAAGAATGCAAGGTTATGATGCCCTTTATCTACCGGGAACTGATCATGCCGGAATTGCAACTCAGGCAGTTGTCGATCAAAGTCTTCGGGAGCGAGGCCTTGACCGTTTCGAAATAGGTAGAGAGGCATTTTTAGCAGAGGCTTGGGCTTGGAAAGAAGAATATCAAAGCCACATTTATCATCAGTGGAAGAGTTTAGGGATTAGCGTTGACTATAATCATCTTAAATTTACTTTAGATGACGATTTAAATGAGGCTGTCAATGAAGTTTTTCTAAAGCTTTACGAGAAGGGTTTAATTTATCGCGGACATCGAATCATCAACTGGGATGTTGAAGCGAACACGGCTTTATCAAATATTGAAGTTGACCACCATGAAGTTAAAGCAAAACTTTATTATATGAAGTACCCACTTTTAAATAGCGATGAATATCTAGTCGTCGCCACAACAAGACCTGAGACATGTTTTGCTGACCAAGCGATTATGGTTCATCCCGATGATAAGCGTTACCGTCATTTAATCGGTGAAACTGCACTAATACCTTTAACCGATGTCAAACTAAAAATAATTGCCGATTCATTTGTTGATATCGAGTTTGGAACAGGAGCAGTTAAAGTCACACCAGCTCATGATCCAAATGATTTTGAAGTTGGTTTAAGACACAATTTAGAGATGCCGCTTTGTATGGATTCAAAAGGTAAGATGAATGAGATGGCATTTCAATATGAAGGCTTAGATCGTTTTGAATGTCGAACTAAATTTGTCGCTGATTTAAAAGAAAACAACTTGTTAGAGAAAGTAGAAGATTACACTCATAGTGTTGGTCATAGCGAGAGAACAGGAGTTGTTGTTGAACCGCGACTTTCGCTACAATGGTTTGTAAAAATGAAGCCACTTGCTGAAGCGGCATTAGAAAAATCAACCGTAAAATTCTTTCCTGCACGATTTGAAAAAATTTTTACTAATTGGTTAGAAGGAATTGAAGATTGGTGTATTAGTAGACAATTGTGGTGGGGACATCGGATTCCTGTTTGGTACCGAGGTGATGAAATCAAAGTTCAAGTAGAATCACCTGGAGTGGGGTGGGTTCAAGATGAAGATGTTTTAGATACTTGGTTTTCATCCGCCCTTTGGCCGTTTTCCACTTTAGGCTGGCCTAAGAAAACAGAACTATACGAAAGATATTATCCAACCGATGTTTTAGTCACAGGTTATGATATTATCTTCTTTTGGGTTGCAAGGATGATTTTTCAAGGACTTGAGTTTACTGAGACAATTCCGTTTAAAGAAGTATTAATCCATGGCTTAATTCGTGATAATTTAGGACGTAAGATGAGTAAATCATTAGGAAATGGAATCGATCCTATGGATATTATTGAAGATTATGGAGTTGATGCCTTAAGATATTTTCTCGCAACCAATTCAACGCCAGGACAAGATATGCGTTTTGAAATGGAAAAAGTTGAATCGACTTGGAACTTTATCAATAAACTTTGGAATATTGCAAGATTTGTAAATTTAAACATTAAAGATCCTCAACCACTATCAGCAGTTGACTTAAATGTTTTTGATCGAGATTTATTATTTAGAATAAACAATTTAATTGAACAAGCGAATTATCATTTTGAACGTTATGATTTTGGTGAAGCAGCTCGTTATATTTATAATTTCACCTGGGATTATTTCGCTTCTAATTATATTGAATATGCTAAATTGAACTTAGTAAAAGAAGAAACTAAAGCATCCACTGAAGCAGTTTTGTGTTATACGATTAAAGTTATTTTAAAACTACTCCATCCATTTATGCCTTTTGTTACCGAGCATTTGTATCAAAGACTTACTAATGAAAAATCAATTATGATTGCAAAGTGGCCTGAAAAGAGCAGTTATCATTATTCTGAAGCAGCAGCTGATTTAGATATTTTAAATGATCTAATTCGAAATGTTCGTAATTTTAGAAGTGAACATAATCTTGGCAGAAAAGATTTAAAGATTTGGCTTACAACAACCAACCAAACATTGGTTGAGCAGCACCAATTATTAACCCATTTCCTAGGAAGTCAAGGTTTAAAAATAACTGAACAGAGACAAGAAGATAATACCTTTTTATTGACAGGGAAAGACTATAATTTGTATATTTTAAAGAGTGATGTTATCTCCCTTGCAGATGAAATAAAAGAACTTAAAGAGAGCCTTCAAATACTTGAAAAAGAACTTATGAGAAGCGATAAAATGTTGTCGAATAAAGCATTTTTAGAAAAAGCTAATCCAGAGAAAGTTAAGTTGGAGAAAGCTAAACAAAAAAATTATTTAAAACAATATCAAACATTAAAGGAACGTTTAAAACACTATGAAACTAGATGAAGCCATTAAATGGTTAGAAACTAAACCAAAGTTCAAAGTTAGAACTGACCTCAATAAAATATTTCACGCTTTAGAGTTGTTAAATAATCCGCAAAATGATTTTAAAACAATCCATATTAGCGGCACAAACGGAAAAGGTTCGGTTGCCCATTATTTAGCGAGCATCATCAGCCAGTTTGAAAGTGTAGGCTTGTTTACTAGTCCTTATGTCATCAAGTTTAATGAGCGAATTCAAATAAACGACCAACAAATTGCTGATGCTGAGCTTTTAGAATATATTTTATGGGCTAAAGAATTTGACGAAGAATATTATCAATCTTATAATGAGAGCTTTTCATTTTTTGAATTGTTAACAATAATCGCATTTAAGTATTTTAGTGATAAGAAAGTTAATTACGCAATTATTGAAGTTGGGATTGGAGGGCTTTTAGATGCGACTAATGTAGTTAACGCAAAACTTTCAATTATAACTTCAATCGGCCTTGATCATCGCCCTCAACTAGGTAATACTCTTGAAGAAATACTAAACCAAAAATTGGGGATTTTAAAACCATCAGCAACGCTTATTACGGCAGTTAATGGCTACGAGGAAACAATCGATTCTTATGCAAAAGCCAAAAGCGCTAAAGTCTTTTATATTACAGATAACGATTTGAAAATAATTCAATCTTTCCCCTTAACGTTTGAATTTGAAAACGCAATCTATACACCCAGTTTACAAGGATTATATCAAGCTAAAAATGCAAGTCTTGCGGTTAAAGCAATTAAACTGCTTTTCCCTCAGATTACAACTAAAATAATAAATGTAGGCCTAAAAAAAACAACTAATGCTGGCAGATTTGAAATTGTTAGCCGAAATCCATTTATTGTTTTAGATGGAGCTCACAATGCTGAAGCTGTTTTAGAACTTGCTAACAGCGTAAAAACAATTTTCAAAGATAAAAATGTTATAGTTTTATTTACAAGTATGGCAGACAAACCTTATAATGAAATGTTGAAAATATTAAACGAAATCTCGCAAAATATCAATTTAACAGTTTTAGATTACCCGCGAGCTTTAACGACATTTTCTCCTGAAATGAAAGGGCAATATAAAATTTATTTTAATCCGATTGCCGGGTTTGAAGAACTAGTTTCTAAACTTACTATCAATGATGTTTTAGTGATTACAGGATCAATATTTTTAGTCAGTAAAATTAGCCATTATTTGCTTGCTGAAAATGAGTTATGATAATTTAAATTATTTAAAAAATTGTCAACAAACTTATCAAACATCAAAATAAAAAGCATCCCAAAAAAAATGAGATGCCTTTTTTATTTTTTCCCATAATGAAAATGTTTTTTTATGAAGATTCAAATATTTTTTTTAATATTGTTTAAAAAATCGACTCTTTTTTCTGTAGAAATACTATTGATTTTACC